>Ga0209530_1000200_pt1 | contig 51739 bp, 47 predicted proteins | sample BlaSpr_A8_Ref_O1_FD_187987 | JGI IMG/M metagenome (GOLD analysis project Ga0209530, IMG submission 187987) | Forest soil microbial communities from Thunder Bay, Ontario, Canada - Black Spruce, Ontario site 2_A8_Ref_O1 (SPAdes) (version 2) | ecosystem: Environmental > Terrestrial > Soil > Boreal...
AAGGCCAATATCCTGGGCGGGACGCTGGCCAAGGTGTTCGGCATCGATGTCAAGGCCAAGAAGCAGGAACTGGCCGCGCTCCCGGCCGGACGCTAGCCGACCCGGGCTCCCGTTCCCGGCCGCCCGGGGGCGGGAGCCCGTCAGCTGATGAGGTCAGAGCTGGGCGGAGTTGCCCGTGAAGAGGTCGGCCATCCGTACTGGCGCGCTGATGAGGCCCTGCTCGGCTAGGTATTTCCCCAGTTCCTCAACGACGGTCAGCTGGCCCGCCAGGCCATAAGGCAGCGGATCGGTGTCGCCCAGCGGCCCCAGTGCCTTACCGGGGACCAGGCCGAGCTGCACCCACGGATCGAGCAGCTGACGCAGCGGCTCGGTAGCCAGGCGTTTCGCTTCGAGGAACGCGGAGTAGACGTTGAGGGCGAGCCACGGGTAGCGCTCAACGAGTTCCGCGCGCAGCACGACGACATGATTCATGGGGAGAATGCCCGTCTTCTCGTAATACCGGACTCCCTCGGCCACCGGATCATCAAAGAGCGGACGCACCGCGGGCATGGCGGCGACCGCGGCCCGGGAACGGTCAACCAGGTTACGGTCGGCGATATAGACCAGCGCCGCGTCCAGTTCGCCGCCCGTCAGCATGTCACCGATATTGGTATCGGGCGCGATGTAGGAAAGCCGGACTCCCGGCGGCGGCCGGAAGGCGGGGCCGCCGTGGCTGCGCTGCGGAGGCCGTTCCATGAACCATCGCATGTCCTGCGGGCGCACTCCGAACTCGTGCTCCAGCGCGCCGCGTGCCCACACCGCCGCGGTCTGCTGATATTCCGGAACGCCGACCCGCCGCCCGGCGAGGTCCGCCGGCTTGCGGATGCCCGCACTGTCATTTATGAGCACCTGCGTGTGGAAGAACTTTCGCGTGGTGAAGACCGGAATCGCCTTCCAGTCGAACCGACCCTGTGACGCGGCGATGGTGAGAGAGGAGAGCGACATCTCCGAGATATCGAACTCGCGGTATCTCAGCTGCCGCCAGAACATCTCAGACGGATGGAGCGCACTGACATGCCAGTCCACGCCCTGCGGCCGAACCAGTCCGGCCAGGATCGGCTCGGTCATCTGGTTTCGCGAAACGGCCAGGCTCAAGGACAGATCAGGCATCGGCATCGGCTCGCCGCAGGCGTGCGACGGCGTCCTCGATGACGTCCTGTACGGCCTGCTTCTGATCGATGACGACAAGGTGGCCTGAAGATGCGATCTCAACGTACGTTCCGTCTAGCCGCTCGGCGCAGTTCCGGCTTACCTCCGCCGGGACGATCGGGTCGTCGGCTCCGTGTACGAAGATGGCTGGCACGTTCCACTGCCTGGTGATCTCGGATGGCTCGTACTTCTCGAGGATCTCCAGTCCTGCCAGGGCCGCGCCGAGGCTGGTTGCCTCGAATATGCCTGCCAGCCACTGCTTCGTTTCCTCACTCGCTGGCTGGGAGAGGATGGCCCCGGATGACCGGGCGGCGAATCGCGGCCAGTCCTTCAGGATCGACCCGCGCATGCGCGGGTAGGGTGCCGTGCCGGCGCTGGGAATGGCCAGGCTCACCAGTGAGCCAACCCGCTGGTAGTCCTGGGCGGCAAGGATGACAGCCGCGCCGAAGGCGAAGCCGGCCAGGACGGCGTCCTGGACGTCGAGTTCATCGAGAAGATCGGTGACGTCGCTGGCGTGCTCAGCGAGGCTGGTCCGCGGGGCCAGGCCAGCGGACTCGCCGAACCCGGCGAGATCGAGCGTGATGACGCTATGCCCGCTCGCGACGAGTCCGTATTCCAGGTACATCCAGACGCGCCGGCTCAGGCACCACCCGTGAACGAGCACGACGGGCGGGCCCGTTCCGTTCCGGACATAGTTCAGTCCCTGCCGTGAATATCCTTGAATAGTTCGGGCGCGGACCATTACCGGCTGGCCTCCGTCGCATCGTTACTGGTATTGAGTATGCGATCCCTGAGGATTCTTGGTTGTACTTTTCCCACGGCATCACGCGGGATTGCCTCGATGAAATCGAGGCGTCGGGGATATTTATAGGGCGCTAGCTGCGATTTCACCAGATCCTGCAGTTCGCGCCGCAGCGCGTCCGACGTTTCCCGGGATATCGCGGTGTCTCGCAGGACGACGAAAGCCGCCACGATTTCCTGCCGTACGGCGTCGGGTATTCCGAAGACCACGGCCTCGCGCACGGCGGGGTGGCTGGAAAGCACCTGCTCAACCTCGACCGGAGCAACTTTGTTGCCGGCCGTGCTGATCAGGTAGTCCGTTCGCCCCAGGTATTCGGCCAGCCCTGCCCGGTCGGCGGTGCCGAAGCAGATGAGATCGTCGTGCAGCGAGTAGCCATGCCGGACGTCCGCGCGCTGCCGGTCCGGGAGCCGCCAGTACGTCAGGCCCGTCGGCCCGCGCACCGCCATCCGGCCGGGCTGGCCGGCTGGCACCGGGCGAAGGCCGCCGCCGAGGTCGGGGTTGATGCCGATGACTTCGTAGCCAGGTGCGGCGGCGCCCAGCCATCCCTGCGGCGTCGGCCGGCCGAGCGGAGGCACCAGGACCCAGGTCGCGAAGGCGGTGGAGCCGAAGTTGTTGCGCAGCTCGATGCCACGCTCGCGCCATCCCGTCGTGATCGCCCCGGCCGAGGACGACTGCCACATGGCGTAGCCGCGCCGCAGCGCGGCTACCTGCTGAGCTTCTCCGGCGGTGAGCAGTTCCAGCATGCGGCCCCAGGTGGCGGTCACGGCCGTGAACTGAGTGACCTTGTGCACGTCGAGAGCGTCAAGAACTGACTTCGGTTTCGTGAATTCGGAGATGACTACCAGGGTCACCCCGTTGAGCAGCGTGAAGATCGTGCTGTGGATGAAGCCAAGCGCATGGCCCATAGGCGCGGCCGCGGCCCATCGCTGGCCCTGCGAGGCACCCGCGGCGCGACCCAGGGAAATCCCGCCGAGCAAGAACCGGCGCTGGGTGTGATAGCAGCCCTTGGGCTGTCCGGTGGTGCCACCGGTATGCCAGATTATGGCCACCCGGTCAAGGTCGGCGGCTACCCGCGGCCGTGCCCCGCCGTCGCGCCCGAAGCCCGATGCCGCGCTGTCAATGCGTCCGTCGTCAGGATCGGCCGCCAGGAGTGTCAGGCCCGGCGCCTGCTCGAGAGCGCGCAGAATGCCGGGATCCTCGGGCTGGAACAGCACGGCCACGCGCGGCTGGGTGTCTTCGATGAAGAACTCGACGTCGGCGCTGCGGGCGGTCGCGGGAATGAGGGTGACCGCCGCGCCGATCTTCCAGGCGGCGATGGCGGCGACTATGTAGCCTGGGCAATTGGGGCCACGGAGCGCTACCCGGTCTCCCGGCCTGACGTGCAGCTTGTACAGCGCGGATGCCGTCCGGTCGCTCAGCTCGGCCAGCTCGCGGAAGGTGATGGCGCGGCCGCTCTCGTGATGGATCATGGCGATTGCATCGCCTAGGCCCCGGCTGACCTGCCGGTCAGAAAGCATGGCGCCGAGGTCGATCTGCGCATCGAGCCCCGCATCGGGAAGCGGGAGGTACTCCGGCTGCTCCGATGCCGGGACCAGCCAGTCGCGGGGCAGGGTGTCGAGTTCCGGATAAGTGTCTCTCATCGGGGCTGCTCCGCGCTGAGAACGGTCACTGCCGCCGCCGCGGTGTCGTCTACCACGTATCCGCCGGCATTCTCCGCGACGGCGATCCGTGCGTCCTGCACCTGGCGATCGCCCGCGTCATGCCGCAATTGCTCAACGAGCTCGAAGATCTGCGCGAGCCCGGTGGCGGCTACCGGATGGCCGCGTGATTCAAGGCCGCCGCTGGTGTTGACCGGCACCTCGCCGTCGAGTCTGCTCCGGCCGGACAGGACGAACTCCGCCCCTTCGCCGGGCCCGCAGAGTCCGAGTTCCTCGTAGGCCAGCAGCTCGTTGAACGCGATGGAATCGTGGACTTCGGCGATACCGATGTCCCCGGGCTCAATCTGCGCCTCACGGAACGCGCGATGCGCGGTCCGCGAGATAAGCGACTCGTGACCAGCTGGACCGGACGCGCCGCCCATCCCGACCGCTATACCGCGCACCCAGATGGGCCGGAACTGCGCCGCCTGCGCCCGGCGCCGCGAGACGACGATCACCGCGGACGCTCCATCGCTAATCGGAGCGCACATCGGAACCGTCAGCGGGTCAACGACGACTCGGGCGCTCAGAACGTCGTCGACTGTCAGCGGCTTGCTGAACTGCGCCCGCGGGTTTCGGGTCGCGTGGAGCCGGTTTTTCACGGCGATCTCCGCCAGGGTCCGCGCTGAGAGCCCGAACATGTCCCGGTACTGGTTAAGGCGCCGCGGGTAGATGTGCGCGACGAAGACGCTTTCAGCGTCGGCGCGAATCTCGGCCGCCGCCAGGTACTCGGTGTTGACCGCGCCGTTGAGGGCACGGAAGCTGACGCTTTTCTCCGCGCCGAAGAGCTTCTCGACCCCCACGACCAGTACGACGTCGGCGCGGCCGGACTCAACGGCATGCACCGCGAGGTCCAGCGCGCTCGAGGATGCCGCGCACGCGTTGTCGATGTTGTAGACGGGGATTCCCGAGTAACCGAGTGGGCGCAGTACTGATTGCCCGACCACGGCGACCTGCCCGGTGGTCACCGCGGCCATGGAATTGGCCACGAATGCCATGTCGATATCCCCGGGCGTGATGCCGGCATCGGTGACCGCGTCGGCAATTGCCTGCCCAGCAAGCTCGCTGAGGCTTCGATCCTTGAATCGGCCGAATGGCGTAAGGCCGATTCCCACTATCGCCGCTGCGCTCAATGCGCTGCCTTGCTGGCGTGCTGGCTTGTGAACGCCTCTACTCCGCGGAGGAAATTGCCGCGCCGCATCGTATCCCAGTGCAAGACTCCGTCAACCTCCAACGCTCCGGCCAGGGGTAGCTCTCCCGCGGTGAATACAGCGCGCTTGGCGCCGGTCACGCCAATGCGGCCGGCCTTTTTCGCGACGTCGACCGCGAACTCAAGCGCTGCGGAATCCACGTCGCTAGCCGCGCAGAGGCGGTTGACCAGGCCAATCGTCAGAGCCTGGGAAGGACTGATCGGCTTGGCGCTGAGCATGTACTCAAGGGCCTTGCTGGGGCCGAGCAGCCTGGTGAGGAACTGCGCACCGCCGCCACCCGAGGGAAGGCACCCGAAGAGATCCATCTCGGGCACGCCAAGCCGCAGCTTCTCGCTGTCAGAGCAGAAGCGAAGATCGCAGGCCGCTGCCAGCTCAAGCCCCCCGGCCAGGGCATGTCCGCTTACCGCCGCGATCACCAGGAAGGGCGCGTTCCGCAGGCGGGCGCAGATGGCACGGAACCGGTCCATCGTGGCGTTGAAGTCAGCCAGCAGCCCCGGCAGGCCAAGGCGTTCCGCCGTCTGCGCCATCCAGGTAGCGTCGGCTCCGGCCGAGAACACCCGCAGCCCGCTGGTCAGGACGACCGCGGCGACCGCATCGTCCGCTTCGGCGCGGTCAAGGCGAGCCTCGAACGCCTCGAGCAGCTGAGCATTGATGGCATTGACGGGAGCCAGCCGCATTCGCCACACCTGAACAGAACCGTGGTCCTCTACCTCCAGCGGCGACAACACCGAGCCGTCCTGGTCCATTTACGACCTCTCGTAGTTGAGCTGGTTGGCGAGCCTCAGGGCCTAATCGTGATTGCGGGTCACGGACCGCACAGTGACTTTTGTTCTTCGCGCGCAAGCCGGAAACGGGCAAGATCTGTTCAAGCCGGTGATTCATCGACAGCAAGGCACGAGAGCAAGTGGGAGCGGATGGGCACGAGTCCTGCCACAGAGGCGGCTACACCGCCGAGTCCGACGCTGATGCAGGTCAGGGCGATCGCCGACCATCCGTGGAAGATGCTGATCGGCGGGGAGCTCAGGAACGCTCGGTCAGGCCAGTCGATCCCGGTGGTCCATCCTGGCGACGGGACGGAGGTCGGCCAGCTGCCGGGCGGTGACGCCAGCGACGTGGACGACGCGGTGGCGGCCGCGAAGGCGGCCCATGCGGCCTGGGCACGCACCGCTGCCGCCGATCGCGGGCACCTGCTGCTCGCGCTCGCAGACGCGGTGGAGCGGAACGGCGAGGAGCTTGCCTGGATCGATACCGTCGATAACGGCAGCCCGATAGCCGTCATGCGAAACGACTATGTCATGGCGGTCGAGCAACTGCGGTATTTCGCCGGGCTCGCCCTTCAGGTAAGGGGAGAAACCATCCCGGTCTCGGCCCGGGACGCGATCGACTTCACCCTCCGCGATCCATTCGGCGTCGTTGCCAGGCTCGTGCCTTTTAACCATCCGCTCATGTTCGCCGCCTCGCGAATCGCGGCCCCACTGCTCGCCGGCAACACGGTTGTCCTCAAGCCGTCGGAGCAGACGTCGCTGTCGGCGCTTCGGCTGGGCGAGCTCGCACTCGACATTTTCCCGCCCGGTGTGCTGAATGTGGTGTGCGGCACGGGGGAGCGAGTGGGGGATCCCCTGGTGGCGCATCCGGATGTGCCACGGATCGCCTTCACTGGTTCGGAGACGGTCGGCAGGCGCATTCTGGCCCGCGCCGCGGAAACGGGAATCAAGACGGTCACGCTCGAGCTTGGCGGGAAGAACCCGATGTTCGTGTTCGCCGACGCTGACCTCGACGCGGCCCTGGATGGCGCTGTCCGCGGCATGAACTTCCGCTGGCAGGGACAGTCGTGCGGATCAACGTCGAGGCTCTTCGTCCAGCGCGGCATCTACCAGCGCTTCATCGACGGTCTTGCCGAGCGCATGCGGTCTCTGACCGTCGGCGACCCCACTCTTGAGTCCACCGACGTGGGGCCGGTCGTCTCGCTGGCCCAGTACGACCGGGTCCGCCGCTTCATCGATGCCGGCCTCCGCGACCCGGCGCTGGAGCTGGTTGCCGGCGGCGATCAGCTCAGCGGGCCCGGCTTCTTCATCCCCCCGACGCTCTTCACCGCCCCCGCGGGCCCGGCCGGTGCGCTCTTCGCTGACGAGATCTTCGGACCGGTCCTGGTCGCCGCGCCGTTCGATGACTACGACGAGGCGATCAGGCATGCCAACTCGCTTCCGCTGGGCCTGACCGCCAGCGTCTGGACGACTGACCTGCACACCGCGCTGGCCGCGGCTCGTGACATACAGACCGGCTACCTGTGGGTCAACTGGAGTTCCGAACACATACCGGGGTCCTCGTTCGGCGGGGTCAAGAACTCGGGCATCGGACGCGAAGAAGGCCTTGAGGAGATTGAAAGCTATACCCAGTCGAAGAATGTGTACATACGGTTCTAGAAACGCACGGGCTGATTCCGATGCCATTCAAAGAGAGGCTGGCCATGACGGAAGAGTACGACGGTATCATCATCGGATCAGGCCAGCATGGAATGATTCTCGGTGCGTACCTGGCGCGAGCCGGCCTCAAGATTCTCCTGCTCGAACGTCGCCTCATCTACGGCGGGGGCCTGTCGACGACCGAGGTGACCAAGCCCGGCTTCTATCATCAGATGCACTCGGTGAATCATTTTAATATCACCGAGACGCCGTGGTACAAGGACCTGGGGCTGGCGGCCAAGGTCAGGTACGTTACCCCCAGATACGACTTCGCGCAGCCGCATCGTGACGGGACCGCTCTTGTCTTCTCGCGGTATATCGACGAGACATGTGCATCAATCGGCCACTTCAGCAAGAAAGACGCCCAGACTTACCGTGAGTGGAATAAGCGCGCAGATGTTATCAGTGACGCGATATTCTGGCCGGAGCGGTACTCGGAACCCATCCCTGAGCGCGAGCGCGATGAGCTCCTGAGCGCGAGCACAGTGGGCCGGGATTTCCTGGAGATCATTGACAGGCAGCCGCTCGCCGCGGTCACGGACCTGTTCGAGGATGAGCGGGTCCGGCTGCTGCTGCTGTTCAAGATCTCGCTTTTCGGGACCGTCCTCTACGACCAGATCAGCACCCGCAGCCCCATGGGAGCGCTCATCCGGGGATTCGACCTGGTGGCGAACTACCAGGTCGCTGCGGGCGGAAGCATCGCGGTTGCCAACGCGCTGATGCACTCTTTCATCGCGGCGGGGGGTGAGTTCCGTTCCGGATGCCACGTTTCCAGGATCGTTGTCGACCAGAATCAGGCGCGAGGCGTAGAGCTCGCGGACGGGACCACTATCAGAGCACGATTTGTGGCGAGCACGGTGGACGTGCCGCAGACATTCCTGCAGATGGTGGGAGAAGAGCAGCTCCCGCCGGCGTACCGCGAGAAGGTCCGTAACTTCAAGCAGACCGCCTGGTCATTGTTCGGCCTTCACCTTGCCCTGAAGGAAGCGCCGCGCCACCTAGGTACTGATTTTGATCCGCACGTCAATGAATCGCTCAAGGTAAACGTTGGGTGCGAGACGATTGAGCAGCTGCTGGAGATGCAGGAAGAGGTAGCGCGGGGCGCGATCCCCTCACGGGTGAGCTTCGGTACAGGTTCGGTGACTCAGTTCGATCCGCTGCAGGCGCCTCCGGGCATGGCGACGGCATATGGCTGGCACGTCATGCCTTACGCGCCGGGCGGCGACCCAGCGAATATCGAGGACGTCAAGGAGGAGTTTGCGGACCGGATGCTGGAAGTCTGGCGCGAATGGGCTCCCAACATGACGCCGGACAACATTATCGCGCGCCATATATATACGGCAAACGACTACTCAAACGAGCTGATCAACATGGTCAACGGTGACATTTTCGTCGGATCGTTCGCGGGCGATCAGACCATGTGGAACCATTTCGGGTACCGAACTCCCATTGAGGGGCTATATATGGCTGGATCGGCCGTCCATCCCGGTGGCGCGATCTCCGGTGGCGGCGGGTACATCGCCGCCGGGGTTATCGCGCAAGATCTTGACCTGCCAGCGTGGTGGCAGCCGGTCGATGCCCGCGCGAGCCTGATGAAGCTGGCCGATCATGGCTGAGATACCAATCTCGCTGGCCTGCTGGGACTATGACCGGATGCAGGCACTGAAGGACGGCACCGTCCGGCCGGAGGGTGTCAACCTGACCTTCCTGCCCGTCATGATGCCCGAGCCCGCATTCCGGATGCTGCATTACGGCGAGTTCGATGCCGCCGAGATGTCGCTGTCGTGGTACACGCGAACGGTGCTCGCGCAGGACAGGCCCTTCGTAGCCATCCCGGTTTTCCCGTCACGGATGTTCCGGCACTCGTGCGTCTACGTGAATGCGCGCAGCGGCATCAATGAGGCGAACGACCTGGTGGGGAAGCGAGTCGGCTGTCCGGAGTATCAGATGACCGCGGCCGTGTGGCTGAAGGGAATACTGGCCGATCGTCACGGCGTACCGGTCGAGAGCGTGAAGTACTTCACCGGAGGACTCGAGCAGCCGGGGCGGACTGAAGTGGCGCTGGACCTGCCGTCGTCGATCTCGGTCACTCCGATTGATCCTGGCCGGACGCTGTCGGAGATGCTGGAGACCGGAGAGATCGACGCGCTCTACACGGCTCACATGCCGTCGTCCTTCGGGAACGGGTCCGGGACGGTTCGCCGTCTCTGGCCTGAATCCGGCCTCCTGGAGCGTCAGTACTTCGAGGACACCGGGATCTTTCCGATCATGCACGTCATCGTGATTCGCTGGGATACCTATATCAAGAACAGATGGCTCGCCACATCGCTGATGAAGGCGTTTGAAGAGTCGAAGAGAAAAGCCTATGCGGCGCTCAACGAGACCACCGCGCTCAAGTACATGATGCCGTTTCTTATTGAAGCGGCTGAATCCGCCCGGCAGATGATGGGTGAAGATCCGTTCTCGTACGGCCTGCGCGGCAACGAGCATACCCTGGAGACCTTCTGCCGCTACTCGTTCGAGCAGGGGCTCAGCGACCGGCTGATCGCGCCCGCCGAACTGTTCGCGGTGGAGACGCTTGACTCGGCGAAGATATGACCGTGGCGGCGGCCGGCGTGGTCGTGACCGGCGCGGGCCAGGGGCTCGGCCGAGCGTTCGCCCTTGACCTGGCTCGGTGCGGCTGGCGCGTCGGGGTGGCAGATATCGACGGGGATCGGGCGGCCGACGTGGCGGCGGAGATCGAGCAGCAGGCGGGGGTGGCGGTGCCGTTCGCCTGCGATGTCAGCGACAGCGGCCAGGTCGGGGCACTGGCGCGAGAGGCCGTCCACCGCCTCGGACCGGTCGTTGGGCTGGTTAACAATGCCGCCATCTTCTCGGCCCTGGAGATGGGCCCGTTCGAGGAAATCGATCCCGCGGTCTGGGAGCGGGTGATGAAGGTCAACGTCACCGGCGTCTTTCTCATGTGCCGTGCGTTCGTTCCGCATATGAGGGCGCAGGGGTACGGGAAGATCGTCAACATCTCTTCTGCGACGATCTTTACCGGCCGGCCGATGTACCTGCACTACGTGACGAGCAAGGCTGCGCTGATTGGCCTGACCCGCTCACTGGCTGCTGAGGTCGGGCCGGCCGGGATCCGGGTGAACGCGGTGACGCCGGGCTCCACCGAGACCGAGGTTGAGCGAGCGACTATCACGCTGGAGCAGCGGCAGGCAATGGCTGCCGCTACGGCGCTGCGGCGCGTGCAAGTTCCATCGGATCTGGTCGGTGCGGTCGAGTTTCTGCTGTCGGAGGGCAGCGACTTCATTACCGGCCAGACGCTGAACGTGGACGGAGGATTTGCGTATCACTGACCCGATGATTATGCGCAGTCGCGCGATCTGCCGCAGCGCATGATGTCGGCCAGAGAACTGTCCGAGTTACTCCGGCGAGCGGGCACATGAGCGGTACGCTAGCCAATGTCATGGAGGAGGGCAGTTGGCGAGAAGTGTCAACCTGGCACGCGAGGATGAGCTGATCCAGAAAGCCATCCGGCTATTCAGCCGAGGCGGGTTTCAGGAGACCAGTCTTCAGCAGATTGCAAATGAACTCGCCATTACACGGCCACTTTTCTATTATTATTTCGAGTCCAAGGAAGATCTCCTCTGGCGAATAATTGGCCATCTAGGTGACGGTTTGCTGGAGCAGGCTGAGCCGATAGCAATCGCGGCCGAAGGGCCGCCAGAGAGGCTGCGCCTAATCTTCGAAAAGCATATCGAAACATTGATCGAAAACATAGATGCTTTTCGTATTTACTTTGCCGAGCGGCACCTGCTTACGGGCAAGAGGGATCTCCGGATCAAGCGGGGAGAGGTCCGATATCACGATCTGATTGCGGAGATCGTCGCCGAGGGGCAGCAGTTGCACAAGTTCAGGGATGGGGATCCTCATTTCCTGACGCGGCTTTCGGTGGGGACCGCTAACTCTCCGCTCAGGTGGTATCGCCCTAGCGGATCAATGGCGCCGCGGGAGACGATCGTTGCTATCGCGGACTTCATTCTCGCAGGTCTGGCGCCCGAAGCTGGCGATCCGCCCGAGGCCCCCTGCGGCGATCCGCCCGAGACCCCCTGCTGACGTTCCATTCGGTCTCCGCTACCCCGCTGTCGAATTTAGACGGAAGTTCGATGCTCGGCGGAAAGTAAGTAGTCGTTTCTGACTCTTTTTCTTCCGCCGAGCACCGATCTTCCGCCGAAGTGGCGGGCGGTCGAGGGTTGGGCAGGCGTGCAGAGGGCGGGCGGCCGAGGGTGGCGGGCGGCGAGGGCGGCGGGCGGCGAGGGCGGCGGGGGCGCCGGGAGGGGGCGGGCGGGTGAGGAAAGGAGGGCTCGTGCGGCCTACCCGCGGCGCGGAGGCCGAGGTGCGGAGGCCGCAGTGCGGATATCGTTCGGACAGTGAAGTTCTTCTGGGAAGTGTTCGTGACCTTGCTGGTCATCACCGATCCGCCCGGCATCGTGCCGGTGTTTCTGGGCCTGACCAGGGGCCGGCCCAGCCGGGACCGGAACCGGCTGGCGTGGCAGGCGGCGGTGGTGGCCTTCGGCGTGATCACGGCGTTCGCGCTGTTCGGCCGGTCGATCTTGACCTACCTGGGGGTCGGTTTTCCCGCGCTGCAGGGCGCGGGCGGCCTGCTGCTGCTCCTGGTGTCCCTGGAACTGCTCACCGGCAAGGCCACCGAGCCGACCGAGAAGGAAGCGAACACCGCGAACGTCGCGTTCGTGCCGCTCGGCACGCCGCTGCTCGCGGGTCCCGGCGCGATCGTCGCGGTGATGCTGTTCGTGCAGCGGGCGCATGGGATCGGCAACGCGCTGGCGCTGGCCGCGGCGGTGGTGGCGGTGGCGGTCGCCGCCTGGCTGGCGATGCGGTTCTCGCTGGTGGTGCACCGTGTGCTGACCGACAACGGCGTCGAGCTGCTGACCAGGATCGCGGGCCTGCTGCTGGCCGCGATCGCCGTCCAGCTGGTGGCGAATTCGGTCATTGATTTCGTGCACACCGCCTGAAGGCACTCCAGTGTGGTAGGAAAGTCCGCGTGAGCGCAGCGATAGAGCAAGTAACGTCGGGATCCGTCAACGCCTGGATCATCGGCGACGACGAGGAAGTCATTGTCATCGACCCGGGCGGCGACGCGGATGCCGTGCTGGCCGCGGTGGGGGAACGCGACATTCTCGCGGTCATCTGCACGCATGGCCATGCGTCGCATGTCGAGGCAGCGGTAACGGTGGCCAACAGGGACCAGGCGCCGGTGGCGGTGCATCCGCTGGACCGGATCGCGTGGCGGGAGGTGCATCCCAGCGACGCGGCCGAGATAGAGATGGCGGACGGCGGCCTGTTCGACGTGGCCGACGTGCAGCTTGAGGTCATCCACTCGCCGGGTCACAGCCCCGGTTCGGTGAGCCTGTACTGCGAGGACCTCGGCGTGGTGTTCACCGGTGACACGGTGAACAGCGAGGGCCCGGTTCCGCACGAAGGCAGCTATCCCGACTTCTCCGGGCAGCTGACGGCGATCGGAGAGCAGCTGCTGACCCTACCGCCGGCCACCCGGGTACTCCCTGGGCATGGTGACGAGCTCACCATCTCCACCGCGGAGAAGCAGTTCAACTCCTGGGCCTCGGCGCGCAGCTGAGTGGAGCAACTTGGCTTTGAGGGCATGCCGCGGCGGCTGTATACCTGCACGCCGACCCGGCTGGCTACCTGGCTGGACTGCCCGCGCCGGTACCGGCTGACCTACGTGGACCGTCCGGTGCTGCCGAAGGGACCGCCCTGGGCGCATAACAGCGTGGGCGCCAGCGTGCACAATGCGCTGGCCGGCTGGTGGCGGCTGCCGCTGGCGCAGCGCACCGTGGCGGCGGCGGGCACGCTGCTGGACCGGGGCTGGATCAACGAGGGGTTCGCCGACGAGACCCAGTCGGTGCGTAACCGGGAGCGGGCCAGGGCCATGGTCGAGGGGTATGTATCGGCGCTGGACCCGGCCGATGAGCCGCTCGGGGTGGAGCGAACGGTGGCAACCCGCACCGACAAGATCGCCGTGTCCGGCCGGATTGACCGGCTCGATTCACGCCCGGCGGACGACGGCCAGGCTAAAGGTGGCACCGAGCTGGTGGTGGTCGACTACAAGACCGGCAGGCACATACTCACCACCGATGACGCGCGTAGCTCGATGGCGCTCGCCATCTACGCGCTGGCGGCGGGCCGGGTGCTGCGCCGCCCGTGTCACCGGGTGGAGCTGCACCACCTGCCCACCGGAGACGTGATCAGCTGGTCGCACACGGACGAGTCGCTGAGCCGGCACCTGAACCGGGCCGAGACGATCGCCGAGGAATGCGCGGCTGCGGACGAGCGGATGCGTGACGGCCTGGCGGCTGACCAGACGGACGCGGTATTCCCGCCGGTCCCGAGGCCGTCCTGCGGCTGGTGCGACTACCTGCGTCACTGCCCAGAAGGGGCCGCCGCCGCGGTGCGCCGCCGCCCCTGGGACGGCCTACCGGCCGACTAAGGCTGTCCCGCGGCAGCGCCCGGTAAAAGCTTCAAGCATGCGACCCCTCGCGTACCTGCTGACCCCGGCCGCACCCCTTGCTCTGCTTCCTCCCAGGAAGCGCCAAACGCCCAAAGTGCTTCCTGGGAGGAAGCAGAGCAAGGGGAATGCGGAATGTGTGCGGCCCGCGGGGGAGGGCTCAGCGGATCCACGGGACGGGCTCTAGTCCGTCCCGCGTTCGGCTTCATCCCAGAACGAAGTCAGTGCGCTAGCGGTGGTGGCCGGCGCTTCCACGTTGGGGGAGTGCACGGCGCCCGGGATGCATATCCGGCGAGCGCCGAGCTGCCTGGCCATCAGCTCCTGCACGCCGGGGGACCAGGAGTTGTCGTTCTCGCCATAGATGACAAGCTTCGGCAGGCCGCGGAGACAGGCGAGCTCATCGGTCCGGTCCGGGGCGGAGAGCAGCAGCCGGGCCATGCGGATCAGCGCGTTCGGGTCGTTGCCGAGCATCCGGTCGCGGAGGAACGCCACGATCACGGGCGGAACGCCTGCCGCGACTGCCTGCGGTTCCAGGTAGGTGTGCCACAGCTCGGCGACGGGCAGGCCGGACCAGTCGCGGTCATCGTCGGCGTCCGCCGCCCCGAGGGCGGTGAGCGTGGACGCGAGCTCGTCGGCCCGTGGCCCGGTGAGGGCGGCCGGCCCGGAGCTCATCAAGGTAAATGAGGCGATGCCGTTCCCGGCACCGTTCGCAGCAAGGCCACCGAGCACGGCTTCGCGCGCGACCAGCCCGCCGAAGGAGTGACCGAGCAGGTGCCTGGCCTCGGTCGCCTGGGCGATCGCCGCGATGTCATCTCCCAGCGCACTGGCGGAATAGCCATCCTGGGCGCCCGCGGTCTGATACTGGCCGCGCATGTCTATGGCTACGACCCGGCGGCCCGCCGCGGCGAGCTGGTCGAGCAGGGCCAGGAAGTCTTCCTTGCTTCCGGTATACCCGGGTACGAGCAGGGCGGTCTCCCGCTCGCAGACGCCGGGCACCGGGAGCGCGTCCAGCGCGGCGAACACGCCGCGGCTGGTCTGGATCCCGGTGCGCCGTACCCCTTCAGGCAGGTCAAGCGAGGTGGGTGTGCTCACAGCGACATACCGAGGTCAGGAGGCCTTCTGCTGCTGCTGCGCCGCCTGCTCGTGCTGTGCTGTCTGCTGGGACGAGCCCTCGGCTCCGGCCGCGGTGAGGTCACGGCCGCCCCTGGTCCGGCGGCGCCGGCGAGACCGGGTGGTCCCCGGCGTGCCGTCTGCTGCCTGGCTCGTTCCCTCGGCTGCCGCTACCTCGGCAGTGCGCCCCGCCCCTCGGGTCCGGCGCCGCTGCCCGGTGGTGCTGCGCTGGCCGGCCGCACCGTGCTGGCCAGTGGCGCTGTGCTGTCCGGTAGCGCCTGACCTGCCGCCGGTGGCCGTCCTTGCCCGGTCCTTGCCGCGCCGGGAACGGACCTTGCCGGTCTCGCCGATGTCCTCGATCGCCTCGGCCTCCAGACCCTCCCGGCCGCGCATCGCGCGGGGGAGCGTGCCTGTGGCCTCACGAGGAATGTCGAGCTGGGTGTAGAGATGGTCGGAGGTGGAGTAGGTTTCCTCCGGCTCGGGCTGGCCGAGCGACAGGTCGTCGTTGATGAGCTTCCAGCGGTGCATGTCCCGCCAGTCAACGAACGTGATCGCGACGCCCTCACGCCCGGCTCGCCCGGTCCGGCCGATGCGGTGCACATAGGTCATCGCGTCGTCGGGGCACTCGTAGTTGACGACATGCGTGACATCGTCCACGTCGAGCCCGCGGGCGGCGACCTCGGTGGCGGTCAGCACGTCCACCTTGCCGCTGCGGAACGCGCGCAGTGCCCGTTCCCGCTGTCCCTGGCCGAGGTCGCCGTGTACGGTGGCCACCGCGAAGCCTCGCTCGGACAGGGTTGTCGCCACCTGGTCGGCGGCTCGCTTGGTCTGGCAGAACACCATGGTCAGGCCGCGGTCCTTCGCCTGGAGTACCCGGGCGAGCACCTCCACCTTGTCCATCTGGTGCGCCCGGTAGACGAACTGCCTGGTGCGCGGCGCCGACGTCGGCTCGTCGTGCCCCTCTGCCCTGATGTGCGTGGGCTGCCGCATGTGGCGACGCGCCAGCGTGACGACCTCGCCCGGCATGGTGGCCGAGAACAGCATGGTCTGCCGGTCCGCCGGGATGAGCTTGATGATGCGCTCCACGTCCGGCAGGAAGCCGAGGTCGAGCATCTTGTCCGCCTCGTCAAGGACGAGTGCCTGTACGGCGGACAGGTTAAGATGACGGCGCTCGGCCAGGTCGAGCAGGCGGCCGGGGGTTCCGACCACAATGTCGACACCGGCGGTGAGCGCGTCGATCTGCGGTTCGTAGGCCCGGCCGCCGTAGACGGTGAGCACCTTGACCCGCATGTTGACGGCGGCCACACGCAGGTCGTCGGCAATCTGGATGGCCAGTTCCCTCGTCGGGGCGACGACGAGTGCGCGGGGCAGCGCGCCGCGGCCCTTCGCCTCGCGGACCAGTTCGAGCAGGGGGACGCCGAATGCCAGCGTCTTTCCGGTGCCGGTGCGTGCCTGGCCGATAATGTCATGGCCGCCCAGCGCGAGCGGCAGGGCCAGCGCCTGGATCGGGAAAGTAGTAAAGATGCCCGCCGCAGCGAGCCCGGAGCAGATCTCCTCGGACACCCCGAGGCTGGTAAACGGGACCGCAGTCCCATCGCCTCGGTCATCCGCTGTGTCTGTGTCCCCGTTAGGAGTCTGTGTTGTCAGGGGTTCCATCCTTCATCGTGGCCCTCCCCGGTTCTGTCGGAGTCGAGCCTGTCGTGCTGGCGGCGGGCTGCCCGGAGGCGTCGCTACCCGGCTGGGGAGCTCCTCAACTGATCGGGAGCCTTGCTGCCAAACAGGTGCCATTCGCCCTGGTTTGCCCCTGCTAGGACTCCAGGCCGCCAGGCCCAAACCCTGGCGCGGAAACGGCAGTCATTTACATAACACGACCGTTGGCTACGCTATTTCACGGACCGGTGATTCCAGTTGACCAGTCCGTAACGGGAGTATACCAGGAGTGTAGCTAGTCCCTTCAAGTGCGGAAAGCTCCATCAGAAGCCCACACGCCGGGCCTCGGCGCCGATGAACTCCACATATGCGACCTTGTCGGCCGGAACCAGGACCTTTCCGCCCTTCTGAACCGCGACCGCGAAGACCGCGTGGTCGCCCTCCAGCGCTGCGGCCAGGTCGTGCTCGATGTCCTCGGCGGGCGTGTCGGTCTCCACGATCAGCTCGCGCCCTACCGACTGGATTCCGATCCTGACTTCCACGATGCCCCCAGGTGTTGACGGTATTAGTTGCCGGAGCCCGCAGGGGGCGCGGGAGAGTCGTCCCCTCCGGGACCTGCGGGGTGCTCGCTGCGCGGCCAGCCGCTGATCCCGCGCCAGGCGAGCCTGGCAACCATCTGCTCGGCTGCCTGCCGGGTGATGTGGCCATGGCTGCTCAGCCAGTATCTCGCGCTTACCTGCGCCATGCCGACCATCGCCACGCTCAGCAGGTGAGCCTCGTCGTCGGAGATCCCGGCGTCTTCCCTGACCACCTCGCTGACCAGCTCGGCGCATTCCTGCTGCATGCGATCCAGGCGGGCCCGGACGGCGGGCTCGTTGCTCAGGTCGGACTCGAACACCAGTCGGTAGGTCTCGGCCTGGCCGCCGATGAATTCAAAGTAGGCGCCGAAGGTGGCGCCGACCCGCTGCTTGTTCTCCGTGGTGGAGCGCAACGCGTTGCGCACCGTGTCGAGCAGTCCTTCCGCGCTCTCGTCCAGCAGCGCCAGGTAGAGCTCGAGCTTGCCAGGAAAGTGCTGATACAGAACGGGCTTGCTGACGCCGGCACGTTCGGCAATCTCATCCATCGCGGCGGCGTGGTAGCCGCGCGAGACAAACACTTCAAGCGCCGCGTCCAGGAGCTGCCGCCGCCGTTCGTGCCTGGGCAGCCGACTGCTGCGTGGCCGTGCGTCGGACGGTGCGGTCAAGTTCCTTCTCCAGCAAAGGTGGGTGCGCGGCTAGTGTTCCGCGCTCGGCTCCATCCTAAGTCTCGATCAGCGATAATCGTCATCGTCGAAGCCAACGGACCGATCTTGCTCGGCCGCATCCGCCTCGTTGACCTCGAAGGGAACCGAGCGCGGGCCCTGGATTACGGACTCCTCGTCCGGGACGAGTTCCTGATGCTGCTCGAGGGCGTCGTCCTCAGGCGTCTCGATGCTCATGTCGCTCACCCGACTGACCTCCCGATCGGTAGTTAGTTCGCGTAGTGCCGTCTCAAGTGCGGTTTCCACGGCCTCCCCGTAGCCTGGATAGGCATGCACCACGTCGGTCAGGACCGCAACCGGGATCCTGGCCCTGATGGCGAGCGTAATCTCGGCCATCCAGGCGGCGGCGTGCGGCCCCACCGCAGCGGCGCCCACCAGGACGCCAGATTCGCGGTCCGCGTAAAGCTCCAGGCAGCCCTGCTCGCCCGGCAGCCCCCCGGCCCGGGCGCGGCCCGTATCGGCCAGCGCGGCACGGGCGGTAACCAGGTCGCCGCTCCCCGCGTCCGGTGCGGTGGTGCCCACCGCGAACACCTCGGGGGTGGTGAACACCGCACGGGGAATCGCGGTGTAGTCGGCCTCGCGGTGCTTTCCTGTGATGTTCGCCGCCACGATCCCCGCCTGATAGCGGCCGGTGTGGGTGTGCCCGGTCCCGGTGACGTCCCCGGCGGCCCATAGGTGTCCGGCCGCCCACGCCTGCACGCTGGCCTCGGTGCTGGCCTCGGGGGGCCCGTCCGCACTGGCGACCTGGCACGTCGTCGTGGTGGGCAGGGCGGCCCCTGCCGGGACGGTGATGCCAAGCGCTTCCAGGCCAAGGCCGCTGAGCCGTGGCCGCCGTCCGGTAGCCAGCAGCAGCCGGTTCCCGTCGATTCTCGTGCCGTCCGCAAGCCCGAGGGTGAGGCCCTCAGCGGTCCGCTCGGCCTTGGCGGCGGCGGAGCCACAGTGGATCTCCACGCCGGCCCGGTGCAGCGCGGCGCCGAGGACCTCGCCAGCAAAGGCGGCCTCGCCTGGCAGCAGTCGCTCCTCCGCCTCGATCAGCGTCACCTGCGAGCCGAAGGCCGCATATACCTGAGCCAGCTCGCAGCCGGCCGACCCGCCGCCGAGCACGATCAGCCGGCGGGGCAGGTCCGGGGAGGTCAGGGCTTCGGCGGTGGTCCAGACCGGGATGTCGGTGAGTCCCTCGATCGGCGGGGCGACCGGTTCGCTGCCCGTCGCGATGACCAGGTCCGCGCAGGTCAACGTGACCGAAGGCCCGATACCGAGCGGCGTCACCTGCACCGTGCCCTGGCCGGTGATCCGGCCGGTGCCGCGGATCGCCGTCACGCCCGCACCGGTCAGGCTGGCCAGGATCGCGGAGTCGTCAAGCCCGCCGGTGATCGCTTCGCGGCTGGCGACAGCCTGCTCCCAGGTCTCGCCGCGCGCGGCGGACAGGAGCAGCGACTTCGAAGGAAGGCACGCCAGGTAGGGGGATTCACCGCCGATCAGCCCGGCCTCAACCAGGGTGACGGACTTGCCCGCCCTGGCTACCTCGGCCGCGACGAGCACGCCCGCGCTTCCGCCACCGAGCACGACGACATCGACAGTGCTCATGACACACCGATGCTCATGACCACACCGACCCCCCTCAGCAGCACACCTGGATATACATCATTCCAGCAGTGGCCTAAGCTCGCTGCCAGAGTCGGCCGATAGTTACCTCACTCCGGCAAAACTGGCGGAATCAGAAAATAGGTACCTCGAACTTATTGTCGAACAGTAAGATTTGAGCAACACTGGACGTATCAGTTGATGCATGAGATGCAGAGTAACCGGGGTAGGTGAAGAGCATGCGCAGCATTTGGGCCGGCGCGATCTCCTTCGGGCTGGTCGTCATCCCGGTAAAGCTCTACGCTGCGACGGAGCAGCGTGACATCACATTCCGTCAAGTGCATCGCGTCGATGGCGGCCGGATCCAGTTCCGCCGGTTCTGCACGCTGGATGGCGAGGAGGTCGCCTATGCCGACATCGCCAAGGGATACGAGCTGCCCACCGGCGACATGGTGGTGCTGACCGACGACGACCTGGCGGAGCTGCCGCTGGTGACGGCGCACCGGATCGAGGTGCTGCATTTCGCGCCGAGCGGCCAGGTGGAGCCCATCCTCGCTAACAAGAGCTACTACCTTGAGCCGGAATCGGCCGGTACGAGGGCCTACGTGCTGTTCCGTGACGCCCTGGAGAAGTCGGGGAAGGTCGCGGTGTGCAAGGTCGCCCTTCGTCAGCGAGAGGCGCTGGCCGCGTTGCGGGTCCGGGAGGGCGTGCTCACCCTGGAGACGCTGCTGTGGCCCGATGAGGTGCGCAAGCCCGAGTTCGGGTTCCTCGACGAGGACATCGACGTTCGCTCCCAGGAACTGAAGATGGCTGCCTCGCTGATCGAGACGATGACGGAGGACTTCGAGCCCGACCAGTTCCGCGACGCCTACCGGGAGGCCCTTGAGTCGGTCGTCCAGGCCAAGGTGGAGGGCAACGACATCGTGCGCCCGGTCGGCGTGGACGCCCCGTCCCCCAAGGGAGAGGTGGCCGACCTGACCGAGACCCTCCGCGCCAGTGTCGCCGCGCTCAAGGCCGAGCGCGCCAAGTCCGCCCCCGCCAAGTCCGCCCCCGCCAAGTCCGCTCCCGCCAAGTCCGCTCCCGCCAAGAAAACCCCAGCCAGGAAGACCAAGGCCAGCGCGTGAGCGAGCCGTCCAGCCCGCACCCTCCCGGGGAGCAGGTCGACCTCGGCGGCTACCCGGTGTTCGTCCGCACGATGCCAGGGACGGAGCCGGACCGCGAGCCGGCCCTGTTCGTGCACGGTCTTGGCGGATCGTCGCGGAACTGGACCGAGCTGATGGACCTGCTGCGTTCCGGCCTGGACTGCGCCGCGGTTGACCTGCCCGGGTTCGGCGACTCGCCGCCGCGCCCGGACGGCAGGTACTCGATGGACGCGCTGGCTCAGACGACCGCGACGCTGATCGAGCGCCAGGGCCGCGGTCCCGTGCACCTGGTCGGCAACTCCCTCGGCGGCGCCGTGTGCCTGCGGCTCGCCGCGCGCAGGCCGCACCTCGTCAAGACCCTGACCCTCATCTCGCCGGCCCTGCCAGATCCTCATCCGCGGCTTGACCTGGTGCGTTTTCCGCTCGTGGGCATTCCGCGGCTGGGGGACTGGCTGCTGACCAGGTACCAGACCCTGCCGGCCGAGCGTCGCGTCGCCGCCACGTTCACCACCTGCTACGCGGACCCGGCACGAGTTCCTGAAGACCGATTCGAGGCCGAAGTCGCCGAGCTCAAGAAGAGAGACACCCTCCCGTACGCCGCCGACGCGCTGATCGGCTGCGTGCGGACGATTACGAGCGAGGCACTGCGCCCCTGGTCGGGATGGCACGACGCGCCTCGAATCGAGGTTCCGACCCTGGTGATCTTCGGCACCGACGACCGCCTGGTGAACGCCCGGCTGGCGGGCCGCGCCGCCCGTGCGTTCCGTAACGCCAGGGTCGTGGTCCTGCCGGACACCGGGCATGTCGCTCAGATGGAACATCCTGAGCAGGTCGCGGCGGAGATGAGGGCGCTGGGAATTCCCGCTCACGCCGGCCGGTTGTCCCTGGAAGGCTGACGGGAAACGTAACACCCAGCCCGTTTTGCATTATCTTTGCTTCTAATCTGAATGGGAGAGCACTGTGTCCCTGCCGCCACTGGTAGAGCCGGCTGACGCGCTGAGCGTCGATGAAGTCAGGCGTTACTCTCGGCACCTGATCATCCCCGATGTGGGGATGACGGGGCAGAAGCGGCTCAAGAACGCCAGAGTGCTCTGCGTGGGGGCTGGCGGACTCGGCTCGCCCGCACTGCTGTACCTGGCCGCGGCCGGAGTCGGTACGCTCGGCATCGTCGATTTCGACGTGGTAGACGAGTCGAACCTGCAGCGCCAGATCATCCACGGCGTGTCCGATATCGGCCGGTCCAAGGCGGAGTCGGCGCGGAACAGCATCCTGGAGATCAACCCGTACGTCAACGTCGTGCTGCACACGGAGCGGCTCGACATCGACAACGCGATGGAGATCTTCGCGCAGTACGACCTGATCGTGGACGGCACCGACAACTTCGCCACCCGCTACCTGGTCAACGACGCCTGCGTGCTGCTCGGCAAGCCATACGTGTGGGGCTCGATCTACCGGTTCGACGGTCAGGCCTCGGTGTTCTGGTCCGAGTACGGGCCTTGCTACCGCTGTCTGTACCCGGAGGCGCCGCCGCCCGGGATGGTCCCGTCCTGCGCCGAGGGCGGCGTGCTCGGCGTGCTGTGCGCGTCGATCGGGTCCATCCAGGTAACCGAGGCGATCAAGGTGCTCACCGGTATCGGTGAGCCGCTGGTCGGCCGGCTCATGATCTACGACGCGCTCGAGATGTCCTACCGCACCGTCCGCGTGCAGAAGGACCCTGACTGCGCCGTCTGCGGGAAGAACCCCACGGTCACTGAGCTGATCGACTACGAGGCTTTCTGCGGCGCGGTATCCGACGAGGCCGCGCAGGCGGCGGCCGGCTCGACGATCTCGGCGAAGGACCTGGCCGCGATGCTCGAGGCCGGCGACGACATCTTCCTGGTGGACGTGCGCGAGCCGAACGAGTACGAGATCGTGTCCATCCCCGGCGCGACGCTCATCCCCAAGGGTGAGTTCATGTCCGGCGCCGCCCTCGAGCGGCTGCCGCAGGACAAGAAGATCGTGCTGCACTGCAAGAGCGGCGCCCGCTCCGCCGAGGCGCTAGCCGTGGTCAAGAACGTCGGCTTCCACGACGCCGTACACGTAGGCGGCGGCGTCCTGGCCTGGGTAGCCCAGGTAGACCCCTCCCTCCCCACCTACTAACCCACCCCCGCCCCCGCGCCGTTTTGCACGGAACTTTGATGCTCGGCGGAGGAAAAGGGGTCATTTCTGACTCTTTTTCCTCCGCCGAGCGCAAAACTTCCGTCTAACCTGCGCCGAATTGGCCCGTTTGCTGGCGTTTGACCGCCACCCCTCCCTGGGTAAGTATGGAACATATGTTCCCGGAAACGGATGTTAGGGGCGGCGATGAAGGGGGACCGGGTCGAGATCGTGGTTGACGCCGGGGAAGCTACCCGGACGTATGAGGTAACCGCGACGCGGGCCGGCCGGCGGGTGGAGATCGCCAACCGGCGCGGTGTCACCGAGGTCAGCGAGGTAACCAGGACCGGCACGCAGGTGCGGACCGCGCGGTTCATGTCGAGCAGGGTGGTGGCCCTGGTGGAATATCCGGCTGACGGTGGTCCGGCGGCGGAGCCGGCGCGTGGAGCGGCGGTACCGGCCGCCGGCGACTAGCATGCCACCATGGATGTTCTCCAGCCGGTGATCAGGCCATACGCTTGGGGTTCGCGGTGCGGGATAGCCGAACTGCAGGGCAGGCCGGTGCCTGCCGCCGGTCCCGAGGCCGAGCTGTGGATGGGGGCGCATCCGTCGTCTCCTTCCGGTGTGCAGCGAGCGGGCAGGCGGACGACGCTCGACGCGATAATCGCCGCCGACCCGGTGCGCGAGCTCGGCGCCGAGTGCGCCGAGCGGTTCGGCGGCCGGCTCCCGTTCCTGCTCAAGGTGCTGTCGGCGGAGAAGGCGCTGTCGATCCAGGTACATCCCTCCCGCACCCAGGCGCAAGCCGGCTACCAGGCCGAGAACGCCCGCGGACTGGCCCCGGGCGATCCCGCGCGCAACTACGTGGATGACTGGCCCAAGCCCGAGCTTGCGTACGCCCTCACCCCGTTCGAGGTGCTGGCCGGGATGCGCGACTCCCGCGACACGGCGGCGTTCCTGCACGTCCTGGGCCTCTCGGTTCCCGCTGACCTGGAAACCATCCTGACCTGGCCCGACGCGGACCGCGCGGACCTGATCCGCGACGTGCTCGCGGCCTGCGCCCGCCTCACGGAAGGTCCGTACGCCCCGGCCGCCGCGGCCATCCGCGAGATAGCAGAAGGCCACCCAGGCGACATCGGCATCGTAGCGGCGCTGCTGCTCAGGCACGCCGTACTCCAGCCAGGCGAGGCGATGTTCATGCCGGCCGGCGGCCTGCACGCCTACCTGCGCGGCACGTGCATCGAGCTGCTCGCCAACTCCGACAACGTGGTCCGGGCCGGCCTGACCGGCAAGCACATCGACGTCCCCGAGCTGCTCAGCCTGCTCGATCCAGCCCTGCCCGTGCCGATCCTGACACCGGTCCGGCCGGCTCCCGGCATCGCCATCTACGACGCCGGCGTACCCGAGTTCCGCCTGTACCGGATCGACCTGGGCGATGACCCGATGGACATCCCCGGCGCAGGCCCGCGGATCCTGCTCTGCACGTCGGGGGAGGCGATCCTGAGCACCGCCGGCGACAAGGCCAAGCTCGCCCAGGGCGAGTCGTGCTTCGTATCCGCCGCCGATGGCGCCGTAGCCGGTGCTGGTCCCGCCCGCGTCTTCCAGGCCACCGTCGGCTCCTAAAAAGAGTTTCGCATCGACCGGCAGTCCGGTTATGGTGGCCGTGTCCTCATGCCGACACGCGGGAGCTAGCGTGAAGTTCTGAGCCAGCGATGCTGCGCCACCAGGCGTGGTGTCGCCACACGTAACGGAGAATCCTTCCTACGTGCTGGGAGCCGCGCTCATGCTTGCCGCTATTTCCTGCTCAGATCTTTCCTTCAGCTGGCCCGACGGCCAGCCGGTACTGTCCGATGTCACCATGTCCATCGGGCCCGGCCGCACCGGCCTGATCGGCACCAACGGCTCGGGTAAATCCACCCTGCTTCGGCTGTTCGCCGGCGAGCTGCGGCCCGCTTCCGGCGTGCTCCGTGTCACTGGCGAGGTCGGCTACCTGCCCCAGGCGATCGCGCTCGGTACCCACCAGACGGTGGCCGACCTGCTTGGCATCGGGCGGGTCCGGGCCGCCCTGCACGCCATCGAGGGCGGCGACGTCTCACCGGAAGCCTTCGCTGAGGTCGGTGACGACTGGGATGTCGAGGAACGAGCCCTGGCCTGGCTCGACCGTCTCGGCATCGCCGGCACGGCGGGGCTCGACAGCACGGTGGCCCAGCTGTCCGGCGGCGAGACGGTGCTGGTCGCTCTCGCCGCGCTGTTCCTTCGCCGCCCGGTGGTCATCCTGCTGGACGAGCCCACCAACAACCTGGACCTGGACGCACGTCAGCGGCTGTACGACGCGGTAGCGTCCTGGCCCGGCGTGCTGCTCGTCGTCAGCCATGACCGTGACCTGCTCGCCCGGATGGACCGCATCGCGGATCTCAGCGCGGGCGGCATCCGGGTCTATGGCGGCAGCATCGCCGCGTATGAGCAGGTCGTCGCGGCGGAGCAGGCCGCGGCCGAGCAGGCCGTCAGCACGGCCGCCGCCGACGTGCGGCGCCAGCGGCGGGACGTGCTGGAAGCGCAGGTGAAGCAGGCCAGGCGGGACCGCCAGGGCCGCAAGCTCGCCGCCTCAGGCAGCATCCCGAGGATCGTGGCCGGCGCGATGAAGCGGCACGCGGAGGAGTCCGCGGGCAGGTCAGGAGAGCTGCACGCGGACCGCCTGCAGGCGGCAAGGGAGCGACTGGCGGAAGCGGAAGCGGCGGTCAGGGACGATGCCGTCATCCGGGTCTCGCTGCCGGGCACCGCGGTCCCGCCCGGCCGGACAGTCCTCACCGTGACCGGGCTGGGTGGTGGTGCCTGGCATCCAGCCAGGTCGGTTAGGCCGGCTGGGTCGCCTGAGTCCGTGATCACCAGCGTCACTGGAGACCCTGATCATCCGTGGACCTGAACGTATCGCCCTGCTAGGCCCGAATGGCGCGGGCAAGACCACCCTGCTCCGTGCTATCACAACCCAGGCATTCACCACCCGGGCACTCACTGCCGAGGCGCCGCTGCCCGGCGTCACGGTCCGGCCGGGTGCGGTCACCGGCTACCTGCCGCAGCGCCTGGACATCCTGGACGACGAGATGAGCGTGGTGGATAACGTAAGGGCCGCCGCGCCGGCCGCTTCGGTCAACGCGGTGCGTGCCAGCCTCGCCCGGTTCCTGTTCCGCGGCAAGCGGGCCGACGCGCTGGCCGGGACGCTCTCGGGCGGGGAGCGGTTCCGTGCGGTGCTGGCAACGCTGCTTCTGGCCGAGCCCGCTCCGCAGCTCCTGCTGCTTGACGAGCCGACCAACAGCCTGGACATGGCATCGGTCCGGCAGCTGACACAGGCACTGGAGAATTACCAGGGCGCCCTCCTGGTCGCCAGCCACGACGTCCACTTCCTGCGGTCCGCCGGCATCACCCGGTGGCTCCGGCTCGACCGCGACGGGGACCTCACCGAGACCGATCCGCCGTGAGGAAGGATTCGGGTTGGCCCACGGGGGCATGGTCGGCTAGACTTCGTTGGCGCGCTCCGGGAGACCGGAAACGCGCGATGCCATTGGGGTATGGGGTAATTGGCAGCCCGACAGGTTCTGGCCCTGTTAGTCTAGGTTCGAGTCCTGGTACCCCAGCAGGATATTAAGCATAGGAGCAGGTCAGGAGCCCCATTTTCCGGGCACCTGGCCTGCTCTATTTGGGCGTTCATCGCGGAACCCATCATCCGGTCACGACGTCATATTGGCATGCGGTGGGCACTCAGATTGTCAGTGGCGGCAGCGGCAGCCACCCTCATCGCCGGCTGTGGTACCGCCGCGGTGCCACAGACCAGCTCAGGCCAGAACGGGGCAGACGCGGGGCAGCTACCCGGCGGCGTAGCAAAGGCGTGCGACCTGCCGGCCCAGGCGCGGCCGGCGCCGGGCCAGGGGCTGACTGGCCCAGCGGTCACTGACCTGACCAGCGGGGCCGCCACCCACGGCTTCTCGCTCGACGGCGGCCAGTTCTCTGTCATGCCGCCACCGTCCGGCGACAAGCCGCGCGCATCCCGCGCCCAGGCCGAATGCGAGGCCCTCGCCGCGGTGGCCCCTGGCGGCGAGCCGCTCATCTACGCGGACGGGGTATCCGGGATGGCGGTCGGTTATGGCCTGGTGACCGTGTCGCCCACGTTGCCCGTCGACTCCTGGCAGGGCTACTACCCCGACATAACCCTGCCGACTCCAGCCCCGCCGAGGTATCAGAGCCGGCTCGCCTGGGTCGTGGTGTTCCGCGTCTTCTATCGAGCCGACTGCACGGGTGTCAGCCAGACCACTCCGCCGAGCCCGGGCAGGTCGTACACGGGCTACGAGTACGAGGTGTTCATCGTCGACGCGGCCACCGCCGACGGTGCCCTCAGCTATGACGAGGCCGCGCCCCGGGAGTGCGACGGCACCGGCCTGTTCCCGCCCAGCGTCAGCATTCCGGTCGAGCTGACCTCGGTGCGTTGGAAGTTGGACAGCCGCGGCTCGCATGGCTCTTACGCCACGGTGACCGCCTACGTGCCGCCGTGCCTCGACTATGAAAAGAAGGTCCAGCTTGACGGCGATCTCGTGATGGTGCTCGCTTACGGCCAGGTCGGGGCGAGTTGCGGATCGCCGCGACCTGTCACCGTCCGAGTGGAACCCGCCAGAGGGGTCCAGAGCGTGTGGCCTACCCTGGCGCACGCGCCAACTGGCTTGTATCTCACCGGCTCTGGCCAGGGCCTTCCGCTCTGACGCCCCGTCATCGCGCTCGGCACACGATAATCTCGGCAGGCACACGCGCTGCGGCCGGTCGATGGCTGGCGGGCGATGGACTCAGCTCCGAGCGCGTCGAGCACCGCCGGCGGGCCCTGACGGCAGCCGAGGCCCTCCAGTTGGCCCTGGGGGCTAAGAGACGGTACATTGAACCCCGGCTAGCAATAGCAGTTCCGCGTCCTGGCATAGCCAGGCCGGGACATGGCAAGGCCCCGTCGTCTAGAGGCCTAGGACGTCGCCCTCTCAAGGCGGTAACGCCGGTTCGAATCCGGTCGGGGCTACACGAGCGTGAAAGGGCCGGTCTCCCGGAAACGGGAGACCGGCCCTTTCCAATGTGCTTACCTGACCACCTCGAAGTACATGGTGGGGTACCACCAGGCGTTCGGTTGATGCCAGCCGATCTGGCTCCCGGTGTCCAGCGCACCGAACGTGCCGTTCACGGTGACGAGTTCCACGTGCCCGTCGCCGTAGAACGCGAGGTCGCCGGGGCGCCGGTCGCGTGCGGGGATCCATCTGAGCCGCGGGTCGTCCAGCATCGAGTAGGTGCTGTGCGGAAGCGTGATGCCCGCTGCCTGGTAGGCGGCGGCCACGAGACCCGAGCAGTCATAGCAGGAAGGGCCGGCACCGCCGTAGCAGTACCACTTCCCTGCCTGGTGTTCCGCCCATTTCAACGCGACGAGCCGTGGCATCGCCCGAGACGCCCTAGACGTCCGGGAACCCCTAGACGCTGGGGAAACCTTAGACGCCGGGGAAACCTTAGACGCCGGGGAAACCTTAGACGCCGGGGAAACCAGGGATGCGGAGGATATCGGCGAGGCCGACGCGGTAGCCGCCGTGACCGTGAGAGACACCACGGCCATTGCGGCGGTGGCTGCCGCGATGAGGACGGTCCGTTGCCGACGCGGCTGGCGATGCCTGCCGCCGGATCGAATGCTGGTGCGGAGAGAGGATTGCTGGTCGTGACTAGTCCGTATAGCGGACAAGGTGAACCTTCGGCCCGGCACGCTCGGCGGCGCGCGCTGCTTCCGCCCGTCATTTCGGCCGGCCCGCGCAGGGTCCGGACGAACGGCGCGCGCGATGGTGCGGGGCAGGGCACCAGATCCGCTCTCAGGGCGGCAATCACGCAGCGCAGGGCGCTCGGTCACCGACTATGCAACAAGAAGTCCCCGCGTGGCAACCTATTCCCACACAAATAATGCTAAATGGCTACAACTAGCGCACGTCAGCCCCAGGGGCCACGGCGGTTACGTTGTCCGGGGAACCACAGGCCGTTCTGAGTCTCTGGCGAATCTGGGATCTCCGCTATCTGGAAGCGGTCGGCGACGGGGCGGGGGAGCCGGGCGCGCGGCTCGAAGCGGGAGCGGGCGGGGTCGCCAGCCCGACCACGGCGATGTCTGCAGCAGGAGCAGAAGGAACCGGCCCGGGCCGCACCACCGGCCTCGCCTTCTCCGACGGCGACGGCGAAGGCGAGGGCGAGGCGGACGGCGAAGGCAACGGCCGTGCTGCCGGCCCGGAGTACTGCTCCGCCAGTGCCATCACCTGGTTCACGTACCACCACGCATGGTTGTACGTGAAAACCGCCTGCGCCAGCCCAGCCGAACCCGGCGACCCGCCCCCGGCGGCGCACAGCATCCGCGCGGCGGTGTAGATCGCGTCCGCCGGGTCGAACGGGCTGAGCGCGTGCCGCGGGTCGGCCCGCACCGCATAGGCACCGAAGGTCGCGGGCTCGAACTGCATCGGCCCCTCGGCGCCGCCGTACGCGGTCGGCCCGTGTACCGATGGTGCCGCCGACCGCCCGTCGTTGGATTCCATCTCGCCGATCGCAGCCAGCACCTGCCAGGGGAGCCCGTGACAGGTCCGCGCCGCGTCCTGGTACAGGACGAGGTAGCCAGGCGGTATCGCCTCTACGGCTAGCGGTGACGGCGCAGCCGCTGGCGAGAGTGCCGCCAGGGCCGGCGTCGACGCTCCGCCCAGCGTCACTCCCAGTACCGCTGCGGCAACGACCACAGCACCACGTTTCACCATAACCCCCACGTTTATGACCTGGGATGACAACAGAATGTAATCAGTTCCGGTCACCCTACGTGCATAACGCGGTGTTCGCCAACAGCAGAAGGCGGCGGAAGCTCGTAACTAGTCGACTATCTACGATACTTATCGGCTATTATCCAGCTATGACGACAGCCGCCCCTTCCGATCCTCGGCGCTACATGCAGCTCGCCGCCACCATCCGCCGCCAGATCGCCGACGGCACCCTAGTCAAGGACGCCGGCCTGCCTTCGATAAGAATGCTCTGCGCCGAGTATCAGCTATCCCGTCAGACAGCGGGCAAGGCGCTGCGGATCCTCGAGAACGAGGGCCTCATCCACCGCGTGCCCGGCCTCGGCTACCATGTCAGCTGACGCTCACCACGTCAGCTGACCGGCACCATGCCCCGGCTAGACCGCGCGCCGCCGCACCAGCCACACCGTGGCCGCCATCAAGACGGCGGACAGCCCGAGCAGCCACCCGCCTTCGATGAGCTGAAACGTCCAGAACCGGTTTCCAGGGAAGTATGACCACCACTGCGTGATGTGCTGCGACGCCAGCCAGTTGCCAAAAGCGGCGGGGCTCGGCGACTCCTGTACAGAAAGCGGAATCTGGCCAGGCGAGATGTGCTGCCCGCCAGGACCGGCAAACCACTGGCTGAGCATCCAGGCCGACTGCCCGCCCGGCGGGCTTTCGCCAGAACCCACAACCGGCGTCAGGTAGTGCTGCCGCAGCGACATCATGGTCACCACGTCGAGCACGGTCCACACGACCAGCGTGCAAGCCATCGCCGGCACCGTCCGCCGCAGTACCACGCCGAGGAAGGCGGACATGGCGAACGCCAGCAGCGTCCAGGCCGCGAACGCGACCCCCACATTGCCGAACAGCTGCATCGGGAACCACCCGGTGACCCCCGCGGCCACGAACGGCGAGAAATACCACTGGAACAGCGAACTGAATAGGTAAGCCACCGCAGCGATCAGGACGCCGAGGACCACAAGCTTGGTCACCGCCCACCGAGTCCGCCCGGCCCCCTGCGTCCATGCGAACCGGAACGTCCCGGTGTCCAGCTCCCTGGCCACCACCGGCGCCCCGAGGAACACCCCGAGCAGGACCGGTACGGCCAGCAGGAAGAACGGCACCGTCTGCGCGTTGATCCCTGATGACAGCACCGACCCTCGCTGGCTGCCGTAATACGACATCAACGCCTGTCGCAGCGCACCGCAGTTACTGTGGCACGCTGCGAGCCGGGAGTACGCGCCGTGGATCTGCATCCCCATGACCAGCAGGTAAACCCCGAGCGCGGCGAGCACCGCCACGCACCCCGCCAGCGCTCCCCGGTGCTGCCGCCAGGTAACCCACCCCAGCCGCGACCACGGAACCGTGGCACGGGAAGGTGCAACAGCCACCGCGCTCATGCCGCCACCGCCGAAGACCGCATGTACTGCAGCACGATCTTCTCCAGCCCAGCCCCGTGCGACTGTTCAAGCGAAGGAACGTCACCGGCCACGAGCACTGACCCCCGCCCCAGCACCACGAGGTACGAAGCCACCTGCGACAGTTCGGCGACCACGTGCGAGGAGAACAGCACGGAGATCCCGGACCCGGCCACCTCGTCCCGCATGGACTGCATGAAGTCGTCCCGCGCCACCGGATCGAGCGCGGCTAGCGGCTCATCGAGCACCAGCAGCGATGGCCGCCTGGCCAGCGCGATGGTCAGCGCCAGCTGCGCCTTCTGCCCTCCGGACAGTGCCCCGACCCGCGTGCGCAGCCCGATCCGCAGCCGTGCCAGCCGCTCAGCCGCCAGCGATCCGTCCCACCGCAGGTTCAGGTAGGAAGCCACCCGCAGCATGTCCCTGACCGGCATCGTCTGGTACAGCGGCGCGTCCTGGGCAACGAACGCGATCTGGTCCAGCGCCTCCGGCGACCCGGCCGCGAGCCCGTCGAGTACCCGCACCGCACCGCTCGTGGGCCGGGCCAGCCCGACCGCCAGGTTGAGCAGCGTGGTTTTACCGGCACCGTTAGGCCCGGCGAGCGCGACGACGTGCCCGCCAGGAATGGACAGCGTGCAGTCACGCAAGGCCCAGGTACGCCCGTAGCGTTTCCCGAGCCCGGTGGATTCGATTATCTTCATGCCGGCCACGCTAGATACCGGACGGGTACCGCCAGTAGCTGGCTGACCGGCGTCACCAGGTAGACCTAGGTACACCCGGCAAACCCGGTGGCTAGGGCCACTGCCGGCCCTTGCGTAGCCAGGCACACTGGGAACATGAGCGAAGCGGGCATGCCCAGGATCCAGGCCGGCATCAAGGCCTTCAGCAGGAGCCTTTCCCTGTCCCTGGCCGGAGCCGCCAGCGCCGCCCCGCTCGTCATCCTCGTGGTCGTTCCTGGCCTGCTCGTTAAGGACGCCTTCGTCGTGTCCAACCCCGGCATCATCCGCGTGGCGGCAGGGCTGGTGGCCCTGCTGAGCCTGCTGTGCCTCGTCCCGCTCACCCTGCTGGCCGCAGGACCGCTGGCGAACGTGACCAGGCGGCTGACCGGCCTCCCGCTCAGGAGACTCCCCAGCCCGCGCCGATTGCTCTCCGACCGCGGCTCCTGGCGTGACCTGGGCTGGCTGGCGCTGAGCCTCCCCCTTGCCTTGTTCCTGCTGCTCCCGGCCATCGCGGCAGGCGTCGGCCTGATCGCCTTCATCGGCTCCCGCGTCCTGCCCGCGATCCCGCCGCCCGCCTACCCAGGCAACGGCACCCTGTCGATCCTCCTCGCCGGTGCCGCGCTCACCGCGGCTGGTCTGTGGGCCACCCCGCCCTTCCTCCGCGGTTACGAGCAGGCAACCCGTGCTCTCCTCGCCCCGCCTGACCTGCAGCAGCGCGTGCACGACCTGTCCCAGACCCGCACCGAGCTCCTCGACGCAGGCGCGGCCGAAGTCCGCCGCATCGAGCGCGACCTGCACGACGGTGCCCAGGCCCGCCTGGTCGCGATGGGCATGACCCTGGACGCGGCCGGCCAGCTGATCCACCAGAACCCGGAGGCCGCGCAGGCGCTGCTGACCGAGGCGAAGGAGAACTCCGTCAAGGCCCTGGCCGAGCTCCGCGCCCTGGTCCGCGGCATCCTCCCCCCGGTCCTCGCCGACCGCGGCCTGGCCGACGCGATCCGTGCCCTGGCGCTGGACACCCCGCTCCGTACCTACCTGGCCAGCGACCTGGACGGCAGCACCAGCCTTAACTGCCGGCTGCCGGCTCCGGTCGAGTCCGCCGCGTACTTCGCGGTCAGCGAGCTCCTCGCGAACGTGTGCAAGCACGCCGAGGCCCGTCAAGCCTGGATCGACGTCCGCCTAGCCGACGGCATGCTCAAGATCGCCGTCACCGACGATGGCCACGGCGGCGCCGACCCCCACAACGGCACCGGCCTGCATGGCATCGAGCGCCGCCTGGCCGCGTTCGACGGGCTGCTCGCCGTAACCAGCCCGCCCGGTGGTCCCACGTCAGCCACCATTGAAATACCAATCCATCAGAACGACACTGGTGTTACGTCAGGAACCCAGCATGAGTAACCAGTCCCTGAGCGCCCAGGTAGCTGGTGGCGTCACCGCGGTAGGCCGCGGTCTGGTCTTCTTCGCCCTCACCCTGACCAGCCTGGTGCTGCTGGCGGTGCCTCTGCTCGCGCTGACGCTGACCGGATGGGGCTTCGGCTTCGCCATCTACGCCCCGTCCTGGGAATCGTTCGACAGGCGAGTCTTCCTGTTCGCGGTGATGCTCATCGCCGTGCTGGTCGTGCTCCCGCTGCTTTTCCTGGGCATCCTCACCATGCTTCGCCAGCTGGCGAACCTGATCAGGCGCCTGTCCGGCGGCTGGTGCGGCGTCCCGATCGCGGTGCCGTACAAGCCGGTTCCCGTCGGCCTGCGCCGGTACCGTCGCCTGCTGCGGCTGCTCGAGGACGTGGCGACCTGGCGTGACCTGGGCTGGATCGTCGGGAGTGCGTGTGTGGGTACGGTCCTCACCGCCGGGCCGGCCGTTCTGATCGCGTTCGGCCTTGCCGGCATCGGCCGCACAACCCACGGTGACGGCCTACGGAACGTGATCCTCGGCAGCATGCTCGTCACCGCGAGCGTCTTCGCCGCGCCGTGGCTGCTGCGCGCCTACGCCGCGCTTGCCAGCTCGCTGCTGGCCCCGACCGGCGGCGCGGAGCTGGCGCGCCGGGTGGAGCACCTGGCGCAGACCCGCTCGGAGACGATCGACACCGGCGCCGCCGAGATCCGGCGGATCGAGCGGGACCTGCACGATGGTGCGCAGGCCCGGCTGGTGGCGATGGGCATGACCCTGGACGCGGCCGGCCACCTGATCGACGAGGATCCGAAGGCAGCCAGGGCACTGCTCATCGAGGCGAGGGATAACTCGGCGAAGGCACTGGCCGAGCTGCGCGCCCTGGTCCGCGGCATCCTCCCGCCGGTGCTGGCGGACCGCGGCGTGGCCGACGCGATCCGGGCGCTGGCCCTGGACACGCCGCTGCGTACCCACCTGGTCAGCGACCTGGGTGGCCGTCCGCCGGCCCCGGTGGAGTCGGCAGCGTACTTCGCGGTCAGCGAGCTCCTTGCTAATGTGTCCAAGCATGCCCAGGCCGGACAGGCTTGGGTAGATATCAGGTACACAGAAGGGATGCTCCGGATCGGCGTGAGCGATGACGGTAACGGCGGCGCGGACGCGGCTCACGGCACGGGCCTGCAGGGCATCGAGCGCCGGCTCGCCGCCTTCGACGGTGTGCTCGCTATCAGCAGTCCGCCTGGCGGCCCCACCGCGGTCACCATGGAGATCCCGTGCGCGTTGCGATAGCGGAAGACCTCTTCCTGCTGAGGGATGGCCTCACCCGGATGCTGGAGGCGCACGGCCTGGAGATATCCGCGGCGGTCGACAACGGGACGGACCTGCTGGCAGCGATCAGGGCCGATAAGCCCGACGTCGCGATCGTGGACGTGCGGCTGCCGCCGACCTTCACCGACGAAGGCCTGCGGGCCGCCTTGACGGCCCGCAAGGAGATACCCGGCCTGCCGGTCCTGGTGCTGTCCCAGTACGTGGAACAGCTGTACGCCCGCGAGCTGATGGCGGACGGCACCGGCGGCATCGGCTACCTGCTGAAGGACCGGGTCTTCGACAGCACCCAGTTCGTGGACGCGGTGCGCCGCGTCGCGGCCGGCGGAACCGCGATGGATCCGGAAGTAATCTCCCGCCTGCTGGCCCGCAACACCGGCAACGACAGCCTCACCGTCCTCAGCCCGCGCGAGCGCGAGGTCCTCTCCCTGATGGCCGAAGGCCGCTCGAACGCCGCCATCGCCCAGCGCATGGTGATCACCGAACGCGCGGTAGCCAAGCACACCGCCTCCATCTTCCTGAAGCTAGACCTCCAGCCCTCCGACGACGACAACCGCCGCGTCCTAGCCGTCCTAGCCCACCTAAACGCCTAACCCGCCCGCCGCCGCACTGCTTCACCCACCCCACCGTCCCCGCAGTGCTGTTTCGGCACCACTCGCACGTCCAGTCACAAATTTAAACGGAAATTCGATGTTTGGCGGAAATAAAGGAGTCATTTCTGACTCATTTTCTTCCGCGAAGCGCCAATCTTCCGCCAAAACGGAAGCCGCATGTCTTTGTGATCACGAGATGCGTAACCTTCTTCATTGAGGGCAGGACCCTCATGAGCGAAAAAGGGGGTGCCAGGTAATGACGGATTCGCCGCAGGATCTCGAGTACGAGCAGGTGCCCAGCGCCGCAGGTCACGTAGCGAGCGCCGAGGCCCAGCCCACTGCCGAAGCTGAGCGGCTGGCGGACGCGCAGGAAGCTCACGTTCCTCTGCAAGGCCAGCTGCCCCAGCACCAGCTACAGCGGACCAGGGCCAGCGGCCTGTGGATCGCCATCGGCTGCTTCGCCGTCGTCCTGCTGCTCTTGCTGATATTCATCCTGCAGAACAGCCACTCCGTTGACATTTCCTATTTCGGGATCCACAGCCATCTTCCGCTCGGCGTGGCGCTGCTGCTCTCCGCGGTCTGCGGCATCCTGCTCGTCGTGCTCGCCGGTACCGCCCGCATCCTCCAGCTGCGCTCAGCCGCCCGCAGGCACCGCCGCGCCGACGTGCAAGCGACCAAGCAGGCCACCAAGGAAGCCAAGCAAGCCGCCAAAGAGGCCAGGCAAGCCGGCAACGCACCGTAACCCGCGCCCGGCTCGCTCACCCCGGCCCGATTGCCCCGGCAATGTGCTGTACCGCCTGGTGCATCTGGTCGGGGGTGTGTACCGCATAGCCGAGCACGAATCCTGGTGCGGTGACTCGCTGGCAGTGCCAGGAAAGCGGATGGACGAGCACGCCGGCCTGCAGTACCCGCTCGGCGAGATCTGTATCCGAGGCGTCGCCTAGCGAAGGGAACGTCACGAGCAGGTGCAGTCCGGCCCCGATGCCTTCGATCTGTGCTGCGGGCAGGTAGGTGTGCAGCGCGTTGAGCAGGGCGTCCCGGCGGCTCCGCTGCCGCTTGCGGACCACGCGGATGTGGTGTTCCAGCGCGCCGCTGGCGATGAGCTGGGCGAGTACCAGCTGCGGCAGCGCCGGGCTGCCCAGGTCGGCGGCGTGCTTGGCGGTGATCAGGTCGTCGCGCATATGGTGCGGCGGGATCAGCCAGCCCAGGCGCATGCCCGGGGCCAGCGTCTTGGATGTGCTTCCCGCGTAGAGGACGAGGTTGGGTGCCGATGCCTGCAGCGCGGGAACGGGGGAGCGGTCGTAGCGGTATTCCGCGTCGTAGTCGTCCTCGACGATCAGCCCGTCGGCCGCGGCAGCCCAGGACAGCAGCGCCCGGCGGCGTTCGGGTCCCAGCACGGCCCCGGTCGGGAACTGATGCGCGGGCGTGAGCACGACCGCACGCGCGTCGGTCGCCGCCAGGTCGGTCACGACGAGGCCCTGGCCGTCCACCGCGACCGGCGCGGGAGGCAGGCCCCAGTAAGCGAACAGGTCTCTGGTGCCCCGTGACCCCGGATCTTCCATCGCCATCCCGCGCGACGAACCGCCGGACCTTATCAGCCACTGCGCGAGCAGCGTGAGTGCCTGGGCGACGCCGGTAACGATGATGATCTCGTCCGGGCTGACCGAGAGCCCGCGGGTCCGTCCGAGCCAGCGGGCGAGCTCGGTCCGGAGCCATTCGCTGCCGCGCGGGTCACCGTAGCCGAGGTCGGCGGTGCTGGCGTGCGCGAGGACGGTCCGTTCGGCGCGCAGCCATGCCGCCCGGGGAAACCCGGAGAGGTCAGGCACGCCGGGGGAGAGGTCGAACTCCGCCGTGGCCCGCCAGCGACGCGGCAGCACCCCAGGCGCCGGAAAGCCCAGCCCGGTACGCGGATCGCCTGGCCCGGTACCCGGCTCCCCGGTACGCGCCTCGCCTGGCCCGTCACCCAACGCCCCCGCGGCGCTGACCGGGACGGTACCGCGAGCCGGAACGGTACCGCGAGCGGCCGCGCTCACCCGTGTCCCAGCCCCGGACTGCGCGCCGACCAGGCCTTCGTCCTTCAGCCGCTGATAAGCCTCGACGACGACGCCGCGGGAGATGCCGAGGTCGGCCGCCAGCGTACGAGTGGGCGGCAGCGCCGCTCCGGCCTGAAGCCGGCCGTCGATGATGGCGGTCCGCAACCCGTCCGTCAGCCACGTCGTCAGTCCGCGGGCGGGTGCCGTTCCCGCCTCAAGCTGAAGGAAGTCCGTTCCCGACGACCACATTGGTCCATGATAAGGAATGCTTAATGGTCCTGTTAAAGGGACCACCAAGGTCTCTACCGTGGCCGTTATGATCACCAGCACCGCCAGGTCACGATCGCTACCCGCAGTCGCTCATCGTTCGCCGGCCATCGGCATCGCGTCCGGCACCATGGCGATGACGTTCGTTGGCGGGAGCGTCGCGGTATCGGGCGTGCTGGCGAAGGCGCCGTTCTGCACAGCCGAGGCGATCAGGTACGCCGCGGCCTGCCTGCTGCTCGTCGGTTTCAGCCGCCGCACCGGCCGCCCCGTGCTGCTCCCGCGTCCCGCCGAATGGTTCTGGCTCGTCGGGGTGGCCGTTACCGGCCTGGTCGTCTTCAATGTCGCCCTGGTCGAGGGATCGCGGCATGCCGAGCCGGCGGTTCTCGGGGTGGCGGTGGCATGCGTGCCGTCGATGCTGGCGGTGGCCGGCCCGCTGATCGAAGGCTCGAAGCCTCGGCCAAAGGCGCTGGTCGCGGCGATCGCGGTGACCTGCGGTGCCGCCCTGGTGCAGGGACTGGGCCGCAGCGACGCCATCGGTTTTGCCTGGGCTTTCGTGGTGTTCGGCTGCGAGTGCGGTTTCACGCTGCTCGCCATGCCGGTGCTGCGCCGCCACGGGCCCGCGGGCGTGTCGGTGCACGCCACCTGGCTGGCGGCGGTGATCTTCGCTGCCGCCGGCGTGATGCGCGAGGGCCCCGCCGCGGTCACGCACATAACCACCAGGGAGTGGCTGGCCGCCGGCTATCTCGCGGTCGCGGTCACGGCGGTGGCTTTCGTGCTGTGGTACTCCTGCGTCGGGTGGCTGGGTGCTAGCCGGGCCGGCCTGCTCACCGGGGTGGCGCCGATGGCCGCCGCGGCTTCCGGCGTCCTGCTCGGCGGCCCGGTACCGAGGCCGCTGGTGTGGGCCGGCATCGCTGTGGTGGCGGCGGGCCTCGCCTTCGGCCTGCGTGGAAGTTCCAGGGGAACAACCGCCGAAACTGCCGAAGGAGCCGGCGAAGTAGCAGGTCAGCGGCGTGTCGGCGCCACGCCGGAGATCACGCCGCTTCGGCGTGTCGAACCGGTAGATGATCTTGACCGCACTATGTTACGTAGCGTGATGGACACTAAATCGAAAGTAGCTGCCCTGCTCAGCTGCCTGACCCTGTCGGGCACCGCAGCGGCGGCCGTGGTTGCTCCCACTCCTTCGTATGCGGGCACGTGGGTGACTCAGTTCTGCAGCCTCAGCTCCTCGCAGAACCTCCGGACCGCGCTGACCGGAGACGACGGTTCCTATGTGTCGTCCGGGCAGAAGCTCACCTACCTTGAGCACATCTACAACCCGGGTCCTGAGACGGTGCAGCAGCTTATCGTCAGGACCGAGTTTTCCACGCACCTGAAGCCGAAGGACTTTCCGGCCGGGACCGTCGTCAGCAGTCATGCGGGCCGCTTTTTCCTTACCCGCATCTCGAGCGTGCCGATCACGCCGGGCCAGGGCGCCGTGACCACGCTGACCGCCATCGTGCAGAAGGGCGCCACCAACGTCGATGCCCAGATGCAGGCATGGGCGGTGGAGGAGAACAACAAGGCCGCGGATTGCAACCTGTCCGAGCCGGTTCTCCAGTTGATCCGCCGGGTACCGAAGGGCGCGCCGCACACCGGTGACGGCAGCATGGCCACCATGGTCGTGAACCGCCCGCACGACGCAAGCCGCAAGGCCGCGGATCGTAAAGACGCAGACCGCAAGGACACGCGTCGGCACGAAGCTGACTCGCATCACGCCCCGGCCCCGGCCGCGCTGGCGCTGCGCGCGATAGACGGCCTGTTCTGAAGCGCTGAGCCGCCCCGGCATGCCCGGGGCGGCTCAGGCATTTACCTGGTGAAGTGACGTGTACCTAGATGATCCTGTCTGACAGGCTGATCGGCCGGTATCGGCGCTGGGCGATCGGCCTCCCGGCGGTGCTGGCTTCCGTGGCCGCGCTGGTCGTGCTGGCCGCATCCAGCCTCGCGCCGCCCGCGGACGCCGCCACCCGCCCGCCAGCCCCTGCCGCGAGAAGCCACACCCACCCGCATCCCGCCTCTGCGCATCCTGCTGCGCACCCGCACCCGCACCCGCACCCGGCCCCGCCTGTCCGTCCCGCTCCGCGGATTCCGTACACGCTGCCACCGTCGGTCCCGACCTGGATCCGCATCCCCTCCGTTGCCGTGAGCGCCCCGGTCAAGCCGATGGGCCTGCTGCGCGACGGTTACATCCAGGTCCCGCCCCTGGTCCCGCACAGCAACCTCGTCGGCTGGTACAAGTACAGTCCGCTCCCCGGCGAGCTCGGCCCATCGGTCCTGGTCGGCCACCGTGATTCCGATGGCGTAGCGGTCTTCTTCCTCCTGGGCGATCTGGTACGCGGCGCCAAGATCTACATTGACCGCGCCGACGGCAGCACCGCCATCTTCACCGTCACCAGGGTCCGCAACTTCGAGAAGTCCACGTTCCCCAGCGTGCTCGTCTACGGCCCGACCGAGTACTCCGCGCTCCGCGTCATCACCTGCGGCGGCGTCTTCAACTACGCGATCGGCTCCTACGAGCAGAACATCGTCGTCTATGCCACCCTCACTGGACTCCGAGAACCCCATCGCAGAACGCCTCGTGTGATACCTCCCGCGAAACCCCGCGCCCTACCGCGCCACGAGCGGCACGCAAAGCGGCTGCCAGTACCTGGCAAGGGAGACAGCGCACCCAGGCCAGCCGCATCGGACGACGCCACTCGTCATCGTCCGCTCGCCAAACCGTCCGGCAACAAGCCGAAAGCCCCGAAGCACCAACTCGCCGCCGCCAGGCGCCAGCCGCACCGTGACGCCCAGCCGGCGAAGGATGCCCGACCGCACGCTAAGCGCGCCGCAAGGGCACCGGCACTCGCAGGTTTCTCCCGCTAGCGGCACCGCCGCCCGCGCCTGCCAGCTGAGGCTACATTTGTTTCGATACGGCTGTTTCGGTACCTTAGCGCCACGCAAACCGGGCATATTGGGCTGCAAAATGGTCGTAGCCTACCGAAACAGGTGTTGCCTTACGGGAGTTTAGGGGTGGTAGACCTCTTCGAGCGCGGTGATCGCGTCGGGGGGACCGGTCAGCTGGAAGGTGCGGGTCCATCCGTCGCGGGGCAGGTAGCGGACCAGCCAGCTGGTGCGGATCGCCTTGAGGCCGATGCCGGCGCCGGTCGTGGCCAGCACCTCGATGAGCGCGTCGGGTAGCACGAAGCTGGTTACGGTGGCGGTTTCGTAGACGAAATGCCAGTCGTCGGGCCCGCCGCAGACCACCTTGGCATGCCTGCCGGTCAGTATCGCCGCACCGCCGGCCGCGCGCTTGGCCGTGCTGAGGACCTCAAAGGCGTGTGTCTTCGCCCAGATCTGGCACTGGCTGGGGGCGGTGTGCCGGTGCCGCCGTTCGGTCCGGTGATGCCGGGCGGGGCTGGCCTGCGCCGAGGTAACGCTCCCGACGGCAAGTAGCAGTGCGGCCGCGATGCTCGTCCCCCCGAGAATGAGACGTCCCATGGGCAGTGAGCTTACAGGGAGTAATCACTCAGATGAGTGCGGCGACCGCCAGCGAGCCGGCCTCGGCCAGCCGGGCGTACTCGGCTGCCTGGACATCGCGGGATTGACCTGCCCGGCCGCGATAGCGCTCAGCCACGATGGTGCCACGCGCGTACCCGTCGATCGCCCGGGACGCTTCCTCGGTGCCAACCGGGCCGTAGTACAGTCCGTGCGGCAGCAGCACGAGGTTGGCGGCATAGCGATGCCCGCCGACGTGGGTGGTCTCCCAGACCTGCCCTGTGTACCTGGCCGTCAGTGACTGTGCGAGCGGGATGCCCAGACGGGCGCAGCACACGTCACGGCGCCCGTGCACGCAGACGAGGAAGACCGGCTCGCTTACCGGTACCCCGAACATGGGCTGGCGCCCCGCTGCCAGCGCCTCTAGGCCGTGCTCCAGGCTCGTCTCCGGCTCGGTGGGCGAACCTGGTGCGCCCGAGATCACGCCGCGCCGCAGCCAGGGTGCCTCACCGGCAGTCCAGCCCGTGTAGATGGTGCGCGGGTGCTCCGGTGTCCACGGCTCGCGCCGCCCTGGCCTGCGGATCAGCTGGACCCGGACGCCGAGCGCGTCGGCGGAGGCGACCACGGCGCGCAGCCGTCCCGGCAGCTCAGCCGCGGTCGCCTCCGGCGGCCACGGTCCCGGATGCTCGACCAGGAGCCATGCCCGGGACCCCTCAGGGGCCGAGGCCATGGCGGACGTGGTTCCGTCGTGGCACTGCATGCCGTGTTCACAGCTGACCGTCAAGGCTCATCCCTTACCGAAGCGTCGTGGTACCAGGGTAGTTGTCAGAGATAGTGAAACGCCGGAGGCGGATGCATGAGGAAGGACTGGTGCGAGATGTTCCAGGCATACGCTCCCGCCAGCCCGAAGGCGATCAGGTCCCCGGCACGTACTCCCCCAACCGGGACGCGGCCGGCCAGGACATCCTTCGGTGTGCACAGCTGACCGCATATGGTCACCGGTCCGGCCCCGGTGCCCGGACGGGACCAGTCAGGCAGCCAGCGCGATACCGGGATCACCGCGAACGGCTGATCGTGTCCCTTGGCGGTGGGGGTGCGCAGGTGGTGCGTGCCGCCGGCGATGATGGCGAACGCCTCGCCGTGGCTGTGCTTCACGTCCAGCACCCTGGTGAGATACCAGCCGCAGTAGGCGGTCACCGCGCGGCCAGGCTCTATCCGGAGGGTTTCCCCCGGCCCGATTAGTGCGGCGAGCCCTCGGCCGTACCGCTCCCAGTCGAAGACCGAGTCCGGTCGGCGGTAGTCCACCGCCATCCCGCCGCCGAGATTGAATTCCGGCGCCGGTACGTCGTGCCTTCCGCACCAGTCCCGTCCGAAGGCGAGCAGCCGCGCCGCGGCCGCCACCAGGTCATCGGCATCCAGCCCGCTGGCGCTATGCGCGTGCAGGCCGCGCGGCCGCACCAGCCCGCCGAGCTCAGCCAGCACCGGCACGCACTGCCCGAGCAGGCCGGGATCCATCCCGAACGGACTGGCCCGCCCGCCCATGACCAGCGCCGTGCGCGTGGCGGGGGCAGGCGCGGGATTGACCCGCAGCAGCACGTCGGCTGGCCGCCCGGCCGCGGCGGCGGCCGCACCAAGCAGCCGGAGTTCGTGCGGGCTCTCCACGTGGAACCGGCCGGTTCCCGCCGCGATGGCCCGGGCGAGTTCGGCGCCGGTCTTTCCCGGCCCGCCGAAGGCGAGCGGACTGCCAGGCACGGCCTGCGCCGCGTGGGCCAGCTCGCCGCCCGAGGAAACCTCGAGGCCGTCTGCGTGCCTGGCCACGGTACGCAGCACAGCGGCGTCCGGGTTGGCCTTGACCGCGTAGTACAGCTCCACCCCGGCGGGGAGCGCGGCCCGGATCGCCGCCGCGTGCGCGTCAAGCGCGGCGAGGTCATAGGCGTACGCCGGCAGCGCGTCCACGACATCCAGCTTTACCGCCAGCTCGCCTACCTTCGCGGGCGGGGTGACGCTCACCATCCGGAGTCCAGGTGACGCAGCGGGCTCGGTACCGGCACGTATTCCGCCTCCCGGTCTGCGCCGCGTGCCCAGCGCAGCCGCAGGTTCGCCTTGGCCGGCAACGGTACCCCGGCCAGCACGGCTCGCAGCTGTGGCGGCCAGCCAAGCTCCTTGGCGATGATGGTCAGCTCGTCCCGTGCCCCGCGCCACAGCGCTCGCTCAAGATCGCGCGCATCCCCGTGCGCGCGATCCGCGATGGCGGCGGCGATCTCGGCCAGGTGGTTGACGAACAGGCAGTAGGCGACCCGGTCCCAGCCACGTCCAGCGTCATAACGAAGTCCCCCGGCGACGCCGGGCGGCAGCGTGGCGAGCAGCGCGGCGTGCCGGTCCGCGACCAGCTTGACGCCCTCCAGATCGCGGAACACCACCCGTTCCGGCCAGTCATCCGAGCTGACCCCCACCAGGACGTTCTGGAGGTGCGGCTCGAGCACGATGCCATGCTGGAAGAAGACACCGAGTACTGGCCCGGCGACCAGCCGGACGTAAGCTAGCCACCAGCCGGTCAGCCAGTCGGCTGGCCGGCCGTCGAACAGGCCAGCGCCCGGCTCGCTGAGCGACGCGGCAAGCAGCGGTGTCACGTGCGGCGGGAGCACGCCGGCCACACCGTCGCGCACGATGACGGCCAGACCCTCGTAGGCCTCCCTGGCGGCCAGCGCGGCGGTCCGGTAGCCGGGCTCGCCGAGCAGGACGGCGGCCGGGCCAAGCTCGCGGAATACCGGGGTGAGCAGGTCCGTCAGGATGACCGAGCCTGCCAGCTCATACCAGGAGCTCTTGCGCACGCAGTTGGTCAGCCGCACGTTGAGGCTGAACTTGCAGAACACGTCGGCCACCGGGTCGTACACGGTGCGTACCGAGGAGGTGGGCACGACATTCCGGCTGCCTGTGCCCAGGTCGGTCAGCAGGCCCGCCCTCGTCGCCTCCTGGAACCATGACGCCTGGGCGAGCAGCTGGTACTGCCAGGGATGCGCGGGGAGCAGCCGGCAGCCGTCGGGCGGAACCGGTCCGCCGAGCCGGTCTAGCACTGACGTCTCACCGGATCCGGCCAGCACGTCGGCGCGGACGCCGAGGAAGCGCAGCGGGAACCTGGCGCCGGCCTCCGGCGCGTAGGGGAGCCAGTCGTGCTGCCGTGCCTTGGGTGCCGGGTGGAACCGATGGCCGGCTAGCAGTGCCTGCTCGCTGGCCAGGAAACGGTCGGCGGGGGCGGCCGGACGTGCGTCGCTGATCGCGCTGATCGCTGCCCGGCTGCTGGCGACCTGAGCCGCGAACTCCGGGTTCGGCAGGCCGGTCGCCGCTGTGAGCTCCGCGGCGATCAGCCTGGCGAGCTCCGCGCAGTCGGCCTGCCGCCAGATCCCGGCCGTATTGACCGACACGGCTCCCGACAGCCGTGGCCCGAGGCCTGCCGTCGGCCGGTACTGTCTCGCGCGCAGCAGTATCCCTGATCTGGCCAGCCGGATGACCAGGTCATCACCGTGCGCCCGCACCTGGTCCTCGGGGCCTGACACCTCGCGGATAAGGCAGTTGAGCAGCGCCTGAGAAGTCAGCGCATCCGGGGTCATGCGGACACTGTCAGGTAGTTCGGGCCGGAGGTGCCGTAGAACTTGTTGATGTCGCGGGCACCGGTGCGGGCCTTGTCGACCAGCGTGCCGGCCGTCACCATCGCCTTGCCTGGCAGCCGGTCCGCGTCCAGCACTCGCGCCCGGAGCAGCGCGGCGGCCGCGTCGGGAACGCCGCGGTCATCAAGCGCGCAGGCATCAAGAGCGGCGGTCAGCGACTGCCGGACCAGCCCGAGCGCGGACTCAAGCGGCAGCCGCCGGCGCCCCGCCAGCCCGAAGGCGATCGCCCCGGCGCACAGGTGCACGGTGATCGTTATGAACACGTCGGCGAGCGCGGAATCCGAATCGGTCAGCAGCCGCTGATCGAGGAACTCCGACGGCGGCGGCGTAGCGGCTCCGAGTGCCGGGGCCAGCCGCGCATAGTTGATCAGCGTCCCGTCGAAGTCCTTCATCAGCAGTCGCGGCCCTCCGGGACCTGGCACCACGGACAGGTTCTGCTGGTGCGACTCCAGCGCGATGCCGAACCGGACGAACAGCCGCACCGCGACCCCGAACAGTACGTCAAGGTAGGACCGGAGCCAGGCCGCGGCATCCGGGCCTGCCAGGTCGTCGATGACGAGCCACCCATCCCCGGCAGGCGCCAGCAGCGCGGCGACGGGAACGAAGGGACCGGCGGCGGATGGCAGGCGACGCAGCAGGTAACCCAGGTAGGGATGACCGGCGTGCGCATAGCTGGTGTCGTCGGCGAGCAGCAGGTGCGCGCCCAGCCAGGGGTCGGCCGTGACCGCCATCCGCACCACGCGATGCACGAGTGCGCCGTCCGCCAGCGTGGCAGGGGGGATGGCCCGCCGGTTCCGCAGCCCGAGCGTGCTCGCTGCCAGCGGCAGCTTCAGGTGCTCCCGGCCGGAGACCGCGACGGTGCGGGTGGACAGCGTGGGCCGTACCCGCAGCCACGCCCGTGGCGCGACAACCGTTCCCGGCACGCAGCCGCCCGGCCCGGCAGCCGCCGGCCCGGTGAGCGCGGGCCCGGTGAGCGCGGGCACGGTGAGCGGGTGCACGGGGAAAAGCGCGTGGGTCCGCGCCAGCGTGACGGGCAGGCCGACGTCGGCCATGCCCGGCCACCACCTGGGCACGGCGCCAGCGCCGCCCCGGACCACCGCATCAGCCGGCACCGCCGCCCAGGACAGCGGAAACATCGGCATGAACTCGGGTGCGTACCGCAGCGTGTCCGCTTCCGACCAGCCTGTCCGGCTCGCCCAGGTCGGGTACGCAGGATGCGGCAGCCGAGCCGCCAGCGCGTCGAAACGGGTCGCGCTGTCGTGGCAGTCAGTGGCGACCGGCCGGGATCCCATGAGCCGCATTCCGGTGAGCGCCTCCCGGCACTCGCCGCGGAACGCCGCGACCCCGGTGGCGTCCCGCGGGTCGGACAGCGCCGTGACCATGGCGTCGACATCGGCAAGCGTCACCGCCGCACCCGGACCAAGCCGGTAGTCAGCCAGGAACCCGTCCGTCCGCAGCGGCAGCAGCCGTCCGTCCGGTAGCGTCAGGACCGGCCCAGGCCGGACCTGCCCGCCAAGTCCGCCGTAGTTCTCCCGCAGCAGCGTGTCGATGACCGCCGTCGCGAGTACTTGCTCGCAGTTCACTCGCGTATCTCCAGGTAGCAGTTGGCGCGCGCCGAGGCCAATGCCAGGGACACCGCGGTCGCGTCGGCGCCAGCGGCGGTGAGTACGCCTACGTAGTCCCGGTTGGAGTTGTCCTTCGCGAACCTCGTCCCCACGCCGGCGAACGGCCAGTAAGAGACCGTGACATCCGGTACGCCGCCGTCAACTGGGCCGGCGGCGGGGGCGCTGACGAGGACGCCGGGTCGTTCTGCGTATATGTAGCTGGCTACGGCGTGCACGGGGGGTACGGGCGGGAGCGGGGCGGGGAGGGGCTCACCGAGGTGGACCCGCAGGACCAGTTCGAACAGGTCCACCCGCAGGGCCGCGGCGAGGAGGAACTCGCAGCGGTCGCCGATGAGGCGGTCGTTGACCTCGATCAGGCCGCCGGGCGCGAACTCGGTGTGGCATGCGCCGAAGCCAACGCCAAGATCGGCCAGGCAGCGCAGCTGATGGTCATAGGAGGGGAGGGGCTCCCAGGTGAGGGATTCCTCGATGAAGTACGGCGGCGGCGACAGCGAGGTGCGGAACCCGCCGACCACCCAGGTCACGCTGCCGTCACCGATGGTCTCCATGGTGCGCAGCGTGCCCGGCAGGTACTGCTCGGCGAGCAGCCGGTCGTGGCGGGGGAGCAGGTCCGCGCAGCGGCTGGCCAGCTCCGGCGTAGAGCGGACGAGAACGACGTCCTCGCTGGCTACGCCGTCGAAGGGCTTCAGCACGACCGGGTAGGTCAACGAGGGCAGCGACGATGCGGACGTGATGGCTGCCCAGGCGACCTGCTCGGCGCCGGTCTGCGCGAGGCGGCTGCGCATCAGCGCCTTGTTCTTGGCGCGCAGGGCCGAGCGCCAGTCTTTGCCCGGCAGGTCCAGGTAGGCAGCGGCGAGTGCGGTCTGCGCTTGCAGGTGGTCGGAGTTGGTGAACACCGCGTCGGGGGCGAGGGCCGTGGCCTGGTCGGCCAGCGCGCGGAAGTCCCGCACATCACACGCCACGGCCGCGCACCCGGGGTACGCCGCGGGCTTGTCGGTCAGCAGGACCACGTCGAGTCCCAGCCGCTCGGCAGCAGGCAGGAACCCATGCCGGACCGCGTCCGTGGGCTTCGAGGTGACCAGGCAGAGCCGCACACCGTCCTCCTATCTTAGGTAAGGCTTACCTAAGGGTTGGACTATAGCCGTCCGGCGGCCGGGCGGCGGGCTACCTCGGCCGGCGTGTCGTCACGCGCGGCGCAACCTTCGCGCTCAACGAAAAAAACCGGCCGCGAGGCGACCGGTTTCTTCCGTAAGGCGGGCAGTCGATAGGACGATCGTGCGACGAAATGGGGCGGAATCCGCCCCACTTCGTCGCACGATCATGACCAACCCGGGCGCGTCAGACCCAGGGCCGCCAGTGGTGCCCGGAGTCGTAGCCGTCGTGCCAGGACTGCCCGGAGTAGCTGCCGCCCTGCCAGCCGTACTCGTGCTGGAGCGGCCACTCCTGCCATGGCGCCTGCGCGACCGGCGGGTTCACCACGGGAGCGGCCGGCTTTGCGGCCGGCCTGGGCTTGGGCTTGGCGTGACGGTCGGCCCAGGACTTGTGGTCGCTGTGCCGGTGCTTGTCGGCGGCGGCCCGGTACGTCTCGTCACCCGCGCAGCCGAGCTTTCCGTCATGGTCGACGGCGTGCTCGTCTGCGGGGCAGGAGACGGTGACGGTGATCTGCGGGCCGATGGTGAGCGTCCGCGCGCCGGTGGAGGCGAACGCTGGTGCCGCGGTGGACACCACGACGGCACCAGCGCTGAGCGCCAGTGCCGCGATGACTGTCTTGAGCATTGGTGGTCCCCCAAGGGGCAGATGGGAAGCTCTAACAGTCACTAAGAGTAGCTCACTGACTACAGAAATGACTATGACTTTTCCCAAGCAACCCATCCGGCGCTCTGGTCTGACGCGGCTATCCGCCACCCCTGCGGTGCCGTGGGCCACGTCGCGTCCTCCGCCTGGCCGGGCGACCAGGGCACCTCGACGACACTGATGCCAGGCGGCGGCGGGTCGGTCTGGTCGAAGAACACCGGCGCGGTCCACCAGATCTCGTAGTCCTGCGGCATCCAGTTGTAGTAGCCGACAGAAAGGCTGACGCCGATCGGCTCACCGGGCTTGAGTATGCTCGTCAGGCCGAGCACATCCGCCCGCTGCGCCGTGCTGTACGGCTCCGCGACGTGATCGTTGATCTGCACGTCCGCGAACAGGCTGACGGCCGCGAGCCCGACGATCAGCCCGCCCACCGCGAGGCGCCGGCGAATGCCGAGGGTCATGACGGCCACCCATACCGCGAGCAGCACGAGCGCCACCGCGGTCGCGAGGAAGATGTTCGCCGACTTCCAGTTATCCGTGAGTATGGCCGGCTCGGCGAAGTTGAACGCCATACCGAACCCGGTGATCGGTATCGCGCGGGTGTGCCCCGTGTACCAGTCGACGATGACAGCGAGCAGGAGCGTCGGCGGTACCACGCACAGCGCGCACGCGAGGAGCATCCGCCGGCTGGCGCGAAGCAGCACAACACAGCCGATCAGGAAGAACACACAGATCATGCAGTCCAGGTAGCGGCCCGACGCCCAGACCGGTCCCTGATCGGAGGGGAGCGCCAGCGGGGTGCTGATGTCGATGCCCGCGGTTACCAGGACCGTCAGCCCGGCCATCAGCCGGGTCGGCAGGGAGGTGCCCGGCCGGACCATCACGAAGAGGGTGGCGATCAGCCCGATCGCCGCCAGCCCCCAGCTGTCCAGCATCAGCCGCCACATCTCCCCGAGGGCCATCTCGAAGACCAGCAGGGTCTGATGGGTGTTCTGCAGCCGGTCCTCCACCTCCGACGACATGCTGCGCGGCCCTTCCGGGTACATGTCACGCAGCAGCACCCGGTTCAGCAGCCAGGCAGCGCCCGCTGCCGGGGCGAGCCCGGCCATGGCCGCCACGATGGTGCCCCGCGGCACCAGCCGGGTCAGGATCAGTATCACGCACAGCACGAGGTAGAACCCGAGGATGACGATTCCACGGGCGTGGACGGCATAGGCGTATCCGGTGAGCAGCCCGGACCCGGCCGCCGCCGCGTAGCGGCCCCGCACCGATTCGCTGGTCATCCAGCTATGCACCGTGAGCAGCCAGGCCAGTACGAGCACCGGGAAGATCGCGTCCGCCAGGGCGTATTCGCTGTACATGAGCCCGGCGGGCAGCAGCGCGAGGACCATCGCGGTGAGGTAGGCGAGCCGCCGGCTGAGCCCCAGCTTCCTGGCGCCCACGTAGCCAAGCGGCATGATCAGCGCGCTGACCATAGCGTTAATCAGCAGCACGGCGTGATACGCGACAGTCGGATTGTGCGTGATCCAGAACACCGGTACCAGCAGCAGCGGATACCCCGACGGATACAGCGTCGAATGCCCGAAGTTCGCGGCCGGCCCGCCCGCGAGCACCTGCGCCCCGATCAGGTAGGCCGACTCATCGGGGTTTACCAGCGGCACCGTCTGGGCATGGCTGAGCCATGCCCGCAGTCCGGCCTGGAACAGCCAGCCCGCCAGCAGCAGGAGCTGCCATCGTCTAGCCGAGAATGCTTTGCGTGGTCGCTCGCATACAGGCGGTGATGCCAGTGGCGGCGCAACGCTCAGCGGCTGCTCCACGTACGTTCCCTCCCAGACGGCCGGCCGAATCTTACCGAGGGTCTCGGTCTTGCCTGGGAAAACGTAAAGTGCTGCATGGGACCAGGCAGTGAACTCATCGTGTCTCGGTCGCACGGCGGCACCGTGGGGCGTGGGTGTAACATCGGCACTTGATGACTAGCACCGCAGATACCCGGATCACCGGCTATGAGCCGCTGCTGGCGCCGGCCGCCCTGCTCGACGAGCTCCCGCTCGGCGACAAGGCCGCGGCGACCGTCGAACGAACCCGCGCCGAGGTCAGAGCGGTGCTTGATGGCACCGATGACCGGCTGCTGGTGATCGCCGGGCCCTGCTCGGTGCACGACCCGGTGGCCGCGCTGGACTACGCGGGCGAGCTGGCCTCGCTGCGGGACCAGCTCGCCGCCGAGCTGCTGATCGTGATGCGGGTCTATTTCGAGAAGCCGCGCACGGTCACCGGCTGGAAGGGCCTGATCAACGACCCGGGCATGGACGGCGGGCACGATGTGCACCGCGGCCTGCGCGCCGCGAGGCGGCTGCTGCTCGACATCGTGGCCATGGACCTGCCGGTGGGCTGCGAGTGGCTCGACCCGATCACCCCGCAGTACATCGCGGACACGGTGACCTGGGGCGCGATCGGCGCCCGCACCACCGAGAGCCAGGTGCATCGTCAGCTGGCCTCCGGCCTGTCCATGCCGGTCGGCTTCAAGAACGGCACCGATGGCGACGTCCAGGTAGCGGTGGACGCCTGCCGGGCCTCGGCGGCCGGGCACACGTTCTTCGGCGTCACCCCGGTCGGCGCCGCCGCCGTCGTCACCACGGCCGGCAACCCGGACACGCACGTGATTCTGCGCGGAGGCCGCTCCGGCCCCAACTACTTTGCCTCCGACGTGACCACGGCCCTGAATCTGGTCGAGCGAGCGGGACTGCCCCGTCGCGTGATGGTCGATGCCAGCCACGGCAACAGCGGCAAGGACTTCCGCAACCAGCCGGTGGTCGCCGCCGCGCTGGCCGATCAGGTAGCGGCCGGAGAGCGCGGCGTGCTCGGCGTCATGCTGGAGAGCTTCCTCCGCGAGGGCCGCCAGGAACCGGGCAACCCGGCCACCTTGACCTACGGCCAGAGCGTCACCGACGCCTGCATGGACATCGACACCACCGCGACCGTACTCCGAACCCTCGCCGCCGCCGTAACCACCCGCCGCACCTGAACCAGAACGCCACCTGGTCCCCTCCCACGTAACCCGCGCCACACCAGCACCATGCACCCCAAAGCTGCACGCACGAACCTTCCGCACCATACGCCCCACACTTTGGCGGAAGTTCCGTGTTCCGCGGAGGAAAAAGAGTCAAATTTGACCCCTTTTCCTCCGCCGAGCGCGGATCCTCCGTCAAAACTGGCTAGCGGATGGCCGGGTGATGGGCGGCGACGAGCGGTGCCAGAACCGCCGAAACCGGTTTCCGGGCCGCCGGTCACGGTCAGCCGGATGGTGATAGTGCGGCCAGAGGTCAGGCCGGTGAGCAGGATGCGGCATCGGCGATGGCAGGTCGGGGATCACGTTGTACCACTGCCGCGGGATCTCCGACTCATCCAGGATGATCTTGGTTCGGTCGGTCACGGGTCCTCCCCACTACCAGGCGTCCGCCGGCGTCCTGCGATGCGATGTCCCTTTTGCGTAACATACGTCGCGCGCTGCCCAATGGCCACTAATTGCGCGGTGGCCACACCGCTGGTTCGGCGCCGCGCCGGTCGGCGCCGCCCGGTCAGTGCCGCGTTCAACTGCGCTAGCAAGGCCCTCAAGCCTGCCGGAGTGAGTCGAGTGACGGAAGATCTGTGCTCGGCGGAGAAAAAGGAGTCAAAAATGACCCTCTTTCTTCCGCTGAGCGTCGACCTTCCGCCTAAAGCGGAGCGGGTAGGGCGGGAGCGGGAGCGGGAGGGGGAGCGGGTAGGGCGGGAGCGGG
>Ga0209530_1000201_pt1 | contig 51668 bp, 50 predicted proteins | sample BlaSpr_A8_Ref_O1_FD_187987 | JGI IMG/M metagenome (GOLD analysis project Ga0209530, IMG submission 187987) | Forest soil microbial communities from Thunder Bay, Ontario, Canada - Black Spruce, Ontario site 2_A8_Ref_O1 (SPAdes) (version 2) | ecosystem: Environmental > Terrestrial > Soil > Boreal...
AACGTGATCATCCCCTGCCCGGATCGTTACCAGCAGCCCGCCACGCCACCCGTACCGCCCTGCCCGGCCCGGCCCCCGGACCAGCCAGCGGCAAACAGAACACCGCGACCTGTCAACCAGCCACCGAGCAGCCCAAACGAGGATGAAACAAGCTCACTGGTTAGCCGGAACCAAGTGGGCGATGCCGTCAGCAGATATGGTGAAGCGGAAATACGCAGGGCTTCCGCCGGTTCGCTCTGTGCCCTTGACGGCGGTGATGAAGTCTTATGAGCTGGGCTCCCGATCTCCTGATCTCTGTTGCGTCCGGGGTCTCGGTCGCGGCAATTGTCGCCGGCTCGCGTGCCGTCTGGGTCCGTCGCCGCGTTCCGATAGCACTATCGCAGTCAGTGATCCGGAAGCACTACGTAGAGCAGATCCTGTCCTTGTCCACCCAGGACACGGTCACCTCCCTTGATGCGCTCTCCCCGCGCTTCGCGCCCCGCGGCGGCGATGCACAGATCGCTGCACTCCAAGAAGCTTGGGCAGCGATCAACCGAAGAGGCCGGGTCCGGGTAGTCATCGGCAACACCGACTCGGCCATCACCGGTGGCGCCGAACTGGTCGGTAAGGGCATAGAGGTCAGGACCTCGCCCTCGTTCTCCTCACAGAACCTCTCGTATCACATCTTCAACGGCGACCAGGTCGCGTCGACCATCGTAAACCAGCAGGTCGATGACCGGGTCCAGCCAGCCCTGCTCGACGGGATCGGCCCACTCGACGTGTTCCGGCACCACTTCGCCACAACGTGGGACGTATCCACTCCGCTCGAGTCAGTGATCGCGGAACAGGCCATCCGGCGTGCCGGCCCCGATGCCGATGCTCATGCTGTGGGCCAGGCCCTTCGTGATCGAAGCCTGCTGTACCGGCTCGACGAGAACGTGAGAACCGCAGTGGCCCAGCATGCCGCGTTCCGGCATTCGAGCTCGATCATCTTTATCGTCGGCGTGCCCGGCTCAGGCAAGTCGTTCACCCGCCGGCAGCTGGCCGAGCGGCTGGGATCGCTGCGGATCCAGACCCAGGAGCTGACCGATTACGTCTTCGCTTACCGCGACTTCCTGCACGGGTCGATCAGGCTCGCGCCGCCGCGCGGACAGGGCTTCGAACCGGAGCAGGCCGGTGCCTTCAAGGTGTCAGAGGAAACCCACCTGCGGCCTGCGCTCAGTTCCCTTGCCGCACGCGTTCTTTCCGGCGTAGGCAGCCAGGAGGTGACTCTTGTCGAATTCGCCCGGTCCGACATCCTCGCCGCACTGCAGGAATTCGGTGAAGAGAGCATCCTGCGCTCTCAGATTATCTATGTCCAGGCGCCGGCGAGACTGCGTGAGGAACGCCTGCGCCGCAGGGCCCGACCGCCCGAGCTGGCCGTGTCAGGTGCGGTCACGATCACCGTAACCGTGTCCGATGACCACAGGCTGCCAAGCGCTGCACAGAAATCCATCTACGGGCTGGACGACATCACAGTGCTCCGCTCTGACCGGAGATGGCGCGACAGGATCTTCACGATCGCCAACGACAAGGACCACTCGCCGCGATTCGACACCGCGCTCAACGATTTCGTAACCCGGGTCACCGCCCCATACGTGACGACCCGTCACTTAACGTGACGGTTCTTTGCCGAATAGGTCCGGATGAATCCAATGGCCTGCATATGCGCAAGAACGCCCTTCGGGATTCAGATCGCGAAAGCGCGCGGAAGAGCGCGCGCCCGAGAACTGCAACCAGCCACGCCCGAACTGGACGACACGCACGCTGTCAGCGGCGATCGGGAAATCCGGCAGCCTTCGTGCCCAAGCCAGTGGACCAGCACACGGAATCGATCTGAGCCCCATATCCGGTTGATATGCGCGCTGTCACCATGAGTTCGACGACCTTCTAGACACGCAAAGATTCGGCGATCTGGGTGGTCTTGGTGCGTTAGCGGACTGGCTTGGGTATCGGCTCAGGGTTGGGCGACGAAGGCCGCCACCTGACTGACGAAGTCTTCGAGATCGCCGAGGGCCTTGAGCCGCCCGATGACGATGCCGTCGTTGACCCTGATGTAATCGTGGACCAGGACGTTACGGAAGCCCACCGCCTGACGGATCGACTGCGCGAGAGCGGGGGTCAGACGCTGTGCTCGCCGAGCAGCCTGACCGCGTCGCCGTTATCCGCCGGTGGCCCCCACCCTTCAGGCGCGCAGATGTGCTGGGCCACGTCCACGCATGCCTCGATCGCCGTGACGAACGTGTACTTGACGCCCTGAGCCACATGGGATCCTCGCGGCGGCTCTCATCAGCGCCTGACTCACGCTTGAGCACGGAGATGTCATCGGTAATGCTGCGGAGTAGCCGCAGGATCCGGTCCTCGTCAACCACGGGTTTTACCTGGCCCTGGCCGTGACAGCGGCGGCGAACTCCCGGTGAGCGCGGGCGATCCTGGGCAGCTCGTCGAAATAGATCTTCCGGGTCATCGCCTCCCAGCGGACCCGCGCGACCTTATCGTCCTCGAAAAGGAGCCGTCCCCTGGCAGCCACCCGCCCGGCCAGCTCAAGCGGCGCGTCATCGAGGATGAGCAGGTCCACCCCAGGAGGGAGCAGCACATCGAAGGACTGCGGCGGCCGACCACCGAAGTACGCCGCGATGTCTATGTCAGAGCCGACGCGGTGCTGACCGGTAGCGCGGCTGCCGTGCAGGTATGCGAAACGAGCTCCCGCCTGCCTGAGGACACCGGCAACCTCAGCGGTCACTGCGTCAAGCGACTCGTCCATGATCCCAGTTTCGCAGATCGAGCCGCATACGCATCCCTTCCGCGCGGGCCGACACGCCGATCCGGGCAATCAGGGCCTCAGGCATTCTCGTCGTCCGCTCCGCTCATGGCTGGTCAGCTCGTCCTGCTGTGTTCATGGCAGCCGGAAGGCCGTTCAATGATGGCGAGGTTACCAGCCGTGTCAGGCGAGATTTATTTCGAAAAACGTGACGTTGCGCCAGCGACCGCCGGAACCGACCACAGCAAACGCAGCGCGCCGCACACCGCATCCCCGTCACGGGCGACATGCCGCGCTCGTGCAGCCACAGCTCTGCGGCAGCCCGCAGGCCGAGAATCGCCTGCGCGTCAGGCTGCGCGGCCCGCATCACGACCACGCTCATCATCGCGAAACTACCACTAGCAAACCCCGGCTGCCGTTCACAGCCGCCCCGTTCCGGCACGGCCGACGCTACCGTGATCGCGGCCACCGAGGAGATGAGCTGCCGGGCCCTTCGCGGATGCCAGAGGCGCGATCTTGATCCAGATCGTGGCAGAGGTTCTTGAACTCGCGGGCGGAGCTGCCGGGCTGGCGATCTCGCCTGACCGTCCCGTAGAGGTGATCAAGCTGCTCGTCGTCGTCGGCGGCGACCGCCCGGGCGATGAGGCGGACGGCGTGGCGCGGGACGCGGGAGCACGGGTCCGACGCACAGCCAGCCGGGCCGACTGGCACTCGTGGCGGCCATGCCAGCGGCTGCCCCGCTGCGGATGATCCCGTTAAGGGTGAGCTTGAGCCGTCATCCGAGTTCCGTGTGACACCCATCGGCCGCCGGTCAGGCATGACGTCCGGTTCTTCCGGCAACAGCCGTTAAGGGCCACAATGGGTGTGAGGATTTGCGGCGAATGAGGGGGAACCGTGACCGATGGGCAAAACTGGTGGGAAGACGCCGTTGTGTACCAGGTGTACCCGCGCAGCTTCGCGGACAGCAACGGAGATGGTGTCGGCGACCTGGCCGGAGTGCGGTCGAAGCTCCCCTACCTGGCCGACCTCGGCGTGGACGCGATCTGGCTGACACCTTTCTATCCGTCGCCGCTGGCTGATGGCGGGTACGACGTAAGCGACTACTGCGACGTGGATCCGCTGCTCGGCACGCTGGCGGACTTCGACGGCCTGGTCAAGGACGCAAGCGCCAACGGCATCCGGGTAGTGGTCGACATCGTGCCTAATCACTGCTCGGCGCAGCACCCGCTGTTCCAGGCGGCACTGGCAGCCGGACCGGGCAGCGCGGAACGGGACTGGTTCATCTTCCGGGCTGGCCGTACCGCTCCTGGTGGTACGCCAGACAGTGGTACCCCAGACGGGGAGCTGCCGCCCAACAACTGGCTCTCGGCCTTCGGCGGGCCTGCCTGGACCCGGGTACCGGACGGGCAGTGGTTTCTGCACCTGTTCGACTCCACTCAGCCAGACTTCAACTGGCACAACCCGGAGGTCCCGGCGTTCTTCGCGGACGTGCTCCGGTTCTGGCTGGACCGGGGCGTGGCCGGGTTCCGGGTGGACGTGGCGAACGGATTGTTCAAGGATCCGGTGCTGCCGGACATCGCGGAGACGGCGACGGAATACGCGCCGAGCGCTTTCCGTCACCGAGCGGAACTGCACGAGCTGTACCCGACCTGGCGGGCGATCCTGGACTCCTATCCGGCAGGTGAGTTCCCCGGGTCCCGGACGGCGATCGGCGAGGTCTGGTACGACGCGCCGCAGACGCTGGCACCGTACTTGCTGCCCGGCGGGCTGCCGCAGGTCTTCAACTTCCAGCTGCTCCAGGCCCCCTGGGAGGCCACCGCGCTGCGCGCCGCCGTCGACGATGCCATCGCGCTTGCCGGCGGTTCGCGTGCCCCATGGGTACTCGGCAACCATGACGTAACCCGCCCGGTGACCCGCTTCGGCGGTGCCCAGGCGGGGCGAGCGGCGGCATTGCTGCAGCTGGCCCTGCCGGGCTCCGTCTACATCTACCAGGGCGAGGAACTCGGCCTGCCCGAGATCACCGACCTGCCCGACGCGGCACGCCAGGACCCGACGTTCCTCCGGACCGGCGGTACGGTTCCCGGCCGGGATGGCTGCCGGGTCCCGCTTCCCTGGTCCGCCGCCAGCCCCGCCGAGCCATCCTGGCTGCCGCAGCCGGCGGACTGGGGCAGCTACAGCGTCGAGACCGAGTCGGCGGACCCCGACTCGTATCTCTCCTTGTACCGGGCCGCGCTCCGGCTGAGGCGCGAGCATCCTGCGCTCGGCCCGGGCGCGCTGCGCTGGCTGGAAAGCCCGGCTGACTCGCTGGTCTTCGCCAGAGACCCCGGGTTCATCTTCGCCGCTAATCTCGGCACGGAAGCGCTTGCACTGCCACCGCGCACCGCGGTCCTGCTCGCGAGCGGCCCGCTTTCCAGTGACGGCGCTGCCCTGCCGCCCGATACCGCAGTGTGGCTGTCAGCCTGAGTCCGGGCTGAAACGATCAGCTGAGTCCGGACCGGAAAGCTCGGCGATGACCGATCTCGTCCAGTCCAGGCTGGCCTGGTGGATGGCGATGCCGTGGCGCACGGCGAGCAGCGGGTGCCGTCCTGGCAGCTCGGCGCCTGCCGTGCCCGCATAGCCTTCCATGCCTTTGACGAGCGCTTCGAGTGCGTCCCGCAGGCTGCTCAGGAACGCGAGCACTTCCCCGGGCGGCACCTGATTCTCCAGCATGACGAACCGCATGAGGTGCAGGCCGAGATCGGTGGCGCCGTTGTCCAGCCGGACCGGCTGCCGGACCCACGCCAGGTGCGTCGCCAGGCCCTCGTCGGTTGCGTGATAGACACGGCGGGCCCGGCCCGTGGGCGAGACCTCGTCCTCGATACGCAGCAGCCCGCCCCCGACCAGACGGCGCAGGGCCGGGTACAGCGCGCCCGGGCTTGACTGGTACGCGGCTGCCGGCGTGGCGCTGAACAGCTTCTTCAGGTCGTAGCCGGAGCGTGGCTCCATAACGAGCATGCCCAGCAGAACCTGCTCGAAGTCCGTCAGCGCTCGCTCCATCACTGCCAGAGAGCATAAGCGCACTCTGCACGAGTGGCCAACCAGCAGTAATCTGGACATTATGCGTAAGGTCAAGGTGCCACGGAAGAACGTGACGCCAGGAGAACTCGCCACCGTACTCGGCCGCCGGCTTGGCGCCGGTTACACGGTGGAGCGCGATGCCAGCGGACGGGTCGTCGTGCGCCACAGCCCGCTCGCGTACGCGAACATCTCCATCGCGGACATGCCGGGTGCCTCCGTTTTCCGTGTCCGGGCTGGCGGCCCGCCCGTGCTCGGCACGGCAATCAGCTGGAGCACGACGCGCCATGTCATAGACGCCCTCCGCCGCTCCCCCGAGTTCCGCAGCCTGTAAAGCGGGCCGGATCCTGCGGCGGTCATCGGGCAGCCGTTCCGTGACCCTGGCGCGATCCAGGTACTCAAGCAGCGGGATCGCTACCCGCCGGCTCGTCTTGAGTGCCTCCCGCGCCTGCGCCGTGGTGAACGGCTGCGGCAGTCCCGCCAGCACCTCGGCCGCGGCCTTGTCAGCACCCGGGGCCAGCACGATCTGCTCGGTGATCCGCAGCAGCTGCCCGGCCCTGGCCGCCACCGCGATTGCCCGGTTATCGAGGCCGAGCTCCCGCAGCCGGTTAGCCTCGGGAGCGGCGAACGGCTGGCTGGCCAGGTCCGCGCGGACTTTCGTCACCGCGGCCGCTATCGCGGCAGGCAGGGCGGGCGCGACCGGCGCACGAGGCGGCAGCAGGCGCAGCAGAACATCGGCGAGTACCCGATCCGGCAGGCCGAGCACCGCCCGCGCTGCCTCCGCCGGCAGGACGGGTGCCAGCGGATCCCGCCTGGCCTGCGCGTCGGTCTCGACGGCGAGCTGGCGCTGAAGCTGGTTCCAGTAGGCCGGGTCCGCCAGCCACTCCCCCGCAACGGGAGCCGGGAAGGCCTCGAAGCCCATGGCGCGCAGCGCGCTCGCCCGGAGCAGGCGATGGCGGCGCAGCAGGTCGGCCACCTGCGGGATCTCGGGCCAGGTCCCGAGCTCGGCCGCGGCGGCCGCCGCCGCGCCGCGGCGGGTCAGCGGCGGCGGCACAACGTCCAGGACGGTGGCACCGATCAGCAGCGGAGTGGCAGCGCCGGGATCGCGCAGCAGGACCCGGTCACCGACGTGCAGCGGCAGCGCGTCGCGCAACGTCAGGCGAGCGAAAGCGTCCGTCACAGCCAAAGGCGCCGGTGCCGATGGTGCGGCGAGCGAACGGACGCGGGCTACGGTGCGGGCGGAGCCGATGTGCAGGGTCAGCTCGGCTGGCAGGCGCACGTCGGACCCGGCGGGCAGGCGCACGTCCACTGTGCTGGTCATGGTCCAGCGGGCCGGATCCACGAGGGCAATGCCGCGCGCGGGCACATCGGCGGGGACGCCACGCAGGTTGAGCGCTACACGCGCCACCCCGCTGACCTCGGTCACCGGCTCGCCGAGGGACTCGATGCCGCGGATGCTGACCGGTCGCATCGACGCGGAGAGCAGGAGTTCCTGACCCATCCGCACAGTACCGGCCGGCAGCGTGCCGGTGACCACGGTTCCGCTCCCCCTGATGCTGAACGACCTGTCCACCCACAGCCGCACTGGATCCGCCGGGCCGGGAACCGGCAGCGCCGCCACCAGGCGAGTAAGGGCGGCGCGGAGCTCGGGCAGGCCGTCACCGGTGACGGCGCTGACCGCTACCGCCTTCACCCTGCCCAGGCTGGTGCCGCCGATCCGGTCCAGCGCCTCGGTTGTCGCCGGGCCCGGGTCGGCCAGGTCGCTGCGGGTGACGGCGAGGAGGCCGTGCTTGATGCCCATCGCGTCGATGGCGGCGAGGTGCTCGGCGGACTGAGGCATCCAGCCGCCGTCGGCGGCGACAATGAACAGCACCGCGGGGACCGGGCCGACGCCTGCCAGCATGTTCGGCACGAACCGCTCGTGGCCAGGCACGTCCACGAAGGCGACCCGCTGTCCGCCCGGCAGGCCGCACCACGCGAAGCCGAGATCGATCGTCAGCCCGCGGCGCTGTTCCTCCGCCCACCGGTCCGGTTCCATCCCCGTCAGCGCCCGGACCAGCGCAGACTTCCCATGATCCACATGCCCCGCCGTAGCGACGACGTACATGGTCATGGGGTGGCTGCGATGATGGCAGCGACAAGGTGATCGTCGTCGGAGGGCTGGATCGACCGGAGGTCGAGGAGCAGGCGGCCGGCTTCCAGTCGGCCTATCACCGCCGGATGCTCACCACTGCGCACAAGAGGGCCATTGCGCAACGGCATCGCAAAACCCTCGGGGAGGCTGATCGCCACGCTGGGCAGCTCGACGCCGGGGGCACCGCCGCCACCGACGGCCGCCGCGACGGGCAGCACGCACACGTCGATGCCCAGAGAGCGGAGGGGAACCACTAGTCGTTCTGCTCTGGTGGTGAGGGAAGGGATGTCGGCGAGCAGCGCCTGAGTGACTGGTGGTACCGGTCCGGCGAGGGTTGCCTCGAGTGCCGCGAGTGTCAGCTTGTCGACACGGAGCGCGCGGGCGAGCGGGTGACGCGTGAGACGGCGGATCAGGTCAGCGCGGCCGGCCAGCAGGCCGGCCTGCGGGCCGCCGAGCAGCTTGTCGCCGCTGGCGGTGACCAGGGCGGCACCGGCCCGCAGCGCGGTGTCGGCACTCGGCTCATCGGGCAGCAGCGGCTGCCGGGTAAGCAGGCCGGAGCCGATGTCGAACACGACCGGCACGCCTAGCTGAGCCAGATCGGCAACGCCGGCCTGAGCGGTGAACCCGGAGATCAGGTAGTTGGACGGGTGCACCTTGAGGATGAACGCGGTGTCGGTGCCGATCGCGTCGGCGTAGTCCGCGACCGCGGTCCGGTTCGTGGTGCCTACCTCACGGAGCCGGGCACCGGTGGATTCCAGCAGGTCAGGCAGCCGGAACCGGTCCCCGATCTCGATCAGCTCCCCGCGGCTCACCACGATCTCGAGGCCGCTGGCGAGCGCGGTCGCGGCGAGCACCAGCGCGGCGGCGTTGTTGTTCACCACGGCCACCGCCTCGGCCGCGGGGATTGCCTGGGCCAGCGCCTCCAGCGCGCCGCTCCCCCGGCGGCCGCGCGCGCCAGTCGCTAGATCGAATTCGACATCGCATGTACCGGCAGCATATGTGATAGCATCGATAGCAGCTGCGGATAGGGGCGCGCGACCAAGGTTGGTGTGCACCAGGATCCCGGTCGCGTTGATCACCGGAGTCAGCGAGGCGGCCGAGCGGGGCAGCCCGGCGACCGCGGCGTCGACGACGGCATCCGGGGAGATCTCGCCGTCGCGGGCTCGCTGCTGGGCGCGGCCCACGGCGGCCTTGACGAGGGTGCGGCCCAGCCGCTGCTCGGCCGCGGCGAGCCGCGGATCGGCCAGCAGCAGGTCAGTCCTGGGCACCAGGCGCCGGTCATCCACGTCCGTGACGATACCCGCGCGCATATACCGGCCACCAGCGGGTAGGGCTTGGTCTTAATCCCGAGAAAACCCATCACCCACAACTCGATCGGGAGTGACCGAAATGGCCGGAACGCTGCAGATACGGCGAATACATGGGGCATTCAGCGGATTCCTGCTGGCCCTGCTCGGTATCTGGGGTGCCCTTATCCCCTTTATCGGACCCTACTTCCATTACGCCTACACGCCAGACAAAGCCTGGACGTACAACACCGGACGGCTCTGGCTGGAGATCCTGCCAGGCGCGGCCGTACTGCTCGCCGGCCTGATCCTGATGGTGGCCGCCAGCAGGCCGCTCGCCCTGTTCGGCTCACTGCTCGGCATCCTCGGCGGTGCCTGGTTCGCCGTCGGGAACTCACTCGCCCCGCTGTGGACCACCGCCAGTCCGGCCGGCGTGCCGGCCAGCACCACCACCCTGATGCGGGCGATGGAGGAGATCGGCTTCTTCACGGGACTCGGCGTCGTGATCGTGTTCCTCGCAGCCGTGGCGGCCGGGCGTCTCACCGCGGTGCCCGGTGTGGTCGCGGCCACTCCCGTGGTGCCAGCAGACACCTACGTGGCCGCGCCTCGGCACGCCCTGGACTCCACGGAAACGATGCCCGTCCAGAGCGTGCCTAGTGAAGATACTCAGTCCATCGGCGGATAACCGGTAGTCTCCCCTTCGTGAGTGTGAACCACGGGGAAACACTAGTTACGCGCAATCTGTCGGGCGCCCCAGCACGGGCGGCCACGCGCCTGTCACCACGCGGCGTCATGATCGTGGCCACCGTGCTCGCGCTCGGCATCCGGCTCTACACGCTCACCCGGCCTGGCTTCCTGACCCAGAGTACCGAATACGACGACGGGGTCTACCTCGGCGCCGCGATCCGGATGACTCAGGGAGTCATGCCGTATCACGATTTTGCCTTCGTCCAGCCGCCGGGAATCCTGGTGCTGATGGCACCGGTCGCGTTCTTCGCCCGGGTGACGTCGACAGCGGCCGGGCTGGCGCTGGCCAGGATACTGACCGTCCTGGCCAGCGCCGCCTGCATCCCGCTGGCCGGGCGGCTGGTCCGGCATCGCGGCACGCTCGTCACCGGGCTGACCTGCTTCGTCCTGGCCCTGTACCCATCGGACATCGCGGCCGCACACACGCTGCTGCTCGAGCCGTGGATGAACCTGCTGTGCCTGATCGGCGCCAACCTCGCGTTCAGCGGCGGACGGCTCGCAGTCCGGCCGAGCCGGCTGGCCTGGGCCGGCATCGTCATCGGGTTCGCGGGGACGGTCAAGTTCTGGGCGGCGGCGCCGGCCTTCGTCATCCTGGTGGCCTGCCTGCTGGTGCGGGACGAGGCCCGGGTCCGGCGCACGCTCGCCTACCTCGGCGGGGTGGTCGGGGCGTTCATCGTCGCGCTGGTGCCATTCGGCATGTACGGCCCGATGACGTTCTTCCGCAGCACGATCGTGTACCAGGCAGCCCGGGTCGGCTCGTACACGCCGATGTCGCTGCGACTAGCGCACATCACCGGGCTGATCGACGTCATGAACTACTTCGGCACCATGACGCTTACGGCCGGCTCTCAGTCGCTGTACGCCCAGGCCGTCGACGCGGATACCGCCCCCAGTACACCCGGCGTCGTGCCGTACCTGGTCACGGCGATCCTGGTCGCGGTGATCGCGGCCGGCTTCTACCTCGGCCGGCGGCCCAGCCCGAAGGCCCCGAACGTCGCGGCCATCGGGCACGTTGAGTGGTTCGCGCTCGGCACCATGATCCTGGCGCTGGCCGCGATCTTGTGGTACTCAGCGTTCTTCTATCACTACCCGGCGTTCCCTGGTCCGTGGCTCGCCATCGTCGCCGGGGTTGCCCTCGGCGCGCTGCTCGGCCGGATCCGGCTGCAGCTGCGGCAGCTGGCGGTGGGTGCCATCGCCGCCGGCCTCACGTTTGCGACCGTGCTGCAGGTAGCGGAAGTCACCCCGCTCAACACCCCGGCGGGCGCCGCCACGTTCGCTGACCTGATCCCGCCTGGCGCCTGCGTGGTCTCGGACCAGGTCTCGCTGCTGATCTCGGCGAACCGGTTCACCGCCAGCAAGCCCGGCTGCCCGGTCGTCATCGACGCCCTCGCCACCACGCTCATACTCACCCACGGAACCAGCATCCAGGGCGGGGCCAACAGCGATCACGCCGCGGTCGCGCAATGGCGCAAGATCCTGGACAGCGCGCAGTACGTGTGGCTGTCCCCGAACCACTGGCGGCGCATCCCGTGGCCACCGTACGAGGCACGCTGGTTCCGGGAGCATTTCAAGCAGATCTGGCCCGCCACGAGCAAGCAGTTCCCGAACAGCGCCTGGGTACGCGGCCTAGGGAACCTGTTCGAGCGCGACTCCTGACGGCTTCCTGGCCATAAACGACGCGGCCGCGACGGCGGCCAGGAAAAACACGCAGCCGATAAGGACGTACAGGTTCCCTGCGAGCAGCTGAATGCCATGCCAGTGGTACTCAACGTACTTCGGGTTGTCACCTGACGGGAAGTTCGTGGTGGGGACGTGGTACGTCGTCAGCCCCTTGCCCTGGCCGGCGTTCCACAGCCGGGGCCAGCCGGCGAACAGGATAACCGTGAGCAGGCCGACCGCGAACCAGCCGGCCCGCGCCAGCGCCGAGGAAGCCCGCAGCCCGCAGCTGACCATGACCGCCAGGAACGGGGCGACCCAGATCCAGTGATGATCCCAGCTAATCGGCGAGATCAGCAGCGCGGTCAGCGCGCAGACCATCAGCCCCTCGAATCTCAGCCCGGCCCGGTGCAGCATGAAAGCGGCCCACAGCCCGATCGCACCGACCACCACGGCCACCACGAGCCATACCGGCTCGCCGGCTGTGGCGCTCCCTGCGAACCTGGTGATCATGCCGCGCAGCGACTGGTTGGTGCCGGAGCCGACGAACCCGGTCCGCCCTGCCTGCCAGAAGTCCCCGTGCAGCCACCACTGCGACGATGCGTGCGGCAGCGCGATGAACCCGGCCACGATCGTGACTGCGAACACCCCGATGGCGACCGCGGCCGCGCGGAACCTGCGGGTGATCAGCAGGTAGACGATGAACAGCAGCGGCACCAGCTTGATCGCGGCGGCGATGCCGACGCCCGCGCCCTTGAACCGCCGCCGGTCCGGCTGGCACATGTCCCACACGATGAGCACCATCAGCAGCAGCTCGACCTGGCCGAGGTACAGCGCCCGCTGCACCGGCTCGACCCAGAACACGACACCCGCCAGCAGCAGCGTCCAGCCAAGCCGGTCAGCACGACGGGACACCCCGAGCTCACGGAACGCGATCCAGACCGTCGCCACCAGCGCGAAGGTGCTCACCAGCACCCCGACGTCCTCCAGTACCCGCCACGGCACGAACGACAGCACCGCGAACACCATCGCCGCGAACGGCGTGTAGGTGAACATGATGCCCGGCTCGTTGTACGCGTGCCAGGTGTACAGCGTGTCCGGCTTCCACCGGGCCAGCTTCCCGCCCTCCAGGTAAACCTGCAGGTCGAAACCCTTGAGCATGGTGTCGGAGGTATGGGTGGCGACGACGATGAGGTAGGCCACCACCGCCACCGCGAACACCGCGGCACCGACGGGCAGCAGCCAGCCGCGCCTGGAGTCAACACTGGCCGATTGGCGGGCCGTCGAGCCCGGATCCGTCCGCATCACAGCCGCAGCATAGCCGTCCAGAGTCGGGTCGCGGCGTATCGTGGCGCTCAAGGAGGAAGGTTCATGTCGGACGACCTTGCCAGGCTGCGGGAGGAACTGGCCGCGAAGGCGTCGGCCAGGGACCCGCGGGTAATGAGCGCACTGCGGGATGTCCCTCGCCACCTGTTCCTGCCAGGAGTTCCGCTGGATGAGGTGTACGCGGACGAGGCGATCGTTACCAAGCGTGACGACGATGGGCTGCCGGTCAGTTCCTCATCCCAGCCCGCGCTGATGGCGCTCATGCTCGACCAGCTGGACCTGAAGCCGGGCCACCGGGTGCTGGAGATCGGCGCGGGCACCGGCTACAACGCCGCACTGATCGCGCACATCGTCGGCCAGGACGGCCTGGTGGTCACCGTCGACCTGGACGAGGACCTGACCGAGGCGGCCCGCGAGCACCTGGCCGCGGCCGGCTACCCGCAGGTCCTCGTGCGCACCGGCGACGGCGCGGACGGTTATCAGGAGCAGGCCCCCTATGACCGGATCATCGCCACCGTCGCGCTCAGCGACCTGCCGCCCGCCTGGCTGAGGCAGGTGGCCCCCGGTGCGCTGATAGTCCTGCCGTTTGACGTGCGCGGCGCACAGATGCTGGTCACCCTCGGTTATCACGATGGCCACTGGGCAAGCAGGGCGGTATCCCCCTGCGGCTTCATCCGGATGCGCGGCGCCCTCACCAGTTCCACCCCCAGTGTCCTGCTGGAGAACGGGGCGGCCCTGCACCTGCCGCGGGGGTACGTGGCCGACCCGGCGGAGCTGACGCGGGCGCTAGCCGGGCCGGGCATATCCGTGCCGGCCGGCGTCACCGCCCCGGCATCGCAAGTGCTATGGAGCCTTGGCCTGTGGCTCAGCACCACCGAGCCCGCGCTGACCGAGCTGGTCGAGGAGATAAGGAGCGGGGCGGCGGCGCTCCCCTATCCGCTATGGCACAGCCGGTCATTCCGGGTCACATGCGGCATCGTAGGCGAGCACGGCATCGCCGTGATGACTGACAGCAGCGAGCAGGGCCTGAGCGCGATCGGCTACGGCGAGGAAGGCCCCGAGCTGGCGGACCGGCTCGCCGCACAGGTCAGCGCCTGGGATGCCGCCGGCCGTCCCGGCACCGAGGGAATGCACGTAGACGCCTACCCCAGACCGCTCCAGCCGCCGGAGGCCGGCCACGCGATCATCGAGCGCCAGTGGACCAGATTCGCCGTCTACCGCGTACCCTAATCCCGTGGCAGATCACCTGGAGATCGAGCAGAAGTACGAAGCCGGCGCCGATTTCGTGCTGCCCGCACTAGCCGACCTGCCCGGTGTGGCCGAGGAGACCGACCCTGAGGTGTACCACCTCGACGCCCTCTACTACGACACCGAGGACCTCGCGCTGCAGCGCGCCAAGGTGACGCTGCGCCGCCGCACCGGCGGTTCCGACGCGGGCTGGCATCTCAAGCTGCCGGTCAGCACCGATACCCGCCGCGAGCTGCACGAGCCGCTGGGCAGTACGGAGGTCCCGCACCGGCTGGCCGCCAGGGTCGAGGAGCTCACCGCAGGCAGCCCGCTGGTCCCCGTAGCAAGCCTCAAGACAGAACGGACCGTGCGTCGCCTGATCAGTCAGGCCGGCGTGATGCTCGCCGAGATCGCCGACGACCAGGTAACCGCCCAGCGGCTGGGCGCGGCGCGGGGCGAGCCGCTCATCTGGCGCGAGATCGAAGTAGAGGCCGGCGATGCCCTGCTGGCTGGAGAGGAAGCTGGTGACAGCACCGGCCTGCTGGCCGCCGTCGGCCAGCGGCTGCGCGACGCGGGGGCCGCGCCGTCTAAATCGGCCTCCAAGGTCGGGCGCATCCTTTCCAGCTAGCAGAGCCTTTCCAGCTAGCCTCGAGCTTTCGCGCAAAGCAAACGACCCGGGCGACGGATACTCCGTCGCCCGGGCCGTCCCACGGGCCATCCGGGTCGCCGGCTACCGCGGTGGCGACGTCACGGACGTGTTCTGGCACTCGTAGCTGAACGGGGCCACCAGCGCGCTCGTGGTGAGGTGCGGCGTCGGCGAGAGCTCCAGCAAGCCGGTGTACAGCAGCTCGATGCCGCTGCTGTCCGCGCTGTCGCCGCTGAAGAGGGAGTCCACCAGGTCATACGGGCCCGCGCCAGTCACGAGGACGATCGTGGAGTCCACCCCCACTGGCCGGCGCCAGGTTGTACGTCGACGGGGTCCATCCGTTGAGGCAGCCGTAGAAAACGCTGGCCGACTGCAGAGGGATGGACGTCTCGGTCGCCGGTACGTCCACCGCGTAGGCCGTCGACCGCACGTTCCAGTCCTGGTCGGACCCGTACGTGGCGGCCTGGGACGGCTCGACGACGAGCTGGCCGCTGCTGCTGGCGGTGAGCACCAGGGCCTGATCGCCCGGGGTGTCGTAGTTGGACGGCCCGGTCTGGCTGTCGGTGTTGTAAAGGAGGGTGTCGATGATGTCTCCGCCGGGCATTGTGTAGAACCCGTCTGTCCCCGGCGGGGGTTGCCGCGATGGTGGCCGCGGAGCCGTTGACTAGCTGGGTCTTGCCGTTCACGACGACCTGGTACCACAGCTCGTTGACCAGGCTCGTGAAGCAGCCGCCGACGACGGTGGGCGCGCCCGGGGTGGCCGACATCGGCTCAAGGCAGGTCGTTATCCCTGCCGAGTCCGGCTCGGACTCGATCAGGTACGCGTGCGTGGGAACAGAAGCGCCTGCGGCGCCGAGCGAATCCGATACCTGCGCAGTGACCCAGAGCGGGCTGCTCGGGTCGACCTCCGCGAAGCGCCACTTCTGGTTCTCGCTGCTGGTGGACGGCGACACGTTACCGTACCCGGTCGCGACGCCGGCGACCCCGCCGGTCCCGACGTTGGTGAGTGAGTAGACGCCGGCCGCCGACGGGTTCGTGGCGGCGTGCGCGGGCGTAGCCCCGAGCGCCGCGGCGCCGCCGAGCACGGCTGCCAGTGCCCCGGCCCCGGCAGCCAGCCGGCGGGCGAGGCGCCCCCGTGCGGCACCAGCCGTGATGTCCGTGGTCCCTGCGGATGTCGCTGTCTCCATGATTTCCATTTCGCCTTCCCCTTGTTGGGTACTGCTGGCGCGCCGCCGGCTGCCGCGTTTGTCCGGGCGGCCTGGCGCATTCCCTTACAACCCCAAGTCTGCTGAGGAGGACGCGGCGGCGCCCCACGCGAAGCTCGTAACGGACGCGTAGTCCGCGCGGGGTATGGTTCGTAGTCCGTGCGGGTTTCGGCTGCCGGGTCAGCCCTCCCCCGGGGGGCCGACCGCCGGAGCCGGCGCCCGGTGCGGCTCGCACGGCCCGGCACCGGCTGTGATTGCCGCGTAGCGGAAATATCGATAGATTTCTTGCTGTGCCGAGCGGTGTCGTGGGCGATCTGGGGTTCGTGGGCCGAGGCGATGAGCTTGCCGCCATCGCCTCCTGCGCAGCAGACGCGGCAAGCGGGCGGCCGTGGGTGGTATGGATCGAGGGTGAGGCGGGCACCGGCAAGACGGCGCTGCTGCGCCAGGCGGTCGCCGCGCTGCCATCCGGGTTCCAGCTGCTGCGCGCCGAGGCGAGCGAGGCGGCCAGCGACGTCCCCTTCGACCTGGTCGGCGAGCTAGGCGATGTCACCGCCACCGCGCTCTTCCCTGCGGCCATGGAGCTGCTCGGACTGTGGGGCAAGGCGTCGCGCGCGCGAGGAGTGGCGGTCGCCGTGGAGGACCTGCACTGGGCCGACCCGGAATCGCGGCGCGCGCTGTTCACCGCCGCGCGGCGGCTGCGCGAGGACCGGGTGCTGCTCCTGGTGACCAGCCGGCCGGGCGTAGCGGACGCGGACGGCTGGGACCGTCTTCGGCTCGACTCTGACCGCTGCCTGTACGTGACCCCGGGGCCGCTGACGGCGGGCGAGGTGACGGAACTGGCCGCCAGCCGCGGCGCGAGCCTGTCCGCCGCCGCCGCGGACCGGCTGCTGCGGCATACCGGCGGGCACCCGCTGTAGGTCCGGACCCTGCTGGCCGAGGTTCCGCTCGCGTCGCTGACCGCGGCCGGGGGCGAGCTGCCCGCGCCCCGTTCCCTGGCCGCGACGACGATCGCCCGGGTGGCCGAGTTCCCGGCCGAGGCACGGCGGCTCATCGCGGCTCTCGCCGTTCTCGACCGGCCTGCCCCGCTCCAGTTGCTCGCGCTGGTCGCCGGCCTGAGCAGCGCCGCCAGCGCAGCGGACGCCCTGCTATCGACGGGGTTCGTCGGCTGGCGCGCGGGCGACGCCGCCAGGATGGAGTTCACGCACCCGCTGTACCGGGCCGCCGTCTACGCCGACCTGCCGCCGAGTATGCGCCAGGAGCTGCACCGTCGCGCGTCCGCGGCGATCGGCGGCGCGGCGGCGCTCGGCCACCGGGTCGCCGCAGCGGACAGCGCGGATGACGAGCTGGCGCAGGAGCTTGAGCGCGCCGCGACGGCACAGGCCGCGAGCAATCACCTCGGGCAGGCCGCCGTCTACCTGCTGTGGGCGACGCCGCTCAGCTTGTCCGCCGCGGTGGCGCAGAGCCGCCTGCTCCGGGCGGCCAGGCTCCGGCTGGCCGCGGGGCAGGTCCAGCAGGTGGAACCGCTGCGCCACCAGCTTGAGACGTGCGACGATCAGCCGCTGCGCAGCCTCGTGCTCGGCCTGCTCGCCTGGGAACAGGGCGACACTGCCGAGGCCGAGCAGCGGTTCCTGGCGGCGATCACCGACCGGCCAGAGCCACCGGACGCGGTCACCGCCGACGCGCTGGCCCAGCTCGCCTACCTGCTCATCCTGCAGGTCCGGGCCAGCGAGGCGGTCGCCGCCGCGAAACGGGCGCTGGAGATCGCGGACGTGCCGCCGGGCGCCGAGCGGATCGCGTCGCGGTCGCTTGCCCTGACCGAGGCCGTGCTGCACGGCCCGGACGCTGCCGTCGCGTCCATCATGACCCGGCTGCCGCAACCCCCTGCCGAGGTGACACCGCCCGACTTGGACCTGCTGATCACCCGGGGCGTGCTGCGGATGTTCGCGCAGCACTGGCGGGCGGCGGCGGCCGACTACCGCAGGGCCATCAAGCTCGCCAGGCACGCCCCGTCGTACGTGCTGCCCCGTGCCCACCTGGGGCTCGGCCAGGCGCTGTTCTATCTGGGAGACTGGGACGAGGCCATCGTCCACGGCCGGGTCGCGGTGTCCCTGCTGTCCGACGAGCGGACTACCTGGCAGGAAGTGGCAGCGCACGGCGCGCTCGTCGAGATGCTCGCCGCCCGCGGCGACTGGGACAGTGCCCGTGAGCAGCAGGCCGCCTGCCAGCGCCTGGCCCCCGCCACGGGCAGCATGCAGGGGATCGGCTACAGCCTCACCATGCAGGCCAGCGTGGCCGCCGCGGCCGGCCAGCACGACCGCGTGGTTGAGCTGCTGCTGCCGCGCCTGGCCCCCGACTATGAGAACCTGAACAAAACCGACTCGTTCAGATGGTACGGGCAGCTCATCACCGCGCTGATCGGCACCGGGGCGCTCGACCTCGCCGCCGCCCAGATCGACGCCCTCGCCGCGGCCGCGGCCGCCCGGCCGACGGACATGGAAGCCGAGCTCATGACGCTGCGCGCCCGGCTGCACGCCAAGGCTGGCGAAGCCGACGCGGCAGCCGCCGCGTTCGCCAGGGCGCTGCAGGGGAAAGTGGCGAACTTCCCCTACCTCGCCATGGCCCTGCTGCGCCACGACTACGGCCGGTTCCTGGTGGCCCGCGGCGACCGCAAAGACGGGCTCGCGCAGCTCATGCAGGCCCGGTCCATGCTGGCCAGCGTCGGCGCGGCCCCGTACCTGAAGCGGCTAGACGCGGACCTGGACCAGGCGGGTGTCCGCTCCCCCGCGCCAGCGGGCAGCCCCGCGATGGAGCTGACCGAACGCGAGGCCGACGTCGTGGCCCTGGTGGCCAAGGGCATGACCAACGCCGAGGTCGCCGCCCAGCTCTACGTGAGCGCCAACACGGTGGACTACCACCTGCGCCACGTCTTCGCCAAGCTCGGCGTCAAGTCACGGCGCGAACTGCGCGCCCGCGCTTCCGCAGCCAGCTGACCGGGAGCCGGACCGGTCCCGGTGGCGCCCCTTTCCAGCTACGCCAGGCTTCTATGAGCTGATTCATAGGTTTTCGTGATCATCCTTTGCGCTGCGTTTGCCATGCTTAGCTGCTGAGAAATTTCGTCCCAGCTGGGCATGCTAGATGCAGAACTAACCAAGAGGATTGCAGCCAGATCATGGAGAACAGCCCCACCACGGCTACCGGAGCCCCGGCTCCGGTAGGCCGCGCCATCGGAACGCAACGGCCGGACGGTTCCCCGGTTCGAGTGCTCGTCGTGGACGACGAGCCGAGCCTGGCCGAGCTGCTCTCGAGCGTGCTCCGTTATGAGGGCTGGACCGTCCAGACCGCGGCGACCGGTGCTGATGCGGTCCGGACGGCACGCGAGTTCCGCCCGGACGCGGTGGTGCTGGACATCATGCTGCCCGATTTCAGCGGACTTGAGGTGCTCCGGCGCCTGCGTGCTGAGGTCCCCCAGGTCTGCGTCCTGTTCCTGACCGCGAAGGACGCGGTGGAGGACCGGGTGGCCGGCATCACCGCGGGCGGCGACGATTATGTCACCAAGCCGTTCAGCCTGGAGGAAGTGCTGGCCCGGCTGCGCGGCCTGCTCCGCCGCGCGAACCTGACCCGGGCCCAGGCCGAGGGCTCCCTGTCCGTCGGCGACCTCACCATGGATGAGGACGCCCGCGAGGTGCGCAGGGACGGCGACCTCATTGAGCTGACCGCGACCGAGTTCGAGCTGCTCCGGTTCCTGATGCGCAACCCCAGGCGAGTACTGTCTAAGGCGCAGATCCTTGACCGGGTGTGGAACTACGACTTCGGCGGCCAGGCCCACGTGGTCGAGCTTTACATCAGCTACCTGCGCAAGAAGGTCGATTCCGGGCGCACCCCGCTCATCCACACCGTCCGCGGCGTCGGGTACGTGCTGAAGCCCGCGAGCTGATGCCTGTCCGGCGGCTGGCGGGCCGCACGCTGAGCACCAGGCTGATCGCCGGTGTCATGCTCCTGCTCGCCGGCGCCTGCGCCATCATCGGCGTAGTCACCTACCTGGCGGTCCGCAACTCGATGGTGTCTTCGGTCGACGGGCAGCTGCAGAGCGCCACCGGGAACTATGCCAGCTGCATCACCATGCCCAGGGATCCCGGGGCACCGGGCGGCGGCGGGATCCCGCGATCACCTGGTGGCGGCCCCGGGCCTAACAGTGCCGCGTGTATCCAGGGACAGCAGCAGGGCATGCTTGGCGTGCAGATCTCCGGCAGCCAGGTCATCGAGAGGTGCAGCGTGGTCGCGGGCATGCGCCCGCAGATCTGCTATCCGTCGGCCACGGATACCAAGGCCCTGCTGGCACTGCATACCACCGGCTCGCAGCCGCCGAATGCCGCGGTTTACGACCTGAATCTCGCGTCGCTTGGCGGTGAATACCGGCTGACCGCGATCACGGCCGGCGGATACACCCTGGTCACCGGGCTGCCGATGGGCGACGTGACCCACACGCTCGGCCAGGTGGCGATCGCCGAGCTGATCGTGTTCCTGAGCGTCCTGCTGCTGGCCGCCGTGCTGAGCACCTTCCTGGTGCGGGTGGCGCTGCGGCCGCTGCGGCGGGTCGCGGCTACGGCCACGCTGGTGGCCGAGCTGCCGCTGGAAACCGGCGAGGTGTCGATGCCGGCCGGGGTGCCGGACAGCGACCCGCGTACCGAGGTAGGCCAGGTCGGCGCTGCGTTCAACCGCATGCTCGGACATGTCGAGCGCGCGCTCGGCCGCCGCGCGGCCAGCGAGGCGCGGCTGCGCCGGTTCGCCGCGGACGCCAGCCACGAGCTGCGCACTCCTCTGGCCTCGATCCGCGGCTACGCAGAGTTCGCGCTGCGCCATCCCGGTCCGGTACCAGAGGAAGTGACGCACGCGCTCGGCCGGGTCCAGTCCGAGTCGGTCCGGATGGGCGTCCTGGTCGATGATCTGCTGCTGCTCGCCCGGCTTGACGCGGGACGTCCGCTGGAGCGCGAGCCCGTCGACCTGTCCCGGCTGGCCATCGAGGTGACCAGCGACTCGCAGATGGCACGTCGCGACCACCACTGGCGGCTCGACCTGCCGGACGATCCGGTGATGGTGATGGGCGACGAGCACCGGCTGCACCAGGTGCTCGCCAACCTGCTCAGCAACGCAGGCAAGCACACCCCGCCGGGGGCCACGGTGACCGTCGCGATCGCCCTGGGCGACGCGGACCTGCACGCCTCGGTCCAGCGCGGCACCGTTCCGGCCGGACCGCGGGTCGTGCTGACCGTCACCGACAACGGGCCGGGCATTCCGCCCGAGGTGCTGCCGGACCTGTTCGAGCGGTTCAGCCGCGCCGATACCTCGCGGGCCCGCGACGGCGACAGCACCGGGGCCAGCACCGGTCTCGGCCTGGCCATCGTGGATGCCGTCGTAGCCGCGCACGACGGCGCGATGATCGTGACGAGCCAGCCCGGCCTGACCCGGTTCGCCATGGTGCTGCCGCTGGCGGCGGTGCGGGTTTCATAGCCCCCGCATACCTTTAGCTCAGCACGGACCGAGGCTGGTCACGCACCTTGGGAGCATGAACCTTCCGCAGGTTGACATCGTTGTGCCAGTGAAGAACGAGGAGCGCGACCTCGCGCCGAGTGTGCGGCGCCTCGTCGCCTATGTGCGGGACAGATTCCCGTTCACCGCCAGGGTGACGATCGCCGACAACGGCAGCACCGACGGCACGTGGGAGATCGCGCGAATGCTGTGCGAGCAGTTCCCCGAGGTGCGCGCGGTGCACATGGAACTGCCCGGCCGGGGCCGGGCGCTGCGCGCCATCTGGTCGCAGAGCGACGCCGACGTGCTGGCCTACATGGATGTCGACCTGTCGACCGACCTGAACGCGCTGCTGCCGCTGGTCGCGCCGCTGCTGTCCGGGCACAGCGACCTGGCCATCGGCAGCAGGCTCGCCCGCGGCTCGCGGGTGATCCGCGGCCCGAAGCGGGAGATCATCTCGCGCTGCTACAACGTGCTGCTGCGGGCCTCGCTCGGCGCCGGTTTCTCCGACGCGCAGTGCGGCTTCAAGGCGATCAGGCGGGAGGCGGCGCGGGCGCTGCTGCCGCTCACCGAGGACACCGGCTGGTTCTTCGACACCGAACTGCTGGTGCTCGCCGAGCGTGCCGGGCTGCGCATCCACGAAGTGCCGGTGGACTGGATCGACGACCTCGACTCCCGCGTTGACATCGTGGCGACCGCACTCGCTGACCTGCGCGGCATCGTCCGGCTCGGCACCGGGCTTGCCCGCGGCATCATCAAGGTGCCGGTGCTGCGGGAGGGAGCGCTGCCCGGCTCCAGCTCGGGGAAGCTATCCCTGCAGGTCTTCAGGTTCATGGTCATCGGATTGCTCTGCACCATTGCCTACATACTGCTGTACCTGCTGTTTGGCACCATGATGCCGGCGCTTGCCGCTAACGCGCTCAGCCTGCTGGTGACCGCGGTCGCCAATACGGCCGCGAACCGCCGGCTGACCTTCGGCATCATCGGACGAGCCGGCTCGGCACAGCATCAGGTCAAGGGGCTGATCGCGTTCGGCATCGGGCTGGCGCTGACCTCGGGCGCGCTGGCCGGCCTGCACGCATCGGTCGCGCGGCCGGGCCGCCTCGCCGACGTCGGTGTGCTGATCGGCGCCAACCTGGTGGCTACCGTGCTGAGGTTCATGCTGTTCCGCCGCTGGGTCTTCGGGCCCGGCCAGGTTTCCGCGAGCCAGGTTTCCGCCAGCCGGCATTCAGGCAGCGGTAATCCCCCGCCGGTACAGTGCACGAAGCCAGTCAGCACACAGCCGGTCAGCACCCAGGCCAGCGTCGCCCCGGCGAGGGAGATGACCAGATGAGCGCGATCACGTCTGCGCCGCAGCGGATCCTGGCTGACGGCATACCGGGCCGCGGTCGTCTTCGGCGAGCCTGGCGCGGGCCGGACTCCGATCCGGGGTGGGCGCGGCCGGCGTTCCTGGGGCTGCTTGCGCTGACCGCGCTGCTCTACCTGGTGAACCTCACCAGGGATGGCTGGGCTAACGACTTCTACGCGGCGGCTGTGCAGGCCGGCACCCAGAGCTGGAAGGCATTCTTCTTCGGGTCATTCGACTCGTCCAACTTCATTACCGTCGACAAGACGCCCGGGTCACTGTGGGTGATGGAGCTATCGGGGCGGATATTCGGCTTCAACCAGTGGTCCATGCTGCTGCCGCAGGCCCTGGAGGGCGTCGCGTCGGTCGGGCTACTGTACGCGGCGGTACGGCGCTGGTCCGGCCCGGTGGCCGGGCTGATCGCCGGGGCGGTGCTCGCGCTGACCCCGGTCGCCGCGCTGATGTTCCGGTTCAACAACCCGGATGCGCTGCTGGTGCTGCTGATGACGTTCGCCGCGTACGCGCTGGTGCGCGCGGTGGAGAACGGGCGGAGCCGGTGGCTGTTCCTGTGCGGGCTGCTGCTCGGGTTCGCGTTCCTGGCCAAGATGCTGCAGGCCTTCCTGGTGGCGCCCGGGTTCGCCGTGGCGTATCTGTGGGCTGGTCCGGCCGGGTGGGGCCGGCGGCTGTGGCAGCTCGTGCTCGCCGGCGTGGGCATCGTGGTCGGAGCCGGGTGGTGGGTGCTTGCTGCCCAGCTGACCCCGGCCGCCGACCGGCCGTACTTCGGCGGGTCAACGAACAACAACATCCTGCAGCTCACCATCGGCTACAACGGACTGGGCAGGCTGGACGGCAACGAGACCGGAGGCCTGGGCAACACGGGCGGTGCCACCGGTGTCTTCCGGCTGTTCCAGTCTCAGTTCGGCGGGCAGGTCAGCTGGCTGCTGCCGGCCGCGCTGATCGGGCTCCTGTTCATGGTGTGGGCATCGTGGCGGGCGCCACGTACCGACCGGACCAGGGCAGCGGCCTTCATCTGGGGCGGCTGGGTGCTCGTCACCGGCGGCGTATTCAGCTACATGCAAGGCATCATCCACCCGTACTACATGATCGCCCTCGCCCCCGGCATCGGCGCCCTCGTGGGCATCGGGGCAGTGGCACTGTGGCAGGCCCGGCACAGCTGGGCCGCGCGGGCGGTCGCTGCCGCCAGCGTGCTCGTGACGGCCTGGTGGGCCTACGAGCTGCTCGACCGGACGCCTTCCTGGCTGCCCTGGCTGCGGTGGGCTGTCGTGGTGACTGGCGTGCTTGCCGCCGGCGGGCTGCTCGCGTGGCCTGTGCTCGCGCGGGCTGTCTCGTCCGCACGGGGACGGCTGCTGCTTGTAGCGGCACCGCTTGCGCTGGCGTTGTTCGCCGGGCTGGCCGGCCCGACCGCGTTCGCGCTGAACACGGTCAACTCCGCGCACACCGGCGCGATCCCGAGCGCCGGTCCGTCCGGTGGCGGCGGAGGCTTCGGCGGGGGTGGCTTCGGCGGCGGTGGCTTCGGCGGCCGGGGTGCTGGTGGCGTCGGCCGCGGGGCGGCCGGCGGCGGAGCGCCGGGCCGGACTGGCGGCACAGGCGGATTCCGCGGCGGCGCGGGCGGAGCTGGCACGGCGCCCGGCGGGACCGGGACGCACGGGTTCCCCGGCGGTAGCCGCGGCACGGGCCACCGCGGTGGCGGTACTGCGGGCGGCTTCGGCGGTGCCGGTGGAGGCGGCGGCTTCGGCGGGCTCGGCGGCAGTACCACGGTCAGCAGCGCGCTGACCAAGCTGCTGGAGCAGAACGCGTCAAGCTACAAGTGGGTCGCTGCGACCATAGGCTCCGAAGCGGCCGCCCCGCTCGAGCTGGCGACCGGCGACGCAGTGGTGGCCATCGGCGGCTTCAACGGGACCGACCCGTGGCCCACCCTGGCCGTCTTCGAGCAGCTCGTCGCCAAGCACGAGATCCACTACTACGTGGGAGAAAGCGGCGAAAGCTTCGGCGGCGGAATGCTCTCATCAGAAATCACCTCCTGGGTCGCCACGCACTTCAACGAGCAGACCGTAGGCGGTGAATCCGTCTACAACCTAACCGAGCCAATCTCCATCATCCCAGCGTTCTCATGATCGGCCGTGCAACCAGGTCCCGAGTGCGCTCGTCCTACTTACAGGATCTGCGTGAGGACGATGAGATGAGCACACGTCACGGGCTACTGGCCATTGGGGTCGCGGGCATAGCCGCAGTCACCGTAGCGGCGGTTGCCTTCGCGCTCTTGCCGTCGGGCGGCGACGTCACATCCCGGACCGTTCCGGCAGCGGCGCTGAACGCCGCGGTGGGGCGCGATCCGGGTGGTCAGGGCGGCCACCTTCCCATCGCCTGCGGCGTGGGAGAACAAGCGTGGGGATACATCGCGGTGGTGCGGGCGGGGGAAGCCACGATCGCGCGGCGGGAACTCGGGTCGGCGTTCCTGGCGCAGGTCGGCGATTCCGCCACCGGGCAGACCCTTGACCTGGTCCGCACGAATGGCCGCACGTCGCACTTCGCCAGGTACTTCACGAGGTGGCTCCCGGTCTATCCGCAGGCGAAGCAGCCATCGCTGCTGTCCTGCAATTACCTGCTCGTGGACAAGCCCGCCGACAAGCCTTTGCTGGACGCGGCGATCGCCGCAGTGGTGAGGGCGAGGTACTTCCGGTCTGCTCGCGAGGTGTGGTCAAAGCTCCAGATCGCCACCGTCTCGGACAATCCGCTGTCGTCCGGCTCGCTGATCGTCACGCTTATGTTCCAGGGTCCCCCAGTAAACCCCCCGGTGCCTAAAGGCGCAACAGCGGGCCCGCACCCGACCTTGCACAGCCTGATCCAGGACACCGTCCTTGAACAGTGGGCCGGGGCCAAGGTAACCGGCGTAGCACGCGGCGGATTCTGAAGGTCGCAGAAGTGACGGAAGATCCGAGCATTGAATTTCCGTCTGGATTTAACGGACATCAGGCCGAGATGGGCGGCGGGACTGCTTCCGCTTCGTGCAGCTCGGCCGCTCCCCCGGCCTGGGCGGCGGAGGGGGCGGGGTCTGCGCGGAGCGGGCCGGCCCTGAACAGCAGGGCAGAGATCACGGCGCCGCCCGCCAGGATGCCGGCGACCCACCAGAACGCGGTGTCGTATCCGTGTGCAAGGGAGAGACGATGCCGGATTGCGCCAGCTGATGCTCTTCAGCCCCTATGCCGGGGAGCGCATAGCGTACGCACGCCAGAAGTTCTCCCCCTTCGGGCAGGCCCTCATCAGGAAGGCGCAGGCTACCGGGCAGGCCAGGGCCGACCTCGAGACCACCGACTTCCCGTTCATGATCCTCATGCTGAGCACGGCGGCCGACTATGCGCAGGATGTCAGGCCAGGCATCTGGCGCCGCTACCTGACCCTGCTCATCGATGGCCTATCCGCCAGCAGGGACGGCACCACTCCCCTGCCAGCACCGCCGCTGCTCGCCGAGGAGATGCAAACGATCATGAACCGGCGCTCCCCGCAACAGCATTAAGACCGCCCCCAGAGCGTATTGTGCGTTTGCACGTGCATTTACAAGGCGTTAACACGCGCAATTTTTGTCACCGCAATCGCGATCGCGATCAGCTCGAGGACGACGGCGGCGTGTCAGCACGGCGTTGCCTCGGAGGCTGTTGATCAGCAGGAATACGTGGACGCGGCGGACATCACCCGCGACCAGGAGTGCGGGCTCGGCCACATGATGGGACCGCTCACGGTGAGCTAGTCCGAGGCAGCTAAGTACTTCGCCTAGCCGAACTAGTTAACCCCACATGCCACGTGACATACCTGCCTAATTGCGAGTAGCATAGCTTTGCGCCGCCTAATCAGACACTCACCCCAAGCGTCAATGCCGCATATCGGACACTGCCGAATCGCGGATGTAACGGCTCCTCACCGCACCCCCTCCGGGAGTACACGCAGATGAACACGGGCAACAGCGTGCAGGATCGCGACCACCTGGATCATGCCCTGGAGCCCCACGCGGATGCAGCCGACGAAGCGCTCGACCCGGCACCGGGAAAGCGCAGCCACGTCCAGGACATCCAGGACATCGTCGATAAGCTCGCGGCGGTAACCCGGAAGCTGCGGGAACCAGGCCACAGCTAGCCGGCCCCGCGCTGTCCGGCCCTCCTCCGCGCCGGGCGGAGCGCCGTCCGCTACCGGACGGACACGCGCGCCAGCATGCGGGCCGATTCCTCGATGGTGAGCGCTGAGGTCTGGAGCATGGAGAAGGCACGGATGTACTGTGCCACGTGTGCCTGGTTATCCAGGTACACGCCACCGGACAGCGACCCCAGGTACACGACGCCCAGGCTGGGCGTGTGCGGGAAGCGAAGGACGGAGAGCGAGGAGCTGGCGGCAGCGGCGTGCGCCCCGGCCGAGAACGGCAGGATCTGGAGCGCGACATTCGGGAATACGCTGACGAAATCGGCCAGGCGGCTGATCTGCGCCGCCATGACCGCCCGGCCGCCCACCTCCTGGCGCAGCGCGGCCTCGCCGATGACCACGCCCAGGCGACCGCGGCCGCCGAGGACCAGCTCCTGCCGGATTGCGCTCGCCTCCACCATGGCCTCGGTCCGCTTGGGGTTGAATTCGCCGCCAGGCTCCGCCGCCGCGATCGCCCGGGAGTACTCCGCGATCTGCAGCAGATCCGGCACGCGCTGCGCCTCGTAGATCATGATCTCGGCCGCGGTCGCCTCCATGATGACGTAGTCCAGGAAGGCGTCGGGCAGGACGCCGGCGTAGTGCTCCCACCAGCCGCGCTGGCCACTGCGACGGCACAGCCCCACCAGCGCGTCCTGCTCGTTCTCCGGCACACCGTAGTCGGTGAGCAGCTCGCGCAGCTCCTTCGGCCTGATGCCACGCTGGCCGGTCTCGACCCGGCTGATCTTGGAACGGTCGCATTCAAGGACCTTGGCCGCGTCGTCGAGTGCGTATCCGACGTTCTCTCGGTACCGGCGCAGCGCGGTGCCTACCAGCCGGCGCCGCACGGAAGGTTCTCCGGTCACGATTCCCCGCTTTCCTGCGGTCAAAGACCGCATCTGTTAAATCCGTGCTACTTAGGGCCAAAAGTAGCGCCGGAAGATTGCGGACTTTGCGAACGACACGCCGAAAGTTTTGGCAAAGCGTTGCGCAATGACGAACTGCCACTCGATATCACGGAAATTTACAGCTCGACGGAAACAAAAGAGTCAGAAATGACTCGTTTCTTTCCGTCAAACACGAATATTCCATCTAAATTCGTCGCGCGGGGTGGGCGGGGTAGTGCGGGGCGCAGCGCCTCGGGCGGAGCCTCAGGAGGTCAGGCGGGTTATGGTGGCCAGGACCCGGTTTTCTGAGACGGGGATGGGGGTGCCTAGGGTCTGGGCGAAGAGGCTGATCCGGAGTTCTTCCAGCATCCAGCGGATCGCGGTGACGTCGTCGTCGCAGCGGCGCAGTACGGAGAAGGCGGCGATGGCTTGCTGGTAGGCCTGCTCGACCCGCTGGGCGACCACCATGCTCACCGCGTCGCGGCCCGGGTTCTCCGGCAGCTTGCTCAGCCGTCGCTCCATGCCCTGCAGGTAGCGTGCCAGATCCGCCAGCCGGCGGTAGCCGGCGGCGGTGATGAAACCCGGATAGATCAGCCTCGACAGCTGGGCGCGCATGTCGTCGGCCGCGGCACGCACGGGGTCGCCGCGCAGGCCGTCCAGGCCCAGTTCCACCGCGTGGGCCAGCCGCAGGATCCCCTCGACCCGGCGGACCACGTGGCCAGTCGTATCGTGCAGCGAACCGCGTACCGAGTTCCGCAGCTCGTCGAAGGCGGCACGGTCCCTGACTAGCCCTCCGGCCTGCGTGATGAGGAAGTCCGTGGCGCAGCTGACGCAGTCCGCGAACATCGCCGCGACGCCGCCGTGCGGGTTGTGGCTCAGCGCTAGCTTGGCCTGGGTGGACATGCCGCCCGCGATTGACTTGACCGGGGATGGCACGCTGAGCAGGATCAGCCTGCGTGTTCCTGCCCGCATGGCGGCACGGGCCGCGGCCGGGCTCTCGAACAGCCGCACGCCGACCGTCTCGCCGGCGTCCACCAGGGCGGGATACGCCACGACCGTACCGTCCTTGAATACCTCGGGAAGGCTGTCGAAGTTCCAGCTGGTCAGGCCGGACCGGACGATGTCGCCGGCGGCGGCCGACAGCTTGGCGCGCAGCCGTGGCCGCAGCTGACGCTGCAGCGCGGCCAGGTCATCCCCGCTAGCGAGCACCCGCGGCGCCGCGGCGGTGGCGGGGGTTGCCGGCGCCGCGGCGGCGGCGGGGGCGCCAGCCGCAGCAGGCTCGTCGTCGGCCAGGACGCGGAAGGTGATGCGCAGGTGAGGCGGGAGCTTGGCCAGGTCCCAGGCGTCACGAGGTACGGTCACGCCGCGCATCGCGCGCAGTTCCCTGCCCAGCGCGTCGCGGAGGTCACCGGAAGGCTCGCCGAGGCGGGCGAGTACCTCGCGTGCGGCGTCCGGCGCGGGCACCAGGTCCCGGCGCAGCGCCTTGGGCAGGGAACGGATCATCTCGGTGACCAGCTCCGCGCGCAGGCCAGGTACCTGCCAGGAGAACTCGACCGGGTCCATCTGGTTGAGCCGGCTGAGCGGGATGTCGACGGTCACGCCGTCGGCGGCGCTGCCCGGTGCGAACTCATAGGACAGCGGCAGCGCCGCCGACTGCGAGGTCCACACGTCGGGGTACTCGGCCAGCGAGACCCCTTCGCCGGCGACCAGGTCCGCGAGCTTGAACGTGAGCAGTACGGGATCCGACCGCCGCGCCTGCTTCCACCAGGTATCGAAGTGCTGTGCCGACACGACCGATGCCGGGATCCGGTCGTCATAGAACGCGAACAGTTCGTCCTCGTCTGCCACCAGGCCGCGGCGCCTGACCCGCTGCTCCAGCTCCGACGCTTCCTCGAGCAGCTGCCGGTTCTCGTGGAAGAACCGGTGCGTGGTGGTCCACTCCCCGTCCACCAGCGCATGCCTGATGAACAGCTCCCGTGAGGCCACCGGGTCGATGCGGCCGTAGCTGACCTTGCGGTCGGCGACCAGCGGGATGCCGTACAGCGTCACCTTCTCCAGGGCGACGGCCGAGCCGCGCTTCTTTTCCCAGTGCGGCTCGCTGTAGGTGCGCTTGATGAGGTGCTGCGCGAGCGGCTCGACCCACTCCGGCTCGATCTTCGCCACGATCCTGGCGAACAGCGCGGACGTTTCCACCAGCTCGGCCGCGACGATCCAGTCGGGTGCCACTTTCCCGGGGCCCGGCCTGGCCAGGCCCGATCCCGGGAAGATGGCGAACCTGGCACCGCGGGCACCCAGGTAGGACGCGCGGGGCTTCCGGCCACCAGGACGGGTACCAGCAGCGGGAGCCGGCTCAACCTTCATCCCTATCTGCGAGAGAAGGCCTGCTAGCAAGGAAACGTGCACCACAGTTCGTTCTGATGATGTGGATTTGACCTGTACCCCCACGTCAGCAGCGAGCCGCTGCAGCTGCCCGTGCAGGTCCTGCCATTCACGAACCCGCAGGTAGTTGAGGTACTCGGCGCGGCACATACGGCGGAACGCGGATGAGGACAGCTCGCGCTGGGATTCGCGCAGGTACTCCCACACGTTCAGGTACACGGCGAAGTCCGAGTCGGGCACGGCGAAGCGCCGGTGCGCCACGTCCGCTTTCTCCTGCGCATCGGCTGGGCGCTCGCGCGGGTCCTGGATGGACAGCGCGGCGGCGATGATGAGCACCTCGCTGGCGCAGCCGTTGCGGTCCGCTTCCAGGATCATCCGGCCGATCCGCGGGTCGACGGGCAGCCGGGCCAGCTTGCGGCCCAGGCCGGTGATCCGGCCGTCCTTGAACGCGTTCAGTTCGGTGAGGAGGGTGAGCCCGTCGGCGATATTGCGGGCATCGGGCGGGTCGATGAACGGGAAGGCAGGCACGTCGCCGAGGCCGATGGCGGCCATCTGCAGGATCACCGAGGCGAGGTTGGTGCGCAGGATCTCCGGGTCGGTGAACGCCGGCCGCGACTCGAAATCCGCCTCGCTGTAGAGCCTGATGCAGATCCCGTCGGACAGCCGGCCGCAGCGGCCCATGCGCTGGTTCGCGGACGCCTGCGAGATCGGCTCGATCGGCAGCCGCTGTACCTTGGTGCCGCGGCTGTACCTGGAGATGCGCGCGGTGCCTGGGTCGATGACGTACCTGATACCGGGAACGGTCAGCGAGGTCTCGGCGACGTTGGTGGCCAGCACCACGCGGCGGCTGAACGACGTGGCGGCCCGCGGCTGGAAGACGCGATGCTGATCGGCGGAGGACAGCCGTGCGTACAGCGGCAGCACCTCAAGGCGGTCCTTACCGGCAAGAGCATCAGCGGTGTCACGGATCTCCCGCTCACCGCTGAGGAACACCAGGATGTCGCCGGGGACCTCGCGGGACAGCTCGTCCACCGCGTCCACGACCGCCTGGGCCTGATCGGCCCCGTCACCGGACGGGCGGTAGCGGACCTCCACCGGGTAGGTACGACCGGAGACCTCGATGATCGGGGCGTTGCCGAAGGCCGCCGAGAACCGCTGGGGGTCAATCGTCGCCGAGGTGATGATCACCTTCAGGTCCGGGCGGGCGGGCAGCAGCTGGCGCAGGCAGCCGAGGATGAAGTCGATGTTCAGGCTGCGCTCGTGCGCCTCGTCGATGATCAGCGTGTCGTAGCGCCGAAGCTGGCGATCGCGGGCCATCTCGGTGAGCAGGATGCCGTCGGTCATCAGCTTGACCAGCGTGTCATCGGCCGACCTGTCGGTGAACCGGACCTTGTAGCCCACGGCCTCGCCGAGCGGGCTGCCGAGCTCGGCCGCGATCCGCTCCGCGACAGTCCGCGCCGCGAGGCGGCGAGGCTGCGTGTGCCCTATCTGCCCGGCGATGCCCCGGCCGAGCTCCAGGCAGATCTTGGGGATCTGGGTGGTCTTGCCCGAGCCGGTCTCCCCCGCGATGATCACCACCTGGTGATCGCGGATCGCCGCCGCGATCTCATCCCTGCGCTGGCTGACCGGCAGCTCAGGCGGATAGGAGATAGGCGCCATCGCGGCCCGGCGGGCAGCGCGCAGCTCTGCATGCGCCATCAGCGTTCTGGCTCCATCCCCAAAGCTGGATCCCGAAGGGGAAGGGTAAGACAAGTTGCCCCCGGTTAGCTAACCATTATCACTCGCCGGCGTGTTCCCGGCCGGCAGGAACTCATGCCAACCGGGCGGGCAGGCGGGACGTCTCATGTGATGTATTAAGCGCCGCCTAGCGAGGAGAACCCAATGAGAATGGCACGTTTTGCACTGATCGCCCTGCCGGCCGCCGCCGCGGTGGCCGCGGCAACCCTCCCCTTCACGGCGAACGCCGCCACGACCGGGCATAAGACAGCCACCTCGAACGTCGCGGTCTACGACTGCGCCAACCAGCCCCAGGTGCGGCCGGGCGAGTTCGACATCTTCTGCGACGGCAGCGGCTCCATCATCCACCTGAACTGGTCTAGCTGGAACACCTCGATGGCCACCGCGACCGGCGTCGAGTACGTCGACAACTGCGTGCCCAACTGCGCGTCGGGCAAGTTCTCTCACCAGAACGTCGACCTGATCTTCTGGGACAGCAAGCCGGTAAAGGGCCACAAGGGCCACTACGGCTACACCAAGATGACCACCCTGTTCCCGAGCAGCGGCAAGACCTACACGCAGACCCCGCCAGGAGCGTTTCCCGGCGAGTTCTGATTTCCCGGCGAGTTCGGAGGAGTAGCACGGAGCGACCACGATCCGTGATTGGATAGCTCCGTGAGGACGGAATCTGGTTACGAAGAGTTGATATTTGAGCCTGTGCTGGCCCGGCCGGATCTGCTGGCCGGGCCCGTGCTGGCCGCACTCCAGGCCTGGCCGGGCGCCGCCGACGTGCGGGTCGCACCGATCGACCCGGCCCTCGCTGACACCGCCGCGTTCTGCGCGCGCTACGGCGTCACGCTCGAGGAGTCCGCGAACTGCGTGGTCATCGCCGCCAGGCGCGGTCCGGACACCACGTATGCCGCCTGCATGGTAGCCGCGACCACGCGCGCCGACGTCAACGGCCTGGTCCGGCGGCACCTGGCCGCCCGTAAAGCGTCGTTTGCACCGGTAGACACCGTAACGGCCGCCACCGGCATGCAGTACGGCGGCATCACTCCGGTCGGCCTGCCCGCGCAGTGGCCCGTCCTCGTCGACGCCGCGGTGGCTAAGACCGAGTCGGTGGTCATCGGCTCCGGCATCCGCGGTTCCAAGCTCCGGCTGCCCGGCCGCCTGCTCGCCGAGCTTCCCGGCGCCCAGGTCCTCGATGGCCTCGGGATACCCGTGCCTTTGGAAAATCTTTAACAGAATTTCCGCCAGTGAGGAACAACCTCACGGCCACCGGGTAAGTCTTCATGGGTAACAGCCGCCGTTAAAGGAGAATGTTGTGAACCGAGGGCATCTACTGTCAGGGCTAGCCACTGTGATCGCCATCCCGGCGCTTGGCCTGGGCCTGACCGTGACGGCGCTGCAGGCTTCCGCCAGTCCGGCCACGGTGCGCGTCGTGGCTACCGACTGCCCGGGACAGGCCAGCGCGGTGCGGCCGAGCTCGTACGTGTTCGCTTGCGCCGACGGGAACGATTACCTTGCTGGCCTGCACTGGACTAGCTGGGCTGCCGGCAAGGCCACCGCTGCTGGCCAGCAGGAAGTCAATGACTGCACGCCGTTCTGCTATGACGGGCACTTCCATAGTTACCCGGTTTCTGTCACATTCTGGGGTAGTGCCGCAGTTGCCGGCCACCCCGGCGAGCAGCGGTACACCGAGGTCACCTTGCAGTACTCGGGTGCCCGGCCTTCGCTGTTCCAGAACGGCCACAAGGTCGAGAGCCCGAAGGTCGTTACCTGGGCTCTGCCCACCCCGATCAGGTAAACGTTACGGAGGTCCCGATGACAAGGGGACACCTTCTGCTGGCAGCATCGGCGGCTGCAGCAGCCGCCGGGCTCGGTCTCGGGCTGGGGCTGAGCTTCGGCCTGAGCGCTAACGCCGCGGGGCCGCCCCACGGCGGCCTCTACTCCGAGCAGCCCGTCGTGCTCGACTGCACGAACGCGCCGCTGGTGCGGCCGGCCGACTACGTCATCACCTGCGCCGATGGCGGCATCTCATTCACGCACATTCACTGGACCACGTGGCAGCCTGGGTTCGCGACCGCAACTGCGACGGACTGGGTGAACGACTGCACCCCGTTCTGCTACGACGGCCACTTCCACGGATACCCGGCGTACATCGTGTTCTGGGGCAGCGCCGCGGTGAAGGGGCATCCGGGTGAGCAGCAGTACACCGAGCTGACCGCGATCTACCCCGGCTCCCGTCCGCCCGCCTACAAGAACGGCAAGCCAGTGGAGGGACCGCTCACCACCACCGGACCGCTGCCGCCCTTTTACGCCCACCAGCCCTGAGTTGACACTCAGGGTGCCCTCAAGGCATGCTTAACGAGGTTGACAACCAGGACACCTCGTTCGGTGAGGCGTCTTCACGGACATAGGCCACTGATCCCAACCGTCGAGAGACGCTCCGGATCAGGACACCTCTCCCCGGCTTAAGGGGTGAGGCCAAGTGGCTGGCGGTCCGGGACCCGCAGGGGTTCCCGGACAGCAGTACGCCGTGGAGTGCCAAAGCTCTTACGAGAGAGGTGCCGCGTGCCAGGAATACTTGCTTCCTGGCAAAGAGTTTCCTCTTGGGGTGTCGTGCGATGGCAGGCGCCCGCGTGCGCCGCGACGGGAAGGGAGGCGCCCCATGGACTCCGATAGTCCGGGCCGAAGTCGGCCCCTGCCGCTGCCGTCCCACCCGTCTCCGGGCACACGCTGACCAGCGCACTTGTCTTAACACCACCTAAGCAGCACGCGTGTGTCCCTCATCTCGTCCGTTCCCGTGACGCGAAAGGGGTGTTCAACCATGGCCACCATCGCCTCCGGCTCTGCTTCTCCGAACAGCGCGACGGCCGTCAACGCTGTCCTCGACGACGCTCACGTCGGCGACATCCGCGGCGCCCTCGGCACCATCGCCGTCGACGACTTCGCTCCTCGCTCGACCCTGTCCGCCAAGCTCAAGACCTTGCTGGCCATTGTCGGCCCCGGCCTGATCGTCATGGTCGGCGACAACGACGCCGGCGCCTTCTCCACCTACGGCCAGGCCGGGCAGAACTACGGCACCAGGCTGCTGTGGACCCTCCTCCTGCTGGTCCCGGTGCTTTACGTGAACCAGGAGATGGTGCTGCGCCTCGGCGCCGTCACCGGCGTCGGGCATGCCCGGCTGATCCTGGAGCGGTTCGGCAAGTTCTGGGGCGCGTTCTCGGTCATCGACCTGTTCATCCTGAACGCGCTGACGATCGTCACCGAGTTCATCGGCATCACGCTCGCCGCCGGCTACCTCGGCGTGCCGAAGATCCTCGCCGTCGCCCTGGCCGCGCTGATCATCATCTCCGCCGCGTTCACCGGCAGCTTCCGCCGGTTCGAGCGGATCGCCGTCGCGTTCTGCGCCGGGTCGCTGCTGCTCATCCCGCTGTTCCTGATGGTGCACCCGTCCGCTGCGCAGATGGCGCGCGGCTTCACCGTGCCCGGCCTGCCGGGCGGCCAGGGCCAGATAGCCACGGTGATGCTGCTGGTCATCGGCATCGTCGGCACCACCGTCGCCCCGTGGCAGCTGTTCTTCCAGCAGAGCTACGTGATCGACAAGCGGATCACCCCTCGGTTCATGCGGTACGAGAAGGTTGACCTGTGGATCGGCATCGTGATAGTCGTGCTCGGCGCCGGCGCGGTGATGGGCGTGTGCTCCGCTGCGTTCGCCGGAACGCATCTGACCTTCGTCGACTCGGCCGGCCTCGCCCACGGCATCGCGGCGCACGGCGGCCGGATCGCCGGTGTAGTCTTCGCGGTCGCGCTGCTTGACGCCTCCATCATCGGCGCGTTCGCCGTATCGCTGTCCAGCGCGTACGCCATCGGCGACGTGATGGGCCTGAACCACTCCCTGCACCGCGGCGTCAAGCAGGCGAAGGGCTTCTACGCGATCTACACGCTGCTGATCATGGGTGCCGCCACGATCGTGCTCATCCCCGGCTCACCGCTCGGCCTGCTCACCGAGGGCGTCCAGGTGCTCGCCGGCGTGCTGCTGCCGAGCGCGACGGTGTTCCTGCTGCTGCTGTGCAACGACCGCGAGGTGCTCGGCCCGTGGGTGAACCGCCGGGGCACCAACCTGTTCACCTCCGGCGTGGTCGCCGTCCTGATCACGCTGTCGGTGGTGCTCACCGCGTCGGTGCTGTTCCCGGCCATCTCCGGCAGGCAGATCCTGCAGATCATGGCGGCCTGCGGCGTGGTCACCACGCTCGCGGCCGGGTTCGCGCTCGCCGTCCGGCGCCGCCGGCCCGTGCCGCTGACCGCGGCCGACGCGACCCGCGAGGGCCGGGACAACTGGCGGATGCCGCCGCTGTCCACGCTGTCCACCCCGCTGCTGTCCACCGGCCGCAAGATCGGCCTGACCGCCCTGCGCACCTACCTAGCGATCGCGATGATCCTGGTCATCGTCAAGGTCGTCGAGGAAGCCCTCGCCCACTGACCGTCCCGCGCTGGCGCGCTTGAAAGGGAACCCGTGTGCCACGAACCCCCTCCGGAGGGGGTTCGTGGCACACGGGTCGCCATAGGTGAGCCACGGGGCTGGGAATCAGAACGGCTGCTGGTAGCCGGCAGCTGAATTTACGCGGCTGGTCTCGGTTAGGCGGTAGTAGATGAGTGTCACCACGATGGCCAGGAACGGCGCGATCAGCGTGCCCGCGATAACGGTGCTGAGCCCGTCCCTGAACGAGTACGGGAGTGCGCTGAAGATGAAGCTCAGCACGATGTCGACGACGTACTGGATGATGTAGACCAGCACCAGGGTGCCGAACACGTGCCAGCCGTGTCCCCGCACTAGCTGCTGGCTGCGGCCGAACGAGTCAAGCGCACCGGCACGCTCGATGACGATGACGGGGATGATCACTGCCCAGATGGTGATGAGGTACAGGCCTGGCACGATGATCAGGACCAGCCCGATGGTGATGGCGATGCTAGCCAGGATGGACGCGATAGCGACATTGCCCAGATACGGCATGGCGGCGTTCACGGTACCGGCGATCGTCAGGTCCCGGCGGCCCTCCCGCTCGTCCTGCACGGCCTTGACCAGTGCGGCCTGCAGCAGGAACAGGGCGAACGTCATTACGACATAGCCGAGGACCTCGCCGAACGCGCCGGCGAGCCCGAGTGCCGCGGTCACAATCCCCGCGACGATATATACAGCAAAGGCGATCATCAGCAGGTGCCTGGCGTGGGCCTTGTACATGGCCCATGCCTCACCCAGAACGCCGGTCAGTGGATTCATGGGCCGGATGTTACCCCCACTTGCCCGAACCAAAAGTGTGTTTGCCCTCAGAGCTAGCTGAGGCGCTCAGAGCAAGCAGAGACGGCCCAGCCCCCCGGGGGGCCTCCTTGATCATGGGTACTTGTGACCAGTATTTGGTTGTTTTCTACCCACAAAAACAGGCCTCCCCGGGAACTACAGGTCGCCTAGGGCGACCACGGGGGATTCGATGCAGTCGGCTACGTAGCGGAGGTAGCCGCCGGCGGTGCCGCCGTCGCAGACCCGGTGATCGAAGGCGAGCGTCAGCTCCATGACCTTGCGTGCGATGACCTGCCCGTCCACCACCCACGGGCGGTCGATGATCCGCCCCATCCCCAGGATCGCCACCTCGGGGTAGTTGATGATGGCGGCGGAGCCGTCGACCCCGAAGACGCCGTAGTTGTTCACCGTGAACGTCCCGCCGGTCAGGTCGGCGGGGGCCAGGCGGCCTGCCCGCGCGGCATCGGTCCGCTGGCCGAGCGCCGCGGCCAGCGCACGCGCCGGCAGCAGCTGGGCGTCGCGGACGACCGGGACCACCAGCCCGCGCTCCGTCTGCGCGGCGAAGCCGAGGTGCACGTGAGGGGGCAAGACGATCTCGTCGCCGTCGATGTGCGCGTTCAGCTCCGGGTACTTGCGCAGGCCCGTGATGGCGAACCGGGCGACCAGGGCGAGCAGGCTGACCGGGTTTCCCGGCTCCCGCGCGTTGAGCGCGGCGCGCGCCGCCAGCAGGCCGGTGGCATCCACGTCCACCCAGACGGTTGCCTCGGGGATCTCGCGCCGCGAGCGGGTGAGCTTGTCGGCGGCCGCCTTGCGGACGCCGCGCAGCGGGATCCGGACCTCGCCCGGCGTGACGGCCGACGTGGCAGCTGCGTCGGGTGTGATGGGGGTGGTGGGTGTGGCGAGCCGGTCGAGGGCAGCACTGACGTCGCGTCGCAGCACCAGCCCATCGGGGCCGGTACCGGGGATCCCGGACACGTCGAGCCCCGCGTCGCGCGCTAGCTTGCGGACCAGCGGGGAGCTGACAGGCACCGGGCCTGTCCTGGCCGCCGATGCCGTTCCGGCGTCCGCTGGCGGCGCGGCCAGCGCTGTCTTCGCGGCCGGCGCTGGCCGCGCGGCTTTCGCGGGCGGCTCGGGCCGCTCGGCTTTCGCGGGCGGCTCGGGCCGCTCGGCTTTCGCGGGCGGCTCGGGCTGCGCTGGCTGCGGGACGAGCCCCGGGCGGCGGCGTCCGGACCTGGCGCGCCGCGGGGACGGGGCCGTGCCGTATCCGACGAGCACGTTTCCGCTCGCTTCCTGGGCTGCCGCGGGCAGCGTGACGCCTGGCTCCTGCAGGCCGGAGGACCGCGCCTGCGCGGCGACGCTGATCAGCGGCGCACCCACGGTGACGGTCGTGCCCGGCGCCGCGTGCAGGACGGCAACCGTGCCGGCGAACGGGATCGGCAGCTCGACGACGGCCTTGGCGGTCTCCACCTCGGCGACGATCTGGTCGATGGCGACCTGGTCGCCGACCTGGACGCGCCAGGCGATGACCTCGGCCTCCTCGAGGCCTTCACCGAGGTCGGGCAGCAGGAAGTCAGGCATGATCGTCGTCCCATTGCAGCCGGGCGACCGCGTCCAGGATCCGGTCCACGCCGGGCAGATGATGCTGTTCGAGCTTGGGCGGCGGATAGGGGATATCAAAACCGGTAACGCGCAGTATCGGCGCCAGCAGGTAGTGAAAGCACTGCTCCGTCAGCCGGGCGGCCACCTCGGCGCCGTATCCGCCGAAGCCCGACGCCTCGTGCACGATCACCGCGCGGCCGGTGCGGCGGACCGAGGCGGAGACGGTCGCGTCGTCGAACGGCGACAGGCTGCGCAGGTCCACCACCTCGATATCCCAGCCTTCCTCGGTCGCGGCGGCGGCGGCTTCCATGGCGGTACCCACCGTACCGCCGTAGCTGATCAGGGTGACGTCCCGACCTGGCCGGCGGATGACCGCCCGATCGATCCCTGGCCCGGGATCGGCCGGGATCGCCTCCCTGGACCAGTACCTGCGCTTCGGCTCGAGGAAGATGACCGGATCGGGACACGCGATGGACTGGAGCAGGAGGTGGTATGCGTCCGCTGGCGTGGCAGGCGTGATGACCCTGAGGCCTGGCGTGTGCGTGTAGTACGCCTCGGAGGAATCACTGTGGTGCTCGACACCGCCGATGGCGCCGCCGTAAGGGATGCGCACCACGATGGGCAGGCTCACCCGGCCCCTGGTGCGGTTGCGCAGCTTGGCCAGGTGGCTGGTTATCTGCTCGAACGCCGGGTAAGCGAACGCGTCGAACTGCATCTCGACCACGGGGACCAGGCCGTTCATGGCCATGCCGATCGCGGTGCCGATGATCCCGGCCTCGGCCAGCGGGGTATCAAAGACCCGTTCCTCGCCGAACCGCGCGGCCAGGCCGTCGGTCACCCGGAACACTCCGCCGAGGGTCCCGACATCCTCGCCGAAGACGAGTACCCGCGGGTCGTCCTCGAGGGCGGTGCCGAGGGCCGCGTTCAGCGCCGCAACCATGGTGACCGGCTCCGCGGCCGTGATCACTCCCTCGGTCATGCCTGAGCCTGGTCGATCTCGGCGAGCAGGAACTCCCGCTGGGCGGCCAGCGCCCTGGTCGGCTCGGCGTAGACATGGTCGAACAGGTCGGCCGGGTCCGTCTTGACCTCGCCGCTCAGGGCCTCGCGGAGCGCAGTAGCCCTGACCTCGGCCTCGGCCTCTATGCGGGCAAGGTCGCCATCGGCGAGCATGCCCTGATCGCGCAGGTAGGTCTCGAGCCGTCGCACCGGATCCCGGGCCAGCCAGGCCTCGACCTCCGCGTTCTCCCGGTAACGGGCCGCGTCGTCGGCGTTGGTGTGCGCCTCGACCCGGTAGGTCACGGCCTCGATCAGCGTCGGGCCCGCGCCCTTCGCCGCGTTGGCGATAGCGGTCCGGACCGCGGCATAGACCGCCGCGGCGTCGTTGCCGTCGATCAGGAGCGAGCGCATGCCATAGCCCACGCCCTTGTACGCCAGCGCGGGGGCAGCGGTCTGCTTGGCCAGCGGGACGCTGATCGCGTAGCCGTTGTTCTGCACGAGGAAGACCACAGGCGCATTCCAGACGGCCGCGAAGTTCAGCGCCTCGTGCGTGTCACCCTCGCTCGACGCCCCGTCACCCAGCATCGCGAGCGCGACCTGGTCCGTGTGCCTGAGCTGAGCGGCCCGCGCGAGGCCGACCGCGTGCAGGGTGCTCGTGGCCAGGGGTGTGCACTGCGGTGCGACCTTGTGCTCGTAGGGGTCATAGCCGCAGTGCCATTCGCCGCGCAGCAGCGACATCGCCTCGGCGGGCGGGATCGACCTGGTGAAGATGGCGACCGTGTCGCGGTAGGTGGGGAACAGCCAGTCCTGCTCACGCAGCGCGAGGACCGAGCCCACCTGGCAGGCCTCCTGGCCGCGGGATGACGGGTACACCGCCAGGAATCCCTGCCTGGTCAGTGCCGTCGCCTGGGCATCCAGCCTGCGGCCGATGACCATCTGACGGTGCAGTTCACGGAGCACGTCCGCCGGCGGCAGGTCGAGCAGCGAGCCGGTGCCGGCCGGGTGCCCGGCCGGGTCAATGAGGCAGAGCGGGGTGCCGCTGGGTGGCAGGGCGGCCGCTGCGCGGTCCTCGGTCAAGGATGACGTTTTCATGCGGGTCCCCCAGGATCGCTGGATAGTCCGATTCTTGCCCAGTCGCTGGCCAAATGTATAGATATGAATTTGTCTTAGAGACAAATGGCCTTCCACAGGGCGGTAAGGTGTCACTATGACTGGCGATGGGGCCGCAGCGCCGGCCGCTCATGGACAGATGGCAGGGCTCGATGACCTTGACCTGCAGATCGTGGCCGCCCTGCGCGCGGATGGCCGCCTCTCCGTCCGCGCGCTGGCGGCCAGCCTGCACGTCTCGCGGGCCAACGCCTACGCGCGGATCGACCGCCTGGAGAAGACGGGCGTGATCACCGGGTACACCGCGACCATCAACCCGCAGAAATACGGCTACGGCCTGTCGGCCTACGTGTTCCTCAAGATCTCGCAGCAGTCCTGGAAGAGGGTCAGCAACCAGGTGCTGAGCATCCCCGAGGTCGACCATGCCGCTCTTGTGTCGGGCGAGCACGACATCATGCTGCTGGTGCGGACCCGTGATGCCGCGGCGCTGCGTGACGTGGTGCTGACCCGGCTGCACGATATGCCGGAGATCGCCGCCACCCAGACGGTCCTGATCTTCGATGAGCTCATGCCGCACGATGTGCGCGACTAGGGTCCCAGCGACTAGGGGTCCCGGCGGACCCGCAGACCGTCGAAGGCCACCGCGCAGACCGTTTCCGCGAGGCGGCTGCTGTCGTCGCCGTGCGGCTTGTACCACTCCACGATCGAGTTCACCATGCCGAACAGGAGCCGCGCGGTAGTGCCGGGATCAACGTCGGCCCTGATGTCGCCCTCGGCCTCGGCCTGCCTGACCAGGTCGGCGACGATCCGGTCATAGTTCCGCCGCCGGTCCAGGGCGCTCCGCTCCACCTCGGTGTTCCCCCGGACGCGAAGCAGCAGCGTCACATAGGGCAGCCGCTCGGCGAGGACCTCGACGCTGCGGTAGACCAGCCGCTCGAGCCGTCGGATCGCGGGCCCGCCAGCATTCTGAGCGTCGGCTATCGCCTCGAACAGGCCATCAAGCGCCCGGTCGAGTGCCATCCGGAGCAGGTCTTCCTTGCCGTCGACATGATGGTAGATGGATGACTTCGTGATGCCGAGCCGCCGGGAGAGCTGCTCCATGCTGGTCCCGTCGTAGCCGCGCTCGTTGAACACCGAGACCGCCACGGACAGCAGCGATTCAAGGTCGTAGCCGGGGCGCCCCGGCCCCCGGTGCACACTGCCGCCGGCACCAGCTTCAACGATCATGTCCGCCAGCCTACGATTGCCAGGCATCTAATATCGACCGAACGGCCGGTCTGAAATAGGGCCTTGAGGGAGGACATCGTGACTATTGCGAGCATTCCCGCGTCGGTCGCCGTCATTGGCGGCGGCCGGATGGGAGCAGGGATCGCGCAGGTTTTCGCCGCGAAGGGCGCCGAGGTGTCGATCGTGGAAAGCGACGAGAGTACCGCCGCCGCCGCTCGCCGCCGGTTCACCGACGGCCTGGCCAGGGCAGCCGAGCGGGGCGCGCTCACGGAAGATCCAGCCGTTGTCGCCGCCCGGCTGACCGTGCTCACCGATGTGGCGGCGGTGGCACCCGGAACCGAGCTCCTGATCGAGGCCGTGCCTGAGCGCACGGATATCAAGATCGACGTGCTCACCAGGGCGGAGCGGGCGGTCGGGGCGGACACCATCCTGGCGACCAATACCAGCTCGCTGCCGGTCACCGAGCTCGCCGCCGCGCTGCAGGATCCGGCCCGCTTCCTCGGCATGCACTTCTTCAATCCCGTGCCGCCATCCCGGCTGGTGGAGGTGGTCACCACACCGCAGACCTCGGATCGGGTCACCGAACGGGTGCTCGGCTGGATCGCGGGCCTGGACAAGACCGGCATCGCCGTCCGCGATTCCCCTGGCTTCGCCACCAGCAGGCTCGGCGTGCTGCTCGGGCTGGAGGCGATCAGGATGCTCGAAGAAGGCGTGGCCACGGCGGAGGCCATCGACACCGGGATGGAGCTCGGCTACCGCCATCAGATGGGCCCCCTGCGTTCCACGGACCTGGTCGGCCTTGACGTGCGGCTGGCGATCGCCGAGCACCTCCAGTCTCTGCTCGGCGACCGGTTCGCTCCCCCGCGGCTGCTGCGGGAGAAGGTGGCCAGGGGCGAGCTGGGCCGCAAGACGGGCCGCGGCTTCTACGACTGGGACAGCTAGCGCGTACGCGGCCCCGCGCACGGTCGGCCCCGCGCACGGTGGAGTGCTCGTCTGCACCATCACTCCCGCCGGAGCCGCACCGCCAAGATTAACGCGGAAATGCGGACGCCGGCAAGTGGGGCAGTTGTTGTGACTGAGACGCACGAGGCCTTCCCGCACGCGACAGCAGCGGCAGCGCGAGCCCCCTGTCCTAGATTCGCGATCGCGAGGTATGCTTATTTCCGAACGTTCGGTCGGTAATTGGGAGGTCAGCCCAGTGAGTGATCAGGCACTGCTGCGCAGCTACGTCAGCGGCAGCTGGTTCACCGCCAGCGACGACGGTGCGCCGCTACGGGACGCCGTCACCGGCGAGCTGGTCGCGAGGATCTCCTCGGCCGGCGTCGACATGGCGGGCGCACTGGACTACGGGCGCCGCGTCGGCGGTCCCGCCCTGCGCGAGCTGACCTTCCATCAGCGCGCCGCGCTGCTGCGGGCAATGGCGTCGTTCCTGCGCGAGCACCGCGATGAGCTCTACGCGCTGTCCGCACGGACCGGCGCCACGCTTGGCGACTCGAAATTCGACGTCGACGGCGGCATCGGCGTGCTGTTCTCCTACGCCAGCAAGGGCCGGCGCGAACTGCCCGACGGCACCGTGTACGTCGAGGGTGACGTCGAGCCGCTGGGCAAGGGCGGCACCTTCACCGGCCAGCACATACTGACACCGCTGCGCGGGGTCGCCATCCAGGTCAACGCGTTCAACTTCCCGGTCTGGGGCCCGCTGGAGAAGTTCGCGCCCGCGTTCCTGGCCGGCGTGCCGACCCTGGTGAAGCCCGCCAGCCAGACCGCTTACCTCACTGAGCTGCTCGTCAGGCTGATGACAGAATCGGGGCTGCTTCCCGACGGCGCCTTGCAGCTGGTCTGCGGAAGTGCCGGGGACCTGCTCGATTACGTAACACCACAAGACGTTCTCTCTTTTACGGGTTCGGCCGCAACCGCCCACCGCCTGCGGACCCATCCGGCGGTGGTGCGCAACTCGGTGCGCTTCAACGGCGAGGCGGACTCGCTGAACCTGTCCATCCTCGGGCCGGATGCCGTCCCGGGGACACCCGAGTTCGACCTGTTCGTCGGCCAGCTCGTCACCGAGATGACCGTCAAGGCCGGCCAGAAATGCACCGCGATCCGGCGTGCGTTCGTCCCCGCCGAACGCGTCGATGACGTGGCCCAGGCGGTGCGCGGCAAGCTGGACGGGCTGGCGATAGGCAACCCGGCCAACCCCGCCGTGCGGATGGGCGCGCTGGCCAGCCTGGAGCAGCGCGAGGAGGTGCGCCGCTCGGTCAAGGCGCTGCTCACGGCGTCAGTCGTGGTGGCCGGCGACCCGGACCGGGTCGACGTGATCGACGCGGATGCCGAGCGCGGCGCGTTCATGTCACCGCTGCTGCTGCGCGCGGACGATCCCGACCGCGCCGAGCCGCACGAGGTTGAGGCCTTCGGCCCGGTGGCCACGCTCATGCCCTACGCCTCGGCCGAGCAGGTCATCGCGCTCGCCGCGCGCGGCCAGGGCAGCCTGGCCGGCTCGGTGGTGACCGGGGACGTCCGGTTCGCGACGGAGGTCGTGCTCGGGATCGCTCCGTGGCACGGCAGGCTGCTGGTGCTCGACCGCGACGACGCGAAGGAATCGACCGGGCACGGCTCTCCCCTGCCGCAGCTCATCCACGGCGGCCCCGGCCGCGCGGGCGGCGGCGAGGAGATGGGCGGGATCAGGGGCGTGCTGCACCACATGCAGCGCACCGCGATCCAGGGCAGTCCCGCCGTGCTGTCGGCGGTCACCGGCCGGTGGGTGGCGGGCGCGCAGCGGTCGCAGGGGCGCCATCCGTTCCGCAAGTCGCTGGCCGAGCTGCGGATCGGGGACTCGGTGACGGCCGGCCCGCGTGCGGTGACCCGGGCCGACATCGATCATTTCGCCGAGTTCACCGGCGACACCTTCTACGCGCATACCGATGAGGAGGCCGCCGCGCGCAACGAGCTGTTCGGCGGCATCGTGGCGCACGGGTACCTCGTGCTGTCGTTCGCGGCCGGCCTGTTCGTCTCCCCCGAGCCGGGACCGGTGCTGGCGAACTACGGCCTGGAGAACCTCCGGTTCCTCACGCCGGTCAAGCCCGGCGACGAGCTGACCGTCACGCTGACCGCAAAACAGATCACACCCAGAGAGAACGCGCCCTACGGCGAGGTCCGCTGGGACACCGACGTGACAAACCAGAAGGGCGAGTCGGTGGCCAGGTATGACGTGCTGACCCTGGTGGCGAAGGAGGAGCAGTGACCGTCGTTGACGTCGAGAGCCACTTCGAGCAGACCATCGAGGCGGACCAGCGGATTGAGCCGCGGGACTGGATGCCCGATAAGTACCGCGCGACGATGATCCGGCAGATCGCGCAGCACGCGCACTCCGAGATCATCGGCATGCAGCCGGAGGGCTACTGGATCACCAGGGCGCCGTCGCTGCGCCGTAAGGCGATCCTGCTGGCCAAGGTGCAGGACGAGGCCGGGCACGGGTTGTACCTGTACTCGGCCGCCGAGACCCTGGGCGCCGACCGGCGGGACCTCACCGGGCAGCTGATCACCGGCCGCCAGAAGTACTCATCGATCTTCAACTACCCGTCGCTGAGCTTCGCCGACGTGGGGGTGATCGGGTGGCTGGTAGACGGCGCCGCGATCTGCAACCAGGTGCCGCTGTGCCGCAGTTCCTACGGGCCGTACGCGCGGGCGATGATCCGGATCTGCAAGGAGGAGTCGTTTCATCAGCGGCAGGGCTACGAGCTGCTGATGACGATGACCCGCGGCACGGACGGGCAGCGGGAGATGGTGCAGGACGCGGTGAACCGCTGGTGGTGGCCTTCACTGATGATGTTCGGGCCACCGGACACGGACTCCCCCAACACCGCGCAGTCGATGGCGTGGAAGATCAAGCGGCATACCAACGACGAGCTTCGGCAGCGTTTTGTCGACATGAGCGTGCCGCAGGCCGATGCGCTCGGCATCAGCCTGCCCGACCCGGACCTGGCGTGGAACTCCGAGCGCGGGCGTTACGACTTCGGCGCCATCGACTGGTCCGAGCTCAAGCGGGTCATCTCCGGCGACGGCCCGTGCAACGCGGAGCGCATAGCCCGCCGCAAGGAGGCGGACGAGAACGGCGCCTGGGTCCGCGAGGCCGCCGCGGCTTACGCGGCTAAGCACTCAGGGAGCAAGGCATGAGCGAGCCGGTATGGCCTCTGTATGAGGTCTTCGTCCGCGGCAGGCGCGGCCTCAACCATGTACACGCGGGATCGCTGCGTGCCGCGGATGAGCAGATGGCGCTGCATAACGCGCGCGACCTCTACACCCGGCGGAACGAGGGCGTGAGCATCTGGGTTGTCCGCAGCGACCTGATCACCGCATCGAGCCCGGACGAGAAGGACCCCTTCTTCGACCCGGCCGGGGACAAGATCTACCGGCACCCCACCTTCTACACGATCCCCGACGATGTCCCCCACATCTGAACCCGACCTCGCCGCATACTGCCTGATGCTGGGCGATGACGCGCTGATCATGTCGCACCGGCTGCAGGAATGGTGCACCATGGCGCCCGAGCTTGAGGACGAGGTGGCGCTGGCGAACATCGCCCTGGACCTGCTCGGCCAGGCCCGGGTGCTGCTTACCAGGGCGGGCACGGCCGATGGCAGCGGCCGCTCGGAGGATTACTATGCGTACTTCCGCGGCGAGAACGAGTTCAGGAACGTCTGGCTCGCCGAGCTGCGCTGCACGGACTTCGGACAGCTGACCGCGGCGCTGCTGGTGTTCGCCACCTGGCGGCTCGCGCTGCTGCAGCAGCTGACGGGCTCTTCGGACGACATGCTCGCCGGCCTCGCGGCTAAGGCGGTCAAGGAGGTTACATATCACCGGGACTACGCGGCCAGGTGGGTTATCCGGCTCGGTGACGGGACTTCCTTCTCTCGCGAGCGGATGCTGACGGGGCTCGCGCACGTGTGGCCGTACGTACCCGAACTGTTCGTCCCGCATGAGGTTGAGCAGCGGCTGGCCGCCGCGGGGGTCGGCGCGGATCCGGCTGGCGTGCGCGCGGAATTCGACGCGGTCTTGGCGCAGGTGTGCGCGGCGGCGACGCTTGGGGTGCCCGAGAGCGTGCCTTCCGGGCCTAGCCCGGGCCGGGACGGGGTGCATACCAAGGAGATGGGACCGCTCCTGGCGGAACTGCAGGGCGTGGCACGAGATCACCGGGACGCGTCATGGTGACCGCGGATGCCGTCGTTTCGGCGGTTACCGATCCCGAGCTGCCGATGCTCACCCTGGCGGACCTCGGCATTCTCCGCTCGGTAGGCGAGATATCTGGGCGGGTGGTGGTCACGATCACCCCTACCTACACCGCCTGCCCGGCGATAGAGACAATGCGCCATGACATCACGCATGCGCTCGAGCAGGCCGGATACCCTGGCGCCTCGGTGCGCACCGTGCTCCAGCCGGCATGGTCATCGGACTGGATCACCGCCGAAGGCCGCCGCAAGCTCGCCGAAGCGGGAATCGCACCGCCCGGCGCGGCGCGCAGCCGGGCGCCCGGGCCGGTTCCGCTGGCGCTCGTGCCGTTTGCTGGCGTGGTCGCGTGCCCGCTCTGCGGCTCGCCAGCGACTGAGCTGGTGTCCGAGTTCGGAGCGACCGCGTGCAGGTCGCTCCGCCGCTGCACGGACTGCCGTGAGCCCTTCGAGCACGTCAAGGAGATCTGAGGTGCCCGTAACGCGGACGGCGTTTCACCCGCTCACCGTGGCCGAGGTCGCCCGGCTGTGTGACGATGCCGTGGCGGTCAGCTTCGACGTTCCCGCTGCTCTCGGCGAGGAGTATGACTTCCAGGCCGGGCAGTGGCTCACCCTGCGCCGCACGGTCGCCGGCCAGGAAGAGCGGCGTTCGTATTCCATCTGCGCTGCTGAAGGCGACGCCCTCCGTATCGGCGTGCGCGAGGTACCTGACGGGATCTTCTCCAGCTGGCTGGTCAATCAGGTACGGCCGGGTGACCAGATCGACGTAGGGACTCCCGCCGGCACCTTTACCACTCGGGCTACCGCCGGGCAGCACGTGCTGATCGGGGCCGGGTCGGGCATCACGCCGCTGCTGTCCATCGCCTCGACAGCCCTGCGGGACCCCGCGGCGAACGTGATCGTGTTCTATGTGAACCGGCAGGCCGGCACCGTGATGTTCGCGGATGAGCTCGCTGATCTCAAGGACCGCTATCCGGCCAGGCTCGAGCTGGCGCACATCCTTTCCCGCGAGCTACGCGAGCCTGAGCTGTTCTCCGGACGGCTGGATGCTTCCCGGCTGAAGGCCCTGATGGCCCTTCTTCCTGACCCGGCGGCGGTGGATCACTGGTGGCTGTGCGGACCGCTGGGCCTTGTCGCCACGACGGAGGACTTGCTACGGGACCTCGGCATACCGGGCGGGCGGATTCACAAGGAGCTGTTCTACGCCGACGACGAGCCGGTGGTCACGGTCCGGCATGAGGACGCGCCCGTGTCCGGCGTGGCCAGCGAGCTGACCGTGGTGCTCGACGGGCGCTCCACTACGATCGCGCTGCCCCCTGAGACGGCGGTGCTTGATGGTGCGCAGCGAGTCAGGCCGGACCTGCCTTTTGCCTGCAAGGGCGGGGTGTGCGGGACCTGCCGGGCGAGGCTTGTCAGCGGGAAGGCGCATATGCGGCGGAACTTCGCTCTCGAGGAGGCGGAACTTGCCGCTGGGTACATCCTGACCTGCCAGTCCTACCCGGACTCTGACTCGCTCGTCGTTGATTACGACGCCTGACGATTCCATCTTGAGACGGTGGCGTGAGCGCGTGTCACGGCTCTCTACTTCCCGACCCAGCCAAGTTCTTCGAGGCGGCTTACCGTCTTGCCGATGTGAGCCTCCGTGAACAAGCGGCCCTTGCGTTCGTTCCAGCTGCCGATAAGCCTGGTCAGGACCGCCGGGTCCGTGGACCCTCCGGCAGCTTCCCGGGTGGCGGCCCAATGGACGGTGGCCAGCAGCTCAACACCGTATGCGGACGCGAAACCAGTAACGAGTTCCACTACCGCGCCGATCCGGTCGGCAGTCCCATCGTCGGGGTGCTTCTCAATCCAGCCCCTGGCCTCGTCCACAGCATCAGGCATGAGAATGATGGGATTGAGTTTCAGCACGTAATCCGACCGATCGCCGTATCCGCGCACATAGTGTCCCTCTAGCGGTTCCAGCGCATGATTGAGGTTCGCCGCATGTGGGCCGTAACGCCCCTTCACGTAGTCCAGTAGAAGCGGCTGCCCACGCTCCTGGAGGAAGTACATGAGCTTCTGGATCTCCAGGAGAGAAGCACCCTCCGCAGTGGCAGATTCCTCGGCCTGGGTGAGCCGAACGTAACGCCCCAGCACGGCCAGCAGTGCTGCGCGCCCCGACGTCATGCGCGGTCTGCGCGTGCGGACAGGCATCGATTGCGCGAGAGGCGCTTCTTGCGGCGGATACACGATGACACGGACGCCGGGAAGATCACCGAGCGCCGCTACGATCAGCGGTCGGACATCACGCCAGTCGAGGCCGCCGTTTCCACAGCCCAGCGAGGGGATGGCGATAGATTCGATGCGCCGTTCCAGGATGACGTCACGTAGGCTGGCCAGGCCAGCTTTGATGTCGCTCAGCTTCGACTTCGAACGCCAGTGGCCCTTAGTAGGGAAGTTGATGACAAGCCTCGGCCCGTCCAGCTGCCCGGTCTCATACGTGAACATCCTGCCCAGGTGCATGTCACCGCGGCGGCAGGCAGCCTCGTAGGCCCGGAAGTTGCCGGGATAGGCCTGCTTGAACTGCAGGGCAAGCCCCTTGCCCATGATCCCGACGGTGTTGACGGTGTTGACGGTGTTGACGGTGTTGACGGTGTTGACTAGAGCTTCGGCAGGGGCCTCAAGGAGATTGCCTTGTTCTTCGGTCAGCATCTGCTTCGTCCCTCCGTTCTAGTCTTTGAATACACCATAGGTCCGACATTCTAGAAGTACCAACTGGGCTGTGTGGACACGGGAAGACCTACACCGAACGCGGCAAGCAGCTTGTTGACCTGCGTTTTCATTGTCACGGCGCACCACAATTCCGCTGAGGCACTCGACCTGGACTCGCCGGTGAACCAGGAACTCAGCCATGCGGCGCCTCTTGCGGTCCGGATCGTCGGCAGTGTTCGCCCGCATAGGCGCGTTCATGACTTCCCAGTCGACTACAGACTCGATCTGGGTGAGATCGGCGGCGAACTGGCTCAGGTTAGAGGCACAGTTACCGTGCAGCCGTGCGGCGCAAGGGGAACCCTGGTGCGCTTCCTGACCGCCTTGATGTCAAGATCAGCAGCTTCGACTTGGAGCGCGGACGAGCGATCGACGAGGCTGTCAGCTAGGAGACACCCAGCCGCGAGGATGCCCGGCAGGTTGTCCACATGGGTGAAGTGCATGATGCTATGGGCGCTGCTCATCCCCCGGCCCTTGCCTCGTTGCCCATCATCGCTGGTCAGTGTCAATGTCCCGTCGATCAGGCCGCGCGTGGCGATCTGACCCAGTTCATCGAGCATATCGATCTCCCGATGTGCCACGCCCAGCGCTCGTCGAGCGATGCGAGCAATGCGTCGAACGCCCGTACCTCGGCGGGCGGCAGCAGGATCAAGCGCTGGTCTTCTAGCGACCGCCCAGCCCGGACCGCCCCCTCCACTCGAACCGCGGACCCGTCGCCAAACAGCACTGCCCTTAGCACTCGGCGCGTGAACTGCTCCGCCTCCACCGCCGGGATGCGCAAGATTCGCACAGGGGAACTCGGCGATCGCGTAGCCGTCCCAGTCGATCATCACGCCCGGCCGCGGCGTCAGGGTGACGAGGACATCGCCGGGCTCGGTGAGCCGGGCCTTCGGTAGCGGCTGGCGAACACTTCGAAGTCAACTCGCCGCTCTCCTCGCCGACGGCGCCCAGCACCTCGTCCGCACCTAGGACGACGTGCTTGCCCTCGCGGTCGATATCAATTGCGAGACTATCGGTGTAAACCATATATCAAAGGACATCCACCAATGAGCGGCACACCTATTCAAGCAGCCATCGCACCGGGAATCTTGCGACCGTACATTTCCTTGATGTTCCTGGAATGCACCAGCGACAGTGAGCAGCATGCCTTTGTTAAGCCCTTAGCCTTCATGAAAGAGGTTCGGCCCCGGTCACGATGACGAAGAGGCGGGCGGCGCTGGTTACGATCCCGGCTGTCTTCTCCAGTCCGCTTGCCGCGCCGGCTGTCATCCCCTGCTCGCTGAGCCAGCCGGGGCCTGATCCTCGCCTGCGGCGATCAGGCCCCGCAGCCTCTGGTACTCCGCACCGTCGATCTCGCCGCTGGCCAGCCGCT
>Ga0209530_1000204_pt1 | contig 51060 bp, 38 predicted proteins | sample BlaSpr_A8_Ref_O1_FD_187987 | JGI IMG/M metagenome (GOLD analysis project Ga0209530, IMG submission 187987) | Forest soil microbial communities from Thunder Bay, Ontario, Canada - Black Spruce, Ontario site 2_A8_Ref_O1 (SPAdes) (version 2) | ecosystem: Environmental > Terrestrial > Soil > Boreal...
GCTCGCCGGCGAACCGCCCGCATCCACTCGCTCTACCGAACTCTTAGGGATGGCATAACTATCGTCGCCAATTTCGTATTCATAGTGGGTGCCATTCTCCCGCACATGGTCGGCGAGAATGGTGCGTCCGTTCTTTAGATGGATGGTATCGGCAGGGGCGTACAAAGGGGCGACCGTCATCAAGAAAAGCGCAGCGATAGTGACACGAAGGCCCATTGAAGCGCATTCTAACAACTGGCAGAATGAGGGCCTACATCACTAAAGTGTTGCCGACATCTTCAAAATTAGGGATTGTGCTTGCAATCTGCATCCAGGTGATTCCCTGCTATCCCGCCCAAACTGCGCCAGCAGAGACGATGCGGCCAGAAACTGCCGAATCGTTGTATTTGCAGCTCAGCAATGTAGGACTTGATCCGGCGCGGGTGTTCCGCGTTCGGGGCGGTTCCGTAGATAGGGCTTCCATACACATTACTTTCGAGGATGGCACGATCGCCTTCACTAAGGATGTGCTGGGCAGAATCACTGGCGCCTTTTTTGAGGGAGACGGGGAAGTTCTGCTGCCACCTCCTAATGAAGTGGAACGAAGATCGATGACGTTGTTCACTGGAATGGCAATCCTGGAAGAGCGGTTTAGTACCGCGTATCTTCGCTTCAACGACAATACCGCGACTGAATTGCAGCCCGCGCTTCGGGACCCGGAGGACGCGCAGGCATTCGTTACCCGCTGGAACGAAGCGGCCAGCAATATGGCAAAGGCTGACGCCATGAGACTTCTGGCCACTTTCAGCGACTTGCTCCCAGTTGTCCGAAGCGACGGCACGAGTCAGATCCCGATTAACCCAGTTGCGGTTAACACAGTTCCGGTTAGCGCTCACGAGAATGATCGCATGCTGCATGGTCGATTGCAGGGAAATACCCTCGGAGCCTTTGACGTTGTATTCGATTCAACGGCGGGGGAACAGGTCGAAGCTGGGCAGGTGAAGGCTGCCGCGAATGGTGCCGACTACTACGACGTTTGGACCTCATTCTCCTCATCCTCAACGGAGGCTGAGCGTCCGCATGCGCGTTCAGTTTCTCGCGAGTCTAACGCTCCTGCCCCTGAAGATGTGCCTCACGAAGGCTCTTTTGTGGCAACCGATTATGTGATCGATGCCCATGTGAAACCTCCGAAGGAACTCGATGCAAAGGTGACTCTACATCTGCACGTAAAGGGGCATCCGACGCGCTTTCTGGCATTCGAATTATCCCGCTACTTGAAGGTCCAGTCGGTTGAATGGGATGGAACTCCAGTGGAGTTTATTCAAAATCCTTCCATGGAAGGGACGCAACTGGCGCGCAGCGGAAATGATGTGCTGGGCGTGGTCCTTCCGACCGCGGCAAAAAAGGGACAAGACGTCAGGCTGGAGTTTAAATATGGTGGAGAGGTTTTAGCCGAAGCAGGGAAAGGCTTGCTCTATGTTGGTGCGCGTGGAAACTGGTATCCGAATCACGGCGAGTTCATTTCGAATTTCGATCTTACTTTTCACTATCCACAAGATTGGACGTTGCTGGCCACAGGCAGGCCGCAGGTAATTCCGCAGACGCACACGGGAGCGCAGCAGGGTATCGACGAGGAGCAAGTAACGCGCTGGACTTCGGATCGTCCCATTCCAGTGGCAGGATTTGACCTTGGCAAGTATGTGCAAGCGGCGGCTCAGGCGGGGAACGTTATGATCGAAGTCTACGCCACCACGGGCGTGGAGCGCGATTTCCCGGTGCCGCAAATACCAACTCCTTCACAGCCTGCATCCCCCCCGGGACTGTTGCCCACTCAACGCCCTGTACCAGCACCGCTGATCGCTGCGATTACGCCCTCTCCAGCGCGACAGGCAATGGCAGTAGCGGAGACTACCGCTGAAGCTGTTCGTTTTTATTCCGAGCGATTCGGCCCCTATCCTTATAGCCAACTCGCCCTGACTCAACTGCCGGGCAGGGAAAGCCAGGGTTGGCCGGGACTCATCTTTCTTTCGTCTTATGCTTTCTTAACTAATGAGGAGCGGCAGCAACTCCACATAGATCCTTTCCAGGAAATCATCGAGCAGCTGATTCCAGCTCACGAGACTGCACATCAATGGTGGGGAGATTTGGTCACCTGGAGCACCTACCGTGATCAGTGGTTCTCCGAGGGGCTGGCGAATTATTCAGCGATGATGATTCTTCAGCAGAAGGATCCGGCAAGTTTCAGAATAGTGATGGAGAAATACCGGAATGACTTGCTGGCAAAAGACAAGAACGGCGATGCGCCAAAGGACGCTGGGCCTGTAACTTTGGGAAGCCGCCTTCTGTCGTCGCGTTTTCCGCAAGGCTACGAAGCCATTAGCTATGGACGGGCGACATGGCTGTTCCACATGCTGCGATCGATGTTGCAGGATGGAGAGACGGAGAGCGCGCGAAAAAATCACGGTGGCGCTACCGGCGAGGAGCCTTTCGTGCGGTCTTTGCGAAAACTTCGGGAGCGCTACCAAGGGAAGACCATCACCACCCGAGAATTGCTCAATGTCTTCGCCGAGGACTTGCCGCCGTCTTTGCGCTATGAAGGCAAAGCATCCCTGGATTGGTTTCTCGATGGCTGGGTGAACGGCATTTCGCTGCCCAAACTGGAGTTGCAGAGTGTCAAGTTTTCACCCAGGGAGAACGGTGTGTTTGTAAGCGGAGTCATACGGCAAAAAGATGAGGCGGACACTTTGGTGACGTCAGTGCCCATCTACGCAGCGATCCCGGGTAAGTTGCCGGTACTGCTTGGCCGCGTCTTCGCCGATGGTCCCGAAACATCGTTTCATTTTTCTGCGCCATTGGGAACGCACAGGCTTCTGCTGGACCCCAACGACACAGTGCTCACCAGCTCAAAGTAATCCAGCCGCGGCGTGAAGAGGTATTGTCGGTCGCATCAGAGCCCAATACAAGTCAAAGGCTGAACCGCAGAGGACACAGGGGAAACACAGAGGGGATTCATTGCCTCACGCAATTCTATTCTTCGCTAGAGTGGCGATACACCTGCTGTAGAAAAGAAACTCAACGCGGAGAGCATAAATGAATCGAGATTCCAGAATTCGTGAGAGCGACGCGGGCAACGAAACGATCGGAGAGACGGGATTTTCACCAGCGGACATTAGTGCGGGCTGGGTTCATAACTTTACCGGTGAACTGAAACAAACCGTTCTGGTGGTGGAAGATGACGTGTTTATTCAAAAAGCGATTTGCGAAGCCCTGGAATCTGCTGGCTATAACGTATTGGCCGCCGCCTGTGCGGTTGGAGCTAAGCAAGTCTATAAGCGGTATCCCGAGTCCGTGGATCTTCTGCTTACCGATGTTGTGTTGCCGGGAACGAATGGACGTGAACTCGCCGGCGACTTGGTGAATTTGTCTCCGGAACTCCGGGTTTTGCTGATGAGCGGGTACATTCGGGAACTAGGTTCAGGCTGCCTGGCTGATCATCATCGTTACCATTGTGAGCGGTACCGCGGACCTTATATTGAAAAGCCCTTTTCTGCTTCGATGCTGTTGCGCAAGGTCAGCCAGATTTTGAATGACCCGCTGGAGCTTCGGGAGCACGCGTTGACCTGAGGCCTCTAACATCATTACGAGATCCAACTCACGTCCGATAAATGGCGCGCACCAGACTGTGGACTTCTTCCATATAAGATTCCAGTTCGAAGGTAAGCCGCGCCCAATCAAAGTGGCCGAGATTCTTCGAATATTGAGCCAATTGAGCAAAACCGGCCTCCTCCAACAGATTCACCTGCCGCCGTTCCACGTAGCCATAATTCAGCTCGCTCATACGGCACAGCAAATCGGACAGTTGTACCAGCGCGGCCAGCCCGCTGGAATCTTTTGATTTCTCCGGAGAATGATGACAGTTCACGACATCGATCATCTCCGGAGCGAGATGCCAATGCTCGGCAAGAAGACGCCCGCTCTCACAGTGGGTAAACCCCAGGCAACGTTGTTCGGCCTCGTGCAGTGGAATGCCCTCGGCTTTAGCAACATCCCAGGCTTCCTCAAATTCTTTTGGAAGAATCCATAAGTTCACGATGATTCCAAGATCATGCAGGAGCCCTGCAAGATAGGCCTTCCCAGGATCACCGAAATCGATCTGGGTGGCGAGATGCCGGCAAATAAGCGCGCATCCCAAGGAATGCTCCCAAAAAACCACAGGATCCAGAGTGCAGTTCTCGCCTGGAAGAATCTTCAACATTCCACATGACATGGCGATATCGCTAACGTGATGAAATCCGAGGCTCACGACCGCCGCGCGAAGAGACTGCACATCTTTGCCGCGTCCGAAAAGCGGAGAGTTCGCCATTCGGAGGCATTGCGCCGCCAGCGACTCGTCTTGAGAAAGCAGATCGGTGACCTTCCGCACGTCGATCTGCTCGACTGGTTGCTGCAAATAGCGAAGGAGTGGCGCAAGCACGGCCGGGATAGTTGGGATTTGCTGCAAGCCGTCGAGCCGCTGCAGCAGAGTCTTTTCGGTTGAGGTTCTGGTTATGGTTGTCGTTGTCATCGTAATTTTCCGCCAGTTAGCGGGCGATCTCCTCTCACATAGGCAGTAGCTCCGGGCAGGTGGACCAGACGAAATTCATCATTCACTCCATACAAAGATTCCGAGCGGCCGAGAAAAAGATATCCATGAGGCAAGAGGGTGTTGAAGAAGTGCTGAATAACGCGCCGCTTGGAAGCCAGATCAAAATAGATCAGGACGTTGCAACAAAAGATGGCGTCCATGTTCTTCATAAATGTCATGCGCGAATCGTCCGACAGGTTGAGCCTGCCAAAGTTCACGTTGGACCGCGCCTGAGCATTCACCTGGAGCTTATCCCCCAGCGGCGTGAAATATTTACTTCGGTAAATGGCAGCAAGGTTGCGTGTGCTGTGACTTCCGTAGATTCCCTCGTGTGCGTGCGCCAGCGACCGCTGGTTGAGATCCGTCGCCAGGATTTCCGTATTCCAGCCGCCAAGTTGCGGCCCAGCTTCCTCGAGCAACAGCATGCGCAGGGTATAGGGCTCCTCTCCGGTTGAGCATCCGGCACTCCAGATGCGAAGCTGGCGGATGGGGAGGGGCGATTTCGCCTGGATAATTCTCGGCAGAACTATGCTCTTGAAGGCATCAAGCTGCTGCTGGTTTCGGAAGAAGGAAGTCTCACCAATTGTGATTTCATTTAGGAGCGCCACCAGTTCCTCCTGCCGGTTGGATTTAACCGTGAGGCAATCGCAGTATTCCTGAAGGCTAGCTATCCGCAGTTCACTCATGCGGCGTCCGCAACCATCCAGCAGCAAACGAAGTTTGTTATCAGGGTGAAAAATTCCCGCAGCTTGGTAAATAACATCACGAATATGGACCAGTTCAGGCTTAGGCAGCAGCTCCGCGAAGCCAGCACGGATCAACGGCACAGTGGTCACGCAGAGGCCTTCCAGAAATATGAGGACGCGGTTTTGAAGTTCGCCAAGTTGGTGCAGACGCGAAGCCACGCATCTCATTAAGCTCATCGGCAACGCGGCTTGGTACTTTAACGAGAGGGCGATGGTTTTGCATTTCCTGTCGAGGCGGCCGACGGCAGAACTTGCGAGGTCAGAATCACAATATCCACACGACGGTTCTGCGCGCGTCCCTGGGCGATGAGGTTGCTGGCGATGGGGTGATATTGGGCGTAGCCGGCGGCCGAAAGCCTTTCCGGCGCGAACCCATGCCGCAAAATCAAGAGCCGGACCAATTCCGTGGCGCGGTTCGTCGAAAGCTCCCAATTGGAGGCGACTTGCGCAGTATGAATCGGGATGTTGTCGGTATGGCCCTCGATGCGCAGTTTATAGGTCCGAAGGGCAAGGACGGATGCAATGCGATCGAGCGCGGGCAGGGACTGCGATTTTATAGTTGCCGAACCCGCGTCGAAGAAACCAAATTCGCGAAGACTCACCACCAAGCCGTCGGATTCACGATGGAGCGATACTTGATGCAGAGCGATTTCTTTTTGAAGGCTCTCCTCCAACTCGTTTTGCAAAGTCGAGATGTCCGTTTCCTCGGAGGAACCTGCCAGCGTATCGGTCGGAGCCGACGCAACGTCTCCCAGTTGCGAGGTTCGTTCCACGTTCTCAATTGCCTGCACCGTGCTGAAGGGCATGGGATCATCTACGCTGAGCGGGATCTCAGTGGTGGATGCCTGGAAGACTCCCATCTCTTGAAATGCCACTTGGATGGCCAGGGCAAGCTTGCCAACTTTTCTTTGATCGACCTGCGCAGAAGCGTAGTCCGCGACCATATTTGCCAGCCTTCCGTTATCGATCCACAGACTGCCCAGAGTGGTGGGGGCGGAGACTGGCGCAACACTGGTGACGCGTTTTATATAGTCGGCGAGCGGGTCACGTTTCGGGGAAGCAGTTTTGTTTTTGTCCTGGGCATAGGCCCCGGATACAAGCAGCATCAACACCCCAAGCCCCGCCGTCGCGTTCCAAATTCTTTTGCTTGTGGAAATGAATGGAGACAGATTCGATTTAGGACGAACCGATTTACAAAGCTTCGAAACCGGAAACTTCGTCTGCCGACACATCACAGCCCCACTCGAACATTTCGTGCATCCACGACTTGGGCGCGAAGCGTGCGATTGCCGTTCCTGACTCGCACCCGTATGGACTGGCCAACCTGTCCCGCATCGAGGCACGTGACCGGCAGCACCAGCCGGATTCCCGCATGCTCCCAGGTAAGCGTCGCGGTCTCTCCTGGCCGGATCAGTCCGGCGATCCCCGCAGATGCACGGCGGTGTTCCAAGGTCTGCGAATAGGAAGCTGAATTTCGAAGAACCTCCTCTGCGGGTGGTTTGACATTCGCCCAAACCGTAAACGGCACACACTCGTTGGTCCGAGTGCAGCGCAGGGCAAACTCCCAGCGCTGCAAGCTTGCATTCCAGCTAGTCCTAGCAAGCTCAAGCGAAGAACTCTCCGGAATCTCGTGAGCGGCGGCACAATTGAGTGCATCGCGCCAGTTGCTGCCTTCGAGGCCGGCAGGCGCAAAAGTTTCTAAGCTCTCGATGAATTGCGCAATCTTGGCACAGGCTTGCCTTGCTCCCGCCAGCCGGATCTCCACTCGTTCGGGAATCCGCCAGTGTGCTTCTTCGGGTGCCGCCACTTCGTTTCTAAGTTCTCGCATTACGCCGCGAATTGTGTTTCCATCCAATACGCGAACCGCGCCGGCCCGGGGTGCCGCACCAAACCTGATCTTCGCAGCCTCTGCCCGCAATAGCGGGCAAGCGCCCGGCGCAAGCAAGTCCGCCAGCCGGAGATCGCCGGACGGAACTTCGGCGCGAGGCCTGAACGCCACTTCTTTGCAAACCAGCGCAGCGCAGTCGATTGCACCTGCGATCATCACCGTCAGGAAGACTCCGGCGATCCCCAGAATCGCCATCCGCTGCATGGAACACTGCATGAAACGCTGCATGAAACAAATCATGAAACCAGGGCTCCCAGGCGCTACCTTCCAAGGTTGTTGATGGTCTGCAGCATCTGATCCGCGGCGTTGACCACCCGCGAACTGGCCTCGTAGGAACGCTGCGCCACAATCATATTCACAAACTCATTCACCACGCTCACATTCGATTGCTCGAGCATTCCCTGCACGATCGTCCCCAAGCCCTCGCTGCCGCCGGGCGCTCCCACAATGGGGTCGCCCGAGGCTGTGGTCTGGAGGAATAAGTTGCTGCCGGTGCTGTTGAGCCCACCGGGATTGTTGAACTCGGCCAGTTGCAGCGCACCCACCTGCTGCGCGGCCGTCTGCCCCGCCAGGGTCACGCTGACCGTCCCATCGGAGCCAACGGTGATTGAAGTCGAGCCGGCTGGAATCGCGATCGCGGGTTGCACTGCATCGCCATCCTGATCGACCAGATTGCCTTGCCCGTCGGTATGAAAGCTTCCCGCCCGGGTGTAGGCCGTCTGCCCGTCGGGGAGCAGCACCTGAAAAAAACCTTGTCCCTGAATGGTGAGATCGAGAGGATTACCTGTTTGGCTGAAGTCGCCCTGGGTTTGAATCACTTCCGACGCCGCCGAGCGCGTTCCCAGTCCCACCTGCAGCCCCGCTACCACCGTGGTCTGCTGCGTGGCGGCCGCTCCCGGCATGATCAGGTTCTGATACATGAGATCTTCAAACTGCAACCGCCGGCTGCGAAAGCCGGCGGTGCTTGAGTTCGAAAGGTTATTGGCGATGTTGTCCAGGTTCAGTTCTTGTGCCGTCATCCCGCTGGCAGCGGTGTAAAGCGCGCGCATCATATGTTCGTCCCCCGATTTAGTGCGTCCCTTGATTCAGCCTTTTGGACCTTCAAACCTTGGGCAGATCCTGCACCGCAACCTGATTCATCTGCCCATCGATGGCGCTGAGCGCGCGCGAAAGCATCTCCGCATTGCGCTGCACGGTAATCAACTGCACGACTCCCTCGGTGGTGTTCACATTGGAGCTTTCAAGCATGCCTTGCCGCACCGAAGACTGGGCTGCGGCCAGCGCGCTGCCGGCGGGCGCAGTGTAAGTCGCGTTCCCGACCGCGGTCATAATGGTAGCCGGGGAGAATTCTGCCAGCCGCAATTTGTCCACGACCGAGCCATTTACAGAGATCGTGCCATCCGCGCTGATGGCCAGGTTGCCGTTCGGCAAAATCACCGGCCCTTGCTCGCCCAGTACCGCGTCTCCCGCGCTAGACACCAACTGTCCCTTGGACGTGAGGTGGAACCTTCCATCGCGCGTGTAGAGAACCCCTTGCGCGGATTGCAGCGTAAAGAAGCCGTTGCCAGAGACGGCCGCATCGAGCGGATTGCCGGTTGACGTCAGGCTGCCTGGCGTGGGGTCAAATCGGCTTCCGCTTAAAACCCCGTAGTCATTGATGGCCGCGTTTATCGGGTTACCAGTGAGCCGCGACTCACCTGCCACCAGCGAACGAAAGGTAGCCTGTTGGCCGCGATATCCGGTGGTGCCGAGATTCGCCAGGTTGTGTGCCACTAAATCAAGGGCTTGCGTTTGCGCTGCCAGGCCTGCGCAGGCTGCATAATATCCGCTGTCCATGGTCGATACTCCACGGCGGGAGAAGCACGTGTTCTTCCAATCAAGAACAGGCAAATTTCTAAGACGCTCGTCCTAAGTGACCGAAAAGAAAGACCGACCATGAAAGACAGCGAAGGAAAATCTAATGAGGATGCGAGTGGGAAATTTCTGCAGCGTCAAAAGCTTAGGATGCGGGTAACCATATTCGCATCAGGATTTCTCCGCAGAGCGATGCGAACAACGCCACCGGCATGGCAAGAATTCCCACCTTCAAAAAATCCCAGAAGGTCACATGTAACTTTTCTTTCCTCAAAGCGATCAGCCATAAGATCGTCGCCAGCGAACCGGTGATGGAGAGGTTTGGTCCGAGGTCGACGCCAATCAGCACGGCATCGACGATTGAACCCGTTGTATGTGCGGATCGGAGAGCATCGCCTGCGATCAGCCCAAGCGGCAAATTATTGACTAGATTATTTGCTACGCCAACCGCAAATCCCACAACAAAGGTCGCCGCGTGAGATCCCAGGTTCTGGGCCCAGACCAACCATTGTCTTGCCTTCTCCACTCCTCCGATGCTTTGGACTGCATCTACCATTACGAAGAGGGCAGCTACAAGCGCCAGCGTTCCCCAGCTGACTTCGCGGGCGAGTCGGGCAGGATCGCTTCCGCCCTTGAACCAAACGGTTGCACTAACTGCTAAAGCAGCTAAGCAAGTGGGCAAGCCTAAATCTTTGCCAAGCGCCGAGGCCGTCAGGAGGACTGCCGTCATGAGTGTCAGGCCCGACAGGACTAATCGGCCATCGGAAGTCAGGAGGATCGCTGTGTCGTCGCCTTCGATCTTCGTCTCGAACTTCGAATCCATCTCCTTGCGGAACATCCAGCGGATTGATAGGAAAGTTGCCAGAATGGAAAATACGGACGGGATGGCAAATGAGAGCAGCCACTTTCCCAACGGAGGGACCTGGTTCCCGAAAACCACCAGATTGGCGGGATTAGAAATCGGCAGAACGAATGATGCTGCGTTCGCAATGAAGGCGCAGGCGAAGAGATAAGGTAAAGGCCCGACCTTTGCCTTGCGCACTATAGCTAGAATTGCCGGGGTTAAAACTACCGCGGTTGCGTCATTCGACATGAAGATGGTGACTATTGTCCCGATGCCATAGACCAACAGAAAAAGCCGGGAGCAGGAACCTTTCGCACCCCGAACCGCCATTGATGAAAGCCAATCGAAAATCCCGGTCTCACGGGCAAGTTCCGACACCAACATCATTCCGGTCAGGAAAAAACAAACATCCAGCGATTTTGCGATCGCGTGCCCCGCGAGTTTCAGAGGCATCAGGCGGAAAACCAAAAGCAAAATCGCTCCTCCGCCCACCCAATAAAACTCTGGAATATTGCGGGGACGGATCAACATGAGGAGGATGCTGACTCCAACGATGAGGGCGACAAAAATATGCGCTGTCAAACTTAAATCCTCTTACCTGTTGGCATGAAGAGAGTGCTCGCTTCTGCGAGTTATGTGATGACAGGAATGTTCGAAACCCCAGCCGTACCAAACACTTTTCGATAGCGTTCGATTTCTTCAGGCGGCCCCAGCGCCTTGGCATAGTTGTCGGAAAGCTTCACCGCTGGCCGACCCTCCACCGTAGAGACTTTGCAAATAAGGCTGATGGGATCGAAACCGCTCCCGCCGGTCGGATCACACCCTCTGAAATCATTGGTCAGCAAGGTTCCCCAGCCTGCGCTAAAGCGGATGCGGCGTTCCGCGATCCACTTCCGTTTGTCGCGAAAATCATCGGCCATGCGGAAATCTCGGGCTGACGTTCCCGGCTGAATGGTTCCGCCGAAATAGGCATGCAGCCCGAGTATCTCGTCAAAGTCGAGGGCGTCGGATGCGATTAGAAGTTTTTCCTTGGGATCGCGGTGATGAGCCTTCAGCCATGCGATATATTCATCGCCAGCAATATATGGGTTCTTGCTATCCATGCGCTGGCCGGTCCAGTCGGCCGCCCAAGTCGGAGCCCCTTCGAGGAATTGGGTGGTGCCGAAGGTATCGGGAAGCATGATTTTCAAGGCCCCTTCGTAGGTGCTCTGCCACAACTCCAAAACCCGATATTGAGAAGCTCTTAGGGTTTGATCATCCGGCGCCAGGGCTGCAACGGCCATTGGGATCTCGTGCGCATTTGTTCCAATCGCTTCCAGATCGTGCTTGTGAGCCAGAAATGCGTTGGAGGTTCCGATGAACCCAGGCCCAAGATTTGAGGCCATAGCGTTTACCACATATTCCTGCCACAAGAAGCTGTGACGCCGGCGAGTTCCAAAGTCCGCCACGTTCAAGCCGGGAACGTCGCGCAGGCTTTCAATCTTGTTCCACAGCTTGGTCTTGGCCCTGGCATAAAGGATGTCCAAACTAAATTCGCTGAGTCTCTTTAAGTTGGCCCTCGTTTTCAATTCGTCAAGAATAGATAACGTATAGAGCTCCCACATGGTGGTCTCTGTCCACAATCCATCGAACGTCAGATTGAACTGGCCGTCTTTTACGGAGACCTCATAATCCGATAATCGGAAGTCGCGTTCCATCCATTCCAGGAACGCGGGTTCAAAAATCCCCCGCTTGCCGTAGAACGTGTTCCCTGCCAGCCAAACCAGTTCGGATTTTCGAAAGCGCAGTTTTCTAACGTGGTCCATTTGCGCGGTGAAATCGTGGATGGAGAAGAGATCCCCAAGACGCTCGGTAGCCGAGCGGTTTACCAGCGAGAACGAGACATGGAGTTTGGGAAAGTGCTTCCAGATAAACTGCAGCATTAACAGCTTGTAAAAGTCGGTGTCGAGCAACGACCGCGTCACCGGGTCCAGTTCCCAGTTGTGGTTATGCGCCCGCTCAGCGAAATTGACGATCATCGGGCGATGGTTTTCTCTGGAATTCGCAAACTGGAGCGCGACATAAAGCGACCGGCATGCTTCGAGCCACTGGTTTTATTGAATCGGAATGCGATTCGGCTGTCAAACCCATTCACCTGCGAAACCGTGATCTGGCTACGCGGGGATCAGATGGACATTGAATGAATATCCCTTGGTGCCCGGGTCGTACAGCAGACGCCAATACAAACGCCGGTGAGTTGAAGCCAAGGCCTGGAGCAGAAGGTCACGGGCCGAAGTCTGAGTCCCGTGCACTGTCACGTCGGTGTTATTCAATAAGTTTCTCGGAGACACTCCCATAGTGATTGCGACATGTTGTTGGGCCGCTACCTTCCGGCAAATCAGGTTCAGAGTGTCGGAGACGCTCCTCTGTTGAGCCGGTATTGTAATTCGAGCATCGAAAAGAGCGCTCTGGCGGGCCAACTGACCATGGAGGTTTCTGGCTTGTGAGCCAACGACGGAGAAGTCTCCCTGTTCATTTTTTTTCAGCTCAAATCGTCCAGGGTTATTACTCGCGTTGTAAGAATCTACTATTAATTTCAAAATATTCTCTTCTTGCATGTCGGTAGGAAACTCGACGCTAAATTGTCCGCCTCCAGGAAGTACTTTCACTTGCGCGTCTTTGTCCTCAACCAGATCGAACTTAGAAGTGAACCGTGGATCTTCGTAATTCACGCCCCATTTGTATTTCTGGTCAAGAGCGTTCAGCATTTGTTCGAGAGGGCGAGGGCTATTCGCCATAACGTGTATCTTCCCCTCGGATTCGGTCACTTGCGCTTGCCTTAAATAAGAGCCACTTGTAACCTGCGCGACCATAGACAGATAAGCCAATACGACAACGCAACCTGCGTACTTTAAATATTTCATCTGCGTCCGAGTTCCCCCGTTTATTGTGGCCAACCAGAAATTTCAACAGCGGAACGTAGATACCGCGTCTAGTTGAAATATGTCACGGTCATTATATGCGGCGTACGTTCTCGAGAGCGTGAGGAGGCAACTTCTTGATCAACCAATGAAGTAGTTCCTTCGGAGCGATGCGTCCGCGCCGATGATGGCGTATAAGAACCAACAAGCGAAGCTACAGATTTAAAGGGACGCAGAATTATGAAGCTCGAGCAAAATGCTTCGAAGGCTTCCGAAGATATTTGGATTGAAAAGTATCGAGCGGCGCTTGACCTATCGCCGCCTGAAGCTTCACGCTACCTGAGAGTTCGGGAGTTCCTAACTGGCATCTATAACAAAATTGTTGCGCGCGTGACTCAGCCTAAGACTGAAGTACCGGCACCGAAAACGAAGAAGACTCAAATTGCGGCAACGTCGACGGCGAGATCCGTGCGAACCGGATCTAAGAAGCTCAGGCATTCGATCACTTCCGGCAAAAAGTCTGCACAGGGAGTCGATAGACTTCCCTCGCGTTCCAAGTCATCGCGGGCCTCCAATACGTAGGAAAGTGTAGAAATTCGGACTATAGATGAAGAATTAGTCTATTTGGGCTAATTAACCCGGAGTAGTTTTAAAGATAATTGCACAAATAGGCTGCGAAACGACGATTGTTGCTTGACATCAACATCCTCTGTTGTCACAATAGGCCCGGCTTTCACCTCATCCTCCTGAGGCGGGAGCCGGGCACAGCTTCCTACCCCCGGGGAAGTGATTGTCTGCGTCGAATACGATCGAGTGGCTAGTCTATTTAAAGTAGCCGTACGCTGAGGTGTCCTCGCGACGGTTTTATCGTGGTGACCACGCAACCGTGGTAGGGGCCCCGTTCGATGAGTAGAGCCGGGTGATCTTAAACGCCGTCTCTTTCAAAGGGGAAAATTTGGTGCATACTGCTTCTGCTCGGCCGGGTCTGATCGTGGTGGATGACTCCCTCAGTGTCGTCGGATCTAATTCCGAGGCACTGCAAATTCTTGCATTCCCGGAGCGCCCGGAAAAGATTCATCGTCTGGACACTTGGCTATCTAACAAGGTCCGGTCGAATCTCGTGGAAAGGCGGCCTCCGTTTCGGGTAGTTGGAGAATACCGTTCCGCGAAGCGAACCTACCTTTGCCGCTCGTTCCCGATTGGTTTCCCGGGAGGCCAGAATGGAAACCATACGAATAATGGAACAACATCCCGGGGGTTGCTGATTGTTATGTTGGAGAGGAAAACCAACGAGGCGGTTACAATCGCTGAGCTTTCACTGCGCTTCGGTCTGACCGCCCGCGAGCAGGAAACGGTGAAGTTCCTGTTGGAAGGTTTGACCAGCAAGGAAATCGCCGACCGGATGAGCATCAGCCCCAATACGGTCAAAGCTTTCATCCGTCTGGTAATGGTCAAAATGAACGTCTCGACCCGTTCCGGAATCATCGGAAAAATCGTAGGATGGAAAGCCGGTCTTGGCCTTGAAACTGGCTCCAGTAACGGATCTTCGACCGGGTTAGTGAGAATGGATTAGTGCTCTTGGAGACTTACACTCGCTCCTTTACTGGGGTAGTGTAGCCGCTGCGCCACGAAAGCCGAGCCATCCCCTCCCCAGCTTGGCGGCGTAATCTCAAGGAGGAAAAAATGCGTCGAACCACTATGTTCGTAGTCTGTACGCTGGCTCTGGCTCTTTGCGCTGGATACGCCGCGGCAGCCACAACCACACCACCGGCTGACACGTTGAAGGTCGATTATTTCTCGGGCGCCAATACATCTGGCAATCCCGATGGAACAGTCCGGATCACCAACCCTGGAACGTCGGGCGGCAATCTGTGCGCCGCTATCTACGTCTATGATTCATTCCAGGAACTGTCCGAATGCTGCAGCTGCAAGGTTACCCCGAACGGTCTTCTGACCCTCTCGGTGGACACCAACCTGACCAGCAATCCGCTGACGGGCGTTACCTTGACCACGGGCTCTATCCGCATCGTGGCAAGCAAGGTTCCCGCCAACGGTGTTTGCCCGGCTCTTCCGGACTATGTCGTTCCCACGCCTTCAGTTCGCGCTTGGGCAACACACATTCAAGCCGGTGGAGTGATCACTGAAACCGCATCGCAAGATGCTACTTTCAGCGCGGCAGAGCAGAACCTGCTTCAGGGCGATTGCTATGCAGCGTCTCTGGTCGGCAGCGGCAGGGGCGTTTGCAGCTGCGGAACAGGCGACTAGTTTTTTGCTTTGCTTGGATTCCAGATGGGGTCTTTTACTGGGCCCCATCTGGGTTCAAGAATAAATCGGTAATCGGTACCCGCTTTAACTGCGATTCAAATTCTGCAAATCTTGAATGAGATGGGGGATCTCATGTTTGTTTCCGGAAAAATGATTAAGTTTGTCCTGGGTTCCGCGCTTGGGTTGTTAAGCGCGGGAATTATGACTGCCCAGAATGACGCAAGCGCCGTGGTGGCAGAAGTTGGTGGGGTGAAGGTCACCATGGGCGAACTCGAACAGGAAGAGTCCGCCAGGCTCTTATCCGCACATTACCAGTATTACCAAGCGGAGGCCAAAGCGCTGAATGATCTTATCGACAAGAAATTGATCGAACAGAAGGCCAAGAGCGAGAACCTGACTGTAGACCAGTTGTTGCAGCGGGATATCGCTTCTCAGGTGAAAGATCCCACCGAAGATCAGATGAAGGTCTATTACGAGGGACTCGAAACCGAACAGCCTTACGATACAGTTCGCGAAAAAATCCTGGAAAAAATTCGCGACGTCCGCACCCAGAAGGCTCGCGCCGCCTATATCAAAGCTCTGCACGCCGAGACCAATGTTGCAGTGTTGCTGGCACCGCCTCATGTGAATGTGGACACACAAAACGCGCAGTCGCTCGGTTCGGACAAGGCGGCGGTGACGCTGGTAGAGTTTGCCGACTACGAGTGCCCCTATTGCCAGAAGGTCGCGGCCGACGTCAAGAAGCTCAAGGCTGATTTTGGCGATAAGCTCACCCTCACGTACAAGGACTTCCCGCTGCCCATGCACTCGCGTGCGGAAAAGGCTGCCGAAGCCAGCCGCTGCGCCAGTAAACAAGGGAAATTCTGGGAATTCCACGACGAGATCTTTCGCAGCAAGGAACTGGATATTGACCAGCTGAAGGCTCAGGCCAGGGCTTTGAAACTGGACCCCGCCCAATTCGATAAATGCCTGGATTCAGGCGAAGAAGCCGCGGTGGTGGAAAGCGATCGCAAAGAGGGCACCCGTCTGGGTATCAACGGAACGCCCGCTTTCTTCATCAACGGCCATTTCCTGAGCGGCGCGGTTGACTATGCTGCTCTGCGTGAGATCGTCGAACAGCAGTTGGCGGCACAGGCTCAAACTCATAGCGGCGGAAACGCCGGCAGCAAATAGTAGTAGAAATCCCCCTTTCTACTCTGAATGTTTATGAGGTCCAGGTGTTCGCACCTGGACCTTAATTTTTGATCTGTAGAGCGCTCGCCGCGAGCTGTTATGGGTCTTTCGGTTTAAGTACTTTAGGCTTCACCCATTTGGTTAGTCCAAATGGGGGATTGTTTATGCATACCTATCGACATATATTTCCCGATGCTCTGAAATCGCAGTAGTTCCTAGCGACAGGGCATTTCCTCCCCTACACCTCCCCTTGCAGAATCAGTGTTTCCACTGAGCATTGTTTCGCAGTCATCGTTTTTCGCGGTTGCGCCCTATTTCTGAGTCTTTAGAGCAATTGGTATCCACAACTGCCTCTCAGAAATTTTCATAATACGAAACCGCCGAATTGGGGAGGCTTCATGGTACGACGCACACTTCTGGGACTTTTGTTTTGCATCTTGCCCGGAGCGCTTTTGGCTCAGGCTGGACAGTTCCTGCAAGCCTCTCTGTATCCGGTTGGCGTCAGCCCTTCAGCGGTAGCCGTCGGCGATTTCAACGGAGATGGTATCCCAGATATTGCAGTCGCCAACTTGGGAAGTAACACGGTCAGCATTTTTCTGGGGAATGGAGCTGGAACTTTCAGTCCGGCGCCGAATTGCTCCGCGACCACCATCAATTGCGTCACTGGCAGCGCTCCCAAAGGGATCGTCGTCGCAGATTTCAATGGCGACGGACATTTGGATATCGCCGTCACTGATTCAGGCAGTCACTACATAAGCGTGCTCCTCGGCAACGGCGATGGCACCTTTCAACCCAAGGTAGACTTTCCAACGGGCACAGCACCCTGGGGAATTGCGGTTGGCGACTTTAACGGCGATGGCATCCCGGACATAGCTGTGACCGACCCAGGCGATAATCGTTACACGTTATCGGTGTTGATAGGCCAAGGCACAGGAGCAAGCTGGACCCTCGCCCCCCAAGTTCTCTACCAAGCCGGGTTGAATGCATCCTCGGTGGCTGTGGGAGATGTGAATAACGATGGAATCCAAGACCTTGTCGTAGCGAACGACAACGGTAACAATTTGGTAAGCGTATTCCTCGGAGTGGGAAACGGCACGTTTCAAACCCAAGACCAAGACCCGACCGGAAATACCCCGATTTCCGTTGCTCTCGCGGACCTTAAAGGGGATGGCAATCTGGATATTGTCACCGCCGACTATCAAGGCAATACCGTCAGCATCCTTTTCGGCAACGGAACCGGAACTTTTTCCGCGCCCACCGAATATCCGGTTGGGCTGTCCCCAACCTCGGTTGCAACGGGGGATTTCAATGGCGACGGAATCCCGGATATTGCCGTGTCGAATGGCGATGGGAATACCGTTACCGTGCTGTGGGGTGTGGGCAACGGGACATTCCAAAGGCAAGTCAATCTGGGAACAGGCGACGTTCCGAATTCCATCGCCGTCGGCAATTTTACCAGCAATGGGATGGCCGACATTGTGGCCACCAATAACGGGTCGAATTCCATAAGCGTGATCTTGAGCAATGGTAGGAGCAATACTTTTCAGGCGCGCGCGGACTATGCTGCCGGCGTAGATCCTTATTCCATCGCCAGCGCAGATTTCAACGGCGACGGGATTCCCGATCTCGCGGTGGGAGATTACAGCGCAGGAACCATTTCCATTGAATTCGGCAATGGCGACGGGACATTTCAGCTTTCCACCACTACGTATTCGGTCGGAAGCCCTCGTGCTATCGCCGTTGGCAACTTCAACGGTGGCAACATTCCCGATCTGGCGATCGCGGACTACAGCAGCGGCACCGTAACCATCTTGATAGGGGAGCCAAATGGTTCATTCTCGCCAGCTCTGGATTCGCCGATCACTGTCGGGAGCGACCCAGACGCCATTGTCGCCGGAGACTTCAATGGAGACGGCATTCCTGATCTCGCTGTGGCTAACTTCGGCAGCGGTACGGTCAGTGTGCTGTTGGGCAACGGAAGTAATGGCAACGGCAATGGCACCTTCACTCCAGCAACAGGTTCACCGATCACCGTCGGGAGCGGCCCCGTATCCCTGGCAGCGGTCTATTTGGCCGGGAACGGCAACCTCGATCTGATCGTTGCCAATGAGAATTCGCCCTTCCTCACGGTTCTGAAGGGAAACGGGGATGGCACTTTCACCCAACCGCCAACTCAACCAACCGTCGGAGCCAATGCCATATCAGTGGTCGCGGGAAATTTCACCGGGAACGGCATTCCCGATCTGGCTGTCGCTTTCTCTCAGAGCCCATCTATTAGCGTGCTTATCGGAAATGGTGACGGAACATTCGGCACGGCGGTTAGCTATCCAGTAGGCACATTTGCTTCCTCCATCCTTTCCGCCGATTTCAACGGGGATGGCAAACCGGATCTCGCCGTGACCGGTACGCCTTCGGCAAGCTATCCCGGCAACGTAGTGAGTCTGCTGCTGGGGAAGGGCGACGGTACATTCGGAACCACTGGAGCTCCGCCGACACTGTTCGGAGTTGGATTCCTGCCTTACTCCGCAGTAGTTGGAGACTTCAACGGAGACGGAGCGAACGACCTGGCTGTCGCCAATTCGGGCAGCAACACCGTGAGCGTGCTGCTGAACGCGCCGAGCACAGTCATGAGCACGGTATCTTCCGGCAGCCCGTCATCCTATGGGCAATCGGTTACTTTTACAACCTCGGTAGCGGCTGGCGCTTCCACCGGAACCGCCCCAACCGGGACTGTAACTATAGAAAATGGAAGTTCGATCATTGGTTCCGGATCTCTGGCAAACGGAACATTCTCGCTCAGCACGAGCACTCTGCCGGTGGGCAGCAATTCGATTTCGGCGGTCTACTCGGGTGACAGCAACTATCAGCCGCATACCATTTCTTTAACTCAAATCGTGCAGCAGGCGGCAACAACCACGGGCGTGATCTCTTCGCCAAATCCTTCTCAACCGAATCAGTCGGTAACGTTCACGGCAAGCGTGCAACCGAGCACGAGCGGATCGCCGACCGGCACCATCACCTTCTTCGACGGAACCACGAAGATCGGTTCTTCGCCGGTAAGTGGCGGCCAAGCGGCTCTGACGATCGGGACACTCAGTGTAGGAACGCACACCATCACTGCCGACTATAGCGGTAACGGCAACTTCACGGCCAGCAATTCGATGGCGTTAAACCAAGTGGTTGGCCAGGCGACCACGATGGTTGCGCTAACCGCGAGTCCTTCCCCGGCAGGTCTAAATCAGAATGTGACCTTAACCGCGACTGTAACCTCCATAGTTCCGAACGCGCCCACCGGTTCCGTGACCTTTATGGATGGGACCGCTCAACTTGGCATGGCTACTCTGAGTGGAACCGGAATCGCTACGTTCTCAACGTCGGCCCTCACGGTGGGAACCCACAACCTCACGGCGGCCTATAGTGGAGGCGGCAACTACCTTGCCAGTACTTCAGCCATATTGAGCCTGGCAGTGGCCGCTCCGGGATTCACTCTTTCGCCCTCGTCGGTGTCCTTGTCAGTTGCTCCGGGTGCGTCGGCAACTTCGACCATCAAAATCACCCCGTCGGGCGGGTTGAATCCATCCCAAGTAGCGCTCACTTGCAGCATCTCTCCCGCAACCGCGCCTGCCCCCACGTGCTCGCTTGGGTCAATCACGGTGGCAAACAATGCGGGATCATCCACTCTCACCGTGACCGCCGCAGGGTCCCAGGCAAAGCTGGATTCGCCTGCTGATTCGAAGGGTTTCTTGGCCTTAGGTCTGATTATTCCCGCGATCTTGCTGGGCGGAGCCGGATTCAGAAAACCGAGTGCCACAAAACTCCTCAGCTTCTGCCTGATGTTCATGGTTCTGGGCGCCTGTTTCTTTGAAGTGGCTTGCAGCAGTGCGGGGCAAGCGACAAATACTTCAAGAAGCACGGGAAGTTCCGGAACTCCAGCCGGCGCATACACGGTAACTGTTACCGGAACGAGCGATGAGGTGCAGACGCAGACGGCAACGATTTCATTAACCGTGCAATAGCATTTCAGACTGAAGTCAAACTACTGCGCCTTGGCGAACCATTCCTCGAACCATTCGAGAGAGCGCTGCGAATAATCGCGAGCGTCGGCAGGCTTGATGAACGCGTGCCCTTCGTTGGGATAAACCACCAGCTTGTTCGGCACGCTAAAAGTTGAGAGCGCATGCCACCACTCGACCGATTGTTCCATCGGCACCTCGCCGTCCCGGTCGCCGACCAGAATCAAGGTTGGAGTTTTTACTGCCTTCACAAAATGCATGGGATCGCTCTTGGCATAGACAGCGGGATCGTCATACACCGATGCGCCGAAGAACGGAATCATCCATTCATCGATATCGTTCAATCCGTAGTAGCTCAACCAATCGGAAAGACCTGCACCCGCAACTGCGGCGGCGAACCGGTGTGTCTGAGTTTCCGCCCACATCGTCATGTACCCGCCGTAACTGTGGCCGCGGATGCCGAGGCGGTTGGTGTCGATGGGATACTGCTTCGCAATGGCATCCACGCCAGCCATGATGTCGCGAAAATCGCCGCCGCCAAAATCTTTCACATTGCCTTGCGTAAACGCTTCGCCCTGTCCATAACTGCCGCGCGGGTTCGGGCAAAGGGCAAAGTAGCCCAGGGCTGACTGAGGGCCCATGGTCCCCGGATCCCAGCGTGAGCCGCAAGCAGCGGATGGCCCGCCGTGCACATTTACGATAAGCGGATATTTCTTCTGCGGATCAAAATCCTTAGGCAACATCAGCCAGCCCTGCACCCGCGTGGTTCCGTTCATCCAATGGATATTGCGCATCTCACCCCACGCCGGTTTTATCGCGGCGTTCAGAGTGGTTAGTTGCTTCCATTGTCCGATTGGTCCCGCCCAGATCTCAGACGGAACATTCGCCGATTGGCGCACGATAGCCACCGTGACCTTATCGCTGGCAGAACTTGTCGTTGTCGCTGTCGATACCCAGAAATCGCTGGCCGGGCGGGCCGTTTCCTCACCGGTCCAGATGGTTTGTATTGCTCCGCCTTTGGCGCTTATGCTGGCAAAGCCGGAATTACCATCCACGTTTTCGCCGAAGGTAATGCGGCCGGAACCTGTCCATGCCAGCGCGAACGGGGATGCCTTAATGTTGGGCGTAACGTTGCGCGCAGCGCCGCCGGCAATCGGAACCACAAAAACATCGCCGCCCGTCGAACCTTCGTCGCTCATCAAACCCTCAATGAATGCGACATTTTTACCATCCGGAGAGACGCGGGGATTCGCGATTTGAAGTTTCGGTTTATAAATCTCCCGCATTTCGCCGGACTGCGAATCTGCCGAATAAAGCCGCGCAATCCACCAGTTGGCGTCGCCCGATCCGTGAGCCGCAGATACGACCCAGGATTTTCCGTCCGGCGTCCAGTCGTACTCGTAGACGTACACGTCAGCGGGCGTGACCTGTGCGAGATGGTCGTTGCTAAGGTCAACAGCCGCGATCCGCTGCTCAAATATTTTTTCGTTGACCACTCCAGCAAGCGGAGTCATTGGTTGCAGAGGTCCCGCGCTGCGCGGCATACCTTCGATAAACAGAATGGCAAGCCTCGCTCCATCCGGAGAGAAACGCGGCGTCTGCACATAACCCTTTAGCTCCGCATGCTTCGCAGGGGCGCTGCCATCGGCCGAAGCGGTCCAAATCTGAGCGGCAGGAGCGTTACCTGGCAGATCGGCGATGAATGCAAGCTGCTTGCTATCCGCCGACCACGATGGAGCTCTGAGTTGCGGTCCTCCCTCGATATCGATGGGATGAGAAGCGCTGCCATCGGCGCCACACACCGTCAACTTGCCATCGACAATGTAGGCAACGAGAGCGCCATCTGGGGAGATCGCAACCTCGCTGATCCTTTTAGCTTTAGGCATTGAGTCGAGAACAGCCGCAGCGCGAGAGGAGGGGGCCGGTTCCTGCGCAAGAAGAGACGCACAGAGGAATAATGGCGCGACAATACAAAAGAAAAATCGAGCATTCATCCTAGTATCCACGCTAAGGAGTATACAGCGGGTCAACAACGTGCAATCAACGGCACACACCACCGGACAATCAGGAGGATCGCATATCGCTCGACGTTCCTCCAGCGGCAGGAACGTAACATTTCTGCGTGTAGTCCATCACCATGCGATCGGCGTTGAAGCGCCAGCCCAGCGTCCGAATGGTTCGCTTCATGCGCTTGATCCAGCCACGGGGCAGGCCGTCTCGATCTCGCTGGTAAAAAAGAGGAATCACTTCATCCTGAAGTGCGCGATGTAAATCCGCGGCGTCCCGCGTGTCGTGGACGTTTATATCGGTGTGCGTCCGCCCCGTACCGATAGCAAATCCATTTCTACCGTCGTAAGCCTCAGCCCACCAGCCATCGAGGACAGACAGATTCAGCCCGCCGTTCAACACGACCTTCTGGCCGCTGGTGCCGGAAGCTTCCAGCGGGCGCCGGGGATTGTTCAGCCACACATCCACCCCCTGCACTAAATAACGTCCCACATTGATGTCATAGTCTTCGACAAAAACAAATCTGTCGCCGAAGCGCGGGTTGCGCATCAATTCGGCGATCTGTTGCAGTAGCCGTTTTCCAGGTTCGTCATTAGGATGCGCTTTGCCGGCAAAGACGAACTGCACCGGACGTTTCGGGTCGTTCACCATCGACGCCAGATTTTCAATGTCACTGAGAATCAGGTTGGCGCGTTTGTAGGTTGCGAAACGGCGGGCGAATCCGATGGTTAAGGCGTCTGGACTCAGCACCGTAGCCAGTCTTTGCAAAGTCTCAATCGATTCGCCGCGGCGCTCTGCCTGTTCCAAAGCGCGACGGCGTACAAAACCGAGAAGCCGCGACTTTAAGCTAAGATGCGTCTCCCAGAGTTCCCCGTCGTCTACATTCTCAATGCCTTCCCAGGTACGAGCGTCGCTGCTGCGCTGGTGCCAGTTCGTGCCTAGATGGCGATCGTACAAGCGGAACATTTGCGGCGATAGCCACGATGGCACATGCACGCCATTGGTAATGTGTCCAATCGGAACTTCGTCTTCCGGCTTTCCGGGGCAAAGGCCGGTCCACATGGCTCGCGATACTTCTCCGTGGAGCGCCGAAACTGCGTTGGCGCGGCGGGAAAGTTTGAGACCGAGAACCGTCATGCAGAATGTTTCCTGATGGTCTCCCTGCTTCTCGCGTCCCAGGTCCATGAGGCTCTCTCGGGAAAGACCAAGAGCATCGCGGATGGGGCCCAGATGTTCTTCGATCAGATCACCGTTAAATCGATCATGTCCGGCGGGAACGGGCGTGTGGGTCGTAAAAATGACTTCTCGCGAGACGCGCGGTACGGCGCTATCGTAGGGGATGCCTTCATCCACCATCCGCGAGCGAATCGCTTCCAGCACGGCAAATCCGCTGTGGCCTTCATTCAAGTGAAGAACTCCCGGCGTGATCCCCATTGCCGTCAGCGCACGGAAGCCTCCCACCCCTAGCAACAACTCCTGACGAATGCGGGTTCGCGCGTCTCCGCCATACAGCCTTGAAGTCAGCTTGCGATCATCCGGCGAATTCTCCTCTACATCGGAGTCCAGGAGAAAAAGATCGCAACGCCCCACTGCCACTCGCCACACTTTGGCATGAATCGGTCCGCCACGGGTTTCAATTTGCACTGTTACCGGGCGACCGTTCTTCCCGATGGCGACTTCCATGGGTAGCTGAGACACATCGGTCTCGAGATACTCTTCCTGCTGCCATCCATTCTTGTCCAAACGCTGACGAAAATATCCCTGACCATAGAAGAGTCCAATGCCGACCAGCGGAATGGCTAGATCAGACGCGCTCTTGATGTGGTCGCCGGCCAGGACTCCAAGGCCGCCGGAATAGACTGGGAGCGACTCGTGAATGCCAAATTCCGCCGAGAAGTAAGCCACCGGACAGGGCCGCAAAACGCCAGCGTGCCGCGTTCCCCAAGTGCGATCCGCGTGAAGATATTCCTGTAAGCGGCGGTAGGCATAGTTGATGCGGCCATGCAACACAAGTTCCCCAGCGCGGCTCTCCAGTTTCGCGAGCGGAAGTTCCAACAGCAGTGAAATCGGATTCTGGTTCAGCTCCCTCCAGCGTACTGGATCGAGATCGCGAAACAAGCTGCCGGCGTCGTGATCCCAGCTCCACCATAAATTGCGAGCCAACGCCCAAAGCCGCTCCTGCGCCGGGGCGATGAAACGATCAAGGGTTCGCGCTTCACTCACGACTGGAGCCACCTGCGCGGCCGCTTCGGTTAACATTTGAATCTCAGATTCCCGAAATTCCCTAAGTTCTGTCGTCTGAACCACCAGCACACCCTGAAGCACTCCACGTTCGATAAGCGGAACTCCAAGAAACGAGTGATAGGAATCTTCACCGGCCTCGCGAAAATATTTGAAGCGGGGATGGTTTTGCGCATCCTTGGCAGCGACAGGACGAACTTGTTCGGCTACCAGGCCGGCCAGCCCCTCGTGGATGGCCATTCGCAAGTTACCAATGCATTCCCTGCGCAAGCCAAGGGTCGCCGCCAGCACCAGGTTGGCGCGGTCGGGCTCGAGCAAATAAGCGGAGCAAACCTCAGTTCTGAATCGCTTGGCAATCAAGGCCACCACGTTCATCAGAGTTTCCGCCGGCTGACCTTCTTTGGCCGCGAGATTAGTTATTTCCTCCAGCGTGAGAACATCCGCAACATCCCGCGGGCCGCCGTTCGATTCCAATTCCTGCAGTTCGCTCCGACTCTCTTCCACGCCCAAGCTCTCCGGCTTCATCGATTCCTTATCCCAGGTTTTCTTCAATGTTGATGCAGCTACAAGTTGAAACTCTTACCTTACCATCAACAAGACTTCTCTCCCACGGGCATCAACACGGCAGACCCCAATTCTACAATCGTTTCCTGTTTGCCAAAGTAGTATCCGAGACCCGCTAGACGTCTGAGCAAGTTTATTTGCGCCGGAAGCAAGCCCCTTGCACCCTTTCGGCAACTAAAAGAACATAGGTAAATCTCGAGATTACGATGAAAAGGTGGATGACATGAATGATCTAGTGAAATCAATTCTCAAAACCGCAGTCTATTTCCTTGACCAGACCAATAGTTTTACCAGCAGCGTGAAGGACCGCGTTTCCGATTCGATTGATGAAGCCGGCGACCGGGTCTCCGATTTGCGCGACCGAGCCTCGGATCTCTATGGCCATGAGGATCACACGCTACGAAATATTTTGACCTTTGCGGCTGGCGTGGGCGTGGGTATTGGAGCGGCCATGTTGTTTGCTCCCGCCAGCGGCGAAGAATTCCGTGAACAAATCGGCGAGAAGGTCCAAGATATTGGCGACCGCGTACGCAGCAAGTTTTCAGACGCGCGGAACGCAACCGGGACGGAAGGGCACTAAGTTTCGAGACTGTCGTTAAGGTCTAAGTACTAAACATTACGGAGTCTTTGCAGGGATTGTGCAAAGACTCCGTAATTGTTTGGCGGCCGGTTTATAGAAGGCTTACGCGAGTAAACGCGCCGCATCTTTGGCGTAGTAGGTCAGAATAATGCTGGCTCCAGCCCGGCGAATACTAAGGAGGGATTCAATCATCACGCGGTCGCGTTCGATCCAGCCATTGCGGGCCGCGGCCTCGATCATGGCGTACTCGCCGGAAACCTGGTAGGCAGCCAGCGGCAAGTCAAAGCGCTCACGGGCCGCGGCGATCACATCGAGATACGGCATCGCCGGTTTGACCATGATCATATCGGCGCCTTCTTTAATGTCCTGCTCGATCTCGCGCATGGCTTCGCGCAGGTTAGCACCATCCATCTGGTAAGAACGCCGGTCGCCGAACTGCGGAGCCGAATCAGCAGCTTCGCGGAAAGGTCCATAGAAACCTGAAGCGAACTTCGCGGCATAGGAGAGGATCGGCGTGTTCTGGAGGTGGGCTTCGTCAAGCGCACGCCGAATCGCTGCAACCCGTCCGTCCATCATGTCCGACGGAGCAATCACATCAACGCCTGCGCGCCCTAGAGAAACCGATGTGCGCGCCAGAAGCTCGAGGCTGGCGTCGTTATCGATTTCAAATTGCGGCTGAACCGGTTGAGTTTGAACCAGACGACCCGTAACTTCGGCTGCGCCGGCATCAATCGCCTGAATCGGCTTCTGCTTTTCCTGCGGCGATTCCATTGCAACTGCCCGCGTGGCCGCCGCGCCCAGGGAAAGCGGCGCAGGCATCTGGCGCACGATTCCGCAATGTCCATGGGACATGTATTCGCAAAGGCAAACGTCCCCCATGAGAATTAACTGCGGGACTTCGCGCTTCAACTCGCGCGCGGCTTGCTGCACAATGCCCTGGTCAGCCCAGGCTCCCGTGGCGACTTCATCTTTTTTGTCGGGAAGACCAAAAAGGATCACCGAGGGCACTCCCAGGGCGTGCACTTCCCGAGCCTCTTTTACCGCTTCGTCCACCGACAGGTTGAAGACCCCCGGCATCGATTTAACTTCCTTGCGCACACCCTCGCCGGGACAAATAAACATTGGATACACGAATGAAGTTGGAGTGAGCCGAGTCTCACGCACCAGACTGCGTAGCTGCTCGGTGCGGCGGAGGCGGCGAAGACGAGTGGCGGGGAAAGCCATAAATTTCAGTGTTTCTACTGCCTTACGGCGGTCTAAACCGCTTCAATTTTAGCAGGAGGGCCCGGTCGGAAGGTGACTAAAGTAATATCCCGGAATCCAAAAGGAATCTGGGAATAATCCATACTCTCCATAAAATGGAGGCGCATGAGTGTGCCTGCCAAAAATCGATGGTTTCATCGGGCTGGCGCAGTTACGTTTGTATTCGCGGGCCTCTCGGTTGCGTTGCCGCACGGTCGTGCCCAGGGGGCGATCTCCGATTTTACCTACTTGTTTCTGCTGCTCACCATTGGGATCACCATGCTCTTCAATGCGTGGGCAACTCAGGGCGTGCAGCAGCGCTTTTGGGTGCTGATGGGTTCGGGATATCTGCTTTGGGCGAGCAACGCGCTGAGCTGGACTTACTACGACATCGTGCTCCGAAAGGCGATGCCGGACCCGTGGTTTATGGACATGTTTCTGTTTCTGCACCTGATACCGATCATCGCGGCCATCGGGCTGCGTCCGCATCGCGCGGAGGGAGAACACAAGTTTCGGGTCGGAACCCTTGATTTTTTATTGCTGCTGATCTGGTGGGTGTTTCTGTACGCATTCGTAGTTTTTCCTGCACAGTACGTAAACCTCGATTCGGTAGCCTACGAAAGGAATTTCGGCTCCCTTTATCTGGTACAAAGTGGAGTATTTGTTTGTTTCCTGGGAGCTGTCGCCCGCGGAGCCACTGACGGGTGGAAGAAGTTTTATCTCAACCTGATGGCGGCGAGCGCCTTTTATGCGGTAGCTTCGGAAGCCATCGATCTTGCCCTCGCACGTGGAACCTATTACTCGGGCAGTCTTTACGATGTACCGCTAGTCGGCGCGGTGAGCTGGATGGCAGCGACGGCCCTTAGCGCGCGCAAATGGAACATGGATGCCGTGCCGGTTCCAGCGCGCGACCGCTGGAGCGCAATCTCCGCGCGCTTTTCCATGCTCGCCATCCTCTCTTTACCATTGCTCGGCCTGCGGAGTTTTCTTTGGGATAGTGCTCCAGCGGAGACGAAGACTTTTCGTCTGTTCACGGTGCTGGTAGCGATGCTTGTGCTCGGATCGTTCATGTTCTTGCGCCAATATCTTCAGGACCAGACCTTGATTCGATTGCTCGACGAATCGCAGCGCAGCTTCGAAAACGAACAGCGATTGCAAAGCCATCTTGTACAGCGCGAGAAACTGGCGTCCCTCGGCCAATTAGTGGCAGGGGCCGCTCACGAGATTGATCATCCGCTCAACGAAATCATGGAGTTTTCGGAGAAGCTGTGGTCCAACGAGCGACTCACCGGCGAACAGGATACGTTGGTACGCAAGATTGTGCACCACTCACAAAGGACGCGCGATCTCGTCTCCAGTCTTCTAAGCTTTGCCCAACAAAGTTCCGGAGAGAAGAAGATGGTCGACGTTTGTACGCTTCTCCAGCGCAGCGTGCAGATGAAGGAATTACAGCGTCGCGATCAGAAGATCCGCATTGAAACTTTGGTGGAACCGAACTTGCCGAAAGTTTGGGGCGACGGCCATCAGCTGTTCCATGCCTTCGTCCAGATCACCGAAAATGGGCTGGATGCACTCGAAGAGACGGGCGGAGGATGGTTGCGGGTGAGCGCTCGCTCGGAAGGCTTGGAAGTGGTGGTGCAGTTTTCCGATAACGGCCCCGGCATTAAAGAACCGCATCGGGTGTTCGATCCTTTTTACACAACCAAGCCGATTGGCAAGGGCACCGGTCTGGGGCTCAGCGCGGTATACGGCGTGATTCAGGATCATCGCGGACAAATAACGTGTCACAACAATCCCGAAGGCGGAGCTTCGTTTACATTGCGCCTGCCCACGGTTAGCGAGCCTGCCGCGCAATGGCTCACCGCCGCCGCTAAATCCTAGGCGCGACGGTAAAGAGATGCAGAAATAAGAAAGTTCGTCCACCCGTAAACATATTTCAGCCTGGAGAATTAAGCCGTTTGCCAGTCCTGGCCGCCGCCTGACTTCCTTCCTGTAACATTAATTGCGATGTCTGAGGTTCTCAATCACAGCTCCGCGCGAGTACTCGAGTTCGAATCCCTGCGCGAATTGCTGCGCGGATACGCGTCATCGCCGCTCGGCCAATCGAGGATTGCGTCGATCGCTCCGTCGGTGGATGCGGCATGGATTGGCGAGCAACAAGAGCTGACCGAAGAAGTGCGCGAGTTCCGGCGGGCGGGCGGACGCTTCGACTTTTCAGGATTGCTGGATGTAGCAATCTTGGTCCAGGAAGCGCGCATCGCCGGAGCGGCGCTCGAGACTGCGGAGATTCGTGACGTGTTGCTGGTGGTGGATCGCGCGGCGGGATGGCGCGAGATTGCGCATCATCCCCCAGCCAGCATGCGAACAGAGTGGCCACGGGTACGGGCGCTTTCGCAAAAGGTTCCTGATTTTGTGGAATTCCTACGCTCATTTCGCAACAAGATTCAACCGGATGGAACTCTGGAAGATGGGGCCTCACCGCAACTTTCGCGGATCCGGCGCGAAACTGAAAAACAAAGACGGGCGATTCAGGAATCGCTGCGGGGATATTTGCGAAAGCTCGCCGAGGGCGGCGCCGCGCAGGATGAACTGATCACGATTCGCGGAGAGCGTTTTGTCATTCCGGTCAAGATCGAACAGAAGCGCCGCGTGCAGGGAGTGGTCCATGGCGCGAGTTCCAGTGGACAGACCGTATTCGTTGAACCACTGGAGACGATCGAACAGAACAACGAACTGGTTCGCCTGCTCGACGAAGAACTGGCAGAGATCCATCGCATTCTGCTCGAGATGACGCGGCGCATCGGCGAGAATGCGGAAGCAATTCTGGAATCCGTGGAAGTGCTCGGCGAGTTGGAGTTGCAGTTTGCCAAAGCGCGCTTCGCGGAAGATTACAACTGCGTCGCCGTGAAGCTGAGTCAAGGCCAGGAAGGTTCACGTGGGAACAGCCGCCCTCCGCTGTCCGCGAGCGAAGCTCGCCTGTCGCTTAATAATGCGCGTCATCCGTTGCTGGAGCGAAATCTAAAGCTCAAAGGCGCAGCTGTGGTTCCGGTCAGCGTGGAACTCGAGGGCAGCCGTCGACAGCTCGTGATCACCGGCCCAAACACGGGCGGGAAAACGGTCACGCTGAAAACCGTTGGTTTGCTCGCGCTGATGGCGCAATCCGGCATGCCAGTTCCTGCCGACCGCGCGGAAATGCCGGTGTTCGACGCCGTCCTGGCAGACATTGGCGACTATCAATCGATCGAACAAAATCTTTCCACCTTCTCCGCGCATGTTACCAACATCGATTTCATTTCGCGGACGGCGACTGACCACTCGCTCGTTCTGCTGGATGAACTTGGCTCGGCCACTGACCCGGAAGAAGGCGCGGCACTGGCGGTCGCCATTGCGGGGTACTTCGGCCGAATTGGCTGCATGAGCATCATTTCCACTCACCACACTTCTCTCAAGGTTTACGGCGCGAATACCGCCGGCGTAATTAACGCCTCAGTAGGGTTTGATGAGGCCACTTTGCAGCCAACTTATCAACTGAAAATTGGTGTGCCCGGGGCGTCAGCGGGAATCAATATCGCGCAGCGGCTGGGTTTGAATCCGGAGATCATCGATAGCGCCCGATCACGTTTGGGTACGCAGGCACGTGACGTAGGCGAATTCCTGGAAAGGCTGCACGCCGGATTGCGCGATCTCGACAGCGAACGTCTGCGGCTAAAGACGCGTGAAGATGAATTAATTCGAGAAAAGACTTTTTTGGCGGCGGAAGGAAAACGCGAGCAACAAGCGAAGATTCGTGAGATGGAAAAGAAGTTGGAGAGCGTTCTGCGCGACTTCGAATATCACGCGCGTGAGGCTGTAAACGCAATCCAGGACAAAGCTGCGGCACAGAAAGTGGCCAAGGCGGCTGAGCGCCAGATCGCCAAACTGCGCCGCGAGTTTCGCGATGAGTTCGATTCTACTGTCGTCGCTCATGCCAGCGGCGCCGACCGCGACGATCCGCACGCGCAACCCAAGGTCGTCAAGCAGGTGGGCCAGGGCGATACCGTGAAGTTGAAATCAACCGGCCGCTCGGCGACGATCTCCCGCCAGATCGATAACAATCACTTCGAAGTGCAGATCGGCGCGATGAAAATGAAAATCACGCGCGACGATATCGCAGAAGTGATTATTAGTGCCGCTCAGGCAGCGGATTCTCCGGTGAAGGCGGCGCGGGCGCGCGGCATCTCCGTTTCACTGAACAACGAAAACGAAGGCGCCAACCCGGCTTCAGAGATCAACGTCATTGGCTACAACGTGGACGACGCCACCCGCGAAGTCGAAAAGTTCGTCGACCGCGCTTTTCTCGCCGGCCTGCCGCGTGTCCGCGTCGTCCACGGCAGCGGCATGGGTATCCTCCGCAAAGCCCTGCGCCAGGCCCTGCAAGCGCATCCTCATGTTGAATCGGTGGCTGAGCCCGCGCAGAATGAAGGCGGAGGCGGCGCAACGGTGGTGGAGTTGCGGGTATAACGCCCCGCCCTCCACGGCAACTCACAATTCTTGAATGGCATCTGATCTTCCGCCCCGCTCGGCCGGAGGTGTTGTCATGCACAGAGCCGTATGGGCTGTCTTTATCCCACTTTCGCTGGTCGCTTGCCTGATATTGTGCGGCGCATCCAAACCAGTCGTACCTACCGGTTCAGCCAGCGTCGGCGCGCTTCCATCAGCCACCCCGGCCGCGCAGTTTTTTTATTTCGGTGGAACCGGCGCCGCCATCTCGGGATTGTCAGTCGCCGACAATGTCGTTACTACCATCCCGGGATCACCGTTCACCGTCGTTCCCGAAGGCCAATCCTTCAACATGGCTGCCGGCAAGGGCCTTCTCTTCACCGATTGCTACTGCTCTCCATACGCGATCGTGGCATGGGCGGTCGATTCTAAAACTGGAGCTCTGACGCAAAAATCCTCGACATCGGAGCCGACCTCGTTCACCTTAGTCACCGATCCCACTCATCAGTTTCTTTACGGGGTTGGCTTACCCCTGTATGGTTTTTCCATCGACCAAGGCAACGGCCTGTTAACCGCATTGTCTGGCTCACCCTATTCACCGAATCCGAGCGTCGGACCGCCCGCGCAGATTTCCCCGAATGGCGCCTGGATCTGCGGCCCTACATTCTACGGTCCCGGCACCCCCGGCGAAATTTCCTGTGCGAAGCGCAATCCATCAACCGGCACGATTTTCACCGGTTCCAAGAATCAGGTCTACGGCGGCGGTGGGGGATATCAGGGAGGCGGGCCGTTTGTGAAGGGGAGTTATCTGCTCGCCAACATTCTGAGCTACGATTCGTCCGACAACAGCTATTCCGCCACCGGAATTGCCGTTCTCAACAAGCTATCTACTCACAAAATTGAGCCGCTCAGTAGCGTGTCGGTGGATGGAGGAATCGCCGTCGTCGACCCTTCAGGAACTCTGGTCGCCGTCGTCGGAAACAATTCTATGGTCACCCTCCTCAGGTTCAATCCCGAGACGTCGACCCTGAGTCAGGAGGCTCAGATCACTCTGTCCCAAATGCCGGGGGCGCTCACGTTCAGCTGTGATAGCAACTACCTCGCAGTTGAGCACGGCAGTGACAACGCCGTTTCCGTCTACTCGGTCGCCAACAACGGATTCGATGAGATCTCTGGCTCCCCCATCGCGGTTGCCCCGGGTTCCTTTGCTCAGGGAATCGCCATCTGCCCCGCAAAATGAAGCGAGAATCGTAGTTTCCGAGAAGCTGTCTGCGGCGCGGTGGAGCATCCCAATTTCCCCGGCTAATCGTCATTGAACCCGCTTTTTCCTGAAGCATTAACGGAATAACCCGCCTATCCACAGCTTCTCCACAGTAATCCGCCTCAGCTATATTTCATCTACCGGGCTTCCTGGCGCACAATCAAAAGGGAGTATTGTAGCCGCAACTCTTCCATGCCTACGACCGAAGATTTCAAAGAAACGGTGAAGCAGCAGGCCGATATTGTTCGCATCGTCGGCGAATATATCAAGCTGAAAAAGGCCGGAGCTTCGAACTATTCCGGGCTGTGTCCGTTTCATGGAGAAAAAACGCCTTCGTTCTCGGTGCATGCCACGCGGCAGTTCTATCACTGCTTCGGCTGCGGCGTCTCGGGGGACGTCTTCAGCTTCGTGCAGAAGATCGAAAACATCACCTTTCCGGAAGCCATTCGCTTCGTAGCGCAGAAGCTGGGTATCCCGCTGCCCAAGGCTACGTATTCCAGTCCATCCGAAGCCAAGGAAGCCCGGATGCGTGGGCAGTTGCTCGATATACAGGAGCGCGCAGCGACATTTTTCCAGGAATGTTTGCGGCGTCCCGAAGGCGCGCGGGCCAGAGAGTATTTGCAGAACCGCGGCCTGGATGAAGCAACGATTGTTCGCTTTCGCATCGGCTACGCCCCGGATTCCGGCTTCCTGCTACGCGACCGATTGGCGTCAGAATTCAATGAAGAAGTCCTGCGCGAGAGCGGATTATTTTCCTGGAAGGAAGGAGACGACAAACCGGAGACCGGAAACGCCGCGCCAACGACCAACGGCCCACGACCAACCGCCGCAACCATCTACTCCAAATTTCGCAACCGCGTCATGTTCCCCATAGCGAACGATGCGGGCAAGATTATCGCATTCACCGGCCGCACTCTCGCGGCTGACGAGAAGGCCGGTCCAAAGTATTTGAACTCGCCCGAGACCGGAATCTATTCCAAGGGACGCGTACTTTTCAATCTCGATCACGCCAAAGAAGCCATCCGCAAGCTCGATTACGCAATTCTGGTTGAAGGCCAAATGGATTGCATTTCCGTCGACGCGGCGGGATATCACAACGTAATCGCCAGTTCCGGTACCGCATTCACTGAGATGCAGGCCAAGCTTCTGGGGCGATTCAGCAAGAATGTTGTCGTGAACTTTGACCCCGATACCGCAGGCGCCAAGGCCACCGAGCGCACTCTGAGCCTGCTGGTGGAAGAAGAATTTCAGATCAAAGTGCTGACCCTCGAGCAGGGTTTCGATCCCGACCTTTACATTCGCCGCAAGGGCAAAGAGGCATACGGCGAGGCGATGCGCGGATCGCAAAAATATTTTGACTACCTGATTGACCGGGCGCGTAGCAGTTTTCCGGTGCGCACCGCCGAGGGCAAAGTGAAGGCGGTGAATTATTTGCTGCCCCACATCCAGCGCGTGCCCAGCCGCATCGTGCGCGATGAATTGGGCCAGGAGATCGCGCAAAAGCTGGGGATTGATTCGGCAGTCCTCCGCCAGGAATTGCGTCACGTTGCGGCACAACGATCGGCCACAGTGGTGAAGGCGCCAGTGGAAGCGCAGGCGACCGACGCGGAGCGGATTCTGATCCGTGCGCTGGCCTCGTCTCGCCAAATACAAGCGGTCGACGAACACATTTCCGCTCGCGATGGCGCCGAGGAGGAATTCGATCCCGCGCGCCAGGCGCAATATGCTTTTCGCCATGAGAGCCTTCACCGCGGCCTAGCCACAGAATCGCTGGTGGAAGCCCTGCTCAATGCCGGGTCGGAAGTTGCCGATGTTATGGAGGTGTCCTGCACCGACGCCGAGCGCCGCATGCTGGCGGCGATTCTGTTGAAGGAGGAAGACGAAGAGCTTACCGCCGAGCGACTGGAAGGCGCGGTGCGCGCGCTTCGGCGCATTCACTTGCGGCGTCAGCAAGAGCAGGTTCAGCGCGAGTTAAAGAAGCCCGGCATTGGCAACGACCGGGAACGAATGAACGAACTGCTGCGGGAAGTTGAACGAATAAGCCGCGCGTTGCGCGATCCAGGTTTAGCGGAAGCTGGGTGAAAAGAGCTCTCATCCCCGGAAAACAGCTTGAAACAAAATGACGAATAAAGCCATCTAAGCATTTAGGGTAGTTGGAGATAGCGGCGGACGAAGGGTTTCAGCGGGCAGCGGCGCAACTAATAGACTAGTCAGTACTTATGTGCTAAACTCTATAAGTTTGTGCTAGGTGCACAACTCCGCACGACCCCAGAATTCCCACCAGTAAAAACATTATGACACGCTCCCTGCGGGCGAATTGAAGAATTTGAGGAACACCTCTTGGCTCTCGAAGATAAGTTTGACGACATAAAGAAGCTGGTCGATGCCGGCAAGGAAAAGGGATATCTCACCTATGACCAGGTGAACGATCTCATCCCGCACGATGTGCACAGTCCGGAAGACCTGGACGACCTGCTCACCACGATCGGCACGCAAGGCATTGACGTGCTGGAAGGCCCTAAACCGCCTTCTTCCGCGCTGGATAAAGACGAAATGGAAGAGGGCGAGGATGTTGAACTCGACCTCACTCCCGGTGCTATGGAGAAAACCAACGATCCCGTCCGCATGTATCTGCGGGAAATGGGAACGGTGCCGTTGCTCACGCGCGAGGGCGAAGTGGAAATCGCTAAGCGCATCGAGTGCGGCCAGGTGCGCGTTCTCAAGGCACTCTCGCGATCTCCCATCGTGATTCACGAGTTGCTAGCGATGGGCGAGGACTTGAAAAAGGGCGTCCGCTCCATCAAGGAAGTTGTCACCTTCGATGAAGAGGAAATTACCGACGAGATCCTGCAGAACCGGTTGAACGAATTTACCGGCAAGATTGACGCCATGGCCAAGCTCTACAAAAAGGCTGGCCTGCTGCAAGAGAAGTTCGTGGAGATGTCGAAGACCAAGCGGCCGAAGGACCATCGCCGCGCCCGGCGCAACCTGGCTCGCGCCATCGTGCGGGTTTCGCGCGCGGTTCGGAAGCTGGGATTCACGAATGCCGAGCGCAAGCGGCTGATTGACCGTCTCAACAAAACCGTGGACAGCATGCGGTCTCTGGACCGCCAAGCGGGAAATCTGGAACGCAAAGCCGACGCGACACGCAGCGAGGATGTAAAGAAGGAATACAAGCGTCAGGCGCGCGCTGTGCGCAGCGAGATTGAAAAGCTGGAGACCGAAGCTGGCGTGCTGTTCCAGGAACTCAAGCGTACACAGCGCGAGATCATCCAGGGTGACATGGACGCGGAGCAGGCCAAGCGTGAGCTGATCGAGGCCAACCTTCGCCTGGTAGTTTCCATTGCGAAAAAGTACACCAACCGCGGCTTGCAGTTCCTTGATCTGATTCAGGAAGGCAACATTGGCTTGATGAAAGCAGTGGATAAATTTGAGTACCGCCGGGGCTATAAATTCTCGACTTACGCCACCTGGTGGATTCGTCAGGCGATCACCCGCGCCATCGCCGATCAGGCCCGCACGATTCGTATTCCGGTGCACATGATCGAGACCATCAACAAGCTGATCCGTACTTCGCGGCAGCTGGTGCAGGAACTTGGTCGCGAACCTACCAGCGAAGAAATCGCCAAGCGCATGGATATCCCTGTTGCGAAAGTTCGCAAGGTGCTGAAGATCGCGCAGGAGCCAATCTCGCTCGAAACTCCGATCGGGGAAGAGGAAGATTCGCATCTCGGCGATTTCATCGAAGATCGAGCCGTAGTTTCGCCGGCCGAAGCCGTGATCAATGTGAACCTCAAGGACCAGACTGGTCAGGTTCTGCGCACATTGACCCCACGCGAAGAAAAAGTCATCAAGATGCGCTTCGGACTCGAAGACGGCAGCGAGCACACGCTCGAAGAAGTCGGGCAGAGCTTCGCAGTTACCCGCGAACGCATCCGCCAGATCGAAGCTAAAGCGTTACGGAAACTACGGCATCCCTCTCGCTCCCGGAAGTTGCGGGCATTTATGGATGGGGTTAGGGACTGAGAGCCTTCACCACGGAGACACAGAGTCCCGCAGAGAAATTCTCGAAAAGCACGGCTTCGGTCGTGCTTTTTTCTTTGCGAGATTGGCGTGGTGGCTTGAAATATTTCCTGTTTAGCCGCTGAATGCATTCAAGGGCCAAATACAATCGATCACGCAGCACGGTCGTTTGGAGGGTGGTGTCGGGACTTGTGCTTTGGATAAGTTTTTTGCGGCGGGTTGAGCTTTGAGGGAGGGGTTGAACTGTGCCCTTTCTTGATTCGATGCCTCATTTCCACGGGAACTTTTGACTTAGCGCCGGCGTCCATTATGCTAGTAGCTATGACCCTCCTGGACGCCAAAGCTTATAACCCGGAAAAAGAGCGCAAACGAAGAATTCGCATTATTTCTATCGTTATTATCATTCTCGTGATCGCACTCATAGCCTGGTTCAACCGCTTCTGGCCGGAGAAGCATATTGCCGATAAATTCTTTTCGGCAGTGCAAAAGCAAGACTTCGCCACTGCCTACGGGATTTACTACAACGATCCCAACTGGAAGCAGCATCCGCAAAATCACGCGCAGTATCCGTTCAATGAATTCTGGCAGGATTGGGGACCGGGCGGGCAGTGGGGACTGATCAAGAGCTTTAAGGTATATGGAACCAGCAATTGTCCCAGCAGCGGCACTGGAGTGGTGGTTGATCTGGTGGTGAATGATCGCGCGCAACATGCGCAAGTCTACGTCGACAAGCACGATAAGACGATCAGCACGCCTCCGTGCGACTTGGAATTTCACTAGGCTGCGAGCTTCCGAAGGCCTCCAGCGTCTTATTCAGCGAAGCCTCGTCTCCTACATTGAGGCACGTTTTTGAGCGGTCGATCTGCCGCATGAGTCCGCAGAGAACCTTTCCGGGACCAATCTCGATGAAAGTCTGCACGCCGTTCTCAATCAGCAGTTGCATACTTTGCAGCCACTTCACCGAACCGGTGACCTGTGCAACAAGGGTGGAACGCGCCCGCAGTTCGTCGGTGACGAAGGCAGCTTCTACGTTGCATACCACTGGATAAACCGGCTTCTGCGTTCTTAGAGCGTTCAGGTCTGCCGCCAGCCGGTCTTGCGCCGGCTTCATCAGGGCGCAATGGAAGGGTGCGCTCACCGGCAGCAATTTGGCGCGCTTGGCGCCACGCTCATCCGCAAGCTTGGCCGCACGTTCTACCGCCGCGGTGTTCCCGGAGATCACAATCTGCTCCGGCGAATTAATGTTTGCCGCAGAGCAAACTTCGCCTTGCGCCGCCTCTTGGCAAATTTCAGAAACTTTTCCAAGGTCCATGCCGAGAATCGCCGCCATCGCTCCTACCCCAACCGGCACAGCTTCCTGCATATATTTTCCGCGGTTTCGGACAGTGCGAACCGCATCGGCAAAAGTCATCGTGCCGGAAGCCACGTGCGCGGAATACTCTCCCAGGCTGTGGCCGGCCACAAAATGGGGTCTGGGAATGCGCTCCTCAAGAACTCTTAGCGCAGCCACCGACACGGTGAGAATTGCGGGTTGGGTGATCTCCGTCAACCGCAACTGCTCTTCCGGCCCTTCAAAACATAGTTGTGAAAGCTTGTAGCCGAGCGCGTCATCCGCCTCTTCAAACGTCTGCCGCGCAACCGGATACTTTTCGGCAAGATCTTTGCCCATGCCAACGGCTTGGGATCCCTGGCCGGGAAATATAAATGCAGTGACAGGTTCGCTGCTGCCGGGCTCGGCATGCAATTCAGAAGATTTTGGAGCTTCGGTGCGATTGTTCATTATTTTCTTCTTGCGAAAATCTTGCGACTGAAAGGTCAGAGAGCCGGTGCCGTTGAAACTTCGGCGATCACCGGATGAATCGCGGCCACGCCCTGCTCAATCGATTGATTGATGTTCCGCTCGGAAAACTCGGCGGCTACTCGGATCGCATTCTTGATGGCGTTGGCGTTCGACGAGCCATGCGTGATGATGCACACGCCCTTCACCCCCAGCAACGGCGCTCCGCCATACTCCGTGTGATCGATGCGCTTTTTAAAATCGGAAAACGCGCTGCGCGAAAGCATATAGCCAACCTGCCGTGTAATCGTCGAGCGCAATGATTCTTTCAATACCGTGCGCACAAGGTTCGCCACGCCTTCGGAAATTTTGAGCGCCACATTACCGACAAATCCGTCCGCGACAATCACGTCGACGCGACCGTTGAACAAGTCGCGGCCTTCGACATTACCCACGAAGTTCAACGGCAGGCGCTTCAACAAAGGAAACGCCTCACGGGTCAATTCGTTTCCCTTGCTTTCTTCCTCACCAATCGAAAGCAGGCCCACGCGCGGAGATCGGCCAGATCCGAAAGATGAGCGGCTAGTTCTACCCGATGTATTTCCAAACATATTTCCAAACATGGAGCGAGAATAGATCTCGCCCATTACCGCGAACTGTTCAAGATTATGGGGCTTGCAATCGACATTCGCGCCCACGTCAAGCAGGATCGCCGCTGTACCAGGAGCCGTGGGAAACACCGCCGCCAGCGCTGGGCGATCCACGCCAGGCAGCGCTCCCAGCACCATTTTTGCGGTCGCCATGGCTGCGCCGGTATTTCCGGCGGTAACGAATCCCGCGGCATGCCCATCGCGCACCAAGCGCACTCCCACGCGCATGGTCGAATCGCGCTTGGATCGGACGGCTTGAACCGCCTTGTCTTCCATGGTGATTACCTCGCTGGCATGGACGACCTCAATCGGCAAGCGCGCAAACGATGGGTGCCGATCCAATTCAGCTTGAACAATGTCTTTGGGACCGACCAGAAGCACGCGCACGTTGTAATTGCGCGCAGCATGGATCGCGCCCTCGACTTCTGGCTTCGGCGCTCGATCCGAACCCATCGCATCCAGCGCAATCACGCTAGGCATGGTGGCAGGGAGTTAGCTGGCTTCTTCAACTTGCAACACGTCGCGGCCTTTGTAGTAGCCGCACTTGCTGCAGGCGCGGTGCGGCATCTTCTTCTCGTGGCAATTCGGACATTCGGAGAGCGAATGGCCCTTCAAAGCATCATGCGCACGCCGCGTAGAAGTGCGCTTCTGAGAATGTCGTCGTTTTGGATTAGGCATGGTCTAACTTCCTCTCGCTAAGGCCCGTCGGCCTGCATGAATCAACTTTTTTTCAGATCTTGATTCTTGAAAAATCTTGATTCTTAAAATCCCGAGCTTCGAATTTCGCGACTGGATTCTAGTTCGCCAGTTTGCCGCGGATATCCTTAAGCGCAGCCCATCGTGGTTCTTCCAAGGTGGTCACGCAGGAACACTCTTCCACATTCCGATTTTTGCCGCATTGCGGACAAAGCCCCTTGCAATCTTCCCGGCAGGTCAGTTTCAACGGAACAGACAGCAGGATCTGCTCCCGGACTACATCATCCAGCAGAATCCCGTCCCCTTCATAATAACTGATCTCCGCCTCGGCGTCGGTCACCGACATTTCGTCGCGGCCTGCATCCGCCCCTTGCGGCCGGTACAACAGGTCAAACTCGCGCTTCACATCCTGCGTCAGCGGCTCCAGACAGCGTGCACAAAAAGATTCTAGGCTGGTGGTCAAGCGGCCCTGAATCCTTATGTCCTGAATAGTCTTGCGCTTCCCGTAATGCTCTTCCACCAGATCGGCGCGTCCGCTGCTCTCAATCGGAGTGATCTGGCGATAGTCCGAACCCAGATCGATCATGCCGGGCTCGAACCTCTCCGCAAACTCAATCGGATGAAGTTCCAAGTCTTTGATTTCGAAGAACATGGGAAACCTCCGCGACGTACTTGGCCGCCTAGCCCGCGGAGCGCGTCTAGAGACGCCAGTACCGCAAGGAGCAATACATAAGAATAAGTGTAAGGAGAAAGCAGTGTCAAGGCTGGATCAGCGCAACGCACCGACTGTCAGCTCACCGTAAAATGGTTGAGGATGACGGCGATTTCAGAAGAAGGTAAGGACCACTGGTTTAAAACTTACGACACTCTTATCGCAGTCGTGGTTACGTTTCTTGGATTTCTCGCCCGCCTCTGGGCAGCCCACGGTATCTTCCTCAATCCCGACGAGGCCTTGCACTTCCGCTTGGCGAATCAACCGTCGCTACTCCTGGCCTATAAAGCCAGCCTCACCGCTTCTCACCCTCCGCTATTGACGGTGGTGCTTTACTATTGGCGGGCGCTTGGAACATCGGAGCTCTGGCTGCGCATGCCTTCCGTGGTCGCCAGCGTGGTTTTTTGCTGGATGTTCTACAAATGGCTCGCCCGCGCCGCAGGTCCGATTGCGGGCTTCATCGGACTCCTCTTCGGAGCATTTCTCCCCCCTATCGTTCTACTCTCGGTAGAGATTCGTCAATATCCACTGATGCTGGCCTTCCTGGCCAGCGCTCTCTACTTTCTCGACGACGCCTTCGCGAGAGATTCCGCCGCCAAAATGGCGGCGTTCACTCTCTGTCTCTATGGCGCGATGTTTTCCCATTACTCCGCCTTTTTTTTCGCAGCCGCTCTCGGGATCTACGCGCTCATAAGTTTTTTTTTCAACCGTTCATCCCGCCTGTTCGCGGTCTGGGCCGCGGGGCAAATCGGCGGAATCGCGCTGGCAATTTTTTTCTACAAGAATCACATCTCGAAACTCGGACTAGGCCAGACTCGAACGGTCCTTCAGGGCTGGATGAGCGACGTTTATCTTCAGCGCTCCTACTTCGATTCAACCCGCGATAATCCCGCGCTTTTCCTTCTGGGTCACGCTTTCGGAGTATTCCAATATTTCTTCGGTCAGCTCGCCGCCGGGGATGTCATGGGGCTTTTGTTTATCATCGGACTAGTTTTTTTGTTCCGGGGAAAGGGTCTCCAGCAGAATTCAGGCGCCGCGCGCCGGTTGGGAGTACTTTTGCTTCTGCCCTTCGTGATCATCGGAGCCGTTAGCCTCGCCCATGTCTATCCCTTCGGCGGGACGCGGCATGTGGCCTTCCTGATCATTCCCGGCTTTGCCGGAGTGAGCCTCGCCATCGTGTGCCTAGCCAAAGACAAAGTAAACCGCAGCCTCAGCATTGCCGCGGTGATTCTTCTCGCCTGTATTGTTTTTGGAAAAACTCGTCCACCCCGAATGGACCGTGCCGACCAAAGCCACGCCAACATGGCCGACGCAATTCAATTTATTCACCAGAATCTGAATCGCTCCGATCTCATCTTTACCGACTATCAGACTGACCTTATTCTCGGCCACTATCTCTGCCAGCAGCGGCCGATTACGATCGACGCTTCTCCCGATAATTTCGAACAATTCACTTGCGACGGTTATCGCGTGGTCTCGGATGATTACAAAACCGAATGGATGTTCTGGGCGGACAACTTTCCAGAACATTGGCGGCAGTTGATCGGAGCTTACAATCTGAAGCCCGGCGCCACCGTCTGGGTTTTTCAAACAGGGTGGGGAATTGGTCTGCCGGAAGATCTGCGCAAGAGCTACGCCGAATTCCACAATTTGCAGTTCGAATCCTTCGGCGCCAACATCAAGATCTTCAAACTCACCGTCGGCCAGCCGATGCCGGCCGCCGTGCCATCAATCAGTGTGCTTCATTTTCCGGATGAGCTGCTCAATTCCAGCGCCCGCAGGATTTCTTCGTCGGGAATGCTCCGCCCGCCTTTCTTGGTGACAACCCCAAAACTCCCGGAGTAATCCCACATCGCCCATCCCATGCCGTGCTTTTCAAGCGACATGCGCACGTCGTGAATCCAGGCCGCACGGTCTTTTGGGTCAGAATATTCGCGGTATACTCCGAACTCGTTGCATACCACCGGAACTCCGCGCTGGCTGCTCCATTCCGCTACTTGGGTAATTTCCGCGTCGACGCGCTCTGCGTTCCAGTGATCCTGCCCATACCGAATCACCGCCATGCGATCTACGGTATCCGGCACTCCCGCGGCAACTTTTGCGGCAGATTCCGGCGAAGAGGGATAGCGTAATCCTTTTACCCAATGCCAGGAATACTCACCCCAATTTGCTCCCTGATGCGTAAAAATATGCGGATCGTAAAAATGAAAATTGTAAATCACATTGGGATCGCGCAGTGGCTCCAGAAAAACCAGTTCATCATCATCCGACCAGCGCCCTCCCGCCGCGATGATTGTGTTCCGCGGTGCGCCTTCGCGAATCGCCGTTGCAACTTTCGCCTGCACTCCATACCAGCGGTACCGATCGGAAAACTCTGGTTCGTTCAGAATTTCAAAAAACACCCGATCCGCATCCCACGTCGAATAATGCAACGCCAGCGCTCGCCAGAAATCGGAGAACTCCTGCACAGAAGTGTCGTCTTTCGCCAGCTGCGCCTTGAAGTCGCTCTCGGGATGAATATCGATGACCACCGCCAACCCGTGATCCAGAATCAGCTTTACGGCTGCATCCAGATAGCTCAAATATTCCGCCGGAATTTCATCCGGCTTATGGCTCACCATCAAGGGTTGCGGATTTACGCTCAGTCGGACGTGATCGAACCCCATCGACTTGATCAGGGCAACGTCCTCCGCGGTCGTCCAGTTCTGGAAATGCTCCTTGGTGTAGCCGCGTGTATCGTAAACCTGCGCGAACCACGCGCTGATATTAATCCCGTGCCGCAAATGCGCCAGCCGGGATGCAGGCACAGAATTCGTCAGCAATGGGGGAACGGCTGCAAGAGTCTGACCTCGCAAGAATGCTGTAACAAAGCAAAGAATAACAATCAGCGCCGAGGTGCAACGAAGAAAACGAAAATGCATTCTGTCCTTAACTCAAAATCGGAAGCGCCCGAATTCTCTTTTTCGTGGCCGCGTAGATCGCGTTGCACAGCGCCGGCGCCAGCGGCGGTACCGACGGTTCACCAATGCCGGTTGGAGCCTCGGTGCTTGGCACCATATAAACTTCCACCACCGGAGCTTCTTCCATTCTTAGCGGCGCATAATCGTCAAAGTTGCCCTGCTCCACGCGGCCTTTATCGATCGTGATCTTCGCCCGCAAAGCATTGCCCAGGCCATAAACCACGCCGCCGGGAATTTGCTGCTCGACGATGCCGGGATTCACTACCTGCCCGCAATCCACCGCCGCCACCACGCGGTGAACTCGCGGCACGTCATCCGCTATGCTGATCTCGACCACCTCGGCCACGTATGAAGAAAAACATCCAAAGCAGGCAATCCCGCGAAAACGCCCGGCCGGCAAGGGTTTTGTCCACTCTGCCTTATCGGCCGCAAGTTGTAGAACGCCGCGCATCCGCGCCGTATGCCAGGTCTGCGTGAAGTATGAGATATCTTGATCTTTATTTTGCGCCAGCATGTGCAGTCGGTATTCCAGGGGATCTTTCTTCGCCGCTGCCGCCAACTCATCGATAAAACTCTCGCTGGCGAATCCGACCTGCAACGCATACACCGACCGCATCCATCCCAGCGGCACCGGCGTTTCCGTCGTCACGTATTCCAGGGAAACGTTGGGCACGCCATACACGAACGCCGCTTCATCCGGCAGATCAGGATCCACTCCATTCGGCCCCGGCTGGCCCTTTTGCCCGCTGATCGAAGGCGCAATAATTCTGTGTGTAAATGCAACCGGCCAACCCGCGCCATCCAACACCGCGCTTAACTGATGCAGACTCGCGGGACGATACGTTGAGTGCCGCATGTCATCTTCCCGCGTCCACAAAACCTTCACCGGCGTTCCGTCTTTTGAGTCGCCGATTTTTGCATCGCCCAACGCCTTTGACACCAGCGCCGCTTCCACCGCGTAATCGTGCTCGAGTCGCCGCCCAAAACCTCCGCCCATCAGCGTGACGTTCACCTTCACCTGGTCCGGATCCAGCCCCACTGCCTGCGCCACTGAGTCGCGGCAATCCTGCGGAACCTGTGTCGGAGCCCATAATTCGCAGGCATTTGCTGAATACTTCGCAGTACAGTTTCCCGGCTCCATGGGCGCATGCGCCATGAAGGGAAGATGATATTCCGCGGAAATTCTGCGCCCTTGAACCTTTGATACATCTCCCACCGACCACAAACTCACGCCCTTTTTCGCCGCACCTTGTTTCAGCGATTCTTTTACGACCGCGGTATTCAAATCTTTATTCGGACCTGCATCCCACTTCACGTCCAGCAGCCGCCGTCCTTCCATCGCGCCCCAAACACTGTCCGCTACCACACCGACGGCCGCTTCTCCGATTTTCCCCACATACCGCACATCAGAAATCTTCCTCGACTCCTTGTCATCAAAACTCGCCAGTTGGCCGCCGATCACAGGACATCGCTCCAGCACTGCATACTTCATTCCCGGCATTCTGAAGTCAATGCCAAACACTGCCGCGCCGCGAACCTTCGATGGCGTATCCACCCGCGCCAGCCGCTGCCCAACAATCTTGTAATCCTTGCTTTGCTTCAAGGTCACATCTGTTGGAATGGGCAGGGTTGAAGCCCTTTCGGATAGCTCTCCATAGCTAAGTTGCCGCTTGGATGCCGAATGCACTATATTCCCCAGCTGCGCCACACACTGTGACCGCGCAACGCCCCAAGTCAGCGCCGCCGCTGAAATCAACATCTCGCGCGCCGCCGCTCCCGCTTTGCGCATCGGATCCCAGGTCGTCCGCACGCTGGCGCTGCCGCCTGTAGTCTGGTCACCATATAGCGTGCTCGCCCCCGCCTGCTCAATCTCGATGTGCTTCCAGTCTGCTTCCAGTTCCTCCGCCAGAATCATGGGCAACGCCGTACGCACGCCCTGTCCCATCTCGGAGCGTGCCACCACAATTGTGATTTTGTTATCCGGAGTAATCCGCAGATAAGCATTCGGCGAGAAAGTTTGGTGCTTCCCGCGTCCGCCATGCGGCAAGTAGAAACCAACTACCAATCCCGCACCCGCGGCGATCCCCGCTGCTACGAACTCGCGCCGGCTCAGCCCAGACACTTTCGTTGAAGTCGTGGTGGTCATAACCCGCCTCTTTCCGCCATACCACCCCCACCCGTAGCCCGGCGAATCGCCTTGCGAATCCGCTCATAGGTTCCGCAGCGGCATAAGTTTCCATTCATCACCGACGTGATCTGCTCATCCGTAGGATTCGGATTCTTCGCGAGCAACGCGGCCGCCGTCATGATCTGGCCGGTCTGGCAGTAGCCGCACTGCGGAACCTCTTCCGCGATCCACGCCTGCTGCAGAACGTGCAGGCCGTTCGCGCCCAACCCTTCGATCGTGGTGACGTTCTTTCCTGAAACCTGCGACACCTGTATCGAGCAGGAGCGCACTGCGGCTCCGTCCACATGCACGGTGCAAGCCCCGCACAACCCCGCGCCGCATCCAAACTTTGTCCCGGTTAATTCCAGGGTATCCCGTAACGCCCAGAGCAGCGGCATTTCTGGTGGCACGCTGATTTTTCTTTCGTTCCCGTTCACGCGCAATGTGATTTCGGCCATAGGGTAAATCCTAAAAACCCGCTTGGACAATCATCCTACTCAACCTGCGAAAAAAGTAAAATGTCGCCCGAAACTCCCTGCCTAAAGTTCACGCACTCATGTGCCGATAAAGAAGCATGCTCTCCTTCCTGTAAGGCTCAGCAGGCCTTTTCTGCCGCCGGCCAACGCTTAGAGATAGGAATGGATCGCTTCGGAAAATCAACATTGGAATGTCGTAATCAAATCGCGGGAGAATGGCGGCCGGGAATTACCGACGACCGCGGTAAGTCGCGCTTCAAGTTAGAAGTCGAAGTTAACATCTTTACCCGTAGCTCTGGCTATTTCACCGGTCAAACCGTCGACATCAGTGAATCTGGCATCGCGGCCCTGCTCAAGATAGAAATCCCGATGGGCGAAATCGTGCAGTTGGAGTTCACCGTTCCCTTCGGTCCAGTAGCAGTTCAGGCAACGGTACGCGAGAGAAGAGCCTTTCGCTATGGCTTTCAATTCGTGGAGTCTCAATCGAAGCACGAAGCCATCCAGAAAACCTGCCGCAGCCTGGCGATCGAGCAATCGCTGGAATAGGCGGCTGGCGCGGGCTAGCTCCGCTGACTTCTCTACTCAACACCAACTACTTCAGTTCCGTCAACTTCTGCGTCGCCATCTGGCCCGCTTCGTTGCCCGGATTGTCTTTCTTGATCTGCTCATAAAGACGCTTGGCATCGAGCGGACGATTGTTATTTTGGTATAGGTCGGCCAGTTGCAACTGCGCCGTAACTTTGCTCACCGCGGTAGTCGGCTTATTGATGAGTTCCTGGTAAATAGCCTCCGCGTCTTTCACGCGGTTAGTATTGCCATACAGGTCGGCAAGCGCCAGGTTCGCAATGGAAGCCACTTCTTTGCCGCCCGACGATGCCACCTCTTTAAAATTACTTTCGGCGGCCGCGTTGTCGCCCTCGGTGGCTGAAGTTACTCCCAGAAAATAGCGGGCCATATCGGCCGATCGCGTGTGAGGATACTTATTCTCGATGGCCTGGAACTGCTTTTTCGCCGCCTCGGCACGTTCTTTTGAAGAAGTAAAGCTTGGAACCCCAGGCTGCGCGGGTGTTCCCGCGGGACGTAGCTGCGCTTGCAGGGTTCGTACCGCCTCAGTCATATCGAGACTCGCCTTTTCGTTCTGTGCGTTTAGGTAATACCATCCGCCTGCGACTGCGCCTGCAATCACCACCACCGTGGCAATGGCAATGGCCAGCGTGTTCCTGTGTTCCACGCTCCAGTGGGCGGTTTTTTCGGCAGCCTCAATCGTAACCCGGCTGAATGCGTCCTGTTTAAGTTGATGGCGTGTTTGTGCGCGCACGAAGATCCCTTCTAATGGCAGCGATGGAGGCTGGCTGGATTGACCGACTATATTGCCGGACTATGACGAGCTTTTATTACGAATCAACAGTTTAACAGGAGGAAAACAGGGCAGTCAAAGCTCAGGCAAGCTCAAGACAAGCTCAATCTGCTGACCAGCGCAAGTCCCAGTCCTATGGCAACCAGATCTTCCGGAATCGCAATCAGGGCGTCCGCCACACATAGAGTGCGAACCAACCCGGCCCGGGACTGATAACCGCCTACCGCTCCCGCAATCGCTCCGGCTGCCCCAACAAGTCCCCCAAGCCACAGCGAAACTTCTCCCGCCACAGCCATAGACGCGCCGGTCAAAAAGCCCACTACAATTCGAGCCGTCAGCGGAAATGCAGAAGTTCTTGCCGGAACCCCCGGCAGAAGGTCGGCGACAAACTCCCCGAATGCCGCCAGCGTAAAGATAAGCACGGTCCAGCGCGACCCCATGAACGCTAGTGGCGAACCGGAAAGACTCATCCAGCCCAAGTGCGCCGCCCAGGCCACAACCGCCGGAGCCGTCATGGAGCGCAACCCCCCCACCACCCCAATGCCGAATGCCGACAGAATCACCAGGCGTGGATTCATCTGCGCACCTCATTTCCGGCAAGAGACGTGAAAATATTCGGCGGGCTATCAGTAACTATTGTGGCGTCTCTTCGAGTAACCCTTGTTCCAGTTTTTCCTGGCACTCAATACAATGCCGCGTCCACGGCACAGCCTCGAGCCGCTTCGCGTTGATCTCTTTTCCACAATGGCTGCACTCTCCAAAGCTGCCTTCGCGGATTCGCGCAAGCGCGCCATCCACCATCTGCAAGAGTTGCCGTTCATTGTTGCTCTGGCTGAACAGAAATTCCTTCGTGTAGGAACTGGCCGCGCGGTCGGCAATATCCTGGGCCGTATCTTCATCTGCGGAGCGGCCATCGGCCTGTGTCCGCGAGACTGTGCGGCGCAACTCCTGCTGCCGTGTCTCCAGCCTCTTTTTGAATGTATCTAACTTCTTCTTGTCCATAATGTCACTTCAAAAGTCCTGCGGCTGTACGGAGCCGCCCGTGATGTAAAGACCAAACAAAAATCATAAGCGCCTGAAATAAGATGCGTCAACCTGCCCAGCGGCTGCAAACGTCTGCACCCTTTCCCAGAACGGCGTTTATGGGCTGGAAAGTTTCCAGAACCTGCATCCAAAAAAATCCCACCCCCCCGGTAAAACGGGAAGGGTGGGGTTCTTCGAGAAAAGGCACTCAGTGAGGATTGTTGCCCCAGGTCTGCTCAGTCTCCCAGCGATGTTCCTTCCCGTTCCACCACTGATGGTACTGGTCCCAGCAATGCTGGCGCTCGGCGTTGAGATCGCGCCGTCTGCTGTCAGCCTGGGGGCTGTGGTCGCCATGATCATGGATGGCTTTATCGAGGTTTGCCTCCGCCTTCTCGACCGCGTGTTGGCACTTTGATCGGTCTTCGGCATGCGCATGCGGAGCCGCGACAAAGAACACCAGCGCCGCTGCAACCACCGCTGACAATGCATTTTTTCCTAGTTTTAGTTTCAAGGTTTTCTCCTCTATCAAAGTTAAATATCAAAGTTAAACCGTTTGGATTCTACGGCGTTTGCCGGCAGGTATTCGATACTGTTCATCATGTATCGCCGGCCCAAACGTAAATCCTCTAGGAATCTTTACCCTTCTCTACGCACAGGGACCTTCGCTGGCGCCTAACTTGTCATCCAACGAGAGGCAGGCTGAAATTCGACTGAGATAAAAACTCCATGCCGAGAGCATTGGAGCGAACTTCAGAAAGATAAAGTGACTCCGCGAGCTCCTTCCTTGACTAATAACAATCTCCCTGCGCCACACCTTCGACTGCGCTGCCGCGGTTTGTTGGTTGTGTTCGGACTAAGCCTTCTGCTAGCGGGCTGCTCCAGAAAACAAGCGGCTGTCGCGCCGCCGGATGGCTCTGCGCTCTTCACCCAGAAGTGCGCCAGTTGCCACAGTCCGAATAATGACATGCGCGCTCCGGAACCCCAGGCTCTGCGTGAGATGTCCCGCTCTACAATTCTCGCTGCGCTCGATTCAGGAAGGATGAGATGGCAGGGTAAGCTTCTCTCTAAAGCCAAAAAAATCGCCATCGCCAATTATTTGGGCATACCGGACGTTCCCGTTGCTGCAGTCATGACGGGTTACTGCGCCCGCGATCTTGATCCGCCACCGAATCCGCCGGGCTGGAGCGGATGGGGGAGCGGTCCGGGCAACAGCCGTTTTCAGCCGTTTTTGGCCGCGGGCTTAAATCGCACCCAGGTTAAGAATCTAAAACTCAAATGGGCGTTCGGCTTTCCAGGAGCTGCAGCGACCTACGGACAACCGACAGCGTATGCGGGAAAGCTTTTCGTCGGCAGCGAGGACGGCACAGTCTATGCGCTCGATTCCGCGACCGGGTGCCTGTGGTGGAGCTTCAAAGCCTCGGCCACCGTCAAGACGGCGATTTCCATCGGCAACCACGGGACTGCTGCCTTTTTCGGCGATACGAACGGATATGTGTACGCGGTCAAGGTTTCCGATGGCTCGCCGATTTGGAAAGTCCACCCGGATGCGCATCCCGCCGCACGCATCACCGGTTCTCCGCTGCTGGTGAGTGAACGATTATATGTTCCCATCGCTTCCGGCGAGGAGGGTGCCGCAGCCGATCCCAGCTACCCTTGCTGCACATTTCGCGGCAGCCTAATTGCGCTCGATACAACCTCAGGGAAACAGATATGGAGGGCGTACACGCTGGCTGAGGAACCCAAGCCCATTCGCAAGAATGCTCAGGGAGTGCAGTACTCGGGACCCTCGGGTGTGCCGGTCTGGTCATCGCCTACCGCCGATCTCAAACGGCGCGCAATCTATGTGACCACGGGAAATAATTATTCCGGTCCGCCCACCAATACTTCCGATGCCGTGATCGCCTTCGACCTGAAGTCGGGCAAGAAGTTGTGGTCCCGTCAATTCACAACAAACGATGTATGGAACAGCGGGTGCGTGGCGGAGAAGAAAGATAACTGTCCTGAACAACGCGGCAACGACTTCGACTTCGGCGCTCCTCCACTGCTCAAATCAGCCGGCGGAGGTCAGGATGTTTTACTGCTGGCGCAGAAATCCGGAGTGGTCTACGCCGTCGATCCCGCGCATCACGGCAAGCTGCTCTGGAAAACCCGCATCGGACATGGCGGCCCGCTCGGCGGCATCGAATGGGGAGGCGCAGCCGATAACCGCTACGCCTACTTTCCGCTCTCCGATTACGATTTCGATAAACCAATCGGCGGGGGAGGCCTGTTCGCGCTGAATCTCCGCACCGGAAAGCCAGCATGGCACGCCGATCCCCCAAAGCCTGCCTGTGCCGGCCAGTTCGGCTGCAGCTCGGCGCAAATGGCCCCGCCAACTTCCATCCCCGGCGTAATCTTCGCCGGGTCGCTCGATGGCCATCTCCGCGCCTACGATACTCGCGACGGAGCTGTACTTTGGGATTTCGACACCGCTCAACCGTTCCAAACCACCAACGGCATCCGCGGCCACGGCGGCTCCCTCAATGGCGCCGGTCCCGCCATTGTTAGCGGCATGGTCTA
>Ga0209530_1000206_pt1 | contig 50937 bp, 45 predicted proteins | sample BlaSpr_A8_Ref_O1_FD_187987 | JGI IMG/M metagenome (GOLD analysis project Ga0209530, IMG submission 187987) | Forest soil microbial communities from Thunder Bay, Ontario, Canada - Black Spruce, Ontario site 2_A8_Ref_O1 (SPAdes) (version 2) | ecosystem: Environmental > Terrestrial > Soil > Boreal...
GCAGGTCGAGGTCACCTTCGACATCGACGCCAACGGCATCGTGAACGTGTCCGCCAAGGACCTGGGCACGGGCAAGCAGCAGTCGGTGCAGATCACCGGCGGCTCCTCCCTGCCGAAGGATGACATCGAGAAGATGGTCAGGGATGCCGAGCAGTACGCCGAGGAGGACCGCAAGCGCCGCGAGGAGGCCGAGGTCAGGAACCAGGCGGACACGCTCGTCTACACCACGGAGAAGTTCCTCGGCGAGAACGAGGACAAGGTGCCCGAGGACATCAGGACCGAGGTCCGGGAAGCTCTCGCCGACGTGAAGAAGGCGCTGGAGAGCAACGACACCGACACCATCAAGGCCGCCACCGAGAAGGCCGCGCAGGTCAGCCAGAAGATGGGTACCGCCATCTACCAGCAGGCCCAGGCGCAGCAGGCCAGCGCGCCGTCCGACTCGGCCGCGGAGACTCCCGCGGACGACGAGGTCGTCGACGCCGAGATCGTGGATGACGGCACTGGCGAGGGCGGAGCGGCCTGATGGCTGCATCCGACAACCCGACCGAGAACGGGGAGACTAACGGCCCGGTCATTCACGACCGCCGCCGGATTGACCCCCTGACCGGCCAGGTCCGGCACGGCAAGCACGCGGCCTCCAAGCCGGCCGGCACCACTGGTGCCGGCCGGCCGGAGGCCCCGGCCGAGCCGGACGAGGCCCCAGCGAGCGAGCCGCAGGGCGCGGCCTCGTCTGGACAGAGGAGCGACGAGCGAAGCGTGGGAGTGACGAAGGAAGACGAGGCCTTGAAGCGCCCGGAGGCGAGCGAGCCAGAAGCAGAGTTGCAGGCGCAGCTGGCAGAGCGCACTTCGGACCTGCAGCGAGTGCAGGCCGAGTACGCCAACTACCGCAAGCGGGTCGAGCGGGACCGGGTCACCGTCAAGGAGCAGGCCGTGGCCAGCACGCTGACCGGGCTGCTCCCGGCGCTGGACGCGATCGACCGGGCACGCGAGCACGGCGAGCTGTCCGGCGGTTTCAAGTCGGTGGCGGACTCGCTGCAGACCGCGCTTACCCGGCTCGGCCTCAGCACCTACGGCGAGAAGGGCGACATCTTCGACCCGCAGATCCACGAAGCGCTCACCAGCATCCCCTCACCCGATGTGGCCGAGGACACCTGCGTCGAGATCCTGCAGCCGGGCTACAAGGTCGGCGACCGGATCCTGCGGCCGGCCCGAGTGGCGGTCGCGGCCCCGGCCGAGGCCGACTCCGACTCAGCCGACGGCGCAGAAGCCTCGTGGCCTTCACCGGACGAGGAAGGAAACTAGACAGGACCAGCGAGGCGGGATGAGCAGCAAGGACTACCTGGAGAAGGACTACTACAAGACCTTGGGGGTCGCCAAGACCGCCAAGCCGGCCGAGGTCAAGGCCGCCTACCGCAAGCTGGCCCGTCAGTACCACCCGGACGCCAACAAGGGCGACGCCCAGGCCGAGGAGAAGTTCAAGGAGATCTCCGAGGCGTACTCGGTGCTGTCGGACGAGAAGCACCGCAAGGAGTACGACGAGGCACGCTCGTTCGGCGGCTTCCGGGTACCCACCGGTGCCCGGCCGGGCCAGGGCGGCTTCGGCGGCTTTGACCTAGGCGACATCTTCTCCGGCGCCGGCGACGCCGGAGGACGGCTCGGCGACCTGTTCGGCGGCGTCTTCGGCGGTGGCAGTGGCCGGCAGACGGCGCAGAACAGGCCGCGGCGCGGCGCTGACGTGGAGACCGAGACCACGCTCAGCTTCGGCGACTCCATCGACGGCGCCACCGTGTCACTCCGGCTCACCGGCGAGGGGCCCTGCCCCACCTGCCGGGGCACCGGAGCCAAGGCGGGCACCGTGCCGCGGGTCTGCCCGTCCTGTGCGGGCACCGGGCTGGAGAGCAAGAGCCAGGGCTCGTTCGGGATCTCCGAGCCGTGCCATGAGTGTCATGGCCGGGGACTGGTCGTTGACGACCCGTGCCCGGACTGCAGCGGCAGTGGCCGGGCGATGAGCTCGCGCACCATGCAGGTCCGCATCCCGGCCGGCGTCGCCGACGGGCAGCGGATCAAGCTCAAGGGCAAGGGCGCTCCTGGTGAGCGCGGCGGTCCGGCCGGTGACCTGCTCGTCCGGGTCCACGTGAAACCGCATCCGGTGTTCGGCCGGGCTGGGGATAACCTCACGGTCACCGTACCGGTGACGTTCCCCGAGCTGACCCTGGGCGCGGAGATCAAGGTGCCATCACACCGCGGCGCCCCGGTAACCGTCCGGATCCCGGCTGGCACCCAGAACGGCGCCAAGTTCCGGGTGGCAGGAAAGGGCGTGCGCCGCAAGGACGGGTCCACCGGCGGGATGATCGTCACGGTTGACGTATCCGTGCCGGACAACCTCAGCGGCAAGGCCAAGAAAGCGGTCGAGGAGCTGCGCTCAGCCACCGCGGGCGCCGACCCGCGAGAGGAACTGCTCGAACGGGCCAAGGAACAATGAGCAGCCCCTACGAGCTCTCGGATGACATGCCGGTCTATGTAATCTCGGTAGCCGCCCAGCTGGCCGGCATGCATCCGCAGACACTGCGTGCCTACGACCGGATCGGCCTGGTATCCCCAGGCCGGTCCGCCGGCCGGGGCAGGCGTTATTCGATGCGGGACATCCTGGCGCTTCGCGAAATCCAGCGCCTGTCCCAGGAAGAGGGCGTCAACCTCTCCGGCATCAAGCTGATCCTGGACCAGCTCCGCGAGCTGGACCAGGCCCGCCGGCTCATCGCCGAGCTGCATGCCGAGGTAACGCAGCTCAGGAACGAGCTGGAATCCACCCGCGCCGTCGCCGCACGGCTCGCCGAGCTGCGACGCAGCGGCGGGGACCCGCGCGCGGCGCTGGTACCCGTACGCAAGATGTTCGACCCTCGGGGAGAGAAGTAGAAGTAATGGCTGACGACAAGCTAACGAGGAAGAGCCAGGAGGCGGTCACCGCCGCGCTCAGGCAGGCCGCCGCGGACGGCAGCCCGCAGGTGGAGCCGCTGTACCTGCTGGTCGCGCTGATCGAGCAGGCCGACGGCACCACCGCGCCGCTGCTGCGCGCAGTCGGCGCCGACCCCGCCATTCTCGCCAAGCAGGCCGCCGGCAAGCTGGCCACCATGCCCCGCGCCCACGGCGCCACCCTCAGCGCGCCGGAAATGTCCCGCCCGCTGCTGCGCGCCGTCTCCACGGCCGCCAGCCGGGCCCGCCAGCTCGGCGACGAGTTCGTGTCCACCGAGCACCTGCTGGTCGGGCTGGCGGCCGACGGCGGGGATGCGAGAACCCTTCTTCAAAACGAAGGTGTGACACCGGACAAGCTAGTCGAGGCGTTCACGCAGATCCGCGGTAACTCGCGTGTCACCAGCGAGGACCCGGAAGGCACCTACAAGGCGCTTGAGAAGTTCAGCATCGACCTGACCCAGCAGGCCAGGGACAGCAAGCTCGACCCGGTCATCGGCCGGGACGCCGAGATCCGCCGGGTCATCCAGGTCCTGTCCCGCCGGACCAAGAACAACCCCGTGCTGATCGGCGAGCCTGGCGTGGGCAAGACCGCCGTCGTCGAGGGCCTCGCCCAGCGGATCGTGGCCGGCGACGTACCCGAGTCGCTGCGCGGCAAGCGCCTGGTCGCGCTCGACCTCGCCGCGATGGTGGCCGGTGCCAAGTACCGCGGCGAGTTCGAGGAGCGGCTCAAGGCCGTGCTCGCCGAGATCAGGCAGAGCGAGGGCCAGGTCGTCACGTTCATCGACGAGCTGCACACCGTTGTGGGCGCGGGCGCCGCCGAAGGCGCCATGGACGCGGGCAACATGCTCAAGCCCATGCTGGCCCGGGGCGAGCTGCGGATGGTCGGCGCCACCACGCTCGACGAGTACCGCGAGCGGATCGAGAAGGACCCCGCGCTGGAACGGCGGTTCCAGCAGGTGTTTGTCGGCGAGCCTTCTGTGGAGGACACGATCGCGATCCTGCGCGGGCTCAAGGCCAGGTACGAGGCACACCACCAGGTGCAGATCGCCGATGCGGCGCTGGTCGCCGCCGCCACGCTGTCCGACCGGTACATCACCGCGCGGTTCCTGCCGGACAAGGCCATCGACCTGGTGGACGAGGCCGCCTCCCGGCTGCGGATGGAAATCGACTCCCAGCCGGTGGAGATCGACGAGCTGCGCCGTGCCGTGGACCGGATGAAGATGGAAGAACTCGCCCTGGACCGGGAATCCGACCCGGCGAGCCGGGAACGGCTGGAGCGGCTGCGCGCCACCATGGCCGACCGGCAGGAGCAGCTCACCGGCCTCACCGCCCGCTGGGATCAGGAGAAGGCCGCGCTGAACCGGGTCGGCGAGCTGAAGAAGCGGCTCGATGACCTCGAAGGGCAAGCGGAGCGGGCCCAGCGCGAAGGCGACTACGAGACCGCGTCCCGGCTGCTGTACGGCGAGATCCCCGCGCTGCAGAAGGAAGTCCTGCAGGCGGGCTCAACAGACCGTTCTGACAATATGGTTCAAGAGGAAGTCGGGCCGGACGATGTCGCGGAAGTCGTGTCGGCGTGGACCGGGATTCCCGCCGGGCGGCTGCTCGAGGGAGAGACCGGCAAGCTGCTGCGGATGGAGGCCGAGCTCGGGCACCGGGTGATCGGCCAGGCGCGGGCGGTGCAGGCGGTGTCCGACGCGGTGCGACGGGCGCGGGCCGGCATCTCCGACCCGGACCGGCCGACCGGTTCGTTCCTGTTCCTCGGGCCGACCGGTGTCGGCAAGACCGAGCTGGCCAAGGCGCTCGCGGGCTTCCTGTTCGACGACGAGCGGGCGATGATCCGCATCGACATGAGCGAGTACGCGGAGAAGCACTCCGTCGCGCGGCTGGTCGGCGCGCCGCCCGGGTACATCGGCTACGAGGAGGGCGGGCAGCTCACCGAGGCGGTGCGGCGGCGGCCGTACTGCGTGATCTTGCTCGATGAGGTCGAGAAGGCTCATCCCGAGGTCTTCGACGTGCTGCTGCAGGTGCTCGACGACGGTCGGCTGACCGACGGCCAGGGCCGGACGGTGGACTTCAGGAACACAATCCTGATCCTGACGTCCAACCTCGGGTCGCAGTTCATCGCGGACCCCGCGTTCGGGTCGGAAGCGGCCAAGCGGGATGCGGTCATGGCGGCGGTGCGGGCGGCATTCAAGCCGGAGTTCCTGAACCGGCTGGACGACATCATCGTGTTCGACGCGCTGACCTCGGACGAGCTGGCCTCGATCGTGGACCTTCAGGTGGAGCGGCTAGCGTCGCGGCTGGCCGGCCGGCGGCTCGTGCTGACGGTGACGCCCGCGGCAAGGGAATGGCTGTCGGTGACCGGGTTTGACCCGGTATACGGGGCACGGCCGCTGCGGCGGCTGATCCAGTCCGCGGTCGGCGACCAGCTGGCGCGTGCCCTGCTTGACGGTTCCATCTCCGACGGCGACACCGTTGTCGTCGATGTGGACCCCGCTCTGCTTGCTGGAAAGGAAGCGGACGGGCTTACGGTACGGCGGGGCGGGGCCTAGGCGTCTTGACCTTAGTGTCCAGCAGGCGGTCGTAGTCGTCCTCGCCCAGGCCCAGGTCGACCCGGAGACGGAACCGCAGCCGGAGCAGCAGCGGGAGCTCATCGCGATCGTTGTTGCGCAGGCTGGAGTCCACGCCCGCGGTGGCCCAGTCGAGCGCACCGGTCAGGTCACCCTGCTCGATCAGCACCTCGGCCACCATGTCGCAGGTGCGTGGGTCTGTCCTGCCGGTCTCGGCGAGGTCTTCTATGATCGCCTGCGCCTCTTCGCCGCTGTCCAGGGCGTAGAGGGCGCGGGCGAGCTGGATGCGGGGATCGGCGAACGTCTCCCCGCCGAGGTCGATCGCGGCGCGGAACTCCGCGGCGGCCTCGGCCGGCTCCTCTGCGAGCAGCCACTGCTCCCCGGCGCGCACGTGCGCCTCGGCGCGTGACATGTCGTCGGGTGCCGCCTCGCTCGCGAGCGTCCGCATGCGGACGGCCGCCCGTTTATGGTTACCGCTCCGGGCAGCGTCGACCTCTATGGCATCGAATAGCTCTCCGGACAAGGCAATCACCCTTCAGACCGTACCCATCGAGACGGCAGGCAATCCGGACACATGATGTTTTTACCGCCGAGTGCGTTCAAGAGCATCCCAGAAACCGCGGCGGAGCGCATGCCGGACTTCGTCATGAAGCAGGAAATCGATCGGCAGTGCCGACCCTTGCAGCAGCCTGGCCTCCAGGTCAGAAGGCATCCTCGGCTTGCGTGCCAGCACCGCTTCCAGCCACAGGGCCGGAGCGTCACGGGCCACTGACTCGCCGAAGTCCTGGCCTTCTTCATGGGCGGCCTGGACGGCATCCGCGAGGGAAACCGCGGGCTGCGGGCTGTAAGTGGATGGCAGGACCTGCTGCGGGCCGCTGTACGGAGCACTGCGGGAGGCCGCGCTGCCCTGGCCGTGCTGCGGGCCGCTGTGCTGCTGGGCGGTGCTGTGCTGCCCCGGGGTGTGCGGTGCCGGGGCGAGGTCGCGGGCGTCGCGCGTCTCGCGGGCCTGGCCGCGGGAAGGCAGGCGGCGGAGCTGGGCGGATGGCGCCGGGAGGGGCTCGGCCGTCTGCGGATCGGCGATGGTCGGCCGGTCCTCGCGTACTCGCTCCTCGCGCGGACGGTCTTCGCGTACGCGGTCTTCTCGTGGTCTGTCTACCCGGTCCTCGCGTACGCGGTCCTCGCGTGGCAGTGACTCGCGGGCGGGGAGGTCGCGGGCGGGGAGGTCACGGGCAGGGAGGTCACGGGCAGGGAGTTCGCGTACTGAGCTTTCCCGCGCCGAGGTCTCCCTGGCCGGGGCTTCTCGTACGGGGGCTTCTCGTACGGAGGTCTCGCGTGCTGATGTTTCCCGGACCGGGCTTTCTCGTACCGGGGCCTCTCGCACGGTGGTCTCGCGTGCCGTTGCTTCCCGTACCGTTGCTTCCCGTACCGGGGCCTCACGTACCGGGGCCTCACGTACCGGGGTCTCACGCAGCGCGGGCTCGCGGGTAACCGTCTCCCGGGGTTCGCGCGTCTCCCGGACGCTGGCCTCCCTGGCCGATGCCCTCGGCAGCTGCAGCGCGGGACGCTGGTACTCGGCGACGACGGGTGCGGTATAGATGGCCGGCGGGGTGGAGCTCTGCTGGTAGGCGCCCACGCCTGCCAGGTGGCCGTTCGAGCGGATCGCCAGGTCCGGCTCCTCCAGAACGGGCTCCGCTCCCGCGATCAGCTCCACATACGGCCGCAGGTGCTCGCCACCGATCTCGATGAGGTCGTCGGCTTCCTGGCGCAGCGTGCGGGAGATCGTCCAGTTGCCGTCCACGGCGATGTGCACGAGCGTGACTCGCATGCCCAGATCCTGGACATCCGCGATCACCTGAGCCAGATCCTCTTCCGCGCTCACCACGAGCGCGTCACTGATCGCGTTGTTCCTGGCCAGGGTGGTCAGGTCGCGCTGGATCTCGGTCTCTACGCCTTCCCGGCGCCCGGGCCTGACCTTGGCGAGGCGGAACTTGATGCCGGGCAGGTCGGCCAGCGCGTCGTGCTCTGCCAGCCTCCGGCCGTCGGCGGATGTCTCGTACCAGTAGCAGCGAAGCAGCGGCAGGCCGGAGCGCTCCCTGGCAAGGCTGGACAGTAGCTGCAGCAGTCCCTCGTAATCCCAGGAGACCGATTCGCCGCGACGTGTCCCGTGCACTGCCATGGCGCCATCCGCGAGCACGTAGCCAGCGTCAACGAACAGCGCGCAGCGATCCACGGCCCCACCGTCCTTCCTCCAGCGACTGCCCGGCTTTGGCGAGCACAATCGGTGATTCGTGCACCGACTTGTTATCAGGGTAGTGAAACAAGCCCGCCGGGGATGGCTTTCCGCGCATTCCCGCTGTCTAGGGGATGGCGGTAATGGCGCAAACCCCTGCTTCTCCTGCGGTGAGAGTGAAGGTCAGGGCGGGTCCGTAACAGCGACCACGCCGACCAGATAGGGGACATTGGCGCTGGTGAAGCTCACGGCGGGACTAACGGACAGGTTCTGCGCGAACGATGCGATACTCGGCCCATCCCGCGGCCAGGTGATCGTGCTCACTACCGCGTCGGGGCCTGGCGGGAGTGCGTCAAGCGGGACTGTCAGCGACGGCCCGACCACCCTGGCGCCGTCCAGCACCATCACCTGAGTACCCGGCGCGGCCTGCGGGTCAGTGGTCACCACGACGAGCGCCCAGCCGTCGGCCTGCCAGTCGTCGGGTACCTGCGCGGACCAGGTGCCGGCGCCGTACTGTGCGACCAGGCTTGTCACGTTGGCGAATGCCTCGGACTGGACGCCGCCATAAGGGAAGGTGGCGCTGCCGACGTCTGCGGCGGTGACCGGCTGGTATTCCTCGCCGGGCCCGCGCAGCTCGATGGTCTCGTTCTCAGGCTGCCAGCCCCGCCAGGACCAGTAGAGACCCGCCCACAGCACCTGGCCGGGAAGTGCGATGCCTGCGCTGCTGTCCGCCCAAGGACATAGCGCGGCGCTCGCGGTCACCACGGTGTCCTGGCCGTTCACCGCGAATCGCGCACCCAGGCCGCCATCGGCCACACCGATCGTGCCGCGCTCGGTAACGCTCGAGCCACCGCCGCTCACCGTGATCGACGGCCCGGCGCCCGCGGTGGCACCGGCGGCGACGGTCACCGGCAGGTAGCCGGTCGCGACCGCGCCGGGCTGCAGCGAGGCGTGCTGACATGAGGCGCCTTGCTCCGTGGTGGCGCAGGTCCAGCCCCCCGCCATCGGCGGATCCTGGTAGGTCACGCCAGGCGGCAGGGTGATGGCTGCCGTGACCTGCTTAGACACGGTTCGACCGGCGTCCGTGACGGTGAACTCGACGAATCCCGAGGCGCCGGGCAAGAGTGCGCCGACCGGGTTGATCAGTGCGGCGAGCAGGATGGGCACGGCTGGCTTCGGCCGGGGCCGGGGCCGGGGAGCCGGCCGAGGTGATGGACGCGACGGAGCCCGGGCGGGTGCCGTGAACCGCGCTATGGCGGGGCGGGGCACCGGCGCTCGCGTCACTGGTGGCGGGGCCGGCGCCTGCGTCGTCGCGGGCGGTGCCGGCGAAGGCCGGGCGGGGGCGGGCGGCGACGCCAGGTGCACGATCGGCGTTGTGCTCGCCGTCAGTGCCAGCGCCAGCGCGACTATGCCGGCCGCGGCCGCGGCACCACCGGCCGCGGTGGCGGCCTGCTGGCTCTTCGGCGCGTGCCGGAACCAGAGCAGCCGGCCACCGATCCAGGTCAGCACGCCGCCGCCATGGTGCGAGACCGCGGCCAGGTACGCGACGGCCGCCGGGCCGAGGATGACCGGCGCGACAAGACCGCGCAGCGCCACGTTCACGTCGGCCAGCTCGGCGTACACCGCCCGGCAGCCGGTGCACTCATCAAGATGGGCGGCCACCGTCGCCGTCTCCCGCTTGGCGAGCCCCCCGCGGATGAAGGCGCCGAGCTTGCCCGCCACCGGGCGGCATTCGCTGCGCATCACGCCGGACAGGTGCATCTGCAGGTACGCCTGCCGTAGCCCTTCCCTCGCCCGGTACGCCAGGGCCGCGACGCCGTTGGCGGTAACGCCGAGCAGGGCCGCCACCTCCGCTGGCCTGGCGCCCTCGATCTCGGTGTGCCACAGCACCGTCCGCCAGCGCTCGGGCAGCGACGCGAAGGCGCGGACGATCATGGTCCGCTCCAGGTCGGCGATCGCGGGATCGTCGAACGGCACCCCCGGGTCGAATGCCTCCATCTCGCCGGAGACGACCAGCTTGCCTTCCGCCTTGAACCGGTCGTAGGCCACGCGGCGGACCGTCGTCAGCAGGTACGGGCGGAAGGAGCTGTCCGGTCCGCCGCCGCGCTTGAGGCGGCCGAGTACCCGGGCGAAGGCCTCGGACACGACGTCGTCCGCCTCCGGCCGGCCGTGCACCAGCTGCCTGGCCAGGCTCCGGGCCGCGGCGGCGTGCCGCTCGTACAGGACGGCATACGCGGCGGAGTCAGCGGTCCGGCTAGCCGCGACGAGATCGGCGTCGCTCGGCGGCAACGACTCGCCCACTACTCACCGTCCCGTATTAATTTCATTCAGTTAGCAAAATCATCGCGCAACTCGCGTCATGAGGGGACGGGTTTGCCGTCATCCCATCGATAACCCCGACTTCGAGGAGACGGAGGAACCCGTTGGGCCCCGGCGCTCTGGATGTGGCGACGCTCCGCGAGACGTGGCGGCGGCACAGCCTTGCGGCAGGCTGGGTCGCCGCGGACGACTGGCATACCGCGGCTGTTGACGCGGTGGCGGAAGCTGTCCTCTTCCAGGGGGAACCGTCCCCCCGGACCCCCGCGGCCTTCCGGGGGGAACCGTCCCCCCGGACCCCCGCGGCCTTCCGGGGGGAACCGTCCCCCCGGACCCCCGCGGTCTCCGGAGTACCGGCTGCGGACCTGGCCCATGCTTGCGGCAGCCTGGGCCGGGCCCGCGCTAAGGCAGGAGTGGGCATCGCCGCGGCGATCGCCGACCTTGCCGCGCTCTATGCCGTGCTCGATGGCGGCAGCCCGCCGCTGCACGTGGTCAGCTCCATCGCGGAAGGATGGGCGGAGGAAGGGCTCGCCCGGGAATCTCACGGTCACTGCGAAGACCCGCTGACCGGCCTGACCACCGTGCCCTATCTGCGCACCCGGCTGACGGAACTGTACCGGGAGGCGGATCAGCTCGGCATCAGCCCGGCGCACACCCATCGCCTGATCGTGATCAGCCCGCTGCCGCGAGCCGACCCGTGGCTCCGGATGGCGGGGGCCATCCGGCTCGGGCACGACCTGCGGGCGGCCTTTCCCGGCGGCGACACGCTGTCCCAGGTACCAGGTCCAGGGTCGGGCATCGCCCTGGTCCAGGTGCGCTGGGACCTGCCGTCCCGGTACACCGACCTGCGCAATGCGGTGCAGGTCACCTGCTGCGCGCAGACCCGGATCATCACATTGCCGGCCAGGCTCTCCGAGGCACTCCGCCTCGTCGAGGATCTGGCCCACTGACGCCGCCGGCGCCGGATCACCCGTGGAGGGGACGGGATCCGGCGCCGACGGCCCCTCCTGGCCTGCCATAAGATCGTGGCCGTGAGCGATCAGGCTGAGCTACTCGAAGCGATCAAGACGAACGCCGTCATCCACGGGGACTTCGTGCTGTCCTCGGGAGCCCGGGCAACCAGCTACGTCGACCTGCGCCGGGTGCTGCTTGACGGGCGGCTGGCGCCGCTGGCGGGGCGGGTCATGCTCGACCTCACCTGGGACCTGGACTATGAGGCGGTCGGCGGGCTCACGCTGGGCGCCGATCCGGTTGCGACGGCCATCATGCACGCCGCCGCCCAGCGAGGTACCCCGGTCGACGCGTTCGTGGTACGCAAGGACGCCAAGACGCATGGCCTGCAGCGCCGGATCGAGGGGCCGGAGGTGGCCGGCCGCCGGGTGCTCGCGGTCGAGGACACCTCTACAACCGGCGGCTCCGTGCTCACCGCGGTCGATGCCCTGCGTGCGGCGGGTGCCGAGGTGGTCGGCGTCGCGGTACTGGTTGAGCGGGGCGCGGCGGCACGCGTCGCGGAATCCGGGCTGCCGTACCGCTTTGCCTACGAGCTAGCGGACCTCGGCGTTTCCTGACGGCTCCGGCTCGCCGTTGCGGGCCTGGGCGTCGTCTGTGCCGGGGGTCCCGCCTCCGCTGGCACTGTGCCTGCCGCCGATAAGGCCTTCACGGCGGAACTGACGCCAGCGGTAGAAGACGCCGCCGACGATGATCAGCACCACCACGGCCACGATCCCGTAGGTCGCGTCGGTCAGGTCCTTATTGTGAGTCCAGGCGCTGCCGAGGTTGTAACCGAGCAGGGACAGCGCCGTCGCGTAGATGACGGTGCCGATCACGTTGAGGATGCCGAACCGCATCGGGGGGACGCGCACCAGGCCGCAGACCAGGGAGGTGAAGGCCCTGATGAACGGCAGCATGCGCCCGACCGGAATCGCCCAGGTGCCGCGGCCGGCCAGGAACCGCTCGGCGCGGTCTACGTCGGCCTCGGTCACCAGCACGTACCGGCCCAGCTTGTTCACCATCGGTCGGCCGCCGATCCGGCCGACATAGTAAGAGAGGTATGACCCGGCAAGCTCGGCAAGGGTGCCGAGGACGATGACCAGGACGATGCTGTGGTGATAGTGGTACGCCCACGCGCCAGCGAGGCCGAATGTGACCTCCGACGATATCGGGATGCATGCGGCTTCCAGGAAGCCGAACAGGATCAGCGCAGCGAAGCCCGCCGAGTCGATGAAGCTCTCCATAGGGTTCCTGTTCTACAGCATGGCTGCTACTGCCCGGTGCATCTTGGCATGTGCCAGGCCTCTAGAGTAGGGAACTGAGAGCCAGCCCATATCTACCTGGAGCCTCCGTCATGCCTATCGCGACCCCAGAGATCTACGCGCACATGCTCGACACGGCCAAGGAACGCGGTTTCGCGTATCCCGCCATCAACGTAACGTCGAGTCAGACCCTGAACGCCGCGCTGCGCGGGTTCGCCGAGGCCGGCAGCGACGGCATAGTTCAGGTATCCACCGGCGGCGCCGACTACCTGTCCGGCCAGTCGGTCAAGGACATGGTGACCGGCGCGGTGGCGCTCGCCGAGTTCGCGCACGTGGTCGCCGCCAAGTACCCGGTGCACATCGCGCTGCACACCGACCACTGCCCGAAGGACAAGCTGGATGGCTACATGCGCCCGCTGGTGGCCCTCTCGCAGGCGCGAGTAGCGCGCGGCCAGGAGCCACTGTTCCAGTCGCACATGTGGGACGGCTCGGCTGTGCCGCTCGGCGAGAACCTGCAGATCGCCGCGGAACTGCTTGAGGCCTGTGCCGCCGCGCGCATCATCATGGAGATGGAGATCGGCGTCGTCGGCGGTGAGGAAGATGGCGTCGTCGGCGAGATCAACGAGAAGCTGTACACCACGCCTGATGACGCACTGGCCACCGCCGAAGCCCTGGGCCTGGGCGAGCACGGCCGGTACATCCTGGCCGCTACCTTCGGCAATGTGCACGGGGTGTACAAGCCTGGGCACGTCAAGCTGCGGCCTTCGGTGCTGAAGGACATCCAGGATGCCGTAGGCGCTAAGTACGGCATGGACAAGCCATTTGACCTGGTGTTCCACGGCGGCTCCGGCTCGGCGCTTGAGGAGATCCGGGAAGCGATCACCTACGGCGTGGTCAAGATGAACGTGGACACCGACGCCCAGTACTCCTTCACCCGGCCGGTGGCGGGACACATGTTCGCCAACTACGACGGCGTGCTCAAGGTCGACGGCGACGTGGGCAACAAGAAGGCCTACGACCCGCGCGCCTGGGGCAAGGCAGCCGAGAACGGCATGACGGCCCGCGTCCAGGAAGCCTGCGAAGACCTCCTCTCTGTCGGCCATCACGTGAGCTGACGCCCGGATGTACGCCTCCGCTGGGTCCTGCGGTCTCAGCGGAGGCGTTCTGCTCTGTTGAAGGCGGCAAGGATGCTGGCGATCACCCGTTCGGGCTTGTACATGATGTCCGCCCAGGTGAAGTGCACCACCTCGAAGCCGGCCTCACGCAGCCTGGCGTCACGGCGCAACTGCCTGACCGCCTCGTCCCTGGTGTCGTACTTCTTCTTGCCGTCAGCCTCGGCAATGGTCCGGTGCTGCGGCCAGTAGTAGTCGACCCGGCCAATGAAGCCGTCGGGCCCGCCCAGCTCTGCCTGCAGATCGGGCGGTTCTAGCCCATGCTCGTGCATGACCACGCGTCCGATCGACTCAAGCACCGACTCCGCGCGGCGGTCGCTGAAGTCCACTACGCGGCGGGCATCCAGCACGTGCGGCCACCCAGCGCAGTGGTCCAGTACTGTCTGGAGCTCGCCGCGGTTCGTCTTCATCTGATGCAGCGCATCGTCGGCCACCACGACGCCGCCGAGGAAACTCTCGTGCCTGGCCAGGTCGACCACAGTTCGCGCCACCGTCGTGCACGGCACCCCGTACATTGTCATCGTGTGCTCATCCGGCACATCAGCGGTGAAGATGTGGACGCCTGAGCGCGTGCTGCTGTTGCCCATGGCACGCCCCGCCTGCGTCACCGAGACGAATCCCTCAGGCACGGTTTCCAGCATGCTGAGGCCGTGTATAACCGCGGCCGACTGGTGGCTAGCCACGAGGGAAGCCGACGTCTGCGCATTCACCGCGGCTACCTCAAGCGCCAGCGCCTGACCCGGGTCCGATGATGCCTTGTCCGCCACATCACGCCAGACATAAACGCCACGGCGTACCGTCCGCAGCACGCCACGCCGAACTAGCCGTCGCAGCCGGGCCTCCGACAACCCAGCCGCACCCATTTGCTCCACTGTCGCCACTCCCCCGTTAGCGGCGAACACCCCCAGCAGCCTCCTGGCCAGCTCATCCGCCACACCCCCACCCGTCCCCCGGCCTCCCATTTACTAACGCTCAGCGACCAAAGGTCAGTCAACTGTCACCTCCACGCCACCCCCAAAGTAAGGCAACAGCTGTTTCGGTAGGTTACGACCACTTTTAGGTCCGAAATGTCATAGTTCGCGTGGCGCTAAGGTACCGAAACAGGTGTTGCCTTACTTGAGGGCAGGCGGGGGTAGGGAGGTGGCGAGTGGGTGGGGGCGGCTAGGCGGGGTGGGGGCGGCTAGGCGAGGTGGGGGTAGGGTCTGGAGGATGGGACGTGAGAATTTGCTGGCGGGTGGCGGAGTGGCGGCTACATTTCTGCTGGACGATGCGGAAGCTGCTAACGCGCTCGCAGAGGCTGGCGTGACTGCTGGGAACGGCGTTACGGCTGGCGTGGACGCCGGACGGGTTCGGGTGGTGGCTGGGCGGTTTCCGTCTTACTCGGCGGCTTGGGCCGCGCTGGCTGAGCTTTCGCTGCGGGCCGGGGATCCGGTTACGGCGTATGCGTATGCGCGGACCGGCTACCACCGGGGGCTGGACCAGCTGCGGCGGTCCGGATGGCGCGGCAACGGGCCGGTGCCATGGTCGCATGAGGCGAACCGGGGGTTCCTGCGGTCGCTGTACTTCCTCGGGGCAGCGGCGGCGGCGATCGGCGAGGACGAGGAAGCGGAGCGGTGCGAGCAGTTCCTGCACGACAGCAGCGCGGAGGCCGCCGCAGTGCTGAGCGGGACGGAGCGTTAAGCAGGACGCGGCGCTAAGCGCGCCGCCGCAGGGCCGAGTTGCTAACTGGGACGTAACGAACGTAACAGGATGATTCCGGCCGGGGGGCGCTGAGGGTTACTGTGCGGTTGACCGGGTAGTCTCATCTCGCAAGAGCCCCTGCCGCGCTTGCGCCTGAGCGGGGGCTTCATTATTTTCAACCCGGGGGGTTGAGGCACGACATGCCCGCCATCGTGGTGGTTGGCGCCCAGTGGGGCGACGAGGGCAAGGGCAAGGCAACGGACCTGCTCGGCGACCAGGTGGACTACGTCGTCAGGTACCAGGGCGGGAACAACGCCGGGCACACGGTCGTCGTCGGCGACGAGCACTACGCACTGCACCTGCTGCCATCGGGCGTGCTCAACCCCGACGTCACCCCGGTCATCGGCAACGGCGTCGTCATCGACCCGCCGGTGCTGCTTGACGAGATCAAGGCGCTCGCGGATCGCGGCGTCAGCTGCGAGCGGCTGCTGATCTCCGCTAACGCGCACCTGATCATGCCCTACCACCGGGCACTGGACAAGGTGAGCGAACGCTACCTCGGCAGCAACCGGATCGGCACCACCGGCCGCGGCATCGGCCCGGCCTACGGCGACAAGATCGCCCGGGTTGGCATCCGGGTCCAGGACCTGTTCGACCCGGGCATCCTGCGCGAGAAGCTCGAGCTGGTGCTGCGGGATAAGAACCAGGTCATGGGCAAGGTGTACAACCGCCGCGGCATCGACCCGCAGGCCGCCGCCGACGAGTACCTGACGTACGCGACGCAGCTGAAGCCGTACGTCGCCGACACCTCCCTCGTGCTCGGCAAGGCGCTCGACGCGGGCAAGGTGGTGCTGCTTGAGGGCGCGCAGGCGACCATGCTCGACGTGGACCACGGCACCTACCCGTTCGTCACCAGCTCCTCGCCGACCGCCGGCGGCGCGTGCACCGGGGCCGGCATCGGGCCGACGCGGCTCACCAAGGTCATCGGCATCGTCAAGGCGTACACCACCCGGGTGGGCGAGGGTCCGTTCCCGACCGAGCTCACCGATGAGTCCGGCGAGTTCCTGCGCAGCACCGGCCACGAATTCGGCGTGACGACCGGGCGGCCGAGGCGCTGCGGCTGGTTCGACGCGGTAATCGCGCGGTACTCGACCCGGATCAACGGTGTCACCGACTACTTCATTACCAAGCTGGACGTGCTGTCCAGCCTGGACAAGGTGCCGGTGTGCGTCGCCTACGACGTGGACGGCACCAGGTACGACGAGATCCCGATGACGCAGACCGAGTTCCATCACGCCCAGCCCGTCTACGAGTACCTCGACGGCTGGTCCGAGGACATCTCTGAGGCCAAGTCGTTCGGCGACCTGCCGCCGAACGCCCAGGCGTACGTCCGGGCCATCGAGGACATGATGGGCGCCCCGGTGAGCGCTATCGGCGTGGGCCCGCGGCGGGACCAGACCCTGCAGCTGCGCGACATCATCTAGGGACCGGCTAAGCGGTTGGCACCGTTAATTTGCGACACCAGCCAGATCGTCCCTAAAGGATCGCGCTTAGAGGTCGCGCGGAGTGGCGTGATCCAGGGTTGTACGGTGTCGCCGGAGTCGGTCAAGCGGCCGGAGCGCGCATAGGGGCTGTGGTTACGAGCGTTACTCCTGAGGTTCCGTTAAGCGGAGGATCCATGCTTAACGGAATAAAAAGCGTCAGAAACGACCACTTTTCTTCCGCGGAGCACGGATCTTCCGCCTAAATCCTGGGCAAACGGCTCCACGGGCCGTTCTGGCGCGCACGGCCCGGGTGCGCGCCCTGGCACGCACGGCGGGTGCGCGTCCTGGCACGCACGGCCCGGGTGCGCAGGTGCACTAAGCTCGCGCCCGTGCGCATCCTCGTCATCGGCTCCGGCGGCCGCGAGCACGCGATCGTCCGGTCCCTCGCAGGTCACGGTCATGACCTGCACGCCTCCCCCGGCAACCCCGGCATCGCAGAACTCGCCGAGACCCACCCCGGAACCGCCAGCACGCCGGAAGGAATCACCGCCCTGGCCCGCACGCTGAACCCCGGCCTGGTGGTCATCGGGCCGGAGGTGCCGCTCGTCGCGGGGGCCGCGGACGCCCTGACGCAGGCCGGCTTCACCTGTTTCGGGCCCAGCCAGCGGGCGGCCCAGCTGGAGGGTTCCAAGTCCTTCGCCAAGGACGTCATGACCGAGGCGGGGATCCCTACTGCCCGGGCTATCACCTGTCGCGATAAGGCTGCGGTGGACGTAGCACTGGCGTCGTTCTGCGCTCCTTATGTTGTTAAGGACGATGCGCTCGCGGCGGGTAAGGGCGTCCTGGTCAGCAGCGATATCGGCGCGGCGCGGGCTCACGCGGCCGGCTGCGGCACGGTCGTCATCGAGGAGTACCTGGACGGGCCTGAGGTGTCGCTGTTCGCGATCTGCGATGGCAGCACGGCGGTGCCGCTGCTGCCGGCCCAGGACTTCAAGCGGGCCAGGGACGGGGACGAGGGGCCGAACACGGGCGGCATGGGGGCATACACCCCGCTGCCGTGGGCGCCGGCGGACCTCACCGGGCAGGCGATGGATCAGGTGATCCTGCCCGCTCTGGACACCATGGCCAAGCGCGGCACGCCCTACCGCGGACTGCTGTACGCCGGCCTGGCGCTGACCGCGAACGGGATCAGGGTGATCGAGTTCAACGCCCGGTTCGGCGACCCGGAGGCCCAGGTGGTGCTGGACCGGCTCGCCTCGCCGCTGGCTGACCTGCTGTACGGCGCCGCGACGGGCGACCTGAGCAGCGCCGCGAACCCGGGGTGGCAGGACGGCGCCGCGGTGAGCGTAGTGATCGCCAGCGAGGGCTACCCGGAGAACCCGGTGCGGGGAGATGCGATCCGCGTCGGGCAGGCCACCCCAGACGCCTACATCCTGCACGCCGGCACGGCGCTGGACGCAGCCGGCGGCCTGGTGTCGGCCGGCGGGCGGGTGCTGAACGTGGTCGGGACCGGGCCGGATGTCGCCGCCGCGCGGAACGCGGCCTACCGGCGCGCGAGCACCATCGAGATGCGAGGCGGCTGGTACCGCCATGACATCGCCGCCCGCGGCTGAGCCACCCGCGGCTGTGCCGCCCGCGCGTGAGCCTCCCGCAGCCGAGCCGGAAGATCCGCCGCTGCGGGTCAGCACGCTTGAGCTGTTCTTCGACCTGGTCTTCGTCTTCACGATTACCCAGCTCACTACGCTGCTGGCCCGCAACGAGGTGACGCTGACCGGGGCGCTGAAGGTGGTGCTGGTCTTCGGCGTGCTGTGGTGGATGTACGGCGCGTACGCGTGGCTCACCAACGCCCGCACCCCGTCCCGCACGCCGGAACGGCTGCTGCTGCTCCTGGGCATGGCGGGGTTCCTGATCATCGGGATGACCCTGCCGTACGCGTTCAGCCGCCGTACGGACGGCATCGCGCTGGGCCTGGGGTACCTGCTCGTGGTCGCCGTGCACGCGGGGCTCTACGTGCGGCTGAATCGCAGCATCCTGAGGGTGGTGCCCTTCAACGCCAGCGCGGCGGTGCTGGTTATCCTGGCCGGGGCAATCGGCGGCGTGGCCGGGTACTGGCTGTGGGCGTGCGCGCTGGCCGTTCTGGTGTTCTCGCCGCTCATCGTGCCGCAGAGCCGGTTCCGCATCTCGCCTGCGCATTTCGTGGAACGGCACGGCGCGGTGATCATCATCGTGCTCGGCGAGTCGGTCGCCGACATCGGGCTGGGTGCGGCCGGGCACCCGGTGACCTGGACCGTGCTGGTCTGCGCGGTACTCGGCCTGGTGCTCGCGGCGGTGCTGTGGTGGACGTACTTCGGCGTCGGAGACGACGAGCGGGCCGAGGCGGCGTTCAATGCCGCACCGGAGGAATCCAGGCCGGCCCTGGCGCTCAGCGCGTACTTCTACGCCTACGTGCCCATGCTGCTTGGCATCGTCGCGCTGTCCGCCGGCATCAAGGTGGCGATGCAGCATCCCGGCCTGACCCTGCCTTACCGGCCCTGCCTGGCGCTGGCCGGGGGGATGGCGCTGTTCCTCGGCGGGGACGTGCTGTTCCGGCGCGCGCTGGGCATCGCGCCGCTGCGCTACCGCGGGATCGCGGCCGGCGTCTGCCTGATCGCGCTGCCGGTCGGCGTGACGCTGAGCGCGGCGGTGGAGATCGGGCTGCTCGCCGTCATCGGCGCTGGTGCGCTCCTGCTTGAAGGGTGGAGCGAGCCGCCAGATACCGTGGAGCCATGATCGAGCGCTACACCCTGCCCGAAATGGGGCGCGTCTGGAGCGACCAGCACAAATACGAGCTGTGGTGCCAGGTGGAGGTCCTCGTGCTGGCCGAGCAGGCGGCAGCGGGAATCATCCCGGCGTCGGCGGTGGAGCCGGTAAGGAACGCGCCGCCGCCCACCCCGGAGGCGGTCGCCGCGATCGAGAAGGTCACCGACCATGACGTGATCGCGTTCCTGACCGCATGGGCGGACAACACGATGCCGCGGGAAGCCGCCGCCTACGTGCACTACGGGATGACCTCCTCGGACCTGCTGGACACCGCGCTCGCCTTGCAGCTGACGCAGGCGACCGACATCCTGCTGACGAAGGCGGACCGGCTCGTCGCAGTGCTCAGGGACCACGCGCTGGCGCATAGGGACACGCTGCGGACCGGGCGGACGCACGGGATCCACGCGGAGCCGGATACCTGGGGGCACCGGGTGGCGGACTTCGCGTTCGCGATGGCGCGCAGCCGGGACCGGCTCACCCGCGCCCGGTCGTCCGTCGCCGTCGGCACGCTGTCCGGCCCGGTCGGCAGCTACTCCAACATCGACCCGGCCATCGAGGCCGCCGTCATGCCGGAACTCGGCCTGCACCCGGCGGATGTGGCCACCCAGGTCGTTATGCGCGACGGGATCGCGGAATGGGTCAGCGCGCTGGCCATCCTCGGCACCGTCTGCGAGGCGATCGCCCTGGAGGTGCGGCACGGTCAGCGGACCGAGCTGCGCGAGCTCGCCGAGCCGTTCCGCGTCGGCCAGAAGGGCTCTTCGGCGATGCCGCACAAGAAGAACCCGATCCGGTCCGAGCGGATCACCGGGCTGGCGCGACTGCTGCGCAGCTATGTGACTCCTGTCACAGAAGGCATCCCGCTCTGGCACGAGCGGGACATCTCGCATTCCTCTGTCGAGCGGATCGCGCTGCCCGACGCGGCCATCACCGCTGACTACCTGCTACACCTGACCACTGGCCTGATCGAGGGACTCACCGTCGACGCGGACCGGATGCGGGCCAATATGGACGCCACCGGGGGGCTGCTGTACTCCTCCGCGGTGCTGCTCGTGCTGGTCAGCGAGGGCCTGAGCCGCGAGGACGCGTACTCACTCGTGCAGGCGGCGGCGATGGACACCTGGACCCTGCTGGCCAAGGCGCCAGAGGACGCCGGCAGGATTACGTTCCGTGACGCACTGCGCAAGCAGGCCACGACACGCGGGCAGGTCCTGCCGGAGGCGGCGCTGGATAGCGCATTCCGCCCTGAACGGTACACGGAGCGGCTAGCTCCCGTCTTCGAGCGCCTCGCGCGGCTAAGCTGACACCCATGACCGAGGCTCCCGAGACCCGCTACCACGTCCAAGGCGGCACCCCGCTGGCCGGCACCGTCTTCGTGCAGGGCGCGAAGAACGCGGCACTGAAGATGATCGCCGCGTCGCTGCTGGCCGCTAACGGGCGCACGGTGCTGCGTAACGTACCGCCGATCGAGGACGTGAGACGCGCGGTCGAGCTGGCCCAGGCCATCGGCGCCCTGGTGGAGTTCCACGAGGCGGAGCGGACCCTGGTTGTCGACGCATCCCACCTGACCAGCCCGGTACTGCCGGCCGACATCGCGCGGCGCTTCCGCGCGTCGGTACTGTTCGTGCCGGCCCTGCTGCACCGGTTCGGCGAGGCCATCATCGAGGGCGTCGGCGGCTGCAACCTGGGCAGCAGGAACCTGGACTTCCACTACCGCGGCTTCACCCGGCTCGGCGCCACCGTCGACGAGGGCGAGTCGGTCATCCACATCAAGGCCGCCAAGCTCGAGGGCGCCCACCTCTACCTGGACACGCCGTCGCACACCGGCACCGAGAACCTGATCATGGCGGCGTCGCTGGCGCCGGGCAAGAGCGTCATCGACAACTGCGCGCAGGAGCCCGAGGTCCTCGACGTCATCTCGTTCCTCACCAAGATGGGCGCGCGGATCACCGGTGGCGGCACCGGCTTCATCACCGTCCACGGGGTCGACCAGCTCACCGCCACCGAGCACACGGTGATGCCGGACCGGATCGACGCGGGGGCGTTCGCCATGGCGGCCGCCATCACCGGCGGCGAGCTCAACCTGGTCGGCGCCACCCTGGATCACTTCGGCGTCGTCCGCTGGAAGCTCGAGCAGATGGGCGTCGAGTTCGAGCAGCACGGCGCGGTGCTGTCCGTGCGGCGGGACAAGCCGCTGCGCCCGATCAACGTGATCACCGGCCCGTACCCCGGCTTCGCCACCGACCTGCAGTCCCCGATCATGGCGCTGGCCTGCCTGGCCGACGGGGCGAGCTACATCCGGGAGACGATCTTCGATGGCCGCTACACGCTGGTCGGCGAGCTGAACAAGATGGGCGCCAAGGTCGAGTTCGACGGCAACGTGGCCATCGCGCACGGCCCGGCCGCGCTGCGCGGCGCCGAGGTGATCGCGCACGACCTGCGCACCGGGATCGCGCTGATCCTGGCCGGCCTGGCCGCCGAGGGCGAGACGATCATCGCGCCCGGCTACCTGATCGACCGCGGTCACGCGAACATCGCGCAGCGCTTCACCGCGCTGGGCGCCGATATCTCCGTAGAGACCGTATAGACAAAGCAGAACGGCTTGTGGTTCCCGTTCTGCTCTAGCTTTTCGCGTCAGCCTGAGTTCGCCTCGTTGTAGAGGTTCTCGATGTTGCCGTCCAGGTAGGCGCTGTACGACACGCTCGGGGTGTTGCCGCCCTCCTGGTATCCGCCGATCACGCCGATGATTGTGCCGGATCGGGTCAGCGGATTGAAGTTGGTGATCCACGGGCTGCCGCTGGTGCCGCCGGTGAAGTCCGCGCAGTTGAACTGCAGCTGGGTCGGGCTCTGCTGGCTAGTCCAGTTCAGGCAGGAGATGGGCGCGCTGCCGCTGTCCGGGTAGCCGGCTACCCGGACCAGGTGCTCGAAGCCGTCGTTGAAGGCGATCTGGTTGGCGCCGAGCACCTCCTGGATGCTCTTGCCGTTGAGCGGCTTCAGCACGATGAACGCGACATCGAGGTCGGGATCCGCGTCGTTCACCCAGCGCGGGTCTATCACGTAGCGCTCGGGCGTCCAGACCCCATCCGGGCTGTTGCCGTTCGCGTACTCAGGAATGAACACGATGTTCGACCGGTTCGCACCGCCGGTACCCGAGTTGATGCAGTGCGCAGCGGTGATCAGCACATTGCCCGCGGTGCTGTCCACCACGCTGGCCGTGCAGAAGTGGTCACCGCTGCTGTCACTGTCGAACAGCGCGCCGACGCGCGGCACTCGCGCGTCCTGCTTGGGGGTTGGCGTGCTGCCGGGCGAGGGCAAGGGGGCTCGGTGCCCGTGCCAGAAAGCCCCGGCACCGAGCAGGCGCTCCCTGGTCCAGTACCCGGAGCCGCCGGGGGCCGCTTTCGGCGTGGTGGCGGCGGATGAGCAGCCGGCCACGGATGCCAGCACGAGCACCGCGGCCGCCGCTGGGAGTCGCGAGTTCACCGGTTAGGCCCCGATCGCCTGGTCGTACAGCTTCTTGATGTCATCGCCGAGGTCGTCGCTGTACGAGATGTCCGGCGTACTGCCGCCTTCCTCGTAGCCGCCGAGGACCCCGACGATCGTCCCGGTCCGGGTCTGCGCGTTGTAATCGGTCAGCCACGGGCTCCCGCTGGTGCCGCCGTAGAAGTTGGCGCAGGGGAACTCCAGAAAGCCGGCCGGCTGCTCGGTGGTGTTGTTGTCACAGGTAATGGGGGCATCGTCGCTCGCCGGGTAGCCGGTGACCCGGACCTTGTGCTGATAGCTAGTGTTGAACGCGATGGTGTTGCCACCGAGGACATCCTGGATGTTCTTGCCCTCATACGGCTTGAGCACCACGAACGCGACATCGAGCCGGTCGTCCTGGCCGTTGACCCAGCGGGGGTCCATGAAGTACTTCGCTGGCGTCCAGATGCCGTACGGCGTCTGACCGTCCGCATAGGCGGGGACAAACGCCACGTTCTGCTTGTCCGCGCCCCCGTTGCCTGAGTTGAGGCAGTGCGCGGCGGTGACGATGACGTCGTGGCCGGGGCTGTTGACGACGCCGGCGGTGCAGAAGTGGCCGCCGCTGCTGTCGCTGTCGAACAATGCGCCGATCCGGAGCGTCTTGGCGTTCTGCTGTGCGGCCGGAGTCGAGCCTTCTTCCGGTTCCGTCCAGTCCTCTGGGTGGTATTCCTCCGCGGCTAGCAGCCGCTCCTTGGTCCAGTAGCCGGCCGGCGCCTGCGATCCTTCTGCCGCGGTGGAGCCGCCGCTTGAGCAGCCGGCCAGGGCACTCCCCGCCAGTATGAGAGCCGCCGAACCGGTTGCGACGATACGTGCATTCATGACTACCCCCCGTAGTCATGATCTTACCGCCAGGCTTTGGCCACCTGCAGGAAGGCGTCGTTTCCCTCCGGATCGCCGATGCTGACCCGGACTCCCTCCCCGGCGAACGGCCGGACCGCTATGCCGACCGCCTCGCAGGCGGCGGCGAACTCCATCGTGCGCTCCCCCAGCCGCAGCCAGACGAAGTTGGCCTCGGTCGGCGGCACCGTCCAGCCGGCCGCGATCAGCTCCTCGCGTACCCGGGTCCGCTCCTTGACGACGAGGTCGACCCGCTCCATGAGCTCGTCCTCGGCCGCCAGCGATGCGATCGCCGCCGCCTGGCCGATCTGGTTCACGGTGAACGGCAGCATGGTGCTGCGGACCGCCGCCGCTACCGGCTCATTGGCCACCAGGAAACCGATCCGGAGTCCGGCCAGCCCGTACGCCTTGGAGAAGGTCCGCAGCACCGCTACGTTCGGCCGGTCCCGGTAGATGGTCATGCCGTCCGGCACCGCCTCGTCGCGGACGTACTCATGGTAGGCCTCGTCGAGTACGACCAGGCAGTCGGCGGGTACCCTGTCCAGGAAGCTCGTCAGCTCCTGCGCGTGCACCACGGTGCCGGTCGGGTTGTTCGGGTTGCAGACGAAGATCAGCCTGGTACGTGGCGTGATCGCGTCCGCCATCGCCGCCAGGTCGTGGGTCTCCTCGCGCAGCGGCACCCGCACCGACTCCGCCGCGGCCAGGTCCGCCAGCCCCGGGTACGCCTCGAAGGAGCGCCACGCGTAGATCACCTCGGCACCCGGCTCGCCCACCGCCTCGAAGAGCTGCTGGGCGACGCCCACCGAGCCGCACCCGACCGCCACGTGGCTTTCCGGCACCGCGAACCGGGCCGCGATGGCCTCGATCAGCGCTACCGCCCCGTTGTCCGGGTACCGGTTGACCGACCGGGACGCCTCGGCGATGACCTCCACGACCGACGGCAGCGGCCCGTAGGGGGACTCGTTGGAGGACAGCTTGTGCGACTTGCCCGTCGTGCTGACAGGTGTCCGGCCTGGCTTGTAGGCCGGAAACCCGTCCAGCACCGAGCGGAAGCGGGGCGATACGTCAGTCATTCCCCCAGTCTGACACCCGCGAGGTCAGCGCAGCCACCCGGCTCTTAGCGCAGGGATCCGGCTGCCCGGGCGTATGCCTCCTGGGCGAGGACCTTGGCGCCCTGCTGGGACGCGTCCGGGCCGACGATGGTGACCGCGCCGACGAAGCCGTCCCCCCGGTACACCACGGACCACACATCCACATCGGCGTAGCCGGCGGCCTTGACGTTGAGGGCGCGGGCCTGCTCGGCGATCCCGGGCATGGCCGACTCCTTGACCGAGTAGCTGAACGTCTTTCCGTCCACGGTCGCGCGGTAGTGCGAACAGCCCGACGGCAGCTTCGCGGCCAGGGCCTCCGCGGCGGTCGCCGCCGAGGCGGCCACGATGACCTCTGATACCCCGTCCCGGCCGACCCGGAAGGTCTCCACCGAAGCGGGAGCGCCCGCGAACGTCGCCGAGTTGAACCCGGTGACCGTCGCCTGCGCGCACTTGGCCGGGGTGACGCTGACGCCCTGCAGTGACTCCTTGCTCTGCCGTACGTCCGGCAGGGCGCTGTAGGCACCGTCCTGGGCCGTCGCCGCGGGGCTCTCGCCGTTGACCTTGCCGAGCAGGGCGTCTCGCAGCTGCCCGGCCGAGAACGTGCTCTGCCCAGCCGCGGCCGCGAGTCCGGCCGTCGAGGTGGGGCTCGCGGTAGCACCGGCTCCGTTTCCGGCCGCGGAACCGCAGCCGGTGATAGCAACCGCGCCAGCCGCCAGCAGTGCCGCGGCGACGGGCATGGGCCGTTGCCAGTAACGTTCGGACATGGAGATACCCTTCTTACGCTCCGGAATTGTTTTGCCTCGAAGCGTGAGACTAGCCTACGGCCGGTGATCAAATGATGGCTTTGAGTGAACCCGGCCGGCCGGGCCACCTGCCAGTACCCAAGTCGCCGCTGACCTGATTGAGTTGATATCTGCTGCTCAAAGATGCTCAAAAGAGGGGATATCGGATGGGTCCACTGGCGGGTATCAAGGTCGTTGAGGTGGCGGGGCTTGCCGCCGCTCCGTTCGGATGCATGATCCTGGCCGACCTGGGCGCGGACGTGCTGCGGGTCGACCGCGTCGACCGGACCGGGAACAGCGCGAGCGGCGTCAGCCACGGCGCCTGGACCGATCCGCTCAGCCGGGGCCGTCGCTCCATCGCCCTCGACCTGAAGACCGCCGAAGGCCTCGAGATCCTCCTCCAGCTGGCCGGGCACGCCGACGTGCTGGTGGAGGCGTTCCGGCCCGGGGTGGCGGAACGGCTCGGCTTCGGCCCCGACGTCTGCCTCGAAGCCAACCCGCGGCTGGTGTACGCCCGGATGACCGGCTGGGGCCAGGACGGACCGCTGGCACCCACCGCCGGGCACGACATCGACTACATCGCGATTTCCGGTGCGCTGTCCATAGTCGGCCGGGCCGGGGAACGCCCGCTGCCGCCGGTTAACCTCGCCGGGGACTTCGGTGGTGGCGGGATGCTGCTCGCCATCGGCATCCTTGCCGCGCTGCTCGAGCGGCAGGGCTCCGGTCGCGGACAGGTGATCGACGCGGCCATGGTGGACGGCTCGGCGCTGCTGACCGCCATGTTCCACGGCCTGCGGGCCGGCGGCACGTGGCAGGACGAGCGGGGCACCAACCTGATCGACGGCGGTGCACCGTTCTACGACACGTACCAGACCGCCGACGGCGGGTACCTGGCGGTGGGCGCGCTGGAGCCGGCCTTCTACAGTGAGCTGGTCGCCGGCCTTGGCCTGGCCGACGCGGGCCTGCCGGACCGGAACGACCGGGCGAACTGGCCCGCACTCCGCGAGCGGCTGACGACGGTCATCGCCCAGCGCACCACGGCGGAATGGGCCGAGGTCTTCGCGGGATCCGACGCGTGCGTCGCGCCGGTGCTCAGCCTCAGCGAGGCCCCCGATCATCCGCACAACAAGGCCCGTGGCACGTTCACTGAGGTAGCCGGGCTCACCCAGCCGGCGCCCGCGCCCCGCTTCAGCCGCACTCCGGCCGATCCGCCGCAGCCGCCCCCTGCGCCCGGCGCGGACACCGACGCGGTGCTCACCAGCCTCGGCTACGACCAGCCCCGCATCGCCGACCTCCGCAGCCGCCGCGTCACTGCCTAGGGAGTGCCGCGTCACTGCCTAGGGAGTGCCGCGTCACGGGGTAGGCAACCGCCGCGTCACCAGGTGAACGGGCGCGTCACCGGGTGAACGGGCGCCAGCCGTGCCGGTTTTGCACCTTAAGACCGCTTTGGCCGTGCCGCCGACTCTATTTATGACGGAAGATTCGTGTTCGACGGACGATTAGTGGTCGTTTCTGACTCTTTTTCTTCCGGCGAGCACGGATCTTCCGCAACGCTAGTCACATCGACCTCATTAAACCCAACCGCCGTTTGGGCACCGTGCGGCTGGGCGTGCGGCTGGGCGTGCGGCGGGATTCGCGCGGCGGACGGGCCGCAAGGGCGCCTCCGTCCCTGGTGAATATGCCGGATCCGGCATATTCACCAGGGACGGAGGCGGACCAAACCGCTATCCGGGCCGTTACGGGACGTGGTTATCTGGCGTCGCCGTAGCGGGCGTCTGGGGGCTCGGCGGCTTCGCGGCGGCGCCAGTCTTCTGGGAGGGCCACCTCGAGTACGTCGTCGACGGTGATGACGCCGAGCAGGCGGCGCTCGTCGTCGACAACGGGGATGGTAATGAGGTTGTAGTCCGTCATCAGCACCGCCACGTCCATCACGTCGGTGTCGACGCCGACCCGGACCGGATCGGTGTCGCACACGCTGATCAGCGTGGCGTCTGGCAGGGACTGCACCAGCGTGACCAGCGATGCCACCCCGCGCAGGCAGCCGGATTCGTCGACGGCGTGCACGCTGGTCAGCGCCTCCGGCTGCAGGGCGGTGGCCGAGCCGACCTTCGCCAGCGCCGCACCGACCGTCGCCAGCGACGGCAGGCTCACGAAGTCCATGCTCATCAGGCCGCCGGCGCTGGTCCGGTTGAAGCCGAGCAGGGTCAGCACCTTGGCCCGCTGCCCCGTTGGCAGCAGGTCGAGCACCGGCTGCCGCCGCCGCTGCGGGAGCTCGGCGACGGCGTCGGCGGCGTCATCGGACCGCATCAGGGCGAGCACCGCGGCGATTTCCGGGTCGGTGCGGGCGCCGAGCAACCGGACGGCCAGGTCCTCGTCGAGCTCCTCGAAGACGTCGGCCTCAAGCTCGGGGTCGTCGTGCACCCGGCCGAGGATCTCGGTCTCCTCCTCCTTGGAGGCGTCCTCGAGCAGGTCGGCAATCTGGGCCGGCTTAAGCCGACGGATCCGGGCGACCGGGCCGCGCTGCCGCGCGCTGCGCTGGTGCCCGATCAGCCACTCGAAGTCATGCCAGTCCCGGCAGGACCGGCCATGCGGGACAGCCACGGGCCGGAACGGGTTCCGCCCCGCGGCGCGGGTGTCCACCCCGGACAGCACCCACTCGGTGCCGTCGATGGCCAGTTCCAGGTCCTGCGCCCGGACCAGCCGGGCGTTCTGCACGTCGATGAGCCGGTGGCCGAGCACGTCTGCCCTTAGCAGCACCTCGCCGTCGCGCCGGTCGAAGTGCCGCAGGTCGAGCCGGGCACTTGACAGCGGCAGCGGGTCCGCGTCGAAGCTGAGTACCTGCTCGACTGGCACGTAGACCTGCCGACCGCCGACCGCCGCCACCATGCCGGTGACCTGCGGATAGTCAGTTCCGCGAACCTGGACGATCACGTCGGACAGCTTCCCGAGCGATTCGCCGCTGCGATCCGCCATCGGCCGCTTCAGCAGCCGTGACAGCCGCAGCCTGGTCCCACCGTTCGCCGGTGCCCCAGGTTCTGGAGGCTCCGCGTCGGGTGAAGGTGTCATCTCTGCCTGCTATCCCCGTGGCGTCCGCGGTTACCGTCACTCTGAGCGCGGGTTCTGGCCTACAGGTTAGCGCCATCACCGGTCAGGGTGGTATGAAGTCAGCGGCAGGGTTAGACCGGACGAAAGGCGCAGACCAGATGGTCACGCGTAAGGCAGCGAGCGTGCTCGAGCGGAGCGCCGGCCTGCCGGACAGCTTCTGGTACTCCGCGAAACGGCGGCTGCTCGGACCGCCTCTCGTCAATCAGGAACTAGGTGAGCAGCGGCTATCCAAGCCGCTCGCCCTTGGCGTGCTGTCACCGGACGGGATTTCCTCCTCCGCCTACGGCACCGAGGAGATCCTGATCGCGCTGCTGCCCATGGCGGGCCTGGCCGCGTTCACCCTGATTCTGCCGATGACCCTGGTGATCTTGCTGGTCATGGTGCTCGTGGTCCTCTCGTACCGCGAGATCGTCATGGTGTACATCCGGCCAGGCGGCTCCTACGTGGTGGCGCGCGAGAACTTCGGCCCGCGAATAGCCCAGGTCTGCGCGGTCGCCTTGCTCATCGACTACATCGTGACCGTGGCCGTGCAGATCGCGGCGGGCACGGCGGCGATCGCCTCCGCGTTTCCCAGCGTGGGGCCGTACAAGCTCGAGATCTGCGTTGGCGTGATCGTGCTGATGGCCTACGGGAACCTGCGCGGCATCAGGGAGGCGGGCCGGGCCTTCGCGATACCCACCTATGTCTTCTCGGGCTCCGTCATCTTGATGATCCTCGTCGGGCTGGTCCGGGAGGTAATGGGGAACCTTCATGAGTACAACCCGCACGCACTGCACGGGACCGTGCAGATCGGCACCGGCACGGCCGGCCTGATCACCGGCGCCATGATCTTCACCCTGCTCCGCGGGTTCGCGAACGGCGGCGCGTCGCTGACTGGCATCGAGGCGGTCTCGGACGCCGTCGGCGCATTCCGCCCCCCGGAGGGGAACAATGCCCGGCGGGTTCTCATAGCCGAAGGCTGCATCCTCGGCGTCCTGGTCGCGGGCATCTCCTGGCTGGCGCACGCCACCCATGCGACGCCCCGCACGAGCGGCTACCCGACCGTGCTGGCCCAGGAGGCGCAGGAGGTATTCGGCCATAGCGTCGTCGGGCAGGCGCTGTTCTACCTCGTTCAGGCGGCGACCGCGCTCATCCTCTACACCGGCGGCAACACCAGCTTCAACGGCTTCCCGTTCCTCACCAGCTACGTGGCTGGCGACTCGTTCCTGCCCCGCTGGCTGCTCAAGCGCGGCCACCGGCTGGTGTTCTCCAACGGCATCATCCTGCTGACGGTGGCATCGCTTGCCCTGCTGATTATCAAGGACGCGGACGTCAACAGCCTGGTCCCGCTGTACGCGATCGGCGTGTTCACCGCCTTCTCGATGGCTGGCTTCGGCATGGCCAGATATCACCACAAGCACCAGACGCCCGGCTGGCGGCGCCGGATGATCATCAACGCCTCGGCCGGGGTCCTCACCCTGATCGTGGTGGCGATCTTCGCGATCGTGAAGTTCACGGAGGGGGCCTGGCTGGTCCTGGTCCTGTTCGCGGTGCTCGTGCCCGCCCTCATCCGGCTCAACCGGGAGTACACCGATGAGACCGAGGTGCTGGAGGCGATCGCCGGCAAGGAACCGCCACCGCTGCCGCGCTACACGCGCCGGACCGTCTTTGTTTTCGTGGACAGTTTCGACCTCGCTACGCTGGCCGCGCTCCGCTACGCACGGAGCCTGCGGCCCACGACGATCCGCGCCGTGCACTTCGAAATCGACAACGTGCGCGCCGAGAAGCTACGGGAAAAGTGGACGAGGGCCGACCGGGGCATCGCGCTTGACTTCATCGACTGCCCCGACCGCAGGCTGACCATGGCGGCGGCGGAGCTGGTCGAGCGCGAGACCGAGGACGCCAGCACGCATGTCACCGTCGTGCTGCCCAGGCGCAGCTATTCAGCGCTGCTCGGCCGGCTCCTGCACGACCGCACCGCCGACAAGATCGCCGCGGCGGTCAACCGCATTCCCCGGTCGGCCGCGACCATCGTGCCGTACGACGTGGAGAGCCGAGTGCGGGTACTGAAGGAGCGCCAGGCCACCAAGTCCGTGGACACGCTGGCCACCAGCCTGGCCGAGCAGGTGCTGCCGGAGGCGCACGTCATCGCCAGCCTGATAACGGCCACGCCGGACGCGGCGGCACCGGACATGCGTGAGCTGGCGCCGGGCGTGACTCCGATCGGCTCACTCACCAGGCCAGGACGGTTCACCGTCGAGGGCCGCATCCGGCTCGTGGAGATCAGGCCGGTACAGCGGAACTCCGTCCTGGCCTGCGAGATATCCGATGGCACCGGCGTGGTCACCGCCATGTTCTACGGCCGGTCGCATATCCCTGGCATGGTGTGCAGCGCCCGGGTCCGGCTGCGGGGCTCCGTCGGCCTCGGTGAGGATGGCCGCCCGGTCATGATCAATCCGGCCTACGAGCTGCTCTTCCCGGCCGTATTACGGACTGAAGTATTACGGACTGAACCGGTAGCCCATGCCGGGATCAGTCAGCAGGTACTTCGGCTGGGACGGCTCGGGTTCGAGCTTGCGGCGAAGCTGGGCAACGTACACGCGAAGGTAGTTGCTCTCCGTCTCATACGACGGTCCCCAGACCTCACGCAGCAGCTGCTTCTGCGTTACCAGGCGACCGCGGTTCCTTACCAGGATCTCCAGCAGCTGCCATTCGGTCGGCGTCAGCCGGATGTCTTCATCCCCGTTGCGCAGCACCCGCTTGGCCGCCAGATCCACGATGAAGTCAGGGGTCGTCACCACGGGCTCGTCCGGGGCCGGGACGGCCCGGCGAACGGCGGCGCGCAGGCGGGCGAGGAGCTCGTCCATACCGAACGGCTTCGTCACGTAGTCGTCGGCGCCGGCGTCGAGCGCGGCCACCTTCTGGGCCTCCTCGCCCCAGGCGGACAGCACGATGATCGGGATGGAGGTCCAGCCGCGGACGCCGTGAATGACGTCGGTTCCGTCCATGTCGGGCAGGCCGAGATCCAGGATGATCACGTCCGGGCGGTCACGGGCCACGGCGGTCAGGCCGGTCGCACCATCCACCGCGGTACTGACGACATACTCGCGGGCGGTGAGGTTGATCCGCAGCGCGCGCAGGATTGACGGCTCGTCATCCACTACGAGCACCCGGGTCATTGCCCGGCGCCGAGCGCTGACTTGTCGCTGCGCACCATGGGCAGCGTGACCCGTACCGTGAGCCCGCCGCCCTGGGTGTCGAGAGCCTCGATGGACCCGCCCATGGCCTCGGCGAAGCCCTTGGCCACCGCCAGGCCCAGGCCCACACCCGGGCGGCGATCGTCCAGGCGAGCGAACGGCTCGAAGATACGCTCCTTCTGCTCGTCCGGCACGCCCTGGCCGTGATCGACCACCTCCACGGCCACGGTGTCCCGGAGTAGCTGCGCGCGCAGCTCCGGTGGCTCGGACGACGGCGAGTGCCGCAAGGCGTTCGAGAACAGGTTTGCCAGCACCCGCTCCAGTAGCCCTGGGTCGGCGAGAATGAGCGGGAACCCGTCTGGCACTGCCATTTCCAGGCGGGGCGAGCCGTCGAGCCCGTGCAGGGCTATCGGCGCCACCTCGTCGATAGCGGTAGGCCGCAGGAAGGGCTGCAGCGATCCGGTGTGCAGCCGGCTCATATCAAGCAGGTTGCCGATGAGCGCGTCGAGCCGGTCTGCGTTCTGCTCGATGTTTGCCAGCAGGTCGGCCTGATCGGCGGCGGACCATGCCACGTCGGTCTGCCGCAGGCTGCTGACGCTGGCCTTCACCGAGGCCAGCGGGGTGCGCAGGTCATGGCTGACCGCGGCGAGCAACGCGGTCCGCATCCGGTTTCCCTCGGCAAGCGCCTCCGACTGGGCCGCCTGGGTACGCAGCCGCTCCCGGTCGAGCGCCGCGGCCACCTGAGCGGCGAAGCCAGCCAGGAGGGCCCGGGTTGCCGAGGGAGCCTGCCCGTCGACCAGGAGCGTCAGGTCATGCCGGATGTCGAGCCTGGAGGCGACGGGCATGCTGCCGTCCACGCCACTCGACGCGACCCGCACCCAGCGCCCGGCGACCCGCTCCTGCAGCTCGGCCTGACCGCCGTGAGTCCTGGTCAGGTGTTCGAGAATGGCCGTCGCGGTGTCGGCTCCGCCCAGTACCGTCTCGGCGAGTTCAAGCAGTGATGCCGCCTCGGCGCGGCTGTATGCCGCCTGGACGGCTCGGCGTGCGGCCAGGTGAACCACGCTGCTGACGGCCACCGCGACGGTGACGAACAGCAGCAGGGCCAGCAGCTCTCTCGGCTGCTGGATGGTGAAGGTATGCAGCGGCTCGGTGAAGTACCAGTTGAGCAGCAGGCTGGCCGCCACCGCTGCGAGGACGGCCGGCCAGAAGCCGCCGAGGACGGTGATCGTCACCACCGCCACCAGGTAGAAAAGCAGGTCGTCGGCCAGGTTCAGGTGCTGCCGCAGGGACGCCAGGACCAGGGTCATCAGCGGGAGGGCGACCGCCGCCAGCACGCAGCCGGCCAGCTGCCTGCGAACGTTGATCCCCCCGGCCGGATCGGTGCCCGGGGCGGGGATCAGGGCAGCGTCAGGTCGGCCGGCGGCCGTCTCGGCGCGCTGGCCTGCGTACGTACCCATAGCTACCAGTGTGAGCCTTCTTGCGTACCAGCGGAACAGCACCCCGAGGCAAGCACAGGCCAGCGAGCACACGCCGATGGCGATGGCGGCGTCCCTGGCAACGGCGGCGGTTGGCCGCAGGTCGGCGTACGGCGGGCGGGAGAAGCCCGCGACAGTGAGCCACCCCACAGCACTGATCAGCACCGATGCGACCGGCATGGCGGCAAATGACATCAAACCGGATATGATGGCACAAGCTATCAGCACGCCGGTCGCTGTCATGGCGCCGTGCAGCGCCGCGGCCAGGGTGCCGACGGCGAGGAACGCGGCGAAGCTGACCGGCAGCGCATAGGGCGCCGGTATACCGCGCTGGAGGAAACCGGGAGTCATCTCTTGTCTATTTCAGCCCTGGATCAGGGTTAAATCAGCGATCTTGATGGAACCTTAACGCCCAGGTCATGAACCTTTACGGGGTCCATACTGCGACCGCCCGTCGACCCGGAATAGCGTCGGATGCGACGGATCCGCAGAGGGATGTCCGCTGAAGATGTCCACTGAAGATGTCCAGAATGGAGTCACGCCCTAGTGGCTGTAGGTAAGGCGACTCGCGACCTGCGCAACGGCCAGGTCCAGGATCTGCCCGAGACATTCTGGTACACCGCTAAGCGGCGGTTGCTCGGTCCGCCGATCGTCAATGCGGACCTGCGTGAGCAGCGGCTCTCCAAGAAGCTCGCGCTCGGCGTGCTATCCCCGGACGGCATCTCCTCCTCGGCCTACGGCACCGAGGAGATCCTCATCGAGCTGATGCCGATCTTCGGCCTGGCCGCGTTCTGGATCATCTTGCCGATGACCGGTGTCGTCCTGTTCGTCATGCTGCTGGTGGTGCTCTCCTACCGCGAGGTAGTGATGGTCTACACCAGGGCGGGCGGCTCCTACGTCGTAGCCAGAGAGAACTTCGGTCCGAGAATCGCCCAGGTAGCCGCCGTCGCCCTGCTGATCGACTATGTCGTGACGGTGGCGGTACAGGTGGCGGCGGGCACGGCCGCCGTCGCCTCCGCAATGCCCGCCATCGGCCCGTACTCGACCCCGATCTCCATCGGCATCATCCTGCTGATGTGCTTTGGCAACCTGCGCGGCATCCGGGAAGCGGGCAAGGTGTTCGCCCTGCCTACCTACCTGTTCACCGTGTCGGTCGTCTTGATGATTACCGTCGGTCTCGTCCGCGAGTTCACCACCGGCCTTCCGCAGCAGGACGTGCTCGCCAAGAGCGCTGGGTACATTCACGTCGGCGGAGACATCAGCGCCCTTGGCATGTTCGCAGTGGTGTACGCGCTGATGAAGGCGTTCGCCAACGGTGGCTCATCGCTCACCGGCATCGAGGCGGTCTCCAACGCGGTCAGCGCGTTCAAGCCGCCGGAGGGCATCAACGCCCGCCGGGTGCTGGTGACAGAGGGCGTGATCCTGGGCACCCTGGTGGCCGGCATCTCCTGGCTCGCGCACATCACCCATGCGGCCCCGCACACGCTGGGCTACCCGACCGTAATCGCGCAGGAAGCGAACGTAGTGTTCGGCAGCGCGGGACACTTCATGTTCTTCATCGTGCAGGCGGCGACCGCGCTGATCCTGTACACCGGCGGCAACACCAGCTTCAACGGGTTCCCGTTCCTGACCAGCTTCGTCGCCGAGGACTCCTTCCTGCCCAGGTGGATGACCAAGCGCGGGCAGCGGCTGGTGTTCTCCAACGGCATCATCGTGCTGACCATCGCGTCGGTGACGCTGATGGCGGTGGTCGGCTCCAACGTGAACTCGCTGGTCCCGTTCTACGCGATCGGCGTGTTCACCGCGTTCTCCATGGCCGGATTCGGCATGGCCAAGTACCACCACACGCATAAGGAACAGGGCTGGCACCGCAAGCTGGTCATCAACTTCTCGTCCGGCGTGCTCACCTCCATCGTGGTGGTGATCTTCGCCTGGGTTAAGTTCACCGAAGGCGCCTGGCTGGTCGTCATCCTGTTCCCGGTGCTGGTGTTCGTGCTGATCCGGCTGAACCGGGAGTACCGGGCCGAGGCGACCGTGCTGGAGAACATCGGCGAGCGCAGGGCGTCGGGCGTGGCACCGCCGCAGCCCAACTACACCCGGCGGGTCGTCATCGTCTTCGTAGACGATTTCGACCTGTCCACCATCGCGGCGATCCGCTACGCGAAGAGCCTGCGCCCCACGACCCTGCGGGCCGTGCACTTCGTCATCGACACCGACCAGGCTGAGCGGCTGCGGGCGGCGTGGCTGCCGGACCCGGCCATCTCGCTGGAGTTCATCGACTGTCCCGATCGCAGGCTCACCAGGGCCGCCGTCGAGCTGGCCAGCCACGAGACGGAGGCCGCCGGCACTCAGGTGACCGCGATCCTGCCCAGGCGCAGCTTCTCCCCGCTGCTTGGCAGGCTGCTACACGACCGGACGGCGGACAAGATCGCCGGCGTAGTGAGCCGGGTACCCAATGCGGCCGCCACGATCATCCCGTTCGACGTGCAGGCCCGGATCGGTTACCTGCAGCAGCGCCAGGCGGACGGCACCCGGCCGATGCCCGCCGCGGTGCCGGCATCCGCCACGAACCAGCAGGACGCCGGCCAGCAGGACTCCGTGCCGCAGGACACCGGCCAACAGGGCGCCGGGCGCCGGGGCGCCGCGTCCGAGGCGGTGGCGGACGTCCAGCGCGACGTGCCGGAACCGCTGCCAGGCGCGGGCAGCTATGACCGCCCGTCGCCGTCGTCCGGCATGGACCGGATCGGCGACCTGCGCCAGCCCGGCCGGGCCGCCGTCGAGGGCCGCGTCCGCGTGGTGGAGATCCGGGCAGTGAAGCACAACACAGTGCTTGCCGTGGAGGTCTCCGACTCCACCGGTGACCTGACCGCGCTGTTCTACGGCCGGTCCCGTATCCCCGGCCTGATGTGCGGCGGCAAGGTCCGCCTCCGCGGCCAGGTCGGCATCAAGAACGGCGAGCCGGTCATGATCAACCCGGCCTACGAGCTGCTGATCCCGGGAACGGAAAAGGGAACCCACTGACCCACTGCGGGCAATAAGGAGCGACGTGTCCCACCCGGTCACGGAATCCTTCGGCCCCGGGGCCCGCATTTAAACGGAAATTCGAAGCCTCACGGAAATGAAGCGGTCAAATCCGACAGTTTTTCTTCCGTCGAGCGTTTTATTTCCGTCAGGAACGGCGTGGGAAGCGTCGAAACAGGGTCTGGCGTCCTGCCGGAACGCGTTTCATACTGGCTAGTAACTAGCAGGAGGCCAGCATGAGCACCTTCGACCACTACACGACACCGGTTGACCGCGGAACCTGGGACGTACCTGCCAGCGGCGCCGCCCGGTTCTCCTGGGAGTACGACGACGGGCGGCAGCGGCTGCTTGACCTGTACCAGCGGGGCAAGGACAAGCAGTGGGACGCGGCCAAGCGGATCGACTGGGCGCTGCCGGTCGACCCAGCGAACGTGATGGAGGCAGGCGAGGAGCTGTCCCCCATCTACGGCTCACGGCAGTGGGAGAAGCTGTCCCAGTCCGAGCGAGACGAGCTCGGCATGCACACGTCCTCCTGGCTGTTCAGCCAGTTCCTCCACGGCGAGCAGGGCGCGCTGACCGTCGCCGCGCGGATCGTGGAGTCGGTGCCGGACATGGACTCCAAGTTCTACGCCGCCACCCAGACGATGGACGAGGCGCGGCACGTCGAGCTGTTCCACCGGTTCATCAGGGACAAGATCGGCACCTACTACCCGATCAATCCCGACCTGGCGCAGCTGCTGTCGGACGCGCTCAGCGACTCCCGCTGGGACATGCCCTACCTCGGCATGCAGGTACTCATCGAGGGCCTGGCCCTGGCAGCCTTCGGCGTGCACCGGGACATCACGAACAACCCGCTGGTCAAGCAGCTGCTGGCGTACGTGATGCAGGACGAGGCCCGGCACGTCGCGTTCGGCCGGCTGGCACTGCGCGATTACTACGCGGACCTGACCGCCGCCGAGCGCGCGGACCGGGAGGAGTTCGTCGTCGAGGGCTGCTACCTGATGAGGAACCGGTTCCGCGCGCAGGAGGTCTGGGAGCGGCTGGACTTCGATGTCGAGGAGTGCCTGGAGTTCACCGAGCACTCGGAGGTGCAGCAGGTGTTCCGCGCCCTGCTGTTCAGCCGGATCGCCCCGTGCGTGAAGGACATCGGCCTGTGGGGCGGCAAGGTCCAGCGGGCCTTCGCCGACCTCGGTGTGCTCGACGCCGCCAGCACCGACCTGGAGGCCCTCATGCGCGACGACGAGGACCAGGCGGAGCGCCTGGAGCGCGAGCACGCCGCCGAGGTCGCCGCCCGCCAGGCCGAGGTCGGCGCTGCTATAGAGAACGGGTATAGCTCCTCGGAAGTGAGGTAGTCCGTCAGTTGCCCACGTTCACGCGATGGCCGATCATCGACGAATCACCGATGGCCTGCAAGATCGCGTCGGCGACATCCGCGCGTCCCACCTGCCGGCTGACGTAACGGTCCAGTGCCGTCCTGTATGCCCGCAGCGGTCGGTTGGTGAGCATCGCCGGCCGCATGATCGTCCAGTCGACCGCACTGTCCGTGATCAGGTCCTCCATGCGGTGCACGTCCGCCTTGCTGTCCCGCAGGATGGCCTGCAGCAGTGGCTTGACCAGGTACCTGGTCACCGGGGGCTCGCCCGCCTCCCGGAACAAGCCGCTCGCGCTCACCGCGACGAGCCGCCGGACCCCGGTCTTGGCCATGGCGCCGAGGATGCCGCCTGCGCCGTCGGCGCAGATGGTCTTGGAGTCGCCGCGGCGCGGCCCGAGTGCGGATACTCCCGCGTCCGCGCCGTCGAGGGCCGGGGCGATCGCGGCCGGATCAGTCACGTCCGCCGTCACGACGATGAGGTTCTCACCGGCCGACACGCTCAGCCGGGCGGGGTCGCGAACCACCGCCGTCACGTGATGGCCCGCCGCCAGGGCCTGGCCGACCACCTCCCTGCCGATACCGCCGGTCGCACCGAAAACGGTGATTCGCATGGGCTGCTTCCTTTTCTGGCCGCCTGCTAGTTAGTGATTACTAACCCCTATCCTGGGTTAGTAATCACTAACCTGTCAAGGAGATCGTTGAACACCCGGGACCGGATACTCGACGCGGCGGCCGACGTGATGCGGACCCGCGGCTTCGCCCGCGCCACCACCAAGGAGATCGCCAGGGCGGCAGGCTACTCGGAGCCCATGATCTACAAGCACTTCGCAAACAAGAGCAGGCTGTTCCTGGCGGTGCTGCACGAGCGACTGGAGGCGTTCGGCCCGCTGGCGGCGGAACTCACGCGCGCGCCAGGGGAACGACCCCCGCGCGACTGGCTCGTCGCTACTGCCGGCGCCGCGATCGCCTTCTACCTTGAGAGCTTCCCGATGAGCGCCTCGATGTTCGCCGACCCGGACCTGCTCGCGGCGCACCGCGCGGACATGGCCGACGCCGGTGCGGGACCGCATCGCCCCGTCACCGCCGTGGCCGCGTACCTCCAGGCAGAACAAGACAGGGGACGCATCAGCGCCGCGGCCGACTGCTCCGCCGCGGCGGACCTGCTGATCGGCGCGTGCTTCCAGTACGCATTCCTATGCTGCTTCGCCGGACGCCAGCCGACTCAGGGCGAAATCGACACCCAGGCGGCGTCGGCGGTCGGCACCCTGCTGGCGGGCATCGGGAACGCTGCTATGGAGGAGGGGGCCGCGATCAGCGAGGGCGCCGCGGATTGACCGCCAGCATCGGTGCGGCACCGACTATCAGCCCGAGGGTCAGCGCCACCGTCAGGCTGATGGCGTCGCGGAGATCGTCCAGCCCCTGGATGTAATGGTCGCCGTTCAGCGTTGCCAGGCCGCGCAGCGCGAGCGCGCCGACGGTCAGGGCGAAGAAACCGCCGATGATCAGCACGATGCGCGGCGGGTTGCGCGGTGACCGCTCCAGGCAGCCCGCGGCCGCGCCGAGCAGCACCGCCGCGACGAAGGTACCCGCCGTCGGCCCGGCCCACCTGGTAACGCCCAGCTGTACCCCCCACGCCAGGTAGGTCAGCGCCAGGATCCAGCCGAAGTCCCGCATGCGGGCGCTGAACGTCAGCACCAGCCCCAGGGTGAACGGCACCCAGGACACCGCGACCAGCCAGAATGGGAGCACGGGGGGTACCGACGTGTCGAAGAGACTGTCCGCGCTGACCCCGCTGATCTCGGCCGCGATCACCACGCCGACCGCCAGCTCGACCAGCGTGAACGCGGCCTGAGCAAGCCGCACGGCACCCGGCGTGAGCTGCCCGATCGCGATCTCGGCGGTGGCCGCGCAGAGGAAGTCCCCAGGGATGAGCACGAACAGGGCCGGGACCATGAGCACGATGGGCCCGCCGGGTGCGTGGTGGGCATGCAGCAGGTTGAAGGCCACCATGGCGATCACGAACGGCCCGATGATCGGGAAGAGGCTGCGCAGGCCGCTGAGCTTCTCCGCGGCGACGACCATCACTCCCATGACGGCGCCGAGGATGAGGCTGTACAGCACCTCGCGCCACGTCGCCTGCACGCTGGGCGCGAAGCCGGTCGCGAACATGGCCACGCCGACGATCCGCAGCCAGGCCGGATAGGGCGGCTGGCTCCCCTCGAGGCCGGCCAGCTCCCGGTCGGCGTCCGCGGCCGGCAGCTCCCCCGCCACGATGCGGTTCACCAGGAACTTGCAGTCCGACACCCGGTCGAGCCTGGATAGCTCCGGCACCACCCGGAGGGTCTCCACGTATGGCTCGGCCGCTGGGTGCCGGACGGTGAGCACCGCGCCCTCCGCGATTGCCAGCAGGTCGGCCTGCACTCCGTAGGCGCGGCCCGCCTGCCGGACCGAGTCCCGCAGGTCGAACGCGCCCTCGGCGCTGTTCAGCAGCTGGAATTCGGTCAGCCTGGTCAGCAGCCGGTTGATGTCATCTGCCCCCGTGTTGTTCATCGGCGCAGGTCATACCCACTACCGCCCGTGTTACCACCGCGCGGTCCTGGCGAACCGAGGCCGCCAGACCGCCCGGTATAGTAGCCGGACCGGCGGCGGGAGCTGACGAAAAGTCGCCCTGGCCCGGTCCGGCTCCGCACCGTCCAGCATCCAGGCGAACATCTGCGAACCGCCGGACAGGCCGTTCTTCCTGGCGATCCTCACGCCGACCCGGCGCCACTCGGCGGCGGTGAGCGCGGCCCCGATCAGCGGCAGGCCATCGCGCTCCTCGTGCGTCAGATGCCCGGTTACCGTGCTGGTTAGGGCGTCGATCACCCCGGCAAGCCGATCCGCGCCTGGCAGGTCACCCACACCGAGACCGTCCGCCGGCTGGCGGGCGAACGCGTCGTCCACCGCCGCGAGCAGCGGGTCGATCTGCTCGTGCTCGGCTTCCATCTCGGCGAGCACGGACAGCGCGTTCTCGCTCGTGCCGAGCCTTTCGCGCAGCGCCGGCCAGATGAGCTCGTCTTCCGCGGTGTGGTGCAGGTGCAGCTGCCGCTTGAACACGGCCCAGCCCGTCGCGATGGACTGTGCCTTCGCCGGGTCCGACAGATTCGCGGCGGTGGCCGTCCTGGCCAGGCTCACCAGGTCGCGGCGGAGCGCGTCGTGCGCACCGATCATGATGGTCAGGTCGGCGTCGCCGGTGCCGTGCCTGGCAGCGTCGGCGCCCGGCAGCTTCTGCGTTGTCATCGTGGTTCCCCTCGTGTCGTTACGGGTTGACCGCACCGGTCACCTCAGCTGGCAGAATCGGTTCTATACCTAGAGACACTAGCCTCTAGGGAACTTAATGTCTAGGCTAGCTAGATAATAGGAAGGCGAGAGATGTCGGATGAGCGGCAGCAGCTGGAGGGCGAGTTTGTGCTTGCCATACGCAAGACGGGCCTGGTCTCCCAGCTGCTGAGCCAGGCGTCCGCGGAGCGGATCGGCATCAACGTCACCGACCTGAACTGCCTCAACGTGATCGCGCTCACCGGGTCGATGACCGCGGGCGAGCTAGCCAGGGCCACCGGGCTGACCACCGCGTCCATTACTGGGGTGCTCGACCGCCTAGAGGACTCCGGCTTCGTCCGCCGTGAACGCGATCCCGGCGACCGGCGCCGGGTCAACATCGTCCTGAACGCCAGCCGTGCGCTGCGCGACGTGGCCCCCGTCTTCGCCCCGATGCTGAAGGCATGGCGCGCCGTCGCGGCCCGCTACTCCGATGACGAGCTGCGCCAGTTCGTCGGCTTCCAGCAGGAGGTCGAGGAGATCATGCGCGACCAGCTAGCCCGCCTCCGCTTCGACGGAAGATCCGCGCCTGACGGAAGAAAATGAGTCAGGAATGACCCCTTATCTTCCGTCTAGCATCGAATTTCCGTCCAATTTCGGCCGGGCGGGGGGTTGGGGGCAAAGCGGCAGGCGGGAGCGGGGCGTGTCGTTTGCTTGGCTAAGGGCACGTCGTTTGCTTGCCTGGGGCACGTCCTTTGCTTGGGCGGATGCCAGGGATGTCACACATTCACATGCAATCCCTCAGAAAACCTGGAGCCTAGTCAGCACAATCGCGCAGAATTCCCACATCGGCAGTGCGCAGATTAGAGACAGGCAAACCAGAAGGGAATACCACATGGGAATCTCAGCTAAGGCCCGGAAGGCTCTCATCGGAGCTGCGGGCATCACCGCGCTCGCGGCCGGCACTATGGCCGCCAGCACCGGGGCCGCGAACGCGGCGCCGGCGTACGGATGCCACGGGTACGGCTGCATCGGCAAGAGCGCGGTCACGCAGCACTGCGACCTCGACGCCGCCACCGCCTACTCCGTCTCTGCCTACGATGCGGTAACCGGGGCTCGCATCACCCTGCGGCTGCGCTACAGCGTGGGCTGCGACTCGGCGTGGGCGACGGTCACCGACAACAAGAAGCCTGACGGTGCCGTGTTCTGGATCTACGACCGTGGCACCCACGCGGTTGAGGTCGCGACCAACGAGCATGCCACCTTCACCGCGCAGTTCCAGCGGACCCTGATGGTCGGCATCGCGGAGACCAAGGCACAGGCCTGCATCGACGTGCGGCACGCGCACGGTGGTACCAGCCGCTACTGCACACCGTTCTTCGGCCACTAGGATCTTCGGCCACTAGGACGGGAACCAGTTGTCGTTCTGATTGAGAGTACGGACCGGGCCCGGCGCGGCGGGAAAGTCGCGCCGGGCCCGCTTGTTCCGTGAAGGCTGGGGGTACGCCTTCATGCGTGCGGAATCCCCCCGTCCGGGTCCGGCGGCGTAGCCGGACTCCGTTCCCCCGTCCCGTCACCCTCGCCGAGCGGATCGAGCGCGCCCGCGCACTCGACCGGCCCGTCACCTACCTGACCGAGCAGGTCGTCCGGGCATTGCCTGCCGGGCCTCGGGCCGACGTACTGCACGGCGTGCCGTTCGGGCAGCCCGCGCATCCGGCCCTGGTCCGGCTGCCGCTTGGCTGCTGGACTTCCGCGGTGCTGCTTGACCTTTTCCGGGTTCGCGGCAGCGCTGCCACGATGCTGCTCGGAGCCGGCGTGCTAGGTACCGTGCCCGCCGCGGCGACCGGGCTAGCCGACTGGTCCGCGCTGCACCAGGACCAGCAGCGAGTCGGGCTGGCGCACCTGCTCGTGCAGGGCTCGGCGTGCGTCCTGTTCTCGCTCTCCGTGGCGTCGCGGCTAGCTGGGCGGGCCGGGCTCGGGCGCGCACTGTCGGGGCTCGGGCTGGCCACCGCCACCGGCGGCGCTTACCTCGGCGGGCACCTGGCGTCGCGGCTCGGCGCCGGCACCTCGCACGCCGATCAGGTCGGGCACCTGGCCGGGACCGGATGGCACGACCTGTGCCCGCTGAGCTCGCTGCCGGACCGGCGGCTGGTGCGGCGGCAGCTCGGGTACCTCTCGCTGCTGGTGTACAGGGACGGGTCCTCCGTGTCCGTGCTTTCTGATCGGTGCGCGCACCTGGGCGGGCCGCTGCATCAGGGGCGGGTCGTGGTGGAGCACGGGGCGGTGTGCGTTGCCTGCCCCTGGCACGGGTCGACCTTTGATCTCGCGGACGGACGGGTGGTCCATGGGCCTGGGGTTGCCAGGCAGCCTTCGTTCTCGGCACGGGTGACCGAAGAAGGACTCGTCCAGATTAAGCCCCGCGCTTAACGTGCCCGGGCAGTCCAGCGGGACTGGCGCTGCTCGATCTCCAGCTGCACGCCGAAGCAGCGGGACAGGTTCCGCGCGGTGAAGACTTCCTCAATCGGGCCGGCCGCCAGCACCGACCCCCTGCGCAGCAGCATCGCGTGCGTGAAGCCGTCGGGGACTTCCTCCACGTGATGGGTGACCAGGACCATCATCGGTGCCTTCGGATCCTTGGCCAGGAGGGTCAGCCGGCGCAGCAGATCCTCCCGCCCGCCGAGATCAAGACCCGCGGCCGGCTCGTCCAGGAGCAGCAGCTCGGGGTCCGGCATCAGCGCACGGGCGATCTGCACCCGCTTGCGCTCACCCTCGGAGAGGGTCGAGAACTTGCGCCTGATCAGGTGGGCGCAGCCAAGCGCGTCGAGCAGTTCCACGGCGCGGGTGACGTCGGCCGAGTCGTATTCCTCTTTCCAGCGGCCGAGAATCGCATAGGAAGCGGTCAGCACGAGATCGATGACCTTCTCACCGGCCGGCACCTGCTCGGCGATCGCCGCGCTGGTAAGCCCGATCCTTGGCCGCAGGTCGAAGACGTCCACCTCGCCCAGGCGCTCGCCGAGCACCTCCACGCTGCCGGACGACGCGAACACCATCGTCGCGGCCACCTGGAGCAGAGTCGTCTTGCCGGCGCCGTTCGGGCCGATGAGGATCCAGCGTTCGTCCTCGTGCGCCGTCCAGTCGATGTTACGCAGCAGCACCGCCGCGTCGCGCCGGACCTCAACGCCACGCAGCCGCAGCACCTCGTCGGACATCGGGCCCCTCCCTCGGTGTAGACGCCAAGACCATCATCCCAGTCGCGGAGCCCTACTTGGGAGCCGGGCGGGCACTGGCCCGCCGGTCCGAGGGGATGATCTTACGGATTACTAACCAAGCCGCCACATAGCGTAATTGCGCGCTACGCTCCCTACCTGCTCGCACGACGCCAGGGCCAGAAAAACGTGCGTTGCTCTAGCGATGAGGGAGCGGGAATGTACATGCGAATCAGGGTGATTTCCGGCATGTTCGCCATCGGGGCGGGCCTCGTGCTGACCGGGGCCGCCGCGCAGGCGGCCACGTTGTCCAGGACGATGCCCGGCGCGGTCAGCGGTACCAGCGGCTGCTGTGGTTCTGGTGGTTATGGGGGTTCGGGCGGCGGCTACGGCGGCGGCGGCTCCGGGTCCCCATGGGGAAGCAATGGCGGCTGCGGCGGCTACCAGTGCACGCCCACACCGACGCCTACCCCGAGCACACCCTGTACGACACCACCTCCGCCGTGCACTTGCAAGTCACAGACACCAACACCCGCCGCACCCGTACCGGTGCCTACTACTCAAACCCCAGTTGCCTCACCCTCACCGGTGACCCCGACGACGGCGCCCGCCGTCACCATCACGGTCACGCCCAGCCAGACGCCTCCGGCGGTGGTCGCGTCGCAGTCGGCAACACCGATCCCGTCCGGAGCCCCGCAGACCGGCGGCGGTATCGGCGGCGGCGGCGACATGCCGCTGGCTGTCGGCGGCGGCGCCGCCGTACTTGCCGCCGGCACATTCGGGCTGCTCGCCATCAGGCGCTTGCAGCACGCCCGCACACTGAATTCCCGCTAACCACCGTTGCTGTACCTGCCACGTCATAGGAACACGCCACTAGGGCGGTGGGCCATGCCCGCCGCCCTGGTGGCCGGCCTGCTGTGCGCTTGCGGCATCACCGCGCTTGTGCTCGGGCTCACCACGCCCGGGCCGCTGCCGGACCCCGCTGCCGCGACCGTCCCCGTGTCGGTCCGGACCGAGGTGCCGAAGGTGGTGTCCTCGGTCCGGCACGTCCGGGCGCTTACCCGCTCGGTCCCTGTGGGTATCCGCATCCCGGCGATCGGGGTCAGCGCGCCAGTCACGAAGGTCGGCCTGAACGCCGACGGCACCGTGCAAGTACCGCCGCTGAACGACCATAACCTGGCCGGATGGTATGAGTACGGCCCGACACCCGGCCAGCTCGGCGCTTCGGTCATCCTCGGGCACGTCGACTCCGTCACCGGGATATCGGTGTTCTTCTATCTCAAGGACCTGCGCAAGGGAGACAAGATCTATGTGACGCTCACCAACGGCAAGGTGGCGACCTTCGTCGTCGACGGCGTGCAGAATGCGTCCAAGACGTCGTTCCCGACACACGCCGTCTACGGCAAGATCAGCTACCCCGGCTTGCGGGTGATCACCTGCGGCGGCACCTTCGACCCCACCACCGGCCACTACACCGACAACATCATCGTCTACGCCCAGCTGGCCTGACCCGTCACCTGTCTGCGGCTGCGGCTGCGGCTGCGGCTGCGGCTGCGTTAACCCACGCATCGCGCGAGGCGGGCGGGGGTTCTCGGTTGCCTTGCTCTGCTTCCTGGGAGGAAGCGCTTTTCCGGGAAAGTGCTTCCTGGGGGGAAGCAGAGCAAGGGAACCGGGGATAGGTACCTTCCCTCACGCCCTCACGCCCTCACGCCCTCACGCCCTCACGCCTTCACGCCTTCACGCCTTCACCGGCGAGCGGCGCACCGCGATGCACGTGCTGATCAGCGGCCGGTTCCGGATCGAGTTCCCCGAGCGCTCCGTGCTGCTGGCCGAGCCCTGCTACGACTCACGCGAGTGACGCACGGCGAGCAGGGCTGCCTGGGTACGGTCCTGCACGCCGAGCTTGGCCAGCACCGAGCTCACGTGCGCCTTCACGGTCTTCTCGGACACGTAAAGCACTCGGGCGATCTCCCGGTTGGACCGGCCCTGCGCTAGTTCGGCGAGCACCTCCCGCTCCCGGCTGGTCAGCGAGTCCAGCCCGCCGGCCGCCGCACCACCGCCAGCACCGGAAAGCAGTGACCCGGCGGCGGCCGGGGACAGCAGCACGTTCCCGTCGTGCACCGCCCTGATGCCGCGTACCAGCGCGTCCGGGTCGGTGTCCTTGTACAGCACCCCCGCGGCCCCCGACCGCATGGCCCGCGACGCCGACGCGGGATCGGTGGCGCTGGTCAGCACGAGCACCCGCGCGGTACACCCGGCCTCCCCCAGTGCCGAGAGCACCGCCGGACCGTCCATGCCAGGCAGCTTCAGGTCCAGCAAGATAACGTCCGGAGCCAGCGACGCGGCCAGCTCCAGCGCCGTCGGACCATCCCCGGCCTCGCCGGCAACGGCCATGTCGTCCTGCACCGACAGCAGCGCCCGCAGGCCCTGCCGTACCACCGGATGGTCATCCACGATCAGGACCGAGATCATCCGTGCTCCCCCAGCGGTATCTTCATCCGCACCCAGGTGCCTTCAGACGTCGACTGGATCTCCAGCGATCCGCCCGCCGCCCCGGCACGCGACCGCATCGAGCCCAGTCCGAGACCGGCCGTGGGCTCCTGCGGAACGAATCCCCGCCCGTTGTCGCGCACCATGAGAGTAACCGTCCGCCGGCTCCGCACCAAGGTCACGGCGATCTGGCTGGCGCCAGCGTGCCGCAGCGCGTTGTGCAGTGCCTCCTGCGCCACCCGGTACAGGGCGGCCTCCACGTCGGAGCCAAGCGCCGGGACGTGCCCCTCTGCCGTGAACAGCACCTGCACGCCGTGCGCCAGCCCCGCCATCGACGCGTACCTGCGCAGGCACTCGGCCAGGCCGAGCCCGTCCAGGCCCGGCGGCGCGAGCCCGTCGATCACCGCACGCAGCTCGGCGTGCGCCTCCGCGCTCAGCGTGGCGACGGTCTCAAGGCCGGCCGCGGCTTCGGCACCCGAGCCACGCGCGGCGTGCACGGCCGCGGCCCGGGCATGGGCCCGGATGGAGAACAGCTTCTGGGACACCGCGTCGTGCAGGTCCCTGGCCAGCCGTTCCCTTTCCTGCAGCGCCGACAGCTCCCGGGACTGCTCGTACAGCCGGGCATTGGTCAGCGCGATCGCCGCGTGCGTAGCGAACAAGGTCAGTATCTCCTCGTCCCGCTCCGTGAACCCGGAACTCTTCGGCGTCGTCTTGCTGGCCGCGAAGATGATGCCGAGCACCTGGTCGCCGTCCCGCACCGGTACGCCGAGGAAGTGCGTCATCCGCGGATGCGCGCGCGGCCACCATTCAAACCGGGGATCGGCGGTGATGTCGGCCAGCCGCACCGGATGCGCCTCGGTCATCAGCGCCGCGAGCATCCCGTGCCGGCGTGGCAGCGGCCCGACGGCCTCCTGCTCGGCGGCGGTCATCCCGTCAACAACGAACTCGGCGAACGAGTCCCCTTCGTCGGGCACGCCGAGCGCGGCGTACCGCGCGCCGACCAGCGACCGTGCGGATCGCACGATCACCTGCAGCACGTCCCGAGTGGGCATCTGCCGGGTGACGGACAGTACCGCCTGACTGACCCGGTACAGCTCCTGGAGCCCGTCGCTCATGGTTACGACGCTATCCCGACCCGCCAGGACGTGCATCAGCCGGCGGTCCTACGACCATCGGCGGAGGCTCGCCCCAGCCGGCGGCCGATGCCTCGACGGCCCCCAGGAACCTAGCGTCGTAACCATGAAAGCACTTGTTACAGGGGCCTCCCGCGGTCTGGGCCAGGCGCTCGCCGCCGGCCTGGCCCGCGAGGGATACAACCTCATCGTCGACGCCAGGGACGCCAGGGCGCTAGCTGGGGCGGGCCTGGACATGGCCAGCATGATCCCCGGCGACGTCACCGATCCCGCCCACCGCGCCGCCCTGGCCGCGGCAGCCACCAAGGAAGGTCTCGACCTCCTCGTCAACAACGCGGGCACGCTCGGCGCGCACCCGCTGCCCTCGCTCGCCGACTACCCGGCCGACGACCTGCGCGCCACCTTCGAGGTGAACGTCATCGCCCCGATCGCCCTCACGCAGCTGCTCCTGCCCACCCTGAGGAAACGCGGTGGCGCCGTACTGAACATCACCTCCGACGCCGCGGTCGAACCGTACGCCGGCTGGGGCGGCTACGGCGCCGCCAAGGCGGCACTTGAGCAGGCGTCGAACGTGCTGGCCGCGGAGGAACTAACCATCCGCGTCTGGTGGGTGGATCCGGGTGACCTGCGCACCGACATGCATCAGCAGGCCTTCCCCGGCGAGGACATCTCCGACCGCCCGCTGCCAGCCGCCATCGTGCCGGCCTTCATCCGGCTGATCACCGAGCGCCTGCCGAGCGGCCGTTACCGTGCTGCGGACCTGCTATGACTGCCCTGGATTTCGCCCTCCCCGCGGCGCTGGAGGCGCACGTGCCGCCGGAGCCCAGGGACGCGGTCAGGCTGCTGGTCAGCCGCCGTGCCGCCGACCAGATCACCCATCACCCGTTCGCGGCCATCCCGTCCCTGCTCCGTCCAGGCGACCTGCTGGTGGTGAACAACAGCGGAACCCTGCCGGCCGCGGTCGGCCGCATCCACTTCTCATCTCCGCGCCCCGACGGCTCGTGGCTGGTTGAACCCCGTCACCATCAGAACGACGCTGGTGTTACGTCCCGCACAATCTCGATGCCAGGCGGGGCGGTACTCACCATGGAGCGGCAGGTGTCGCCTCGGCTGTGGGAGGCCCGGCTGTCGACGGCGGTCGTGCCGTACCTGCTCAGCTACGGCAAGCCCATCCGCTACTCCTACGTCACGCAGGAGTGGGACCTGGCGGCGTACCAGACGGTGTTCGCCCAGATACCTGGCAGTGCGGAGATGCCGAGTGCGAGCCGCCCGTTCACGCCCGCGATAGTGACCGAACTGGCCGCCCGCGGCGTGCTGATCGCCCCGGTCACCCTGCATACCGGGGTTTCCTCGCTTGAGGTGGACGAGGATCCGTATCCGGAGCCGTTCGACGTGCCGCCGGCCGCCGCCCGGCTGGTCAACCATGTGCGGGCGGCCGGGGGCCGGGTGATCGCGGCGGGGACCACCGTGGTCCGTGCCCTGGAAACCGCCGGCACTACGGGCACGGTGATTCCCGCCGCGGGCTGGACGTCGCACGTGGTGACCCCGGAGACGGGGGTGCGGGTGGTCGACGGGCTGCTCACCGGCCTGCACGAGCCGCGTTCCTCACATCTGCGCATGCTGGCCGCGTTCGCCGGATCCGCACTGCTCAGCCGGTGTTATGAGGAGGCGATCCGGTCCGGGTACCTGTGGCACGAGTTCGGGGACGTGCACCTGCTGCTACCCTTACGCCCGCGATGAAGACCACGCTGCTCATCACTGTGACCGGCCGGGACAGGCCGGGCGTGACCTCCCGGCTCACCGGTGCGCTTGCCGCCTATCCGCTGACCGTGCTGGACATCGAGCAGGTGGTGATCCGCGGCCACCTCGTGCTCGGCGTGCTGCTCGGCTGCGACGCCCCGCCCGACCTGACCGGCATCCACCGGGACGTCACCGAGATCGCCGACGACCTGGGCCTGCTGGCGGAGATCACCACCGGCCCGAGCGATCCGGCCGGGAGGAGCAGGCGGAGCCGCCTGCACGTGACGCTGCTCGGCAGCCCGCTCACCCCGGGGGCGATCAACGCGATCGCCAGCCAGGTAGCGGCGAGCGGCGCGAATATCGACCGGATCAGCCGCCTAGCGAAACGCCCGGTGACCTGCATCGAGCTGGATGTGTCCGGTGGCGATCCGGCGGTGCTCCGGGCGGACCTGGCCCGCGCCTCCAGCGCGCACGAGGTTGATGTCGCGGTGCAGCGCAGCGGCCTGCACCGGCGGGCGATGCGGCTGATCGTCATGGACGTGGACTCGACGCTCATCCAGGATGAGGTCATCGACCTGCTGGCGGAGCGGGCAGGCTGCTCTGCGGCTGTGGCGAAGATCACCGAGGCGGCGATGCGCGGCGACCTGGACTTCGGCACGTCGCTGGCCGAGCGGGTCGCCCTGCTCGCCGGGCTGGAGGAGTCGGCGCTCGCCACGGTGCGTTCTGAGCTGCGGCTGACGCCGGGGGCACGGACGCTGATCGGCACACTGAGCAGGCTTGGCTACAAGACCGGCATCGTCAGCGGGGGCTTCACTCAGGTGATCGCACCGCTGGCGGAGTCGCTCGGCATCGACTACGTAGCCGCGAACGTCCTGGAAGTCGCGGACGGGAAGCTGACCGGCCGGGTCACCGGCGAGGTCGTGGACCGTGCGGGCAAGGCCGCGGCGCTGCGCCGTTTCGCGGACCTGGCCGGGGTGCCGCTGTCCCAGACCATCGCCGTCGGCGACGGCGCCAACGACCTGGACATGATCGCCGCAGCCGGCCTGGGCGTGGCCTTCAATGCCAAGCCCGTAGTCCGCGACGCCGCCGACACCTCTCTAAGCTTCCCCCACCTAGACGCGGTCCTCTACCTCCTAGGCATCTCCCGCGACGAAGTAGAAGCCGCCCAAACCGCCGAGCCCTAGCGGGTGTCCCACGCCGCCTCACCCCCCCCGCCAGGGATC
>Ga0209530_1000207_pt1 | contig 50807 bp, 47 predicted proteins | sample BlaSpr_A8_Ref_O1_FD_187987 | JGI IMG/M metagenome (GOLD analysis project Ga0209530, IMG submission 187987) | Forest soil microbial communities from Thunder Bay, Ontario, Canada - Black Spruce, Ontario site 2_A8_Ref_O1 (SPAdes) (version 2) | ecosystem: Environmental > Terrestrial > Soil > Boreal...
CAAGTCCCCCCTCGGACACATTTTGTTAGCTATAAATATGGAAAATCTGCTCTGAACTCGATCAGAGAGGATTTCTGGATTTGCTGATATCGATTGGGCATCGCGTTGATGTCCTAAATCTGTCGTACGGCGGGAACGGCGAATATCCCATTGCGGTGCCATGCCGCGGGGTGTCGCCGTGGTGCTCGTGCGGAGCGAGCACAGGACGATCGCAGAAGAGCATGACGCATTCAGCGGGCTCGCGTCTCTGGCAGCCGGTGAGTCTTGCGTGGCGGCTGTTAACTACGGGGCGCGCGGCCCGGGTCGGGTGGCGTGTCGCGCGTGCCGCCTTCGGCCTCTTGGTGCCACGATCCGGTCATGGGGGATCGCCTGCGTGAAACGATGGATGGGACACTCGGCCATTTCTGGATGAATTTCGGCGATGTGTACAACCTCGACAAGGCAGCAGATGGCTACGTGCGGCTAGCCGAGGACGACCTATTCCACATCGGCACTTTGCGCACTCGCCAGTACAACAGCGAGTTCGGCACTAACCGCGAGCGACTTGCTCTGCCAGACACGATCTACGCGATGACGAACGTGACCCGTTCCATCTTCTTCGATATCGCCGGCATCTCGCAGTCGAACGTGATGGGGGAACGAGCTTCCACCCAAACTGTTCGGACACGCGGTGTGATAGTGAACGTGCCCCTTGCGGCGCTCAAGGACGACAAGTTTCTCGCCGTCGAGCTTGAGATTCCACAGGTGACCAGATGGGCGGGGCTAACCAGCATTCGCGAGGAAATCGTTCCTCCCAGCGGTAGTCGGGGGAAGCAATACAAGGCCGAAACGGTTGAGGTGGACGCGCTTGAATTGGAGATCAGACGCGGTTTCAACTTGAAGCTGGACTCGACGTGGCACGTCGACGGCCCTGACGACCGGCGAACGATCAATGCGCCGCTCGTGGTGGGGACAACAAGCCGCACACCGCGGAAGTGGCACGACCACCTTGTGCCGCTACTGGCCGTCCAAGATCTGATCAATCTCGCCCACGAAGGATTCGTGCCAGCGGAGCAAGCGAGGGTTGAATTCAAGATCGAGGACGACGGCAGCCCCCGCGACTCTTCCGTCATACGAATACGATCCAAGGGATATCGAGGTTCTTGGCGACTCAGGCCAACTGCTACTACTGGGAGAGTTGTTGAATCGAGTCGCTGGCAACAGAACGCCAATGAAGGCGATCGTTAGCAGTCACCGCACACAGCACCTCAAGCAGAGAATTCAAGAGCTCGTTGCTGCAAGCTAGACCCGGCGTCCGACACCGAGGCGCTGCCGTCTCCATGCAGCTGACTACGAAACGCCAGCTGCGCCGAAGTCCCACCGGGGACGGCAAACACCTTCCGCCGCAACACCTTCGGATGCAGCTTGGGCGGAAGGCGACCAGCCACCATGACATCGACCGTCTCGGCGTCGCCAGCACCGCGGACGAATCGGTGTATCGGCCCGTTGCCACCTCGCCTCCGGCTTGCGCAGGTCAATCTCTCAGGTCGTCGTTGCCGCACTCAGGAGTGACATGTACAAATCACGGTTCCGTGAGTGTACAGTTCACGGTGTGGAGGTATCCGTGACCGAGTTGCGCGCGCACCTCAGCGATTGGCTCGATCGAGCTCGGGCTGGTGGTGAGGTCGTCATCACCGACCGCGGGATTCCGGTCGCGCGACTCGCTGCGCTGGACAGCGCAGGCACCTTGGAGCGTCTCACAGCTGAAGGCGTGATTGGCAAGGCCACCGCGCAGCGGCCCGTCGCTGCGGGTCGGTCCCGGCCCCGACCGCGGCGGCCGGTGTCTGACCGGGTCAGCGACCAGCGGCGCTGACCGGTGCCGCTCGTCTACTTCGACGCCAGCGCCTTCGTCAAACTTCTCACCTCCGAGACAGGGAGCTCGCTGGCATCCGCGCTATGGGACGGCTGCGACGCCGCATTGTCCAGCCGTCTGGCCTACCCCGAAGTCCGCGCCGCACTCGCTGCAGCAGCCCGCAATCACGACCTAACTGAATCCGAGCTCGCCGCTGCCGAGCGTGACTGGGAAGACTTCTGGGCCGCCACCCGCCCAGTCGAACTCACCGCGACGGTTGAACAGCACGCCGGCCGCCTCGCCCGCGCCCATGCTTTGCGCGGAGCCGACGCTGTTCATCTGGCCAGCGCGTTGGCTGTCGGTGAACCCGGCCTGATCGTCGCCGTTTGGGACCGACGCTTGCACGCCGGAGCCCAAGCCGCCGGGTGCCGAGTCGCCCCCGCCCAACTCGACCCCTAATCCGACCGCTCGACATTAGAGTGGGTCAACCCCAGCACGGACGACGATCAGGTACCGATTCGCCAGGTCACAACCCGTGTCGCAGATGGCCAAGTCCCCCCTCGGACACCGTGTGTGATGAGTCCGGTTATGGCCTCTGCATCGAGATTGCCGTCGTGGCTGCGATAGGCGCGAAGCGCGACCGCCACGGCAATCTGGGCGAAAGTCCGACCCGCTGATATCCCGGATCCTCTAGGTCATGCCGGACACGCAAAGCGTTCCCGCACAACGCCCGTCTTGGTCAAGTCGTCTTGAGAAGCTCGCCGCCACACGTAGGCTAAACGGAGGCCATCAGCCGGGAGTGCACCAATGAACCCACCGAGTCGCTTTATCCGGCGCACAGCGACGCTTACGTTCCGGGACCGCCGCGAAGCTGGTCGCGCGCTCGCCGAGGAGCTAACGTCCTACCGCGGCAAGGACGGTTTGCTTGTCCTGGGGTTGGCTCGCGGTGGTGTTCCCGTCGGCTGGGAAATCGCCTCGGCGCTGCATGCCGCGCTGGACGTGTTCCTGGTGCGCAAGCTCGGAGTACCGCGTTGGTCCGAGCTTGCGATGGGCGCATTGGCCAGCGGCGGCGGTGTCGTGATGAACAACGACGTCGTTTCCGGCTTGCAGATCACCGATGAGCAGGTGCGCGCGGTGATCGACAGCGAGACGGCCGAGCTCACGCGGCGCGAGCAGGCATATCGCGGCGGTCAACCCGGCGCCGACCCGCGGGGCAAGATCGTGATGCTGGTCGACGACGGCATCGCCACCGGTGCCAGCATGCTGGCTGCCCTCCGGACTGTGCGAGCAGCCGGCCCGCAATCGATCGTCGTCGCGGTACCTGTTGGGCCGCAATCAGTCTGCCGCGAACTTGCGCGGGAAGCCGATGACGTGGTGTGCGCGACCATGCCGCCCGCGTTCGAGGCCGTCGGACAGGTTTACGCCGACTTCCATCAAGTCACTGACGATGAAGTTCGCGAGCTGCTCAATACGCCAACCAGGTGATTGCCGGCCCTTCCATTTGGGCTCCCGTATTTGGCTGATCTATCTGGCTCTATTTCGCGTCGTCGCCGCGGCCCTCGGCGGGTACCGCCGATTCCTCGCTCGCGTCGGTGCCGGCTTTCTCCGACGATTTCGCGCCCCGGTCGCCCTCGTCTGGGACTTCCTCGGGGTAGTCGACGTAGCCGTCCTCTTCGACTAGAGCCTTATCTCCGGCCCCTTCTTCGGTCCCGTCTTCGTCCGAGCCTTCGGCGCCCGCGTCACGTCGCTGGCGCTCGCGTATCGCGTCGATGATCAGCAGCACCACGCCCAGGAAACTGGCGCCGATGCACACCCAGGCCACTAGTTCGTTGCTGGTCACGACCGCGAAAACCAACGCGACAAGCCCGATTAGGGCCAATACCAGCGCAACGATCAGCATCGATCATCCTCCAGCCGACAAGCGGTACTCCAGATACTAGTTGTTTCCCCGGTTGAATTGGTCGAACCCACCAGCATCTGCGCTGGAATCGACCGGCGCCGCCGATCCGCGCTGGCCGAGTTCCTCGAGCTGAGATTCCAGGTAGGTCTTGAGTCGGGTGCGGTACTCGCGTTCGAAGGTACGTAGCTGCTCGAGGCGGCCTTCCAGCACGGTGCGCTGCTGGTTGATGGTTCCCATGATCTCGGAATGCTTGCGTTCTGCATCGGCCTGCAGAGCGTCGGCCTTCTCCTGGGCATGGCGCAATTGACTCTCAGAGCGGCTTTGGGCGTCGGCCAACATGGCGTCGGCGCGCTGCCGGGCCTCGGCGACCGAGGTCTCGGCGGTGTGACGGGCCTCGCTGAGGATTTGGTCGGCGTTGGCCCGGGCATCGGCCAGCAGCTTGTCCGATTCGGCCTTGGCGGTGCTGGTCAGCCGGTCAGCGGTGTCTTGAGCCAAGCCCAGCACCCGAGCGGCCTTGATGGCCTGCTCCTCGTTGAACCCCGACGGCGCCGGAGCCGCCACCGGGACCGGGGCGGGCTTGACAGGCTCGGGTTCGGGTTCGTAGACGGGAATGGTTTGGGTGGGCGCAGCGGCAACAGCGGGGCCGGCTCCGGCGCGGGAGGCCAGTTCGTGGTCCAGCTGCTCGATACGCTGACGGAGATCGGAATTCTCCTCGATAAGCCGCGTCAGCTCGTTCTCCACCAAGTCGAGGAATGCGTCGACTTCGTCTTCGTTGTATCCGCGCTTACCGATGGGCGGCTTACTGAACGCCACATTGTGGACGTCGGCTGGTGTAAGCGGCATTGTTCGTCCCCTCGAGTTCCTGTTAATCCGATCTGGAAAGTGTAGAACGCAGTGGTAGCCATCGCGCAACTGCCGCCCATCCTGTCACACCAGACCCGGCCGTTGCCGATTACTGCAATGAATAAGAGCAAATTTCAAACTGCAAGATCAAATAAAACCCATTCGTTTGATCTTTGAAATCACGTGGACCGAACCGACGCCAAACCGTGGCCGAACCGTCGCCCAGCTCCCCTCGAACGGCGGCGGCATGGGGTCACGCCGCGGCGCCGAACGCCAGTTGCATGCCGATGAACGCGACCAGCAGCAGCACCATGATTGACAGGTCGAAGCGGACCGCACCGATGCTGAGTTGAGGGATCAGCCGACGTAGCAGTTTCACAGGTGGGTCGGTGATCGACATGATGATCTCGAGGATCACCACAGTGATACCGCTCGGGCGCCAGTCGCGGCTGAACGAGCGGATGAACTCAACGACGACCCGAGCGATGAGCAGCAGCCAGAAGATGAACAGCGCAAACCCAAGGATCTGAAAGAACAATACCAACTAGAGCCCCGACCTTAACGATGAGAATGTCAAGCGCCAGCGTACCGACTCGGAGCGTCGGCACACATCTCGTGGTGGGCTGAGTAAGCGCTGTGCGACCGCTGGGCCGTCCGCCCTGCCGTGTTGACTCCGGGGCAGGTGTGCTATTGGTAAGCGTAGAAGCCGGTTTCGGCGATCCGGCGCCGCTCCTCCGGGGATACGTCGACGTCGGCGGGCGACAGCAGGAACACCTTGGTCGCGACCTTGTCGAACGAGCCGCGCAACGCGAAGGCCAAGCCGGCCGCGAAGTCGACCAGCCGTTTGGCGTCGGCATTGTCCATCGACACCAGATCCATGATGACCGGGGTGCCGTCCCGGAACCGCTCGCCGATGGTGCGGGCCTCGCTGTAGTCCTTTGGCCGCAGCGTGGTGATCTTCGACAGCGGGTGACCTTCCTCGAACATCATCGCCATCCGGCGCGGATCCATCGCCAGCGCGCCGCGAGTGGAATTGCGCAACCACGATCCGAGGCGCGGCCGCGTCATGTCGGGCCGGTCGAACTCGCGGGGCCGGAAGTGGGGTTCCTCACCATAGGCGCCGCGATAACCACTCGGCGGGGGGTAGTCGGCCGGCTCGGCGCGTGGATCGTCGTAGTCACGTCCTTCGTAGCGGCCGTAACCGTCGTCGAACCGCTGGCGCGGGAAACCGCGAGAGGGAGCGCGGTCGTCGTAGTACTCGTCGTCGTAATCATCCATCGGAGCCATACCGAAATAGGCCTTGAACTTGTGCAGTGTGCTCATTGCGCTGACCCCTTCGAGCCCCTGGGAATTCTGGTGTCTGTGATGAAGGTGTGACTACAGTGACTATTCACGGTGACGGTAGCCGCCGAGGACCCAATAGCGCGGTACCGACACGCACACACGTCGAACCGTGTTTGACGGCAACTTCGAGATCGTCGGACATACCAGCGGAAAGACCCACCGCCTTCGGGTGCGATTCGAGCACCCGGCGGTGCTCGAACTGCAGCCGGTCGAAGGCCGCGACCGGCTCCCAGTCCAGCGGCGGGAGGCCCATCAGCCCGATCAGTTCCAGACTTTTCGACTCCTCGACCTGCGCGCAGACCTTGTCGACTGCCCCGGGGGCCAGGATGTCGACGCCGCCGCGGGACACATCGCCGTCGAGGCTGACCTGAACGTAGACCCGTAGTTGGCTGGCGCGATGGCCCTCGGTCACCGCCGCCCTGACTGCCCGATCAAGCGCGGTCACCAACTGCGAGCTGTCGATCGAATGAGCGGTGTGCGCCCAGCGGGCCAGCGAGCGGGATTTCTTCCGCTGGATTTGACCCACCATATGCCAGTGCAGTTCCCCCGAATCCGCCCGCCGTGAAGCCCCTTGCAATCGCGCGAGTTCGGCCAGCTTCGCCGACGCTTCTTGCTCGCGCGATTCGCCAACGGACCGACAACCCAATCGGTACAAAATCGCAACATCGGTTGCTGGAAAGAATTTCGTAATCGGCAGAAGCTCAATTTCGCCGACATTGCGTCCCGCCGCTTGCGCAGCGACCGCAAGTCGCGATCGCACAGTCGCCAAGGCATGCGTCAATTCCGATTCGCGGTTTCCTCCGTCTCCAGGGGCCGGTGTCTCGCCCGCCATGGCGGTCACTCCATCCAGACCAGCGACGCCAGGCGCCCGGTCGGCGCACCCCGACGATGACTGAACAAAGATCGATCGGCCACTGTGCAGCGCGGATCGATGTCGATCGACGCGACACCCAAATCCCGGAGTTGGCAGGCGATTCCGGCCCGAAGGTCGAGTCCTGGAGTTCCGGCCGCGGTGGTGGTGCGGCTGCCCGGCAGCGCGGCCTCGACCTCGTCGGCCATGGCCGAGGGCACTTCGTAGTTGCGACCGCTAACCGCCGGGCCGAGCAGAGCCGAGATGTCGCCGGCCTGCGCGCCCCGGCCCAGCATCGCCTCCACCGCGCGAGCCACCACGCCCCGCTGGGCGCCGACGCGACCGGCATGGACCGCCGCGGCCACACCGGCGCGCGCGTCGGCCATCAACACCGGCACGCAGTCGGCCGTGACCACCGCCAGCGCCAGTCGGGGCGTGCTGGTCACAAGTGCGTCGGTGTCTTCGACCGCTCCCTCGCGCGGCTCGTCGACCACCTCGACCCGATCACCGTGGACCTGGTTCATCCACACCACCCGGTCAGCACCGAGGCCAACGGCGACGGCCAGCCGGGCGCGGTTAGCGGCCACCGCAGCCGGGTCGTCACCGACGTGGTCGCCAAGGTTGAAAGTATCGAACGGCGGTACCGAGACACCGCCTGCTCGCGTGGTGGTAACTCGCCGGATCCGAATGCTCACATGACCAGTATCGGAGATCCCAGAAAAATTCTGGTCGGCCAGCTGGCCGCGACGCCCGGCGATGGTCGGCGTGTGCCTCACAGTCTCAGCGGCGCATGAATGGCGGCACATCGACGTCGTCGTCATCGCCGCCAATGCTCAAGGTCGCACCGTTGGTGTGCAACGGCACACTGACGGCGTCGACCGGCTCGAACAGCGTCGAGGTGAGCTTGCCAGCCTTCGCCGACTCTATTCTGTGGGCGCCGGCTTTTTCCCCGGCAGTGCCGCCGACGACGGGCTTGCGGCCGGCTCCGCCGGCATCGAAGCCCGCCGCGATCACGGTGACGCGCACCTCGTCACCCAGCGAGTCGTCGATGACGGTGCCGAAAATGATGTTGGCGTCCTGATGGGCGGCATCCTGGACCAGCGAGGCCGCCTCGTTGATCTCGAACAGGCCCAGGTCGCTGCCGCCGGCGATCGACATCAGCACACCCTGGGCGCCCTCCATTGACGCTTCCAGCAGCGGTGAGTTGATGGCGATCTCGGCGGCTTTAAGCGCACGCCCGTCGCCCCGGGCCGAGCCGATACCCATCAGCGCGGTGCCTGCGCCGGACATGATGCCCTTGACGTCGGCGAAGTCGACGTTGATCAGCCCCGGTGTAGTGATCAGGTCGGTGATGCCCTGCACGCCGTTGAGCAGCACCTCGTCGGCGCTGCGGAACGCATCCATCAGGGATACCGCGGCATCCCCCATCTGCAGCAACCGGTCGTTGGGAATCACGATGAGGGTGTCGCAGCTCTCCCGCAGCGAGGCGATACCGTTTTCGGCCTGATTGCTGCGCCGCTTGCCTTCGAACGAGAACGGCCGGGTGACCACACCGACGGTCAGGGCTCCCATTTTGCGGGCGATGCTGGCAACGACGGGCGCCCCGCCGGTCCCGGTTCCGCCCCCTTCGCCGGCGGTGACGAACACCATGTCCGCCCCGCGCAGCAGTTCTTCGATCTCATCTTTGGCGTCGTCGGCGGCCTTGCGCCCGACCTCGGGGTCTGCGCCTGCGCCCAGCCCACGGGTGGAATCGCGGCCGACGTCGAGCTTGACGTCGGCATCGCTCATCAACAACGCCTGCGCGTCGGTGTTGATCGCGATGAACTCCACGCCCTTGAGGCCCTGCTCGATCATCCGGTTGACGGCGTTGACGCCACCGCCACCGATGCCGACAACCTTGATGACGGCCAGGTAATTGTGTGGGGGGGTCATCATTCGTCTTCCTCCCTGGTGGGACTTGGGCTCCACTGTATGAACTCGGGATCCTGGCAAACCCTCAACCTCAACTATAGGATGAGAGTTATGTCAAGTAGTTCCGCGCAAACAGAACGGTATGGGCACGGGGCGCGCCAACCTCGCAGGCGCGCCGAAGCGCGGTCGGCAAATTTTTGGTCAATTCTTGCCTCGAACGTGCGGCTGGCGTCGACACTCGGCGCCCCTCGAGATGGGATCGCGGTCCGGCATCACGCTCGGGCCCTGCGCGAGTTGCTATTTCACAGTCGGCAGATCGGGGCTGGAAACGTCGTAGGTCCGCCCCGGCTGGGTCAGCAGCGCTGCCAGCTTTTCGGCCTTCTCGTCGGCACGGTCGGTGGTACCCCAGATCACCACGCGCCCATCGCCCAGCGTGAGGGTGATCGAGGCCACCGACGGGGCGGCGATGCGGCCCACCTGACCTAAGACTTCGGGACGCAGCGCGATCAGTACCTGCAGCGCCGCCTTGGTCGCCGGGTCGGTTGGCCCGGGATTCGCGACATCGATATAAGGCAATGCCGGCGGCGGCGGAGCGGTTGCGAAGTCGACACCATCGCGGTCAAACAGGTGTGGGCCGTTGGGAAAATCCTTGACCACCAATGGGACTCGCTCGACGACGGTGATCCGCAACGCCGATGGGTATTGGCGTTGCACCCGCGCGCTGGCCACCCGCCGGATCGCCGCCACCCGGTCGGCGACCTGGTTGGTGTTGATCTGCAGCAACGGCGTGCCCGGCTGAACCCCCGCCGCGACGAGGACCTCATCACGGGTCACCGCCCCAATTCCGGTGACCACGATGTTGCGCGCCGACATCGCCGGCGTGAAATAGAGGACCAGCCCCAGCCCGATCCCGACGATGGCCAACACCACCGACGCGAGCAGCATTTTCAAACCCCGCACAACGCCTCGCGCAACGGGTTTGGGCTGGTTGACGGCGCGCCCGCCGGCCCGGCGTTTGGCCTCACGGCGCGCTTGCTCGATCGCGGTCGCGCGAGCCTGCACGGCCCGCCGCTCGGCCCGTTCCCGGCGGGCGCGCCGGCGTGGCCCTTCGACATCGGCGTCATCCGCCTGCGTTTGGCCGTCTTGCGCGTCTTGGGCGTTTTGGGGGTTTTGGGGATTCAACCGCAGCGGTTCGGTGATCGCAGTGTCGGCGGCATCTCCCGCCACGTCGTCGGCCACCAGGTCGGTCGGTGCAGCGTCGTCTGGCTCGGTCATCGCAATACGCCCGGCCGCCCTGGCTCGCTGCGGTTGGCCCGCATCCGCAGCGCGGTCACGATCTCCGGCCCCAACAAGGTCACATCGCCCGCGCCCATCGTGACGATGACGTCGCCCGGACCAGCGGCGGCGGCCACCGCCTCGGCGACCGCCGAGAAGTCCAGGAGGTAGCGCACCGGCACGCTGACGTGCTCAGCGACGCTGGCCCCACTCACACCGGCGAGCGGTTGTTCGCGCGCACCATAGACGTCGAGGACGAACACTTCGTCGGCGGCATCCAGCGCACGACCGAATTCGGCAGCGAAAGCCTTTGTCCGCGAATATAAATGAGGCTGGAACACCACGAGGGAACGTCCGTTGCCGCTTTGCTCGAGGACGGTGCGGACCGCCGCCAGCGTCGCGCTGATCTCGGTCGGGTGATGGGCGTAGTCGTCGAACACCCGCACCAGTGAGTTCGGGGCCTTGCCGACTCCCTTACCAACTAGCGCCGTCCCGACCAGTTCAAATCGACGTCGCACTCCCTCAAACCCGGCCAGCCCGTCGAGCACCCCATCGGCGCTGGCGCCGACCTCGATCGCCGCCAGCAGTGCGCCCAGCGCATTGAGCGCCATGTGTCGGCCGGGCAGCGACAGTCGCATCACCCGTTGGTGAGCTTCGCCGGCCAACTGAATGTGCGCGACCGCCTCGGTGCCCTGTTGCTCCCATGCCACCAGCGTGCCGGCCTGGGGGTACCGCCCGCTTGCGGGGGAGGTGTCGCTCGGCCGGTCGGGTGAAGACCCGTATCGCAGCACTCGAATCCCCAGCTCGGCGGTGCGCTGGGCCAGTGCAGCCGCCCCGGGGTCGTCGGTGCACACCACCAGCGCTCCACCGGGGGCAAGTCGCTCCACGAACGAGTCGAACACCCCGACATAGGCATCGGCACTGCCGTAGAAGTCCAGGTGGTCGGACTCGATGTTGGTGACCACAGCGACGTTGGGCGTGTATTCCAGTAGCGAGCCGTCGCTTTCGTCGGCCTCGGCGACAAAGCAGTCGCCGCTGCCGTGGTGGGCGTTGGTGCCGGCCTCCCCTAGCTCCCCGCCGACCGCGAAGGACGGATCGCGCCCACAGTGCTGCAGGGCCACGATCAGCATTGATGTCGTCGTGGTCTTGCCGTGCGTGCCGGTGACCATCAACGTGGTGCGCCCCTCCATCAGCGCGGCCAGCACGGCCGGCCGCAACACCACCGGAATCCCGCGACGCCGGGCTTCGACGAGCTCGGGGTTGGTCTTGGGGATCGCGGCGTGGGTGGTGATGACGGCGGTGGCGCCGCCCGTCAGCAGATCCAGCGACGATGCGTCGTGTCCGATGCGGATCAGCGCGCCGCGGGCGCGCAACGCGTGGATACCGCGCGATTCTTTGGCGTCTGATCCGGATACCAGCGCGCCCCGGTCCAGCAGGATGCGCGCCACACCCGACATCCCAGCTCCGCCGATGCCCACCATGTGCACTCGCTGCAGCTCGGGCGGCAACTGCTCGGCGCTCACCGTCGACCTCCGCCCGCCGGCCCGCGATCGCGAACCCGCCGGCTTTCCCGTGCTGTGTCCAGCGCGGCCTGGGCCACTTGGCGCGCCGCGTCCCGATGTCCCACCCGTGCCGCGGCCGCCGTCATCGCCGCCAGCCGCGGCGGGTCAGTCAGCAGACCGGCCACCTGCTGGGCGACCAGGCCCGGCGTCAGGGCGCCGTCGGCGACCAGCATGCCACCACCGCCGTTGACCACCGGCAACGCGTTGAGTCGCTGCTCGCCGTTGCCGATCGGCAGCGGGACGTAGATCGCCGGCAGGCCGACGGCGGACACTTCGGCAACTGTCATCGCTCCCGAGCGGCAGATCACCAGGTCGGCGGCGGCGTAGGCCAGGTCCATCCGGTCGAGATAGGGCACCTCCACATAGGGCGGGTCGCCCGGCTCCGGTGTGCGCAGCTCGAGGGCGTTCTTGGGTCCGTGGGCGTGCAGCACAGCCACACCGGCGGCGGCCAAGTCGGCGGCCGCACCGGAGACGGCCCGGTTGAGTGAGACCGCGCCTTGCGAACCGCCGAACACCAACAACACCTTCGCGTCATCGGCGAAGCCGAAGTGCGACCGCGCTTCAGCTCGTAACGCCGCGCGATCCAGCACGGTGATGGCCGCCCGGACCGGTACCCCGACCACCTCGGCGCGCCGCAACCCGGAATCCGGTACCGCAGAGAGGATCCGGTCCGCGGTGCGGGCACCTACTCGATTCGCCAGCCCCGCGCTGGCGTTGGCTTCGTGGATCACCACCGGGATACGACGCCGAAGACCGAGGACACCGCGAGCGGCAAGGTAGGCCGGCAGTGCAACGTACCCGCCGAAACCGATGACGACGTCGGCGTCGACAACGTCGAGCACAGCCCGTGTCTCCCGGACGGCACGCCACACCCGCCGCGGCAGCCGGGCCAGGTCACCGTTGAGCTTGCGCGGCAATGGCACCGGGGTGATCAGCTCGAGGTGGTAGCCGCGTTCGGGCACCAGCCTGGTCTCCAGCCCGCGCCGGGTGCCCAAGACGGTGATCCGGACTTGCGGATCCAGCGCGCTGAGCGCGTCGGCGACGGCCATCGCAGGCTCCACATGGCCGGCGGTACCACCGCCGGCGAGCACGACCGACAATGAATCAAGAGACGACGAAGCGGCACCGGCGGGCGAGGGCCTTACCCCCTGCCCGCCGGCTGGCTCGCTGATCGTGTCGTTCACCCGTAACGCTGACCTTCCAATGCGCGAGTGCGCCGTGTCTGACGCCGGCCGGCTCCCTGACTGGCATAGCGCTGGCCAGATCCATGATGCCTTGAGTGGTGCGCCGGCCGATCAGCTGTTCGGGCGAACGCAGGCCGCAAGGGCGGTTCGGGGTTTCGGGAGGCCTTCCGGGCGGGCCCCTTCGATTTCGCATTGTCCGACTGCGGGCGAGCCTGCTTGCGGTCGCGGAACGCCTCGATGCGGCTCGGCAGATACGGCTCAGGCGGCGGCAGCCGCAGCAGCCGGTTCACCTTGTCGTCGCGCCCGGCCCGCAGCGTGGCCACCGCCTCCGGTTCATGGCGGGCCGCGTTGGCCATAATCCCTATCATGAAAAGTGTTGCAGCCGTTGATGTTCCGCCAGCAGAGATGAGCGGCAGCTGCAGGCCCGTGACCGGCAGAATCCCGATCACATAGCCGATATTGATAAACGCCTGCCCCAACACCCACATCGTTGTGGTGGCGGTCAGCAGCCGCAGGAACGGGTCGGCGGAGCGGCGCGCGATCCGCATCCCGGTGTAGGCAAACAACCCGAAGAGCGCCAGCAGCCCGAACGCGCCGACAAAGCCGAGTTCCTCGCCGATGATCGCGAAGATGAAGTCGTTGTGCGCGTTGGGCAAATAGTTCCACTTGGCGACGCCCTGGCCGAGGCCGTCGCCGAAGATGCCGCCGTGGGCCAGCGCGAATTTTGCCTGCCGGGCCTGGTAGCCGGTGTCCTGAGGGTCGTTCTCGGGGTCCAGCCAGGACCGCACCCGGTCTGACCGATAACCCGCGGACATCGCCAAGATCGCGCCCGCAACGAACACCGCGAGCAGCGACGTACCGAAGACACGCAGCGGCAGCCCGCCGTACCACAACAGGGCCAGCAGGATGATGCCCAGCGACACCGTCTGCCCGAGGTCGGGCTGGGCCACAATCAGCGCCAGCGCGATGACCGCGGCCGGCACCAACGGGATCAGCATCTCTCGCAACGAGGCTCGCTCCATTCGTCGGGCCGCCAAAAGATGAGCACCCCAAATGGCGAACGCGATCTTCGCCAACTCGGACGGCTGCATCGAATAGCCGGCGACCACGAACCACTTGCGAGAGCCGTTGGCCAGATTGCCGATTCCTGGAACCAGCACCAGCACCAGCAAAATAATGGTGATTACATAACTGGAGAATGCGATACGCCGGATGAACCGCACCGACATCCGCAACGCGGCATAGGCGCCGACCAGGCCCACGATCGTCCACAACACCTGCTTGCCGAAAATCACCCACGCCGACCCGTCGGCGCCATAGGAGCGCACCCCGGAGGCCGACAGCACCATGATCAGGCCCAGCGTTGTCAGCAATCCGGCGACGGCGATGATCAGGTGAAACGAGGTCATGGGCCGGCCCAGCCAGGCGGTGAACCGGGTGCGTGCACCGCTATCTTCCATCTTGACCTGGGGTTTTGCGGCTACGGGGGCTTTCCTGCTTTCAGGCCTGGTCTCAGGGGCCGCCTCGGGCGCCTTGCTCTCGGACGCCTTGCTCTCAGACTTGTCCGCGGTTTCGGCAGCACCGGCCACTTCCACCCCGGCCTGCTCGCCGGCCTGCGCGTTTTGTCTCTTGCCCCGGCGTAGCCGCCGGGTCAGTGCGTTAGCCACACCCGCCTACCGGAGCGCTGCGCGTACGGCGGCCGCGAATGCGTCGCCACGGTCGGCGTAACCGGTGAACTGGTCAAACGACGCCCCGGCCGGTGCCAGCAGCACCGTGTCGCCGGGCTTTGCCAAGTCACGGGCGGCAGCCACCACCGCGGTCATCACGCGGGTGCCGAGACTGTCCCCCGCACTATCAACTTTTGTCACTCCAGTACCAGGAACCACAGCAGTCGCATACATATCAGCATCCTCGCCTGTCACAACCTGGACGACGGGGACATCGGGCGCGTGTCGCGATAACGCCTCGGCAACCTCTTGGCGATCTCGGCCGATAAGCACGGCACCGACCAGCCTGGACGCGATTCTGGCAACCTCCGCATCGACGGATGCGCCTTTGAGCAAACCACCGGCCACCCAGACAACCCGCGGATAAGCCATTACCGACGCCTCGGCGGCGTGCGCGTTGGTGGCCTTGGAGTCGTCGACGTACCTGATGCCGTCGGCCACCGCCACGACCTCCGCACGATGCCGGCCTACCTGGAACGTCGCGACAGCGTCCGCGATCGCAGCGGCGGGCACATCGACGCAGCGGGCCAGCGCCGCCGCGGCCAGCGCGTCGAGCACTCCGACCGGGCCCGGCACCGGTATGGACGCGACCGGCAGCAGCGACAGGTCGTCGGCAAACGCGCGGTCAACAAGCTGCCCGTCGCGCACGCCGAGTTCGCCCGCGGCCGGTTCGCCGAGCCGGAAACCGACCCGCACCGGCGCTGGGGCGTTGTCCAGCAACGCAGCAGCCCGGCTGTCGTCCAACCCGACCACCGCCACCCGGCCATTGAGCACCCGGGCCTTCGCTGCGGTGTACTCGGCCATCGTGGAATGCCAATCCAAGTGGTCTTCGGCGATGTTGAGCACCACGCCCGCCTCGGGCCGTAGCGACGGCGCCCAGTGCAGCTGAAAACTGGACAGCTCCACGGCCAGCAGGTCGGCGGCCTCATCCAGCACGTCGAGCACAGGGCTGCCGATGTTGCCGCACAGCAGACTGCGCCGACCCCCGGCCGCCAGCATGGCCTGCAGCATCGACGTCGTCGTGGTCTTGCCGTTTGTGCCGGTCACGACCAGCCAGCGGCGCGGCGGCCCATAATGGCCCGCCGCGTCCAGTCGCCAGGCCAACTCCACATCACCCCAGATCGGCACGCTCGCCGCCGCGGCTGCGGTCAAAACCGGCGTCGACGGCTGGAAACCGGGACTGGTGACCACCAGCGCCCATCTTTTTTCGGGCTCGGCCAGCCGCTGAACCGCTACCGACGGATCCACGACCGCGACTCCGCTCTCGGCGTATGGGCGCAGCATGGCCGGATCGTCGTCGCACAGGGTTGGCGCGGCGCCGAACCGGGTCAGCGCTGCCAGAATTGCCCGGCCGGTCACTCGAGCTCCGGTTACCAGTACGGGCGCACCCGCCACCAAGGGACCAAGCACGTCAGGCGCCGATCGTGGCTAGCCACTCACCGTAGAACAGGGCCACTCCCAGACCACAGGTGATCGCCGTGAGCAGCCAGAAGCGGATGATCACGGTAGTTTCAGCCCACCCACTCAATTCGAAATGGTGGTGAAACGGAGCCATCCGGAACACCCGGCGCCCAGTGGTGCGGAAGGCCAGGATCTGCACCACCACCGAGCTGGCCTCAGCGACGAACAGCGAACCCAGCACCACGGCGAGGATTTCGGTACGGCTGGTGACCGACAAACCCGCGATGATGCCGCCCAGCGCCAGAGAACCGGTGTCACCCATGAAGATCTTGGCCGGCGCGGCATTCCACCACAAAAAGCCGATGCACGCTCCCGCGGTGGCCGCGGCGATGAGCGCCAGGTCCAGCGGGTCGCGCACGTTGTAGCAGCCCAGGCCTGGCGTGGTGACGCACGCGTTACGGTACTGCCAGAAGGTGATCAACACGTAGGCACCGGTGACCATCGCCATGCTGCCGGCGGCCAGCCCGTCCAGGCCGTCGGTGAAGTTGACCGCGTTGGACCAGGCGCTGACGATGACCACGCAGAACAGCACGAACAGCGCTGGTGCCAGTGTCACGGTGGCGATCTCACGCACGTAGGACAGATCCGGGCTGGCCGGTGTCACGCCGTTGGCGTTGTGGAACTGCAACACCAGCACGCCGAACAGCACCGCAGTGCTGATCTGCCCGACCGTCTTGGCCGTCTTGTTCAACCCCAAGTTGCGCGACCTGCGGATCTTGATCAGGTCATCAAGGAATCCGACGACTCCCAACATGGTGGCCAGACCCAGTACCAATAGACCCGACGCGGATATCCCTTCACCGTCGAACGCCAACCCGGCTAGGTGGGTGCCCAGGTAGCCCGCCCAAATGCCGGCCAGAATCGCCACGCCACCCATCGACGGCGTTCCGCGTTTGCTGTGGTGGCTGGGCGGGCCGTCCTCGCGGATCTGGTGGCCGAATCCCTGCCTGTTGAACAGCCTGATCAGCGCCGGGGTCAATAGGATGGACACGGTCAGCGCGATGGCGACAGCGATGAGGATCTGTCTCATGGGCGGGCTCCGCCAGCCGTACTCTCGGACGCCAGGACGTCGGCCAATCTCCCAAGCCCGACCGAGTTCGACGCCTTGACCAAGACCACATCGCCGGGTTGCACTTCGGCCCGCAACAATGCCAGGGCGGCGTCGCCGTCGGCCACGTTGACGGCCCCTTTATCAGCCCCTGGATCAGTTTCGGAGCCCCACGAGCCCTCCATGACCGCTCCGTGGTGCATGGCGCTCATCGACCTCCCAATTCCCACGACAACGAGTCGAGACACATCTAAGCGCACGGCCAGCCGGCCAATGCGATCGTGCTCGGTTATCGCGTCCTGACCGAGCTCGGCCATCTCGCCCAGCACCGCCCAGCTGCGGCGGATGCGCGAACCCTGGTCCACTCCGCCGTGGGCGATCCAGGCGAGCGCCCGCAGCCCGGCGCGCATCGAATCGGGATTGGCGTTGTAGGCGTCGTCGATCACCGTGACCCCGTCGGCGCGAGTGGTCACCTGCATCCGGTGCCGCGACACCGGCCCCGTTCCGGCCAGCGCGGCTGCCACCTGTTCGACGGTGGCTCCGCATTCCAGCGCGACCGCACCCGCACACAGCGCATTGGCGACCTGGTGGTCGCCGTATACGCCGAGCTGGACCTCGGCTTGACTTGTTCCGGAGGCATCGCGCTTATGCATCGTGAAGCGCGGCCTGGCCAATTCGTCCAGCGACACCGCTGAGGCCCAGACGTCTGGGGCGTTTGGGGGCCCCGAGTCGGTGCGGCTAACCCGAACCACCCGGGCCGCGGTTACCTCGGCCATCGCCGCCACCGCCGGGTCGTCGACGTTGAGTATGACCACTCCCGATTGTGGAACCGCTTGCGGCAGTTCGGCTTTGGTCCTGGTAATGGCATCTCGGGAGCCGAACTCACCCAGGTGCGCGGTGCCGACGTTGAGGACCACCCCAACCGCCGGAGGGGCGATCGCGGCCAGCGCGGCGATGTTGCCGGGATGGCGTGCCGACATCTCCAGAATCAAGTAGTCGGTGCGCCGCGTCGCGCGCAACACCGTCCAGGGATGACCCAGCTCGTTGTTGAAGGATCCAGGCGGAGCCACGACCTCACCCAGCGGGTCGAGCACGGCGGCCACCAAGTCCTTGGTCGACGTCTTTCCCGAGGAGCCGGTGATCCCGACGATGGTCAGCCCGCCGGCCACCAGCTCCGCGGCCACCGCCTTGGCCAGCTTGGCCAGCGCAGCAAGCACCGCCGCGCCCGACCCGTCGGCGTCATGCTCGAGCACTCCGGCCACCCCGTGCCGGGCTCGGCCGGCCGGCGGTTCAGGCGAGACCAGGATCGCGGGAACTCCGACCGCCCGGGCCGCCAGCACGGCCACCGCGCCGGTTGCTACCGCCGAGGCCGCGTGGTCATGCCCGTCGGAGCGGGCCCCCGGCAGCGCCAGAAACAGCCCGCCAGGGCCCACCACCCGCGAGTCGAATTCGACGGTCCCGGTCACGTGAAGTTCTGCGGCGGCTGCCGGTGAGATGTCGGCCAGCGTGCCACCCACGATGTCCGCGATCTGGGCGACGGTCAGGTCGATCATCGGCGCGCCTCCCCGGCCCCTCGGGGTTCCTCCCTAGGCCCTAAGGCCTCTAGAGCCCGAGCCAGCTCCACCCGATCGTCGAACGGGCGGGTTTCGCTCGCGCCGCGCTGACCCGTCTCATGACCCTTACCGGCGACCAGCACCACGTCACCCGGGCCCGCCCAGCGAACGGCGTACCCGATCGCCGCTCGCCGGTCGTCGATCTCGACGACCTGCGCGCCACCGCCGCCTTCGGCCGCCCCAGCCAGGATCTCCCGGCGGATCGCCGCGGGGTCCTCACCGCGCGGGTTGTCGTCGGTGACGACCACCAAATCGGCCAGCTCGGCTGCGATCTCGCCCATCGGGGCCCGCTTGCCCGGATCGCGCTCGCCGCCGGCGCCGAACACCACCGCAAGCCGGCGGTCCGGCTGCAGCAGAGTGGTCAGTACCGCCCGCAACGCTCCCGGCTTGTGGGCGTAGTCGACCAGCGCAAGAAAACCCTGACCGCAGTCGATCTCTTCCAATCGTCCGGGGACCCGGGTTTCCCGAATTCCCCGCGCTGCCTGGTCCGGGGAGACGCCGACTGCGTCGAGAATTGCCAGTGCGACAAGACAATTGGCGACGTTGTAGTCGCCTGGGAGCCGGATGCCCACTCGGTGCTGCACCCCGTCGGGACCGACGACGGTGAATTCCTGTCCCCCGGCGCCCATCGGCACCAGATCCATGGCGCGCCAATGGGCGGGTCGGCCTTCGGCACTGACGGTGATCGCGTCGCCGGCCCGGGCTGCCATCGTGCGCCCGGCGTCGTCGTCGACGCAGACCACGACGGTGCGGGCACGCAGCGACGAATCCAGGTCGAACAACAGTGCCTTGGCATCGAAGTAGTCGGCCATCGTTGGGTGGAAGTCCAGGTGGTCGCGGGACAGGTTGGTGAAACCGCCCACCGCGAATCGGGTGCCGTCCACCCGACCCAGTGTCAGCGCGTGGCTGGACACCTCCATCACCACGGTGTCGACACCGCGTTCGGCCATGGTCGCGAGCAGTGCCTGCAGCGCGGGAGCCTCCGGAGTGGTCAGTGCGCTGGGGATGTCGGCCCCGTCGATGCGGATGCCGATGGTGCCGATCAGCCCGGCGGTGCGCCCGCCGGCCCGTAGACCGGATTCGACCATATATGTCGTGGTGGTCTTGCCGGACGTTCCGGTGATCCCGACAACCGTCATCCGGTCGGACGGGTTTCCGTACACCGTGGCGGCCAGACCGCCGAGCACGCTGCGGGGCGCGGGATGCACCAGTACCGGCACGGTGCTGGTTGGGAACTCGGCTCCGGAACCAGCCAAGTCGGCCATTTCGGTGACCCCGGCGGCGTCGGTGAGCACTGCGACGGCACCGCGTTCGATCGCCTCGCCGGCATATCGGGCGCCGTGCGTGGCCGAGCCGGTCAGCGCGGCGAACAAGTCACCGGGCCGCACGTCCTGGGCACGCAACGTCACACCGGTCACCCGCAGGTCCGGGACAGCGGCACGGTGGTCTGGGCTGCCGGCCATCACCGCGCCGACCTGAGCCGCGAGCGCGGGCAGCCGCACATCCGAACCAGCGCTGCGGCTGGGACGGGAACTGGGCCCAGCGGGCACCGGCACCACCCTCTACACCTCCGTCCGACGCTGCGTGATCCTCATGATCAGCCATGACACCCTATCGAGACACCCGCCGGCCACGCGGTGTTGTCGTGGTTCCCGGGGGCACAGCTGGGTCGGCGCATCCTCACCGCCGCGCTTGCGGCGCAGGTGGCACGTTCGCTTAGGTGATCTGCAAGGTAAGCGGCGGCCCCGGATCAGGTGACAGCGGCACGTTCTCACGCTGCATCAGCCAGCTGGCGATGTTGTGGAAAAGCGGGGCCGCCGAGTGCCCCGGCGTGCCGTCCGCGTTGAGCCCCGGGTTGTCCATCATGATTCCGATGACGTAACGGGGATTCTCGGCGGTGGCCATCCCGGCGAAGGTGATCCAGTAGACGTCGTCGAAGTAGCAGCCACATGCGGGGTTGATCTGTTGGGCGGTCCCGGTCTTGCCGGACATCTGGTATCCCGGCACCGCGGCCGCAGGCCCAGTGCCCTGCTGATAACCCATCGGGTCGCTTTGCACGACAGCCCGCAACATCTGCCGCACGGTTTGGGCGGTCTGCGGCGACACCACCCGAATACCTTCCGGACGCGGCTCTTCGATCCTGGTGCCGTCGGGTGAAATGGTGGCCTTGAGGATCCGCGGCGGTATTCGCAGTCCATCGTTTGCGATGGCCTGGTACATGCCCGTCATCTGCAGCAGAGTCATCGAAAGACCTTGGCCGATAGGAAGGTTCGAGAAGGTGCTGCCCGACCATTGGTCGATCGGCGGCACCAGCCCGGCGCTCTCACCGGGCAGCCCGACGTTGGTGCGCTGACCCAGCCCGAACTTGCGGACCATGTCGTAATAACGCTCCGGGCCGACGCGCTGCGCCAGCATCAGCGTTCCGACGTTTGACGATTTTCCGAACACGCCGGTGGTGGTGTAGGGCATCACTCCGTGGTCCCACGCGTCATGGATGGTGACGCCGCCCATCTGGATGGCGCCGGGTACGTGCAACACCTCGTCGGGGTTGCTGAGCCCGTATTCGATGACTGAGGACGCGGTGACCACCTTGTTCACCGAGCCCGGCTCGAAGGGTGAGGACACCACCAGGTTGCCCAGCTGTTTGTCGCCCTGGCGTCCGATGTCTTGGGACGGGTCGAAGGTGTTGTCGTTGGCCATGGCCAGCACTTCGCCGGTTTTGGCGTCGAGGACCACGGCCGAGGCGTTGCGGGCCCCGGACAGGTTCTTTGCCTGCTGGACCTGTTGCTGCACGTAGAACTGGATGTCGTCGTCGATGGTCAGCTGGACGGTCGAGCCGTTGACCGCGCGGTGTCGGTTGCGGTTGCTGCCGGGGATAACCACACCGTCGGACCCCCGGTCATAAGTGACTGCGCCGTCGGTTCCCGACAGCATCGCGTCCATGGACTCCTCGAGCCCCAGCAGCCCGTGACCGTCCCAGTCGATGCCGCCGACGAGATTGGCCGCCAGCGATCCGCCCGGATACTGGCGCAGATCCTGCCGCTCAGAGCCGACCTCGGGATACTTTTCGGAGATTGCGCTTGCTATCGCGGGGTCGACGGCACGCGCGAGATAGACAAAGTTGTCGTCGCTTTGCAGCTTCTTCAACACGGTTTGGAAGTCCGGTTTGTTGTGCAGCTGGCCCGCGACGTCCTTGGCGATATCCCGGAACCGTTGCTGCGGATCAGGAGCGGCCGAGTTCTTCTTTTTGGCCTCCTCCAATTGCTGGCGGATCCGCTTGGGCTGAAACGTCAAAGCGCGTGATTCGGTGGTAAACGCGAGTTGCTCGTTGTTGCGGTCGACGATGCTGCCGCGGACCGCTTTTTGGACGTCGGTCACCTTGAGCTGCCCGGCCGCCTGGGCGCGCAGGGTCGGGGCATTCGTTATCTGCAGATCGAATAACTGCGCCGCTGCGACTGCCATCAGCACGAAGATGACTGCGTTGCCGGCCCGATGCCGGAACACGAATGACGCGCCGCGCGTCCCCACTTCCACAATCTGGCGGGTGCGCCGCTCACGCGCTGAGCGGCCCACTGCATCTGCCCCCGCGGCTGGGCGAGATTTGTTGGTTTCCTTGGCTTTCCGGCTCTTCGGTTCCTGGAGGCTTTTGGCTTTCTTCGCCCTTTCTTCGCGCTTCGGTTGCCGAAGCTCCTTGGCCTCCCGCGGGTTACGTGGACCACGCGTCGGTCGCATCGACTGCGACCGACGCGTCCGCCCAGACTCGGCGCGGCTCATCTGGTAGCACCTGGCGCCGTGGCAGTGGCGGGCCCGAGCTGTTCGCCGTTAGCCGGTTGAGGTTGCGGTTGCGGTTGCGGCACCGGGGCGAGCACCGGCGCCCCGGGGATCACCGGAACACCAGCTTGCGGGGCCTGGGGCGCCATCCCCCGTTGCACCGGAACGGGCACTTCCGCGAGTAATGGCACGGGCACTTGGGCCGGCACTGGAACGGGCAGCCCGCCCACCGGAATCGGCACTTCGGCGGGCACCGGGGCGGTCACCGGGCCCGCCGGAGCAGGTAGCCCCGGAATCGGCATTGTTCCCGGGACCGGTCCGGCGACCTGCCCATTGGGCATACCAGGCAGTTGGGGATTGCTCTGCGGCAGGTGCTGACCGCCCATCGTCGTCGAGCCGTCCGGAGCGCGCAACAGCGCTTCGGGCCCAGACCTGGCAGGTGCCTGCGGGTCACCGGGTCCCGGTTGCAGCCGAACCGAGACCTCCGGGGGGAGCGCCGGCGGTTTCGGGGGCGGCGGCGGACCATCGTCGAGCTTGGCGTTCAGCGGCGGCGGTGGAACGCCGTCGGCCGGCTTGGGTGCGCCGACGACGACCCAGTTACCGGTCGGGTCCTGGACCAGGTGTGCGGTGTCCCTGGTCGGGATCATCCCGTGCTTGCGGGCCGCTTCGGCCAGGGCGGGGGCCGACTCCGCCTCGCGCACATCGCGTTCCAGCGCCTCCTTCTGCTGCTGCAGCATCCGGTTCTTCTCGCGGGCGTGGCTGAGTTGGTACGAACGCTCGGCGGAGGCAGTGGACAGCCACAACGTGAGACCGAGCCCGAGACCGAGCGAACCGATAACCAGAACGACAAACGGAACTTTGTTCGCCAGCGTCCGGGGCCGCAGGTCAATCGATGCCAGCCGAGCGGCCATACGCTCGGTCAATCGAAGCCGGACGGCCCTGGGCGCTTTAGCTTTCCGCGCCTTGGCGCGCGCCTTGGCCTGGTTCCGGCTCTTGGGCCGGGCCGACCGCTCGACCGGCCGGGCAATTGGGCTGGTCTGCGGTCCAGACTTCGGTGCCCGGGCCTCGCGGGCAGGCGCCGAGGCCTGTCCCGGTCGGGTGCGGCGCGACGACACGGAATCAGCGGTTGTTGTGCGCCTGCCCTTCCGGGCAGAACCGTCGCGTCCGCCCCGACGCTCACTGCCGTTGCCTCGTTTCGGCGTCACGGGCTTGGCCTTCATGAGTCGCCCTTCTCGGTCGGCTGACGCTGTGGCTCCACCCGTTGCAAAGCCCGCAATCGCACCGCGGTGCTGCGAGGATTGCGTTCGGTCTCGGCCGCATCCGCGCGCTCAGCACCGCGCGTCAACGACCGGAATCGCGGCTCGTGGCCGGGAAGTTCGACCGGAAGACCTTCCGGTGTGCGAGAGACAACCGCGTCCGCGAACACACGTTTGACGATCCGGTCCTCCAGCGACTGGTAGGCCAACACCACGATGCGCCCGGTGACGGCGAGCGCGTCCAACGCGGCGGGAACAGCGTTGCGCAGCGAGGTCAGCTCGTCGTTGACCGCGATGCGCAGCGCCTGGAACGTGCGCTTGGCCGGGTGCCCGCCGGTGCGCCGAGCCGGAGCGGGAATCGCCTGGTACAGCAGCTCGACCAGCTCGGCGGTCGAAGTGAACGGGCGCTGCGCCCGCTGACGGACGATATGCGTGGCGATGCGCCGCGCGAACCGCTCTTCGCCATACCGGCGGAAGATATCGGCCAACGCGGCCGCGTCGTAGTTGTTGACGATGTCGGCCGCGGTAAGCGGTGCGGACCGGTCCATGCGCATGTCCAACGGTGCGTCCTGCGCGTAGGCGAAGCCCCGCTCGGCGCGGTCGAGCTGCATGGACGAGACGCCGAGATCGAATAGCACGCCGTCCACCGATTCCACTGCGGCATAACCGGACTCTGCCAGCGCTTCGGAGAGACCGTCATACCGCGTGTGTACAAGCCTGATTCGGTCGGCGAATCGAGCGAGCCGAGTCCGGGCGATATCCAGGGCACTTGCGTCGCGGTCGAGCCCGATCAGCCGCAGCCCGGGTAACTCGGTCAGGAACCGCTCGGCGTGCCCGCCCGCGCCGATGGTCGCGTCGACGAGGACCGCTTCGGATCCGTCGGAGTGGTGGCGGGTCAGCGCGGGGGCAAGCAGCTCCACGCAGCGTTGCAGGAGGACGGGCACATGCCCGAAATCAGCTTGGCCGAAAGAGTTTGGACCGTCAGCCATCGCGACACCTCCCCGGATTCGGCAATACCCGCTGGCTCGCAGGGCTTCGAAAGCCTCAGTGGAACAAGCCCAGGCATCGAGGTCCCTGTCCGAAGGCACGAACCTGGCGTTGGGGAAGTACGCCAGGGCCGGTTCGGACAGAGGCCACGATGCACGGGCATGCGCCTCAGATGATGTCGCCGAGTGCTTCATCGCTGGCCGCGGAGAAGTTCTCTTCGTGGGTCTGCTGGTAGTCCTGCCAGGCCTGCGCATCCCAGATCTCGAGGTTGTCGATCGCCCCAATCACTACGCAGTCCTTGGAGAGGTCGGCGTAGCGGCGGTGGTCGGCCGACAGGGTGATGCGGCCCTGCGCGTCGGGATGCTGCTCGTCCGTGCCGGCGGCGAGGTTGCGTAGGAAAGCTCTCGCCTCGGGGTTGCTGCGGGATGTCTGGCTCGCCTTGTGCGCCAGCTTCTCGAACTCCTCCCGCGGGTAGACGGCGAGGCTGTGGTCTTGGCTCTTGCTGACCATCAACCCCCCCGCCAGCGCGTCGCGGAACTTGGCGGGCAACGTGAGCCGCCCCTTGTCGTCGAGTTTGGGCGTGTAGGTGCCGAGAAACACCAGCTCACCTCCTGCCCAAGGCGTCTCCGACTCACCCAAACACTTCAGCCACCATACCCCACACTCCCCCACTTACCCCCATATTTGGAGTGTCGCGGCGAAGTTTCTGGGCTTATTTGCCACGCCACCTGGCGCGAGGGCCACCTGGGGTGATTTCGCGGCTCGGTCGTGGCGCCGGGAAACCGCATTTCAAGAGCCCAAAGTCGGCAAGTGGGGCCAAGTGGGGCACCACATTGGTGCCTAGCGGGGCGCACTGGGGCTCAGATTGGGCTCGATTTGGCCTCGTATCGGGCTCGAGCGCGAAAACGGGGCAGCCAGTGGCTGCCCCGTTGCGTCTTGCGGGTCCCCGCTACTCGTCGAAGCGGCGGCGGAAACGATCCTCCATACGGCTGGTGAATGAGCCTCCGCCACCCCTGGTTCGACGCTGGCGGGGCGCGCCGGGCGCGGCTCCGGGGTGTTCCGCCCGGCTGGACAACCGAGGGCCGGTGACGGCGAACACCACACCGCCGAACATCACGACGAAGCCGAAGACGCTGAGAATCGGGAAAGTACCGATCATCGTGGCCTTGAAAGCCACGCCGGAAACCAGCATCCCCAGGCCGATGATGAACAGCGCCGCGCCCTGCAGGCGCCGCCGCGCGGTCGGTGCGCGCAACCCACCGCCACGGACACTCGATGCGAATTTCGGATCCTCGGCGTAGAGAGCGCTCTCAATCTGATCGAGCATCCGCTGCTCATGATCGGAGAGTGGCATTCGTCCCTCCTTGCCGAGTTTGGCACGTAACTATCGATAGCACGCGGATGCCCGTTGTGCGAGCAACTAACTCAAATGATACGAGGTCAATCTGCTGTCTACCACTGGTTCGGTGGCGATTCTATCTCCGTGGCGCGTCGACGAGGACGCGGGCGGCAACGGCGGTGCGCTACAACCGGCTTGCCGAAGCAGGCCGGGCCGTCAGCTCGTCGCCTGAGAACAGGCACCGCCGCTCTTCGATCGAAGGCCGTCGGGTCCGATAATGGCGATAGGCACACAGGGTCGAAGCACTGCGTGAGTCTTGAAAAAGTGGATAAGCAACTGGATGACCAATTGGATGAGGAGGACACCGCGAGTTGGCGATATTCCTCATCGATCTGCCGCCGAACGATATGGAGCGCCGTCTCGGTGACGCGCTGGGAGTCTATGTCGACGCGATGCGGTATCCGCGCGGCACCGAGAATCAGCGCGCCGCAATGTGGCTCGAGCACATCCGTCGACGCGGCTGGCAGGCTGTGGCCGCTGTCGAACTAGCGGGCGCCAAGAAAGGTGCAGTAGCTGAAGAAGCTCAGGTGGCCCGGGAAGCCGAAGGTCCCGGCGAGCATGCGCCACCAGCTGCTGAACTGGGCAACGCACCGTTGCTCGGGGTGGCCTACGGCTACCCCGGGGCGCCAGGTCAGTGGTGGCAGCAACAGGTCGTCCTGGGCCTGCAACGCGGCGGCTCGCCGCCACAAGAGATCGCCCGGCTGATGGACAGCTATTTCGAGTTGACCGAATTGCACATTCATCCGCGCGCGCAAGGCCGCGGCCTCGGCGAAGCATTAACCCGCCGACTCCTGGCGGGTCGCAGCGAAAACAACGTCCTGCTTTCCACCCCGGAAGCCAATGGTGAACCCAACCGAGCGTGGCGGCTGTACCGGCGGCTGGGCTTCACCGACGTCATCCGTGGGTACCACTTCGCCGGCGACCCACGGGCGTTTGCGATCCTGGGCCGCGCTTTGCCGCTTTAGGAGCCTCGGTAGGAGCCCCGACAATCCTCGGGCTGGGTAAGTCGCAGACCGGACGGCTCGCCCAAGCGACGCACCCGATCTGGCACGATGACCTGGTGCACGTCAGCTCTGCGACTTACCCAGCCCGAGGATTCACCGCTCGGCGGCGCCGCGTGCTGGCCATCGCGATGCTGCTGCTGGTCGTGCCTCTGGCTACCGGATGCCTGCGAGTCAGAGCGTCGCTCACCATCTCACCTGACGACTTGGTGTCCGGGGAGATCATCGCCGCAGCTAAACCCAAAACCGCCAAAGACCCTGGTCCACAGCTCGACGGCAATGTGCCGTTCAGCCAGAAAGTGGCGGTCTCGAACTACGACAGCGACGGCTACGTGGGTTCGCAGGCGGTGTTCTCCGATCTGACCTTCGCCGAACTGCCGCAGCTGGCCCATCTGAACTCCGACGCCGCCGGAGTAAATCTGTCGTTGCGCCGAAACGGCAACCTGGTGATTCTGGAAGGCCGGGCAGACCTGACTTCGGTGAATGATTCCGACGCCGACGTAGATTTGACCGTCGCCTTTCCCGGGGTGGTGACCTCTACCAACGGTGACCGCGTCGAGTCCGACGCTGTGTCGTGGAAGCTCAAACCGGGCGTGGTGAGCACCATGACCGCGCAGGCCCGCTACACCGATCCCAATACCCGTTCCTTCACCGGCGCGGGCGTATGGCTGGGCATCGCGTCGTTCGCGGTTGCCGGCGTGGTGGCGCTGCTGGCCTGGCTCAGCCGAGACCGCTCCCAGCGGTTCGCCGCAGAGCGCGACCAATCGTCCAGCTAAATCTGCGTGGGTGACCAGTAGGCAAGCATCTCCGCAAAGGTGGCAAAAGCCGGCCCGGAAACGCCGTATGTCGCCTCCAGATGGATGCTCAGCGGAAAGCCGAGGTCGGCGACGCCGTCTAGCACGCGCTTGTACAGGTCGACCATGAGCTGGCGCTTCTGAGCAGGTTCGCTGCCAGCCAACCTCGTGACGAACGCCTGCTCATCAGCCACCACGGCGTTTCCCGCGTCCTGGATGAGCCAATTGATCAGGCCGACGCGGGTCTCCATCTTCGGTACGAAGCCGAACGACAGCAGGATTTCGGGCCGGTGATCGGTGTTCTTGGCGAACTCGGTCAGAAAATCCACGATTGCATCGGAGTACAACAGCTGGGTCATCGCGTAGGTTGCGCCCTGATCGCACTTGAAGTTGAGCCGGCCCTGTTCGCCGTCGCGCGTGGGGATCAGGATCACGCCCCGGTTGGGCACCAGCTGGCGATAGATCGACAGGGCGTCGGTGGGCGCGACGCCGGAACCCTCGCCGTCATTCATGGTGCGCGGTACGCCGACGAACACCACGCCCTCCATCCCGGCTGCGGTCAGATCCGCAAGTCGCTGGCGCAGAGCCGGCTCGTCCATGAATGCGGTGACCTGCGTGCACAGGCCTTTAACTGCCCCCCTGACTCCGGGCAACTCGGCTTTGATGATCGACCAGAAGTCCAGCACGTCGAGCTTCGGCTGCATTGGCACGGGACGGTCGTCATCCTCCGCGATTATCCCTGGAATCATCACGTGCCGAATCCGGCCGTCAAGGCCGGACTGCGCCGAGTACTCGAGCACTTTGCGTGCATCTTGCAATGCCCGCTCCCGACCTTCGTCCACATTCGGCGGCACCAGCTCGAGCGCGATGGTGTTGAGGGTCACGCGGCTCCTGTTCGTCATCCTCTTCTCAAGGCAGGCCGGCCCGGCCAGCTCACTCGCCAATCTTGAAGCCAGCATAGGGGCGAGATAGTGAGCCAGTTGAAGCGACGTAGGCCGGCGCGGGGAGCTAGGCGGGACGAATACACTGGTCGGGCCAGGGACAGGCCGAGCAGAAAGGGGCGCCGCGCTGAGCGTCGAAGCAGCGGCAACCGTCGAGTTGACCGGCGCCGTCACCGACCAACTTCGGCGGTATTTGCGCGACCGTCGCAACCACACGGTCTACATAGGCTCTGAAGGCAGCGACTACGGGGTTTTGATTGCCGCCCTGGAAGATTTTGTGCTCGGCGGCGGCAAGCGGCTGCGGCCGGCTTTCGCATATTGGGGCTGGCGCGCCGTGGCAACGGAGGACCCCGGTCCTGGTGTGCTGCTGCTGTTTGCCGCGCTGGAGCTGCTGCACGCCTGCGCGTTGGTGCATGACGACGTGATCGATAGGTCGGCAACCCGCCGCGGCAGGCCAACGGCTCACGTGGAGTTCGCGGCACTGCACCGCGGCCGGAAATGGCGGGGTTCGCCCGAGGATTTCGGCATATCGGCGGCCATCCTGCTCGGTGACTTGGCACTGGCCTGGGCTGACGACATCGTCTTCGGGGCCGACCTGTCCGCCGACGCTCAGCGGCGCGTCCAGCGCGTGTGGGCCGATATCCGCACCGAGGTACTGGCCGGGCAATACCTCGACATCGTCGCCGAGGCCAGCGCCGCCGAGTCGATTGCGTCAGCGATGAATGTCGACCTTTTCAAGACTGCCTGCTACACCGTGTCGCGACCGCTTCAGCTCGGGGTGGCCGCCGCCGCTGACCGACCCGACGTTCAAGCCGCCTTCGGTCAGTTCGGCACCGACCTCGGTGTGGCGTTCCAGCTACGTGACGATGTTCTTGGCGTGTTCGGCGACCCAGCGGTCACCGGCAAGCCGTCCGGTGACGACCTGAGATCCGGCAAGCGCACCGTGCTGCTGGCAGAGGCGGTGGAATTGGCTGACAAGTCAGATCCTTTGGCGGCCAACCTGTTGCGGACCTCGATCGGTGCTGCGCTGAGCGACGCGCAGGTGGGCGAACTGCGCGACGTCATCGAGGCGGTGGGCGCGCTGGCCGCAGCCGAGCAACGCATCGCCACGCTCAGCCAACGGGCGCTGGCCACGCTGGCGGCCGCCCCCATCAATGCAGCTGCCAAGGCGGGGCTGTCCGAGTTGGCCAGGATGGCCACTAACCGGTCCGCGTGAACTGATGACGAATCCCACGCGCACCCACGAAGACGCCTCGAAAGCGACTAAAGCGTCTGTCGCCCAACATTTTTTACGAATATTTACATTCGCCACCGGCGCGGAGTCCCGACCGGCAATGCTGGGGTTCCTGGGCTCGGTGCTGATCACCATCGGCGGGTTCGGATCGGGCAGCATCCGCCAGCATGACCCCATACTGGAGTCGGTTCACATGTCCTGGCTGCGCTTCGGCCACGGGCTGGTGCTCTCGTCGATTCTGTTGTGGACGGGCGTAGGTCTGATGCTGATCGCCTGGCTGGGACTGGGCCGACGTGTCCTCGCCGGTGCGGCTACCGAGTTCATGATGCGGGCCACCACCGGCTTCTGGTTGGTGCCGTTGCTGCTGTCGGCGCCCATCTTCAGCCGGGACGCCTATTCGTACCTGGCCCAGGGCGCACTACTGCGCGACGGCCTGGATCCCTATGCGGTTGGGCCGGTAGGCAACCCGAATTCGTTGCTGGACGACGTAAGTCCCATTTGGACGATCACCACCGCGCCCTACGGCCCGGCGTTCATTTTGGTCGCGAAATTCGTCACGACGATCGTGGGCAACAATGTGGTGGCCGGGACTGTGCTGCTGCGCTTGTGCATGCTGCCAGGACTCGCGCTGCTGATCTGGGCCGCCCCTCGAATGGCCCGCCACTTCGGCACCGACGGGTCAACCGCACTCTGGATCTGCGTTCTCAATCCGCTCGTGCTGATCCACCTGACCGGCGGCGTGCACAACGAAATGCTGATGGTGGGCCTCATGGCCGCCGGTATCGCACTGAGCCTCGATGGCCGTCACATCTCGGGTGTCGCGCTGATCACGGTCGCGATGGCGGTCAAAGCCACCGCCGGACTCTCGCTGCCGTTTCTCATCTGGGTATGGATGCGTCATCTGCGCGACAAACGGGGATACCGGCCCGCCCCAGCGTTCCTCGTGGCCAGCGCGTCATCGCTGCTGATCTGCGGTGCGGTGTTCGGGATATTGTCCGCGTTGGCCGGTGTCAGCCTGGGGTGGCTGACCGCGTTGGCCGGATCGGTGAAAATCATCAACTGGCTGAGCGTGCCGACCGCGGCGGCGAGCCTGATCCACGCCCTCGCCAGCGGGTTCTTCGCGGTCGACTTCTACACCACACTACGGGTGACCCGGGCAATCGGAATCGTGATAATCGTGCTGGCGCTGCCGCTGTTGTGGTGGCGCTCCCGGCGCGACGACCGGGCCGCGCTGGCCGGTCTCGGATGGTCGATGTTGATCGTCGTACTGTTCGTTCCCGGCGCCCTGCCGTGGTACTACTCCTGGCCGCTAGCGGTAGCGGCCCCGCTGGCCCAGTCACGGCGGGCGATGGCGGCCATCGCCGGGTCCTCGACCTGGGTCATGGTGATTTTTAATCCCGACGGATCGCACGGGATGTATTCGTGGCTGCATCTTTCGCTGGCCTGCGCCTGTGCACTGGTTGCCTGGTACACGCTGTACCGGGTCTCAGACGCGCCCGCTGAAGAGCCTTTTGAAGAAACGGAAACGCAGGCCGCGGCTTAGTACGCCATGGCTTGTGCCCGGCGCACGACTTCGCGAGCCTGATGGGCATGTAGCGCGTCGACGGGACGGGCGTTGCTGATGGCATCCCGCATGCCGTCGCGGGTGACCGTCAGCGATGGGTCGGGAGTGAACAGCCAGCGCAGGATCTCGGTCTCGCGATAACCGCCGTCGTGCAGAATCGTCAACAACCCCGGAAGGCTTTTGACCACCTCACCTGAATTGGTGAAGAACACCTGCGGCACCACCACGCCATCTGCGCGCCGTACCGCGACCAGGTGACCTTCCCGCAGCTGCTGTTGTACCTTGCTGACCGGAACGCCCAGCAGCTCAGCGACCCCGGGCAGGTCGTAGATTGGCTCGTCAGGATCCAGAACATCGTCGCCGGCCGGAATACTGCCCACAGCCCAAGTGTATGCCCTGGTACGCGGCCAAGTCCGCGCGTTGAGGCCTTGTTTAGTTCGGGATCCGCACCCAGTCGCACCGCCGCACCTACGATGACCCCGTGGCCAAGGCTGGGACGGGGGACCCTTTTGATAGGACGCTGCATAGCACCCTGCTGGATGGCCGTTACCTGGTCCAGGCCAAGATCGCCAGCGGCGGTACGTCGACGGTCTACCGCGGCCTCGACATCCGACTCGACCGGCCTGTCGCGCTGAAGGTGATGGATCCGCGCTATGCCGGCGATAACCAATTCCTGACCCGCTTCCAGCTGGAGGCCCGTACGGTTGCCCGACTGAAGGACCCTGGGCTGGTCGCCGTCTACGACCAGGGTCAGGATGGCAGACACCCTTTCCTGGTGATGGAGCTCATCGAGGGCGGCACCCTGCGCGAGCTGCTCGCGGAACGCGGGCCGATGCCACCACACGCCGTGGCGGCGGTGCTTCGTCCGGTGCTGGGCGGGCTGGCCGCCGCGCACCGGGCTGGCTTGGTGCATCGCGACGTCAAGCCCGAAAACGTCCTGATCTCCGACGATGGCGACGTCAAGATCGCCGACTTCGGGTTGGTGCGCGCCGTCGCGGCCGCTGCAATCACCTCTAGCAGCGTCATTCTGGGTACCGCCGCCTATCTGTCCCCTGAACAGGTGCGCGACGGCAACGCCGGTCCCCGCAGCGATGTCTACTCGGCCGGGATTCTCACCTACGAGCTGCTGACCGGGCGCACCCCGTTCACCGGCGACTCGGCGTTGTCGATCGCCTACCAGCGGCTGGACAACGATGTGCCGCGTGCCGGCGCTGCCATCGACGGCGTGCCAACGCAATTCGACGAGCTAGTGGCACGCGCGACTGACCGCGACCCCGGCCGCCGATACGCCGACGCGATCGAGATGGCCTCCGAGGTGGACGCGATCGTCGAAGAACTGGGGCTGCCGGACTTTCAGGTGCCGGCGCCGCGCAACTCCGCGCAACATCGCTCCGCGGCGCTGCAGCGCAGCCGAATGGCCGAGCGCCCGGCCACCGCGCAGCAACCCCGACCGGCCGGCAAAGCACAGGTCCACCACCCCACCCGCCAGTTCAGCCGCGGACCCGAGGACTGGTCTGACTCGGGACGCGCGGCCGAGCTCTACGGAGCTGAAGCCGAACCCGAAGAATATGAATGCGAGCCGGTCTCAGGACAATTCGCCGGCATCGAGATCAGCGAATTCATCTGGGCGCGACAGCGCGCCCGGCGGATGGTACTGATCTGGATAGCGATCGTGTTAGCGGTCACCGGGTTGGTGGCGACAGCGGCATGGACGATCGGCAGCAATCTGAGCGGCCTGCTGTGAGCACTGTTGGCGAGCAGACGCAGAATCGCACGAAGGCGCGCGGTTTTGTGCGATTCTGCGTCTGCTCGCCAACCTAGTCGCGCAGCATCTCGGCGACCAGGAACGCCAACTCCAGCGACTGCTGGGTATTCAGCCGCGGGTCACACGCCGTCTCATAGCGGCCGGCCAGATCCGAATCCGAGATGTCTTGCGCGCCACCCAAACACTCGGTGACGTTCTCGCCGGTGATCTCGACGTGGATGCCACCTGGATGAGTGCCCAACGCGCGATGCACCTCGAAGAAACCTTGAACTTCGTCGACGATGCGGTCGAAATGGCGGGTCTTGTACCCGGTGGATGACTCGTGGGTATTGCCGTGCATCGGGTCGCATTGCCAGATCACCTGGTGACCGGTGGCCTGGACCTTCTCGATGATCGGCGGCAGCACGTCGCGCACCTTGTTGTTGCCCAGCCTGCTCACCAGCGTCAGCCGGCCCGGCTTGTTGTACGGGTCCAGCCGCTCGACGTACTCGACGGCCAACTCGGGGGTCATCGTCGGGCCGATCTTGACGCCGATCGGGTTGGCGATCACCTCGGCGAACGCGATGTGCGCGCCGTCGAGCTGCCGGGTTCGCTCGCCGATCCACACGGTGTGCGCCGACAGGTCGTAGAGCTGTAGCTCCGCGCCTTCTCCCTCAGGGCCTTCCGACAACCGCAGCATCGCCCGCTCATAATCGAGCACCAAAGCCTCATGGCTGGCGTAGATTTCGGCTGTCTGCAGATTGCGGTCAGCCACCCCACAGGCACTCATGAACCGCAGACCGCGATCAATCTCGCCAGCCAGCGCCTCATAGCGCGCGCCGGCCGGCGAGGTCCGGACGAATTCCCGGTTCCAGTCGTGCACCAGATGCAGCGACGCCAGCCCCGACGACGTGAGCGCCCGCACCAGGTTCATGGCGGCGCTGGCGTTGGCGTAGGCACGCACCAGCCGCGACGGGTCATGCACGCGCGCTGCGGCATCCGCGGCGAAGCCGTTGATCATGTCGCCGCGGTAGGACGTCAGGCCCAGCGCGTCGATGTCGGCCGACCGCGGCTTGGCGTACTGCCCCGCGATACGGGCCACCTTGACCACCGGCAAGCTGGCACCGTAGGTCAGCACCACGGCCATCTGCAACAGGGTGCGGACATTGCCCCGGATGTGGGGTTCGGTGTTGTCGGTGAACGTCTCCGCGCAATCGCCGCCCTGCAGCAGGAACGCCTCGCCCCTGGCGACCTGGGCCAGTTGTTCCTGCAACCGGATGATCTCGGACGGCACCGTCACCGGCGGCACGCTTTCCAGAACCGTGCGCATTGCGGTGGCCTGGTCGGCGGGCCAGCTGGGTTGCTGGGCAGCCGGCTTGGCCAGTGCGGCGTCCAGCCGGGCGCGCAGGTCGTCCGGCAGCGGCGGCAGCGACGGCAGCTGGTCGATCGGAATGTCGACGGTCCAGTTCATCGGTCCATGGTAACCGGGACACGCAAACGGCTGATCAGGGCGAACGATGCTTCGGAGTCACTCAAAGCGCGCCGCCGCATCGTCTAAAGACGTGATCAGCCGGAATCGGCGCAGCTGATCCCGGGCGTCCACCAGCGCATCGTGGACATCGCGCGGCCGCGGCGGCATCCGGGGGGATCCGCGGTCTTCCCACAACTGTCGCAGTTCCCGCGTGAAGCGGGGTATCGCTTGCGGCAGGCCGGGCATCGGCCCCCACAACTGACACAGGGCCACGTGGTCGTAGGCGCCCACCCAAGCCCACAGCTCGATGGGCTCGGAGGCCCCAGCACTGAAGACACCGAAGAACTCCTCCAGATCCGCACGGATCTGCCGGCGCGAGCGCCACAACTGCGAGGCCGGGGGCGGCAGCTTGGGCAACACATTGGCGCGCACCCAGCTACCGGCGCGCTCGGCGTCGAATTCGGTGGATACCGCGTAATACTCGCGGCCGTCCTCGGCGACCACCCCGATCGAGATCAGCTCGATGGTGCGGCCATCCTCGATGAACTCGGTGTCGTAGAAGTACCGCACCGCCGCAGCCTAGTCGGGGTCAGGCCGTCGGGCCGCCGACCAGGGCGCTGTCGGTTCCCGGGGGCGGTGGCGCGGGGTGGACGTCGAGGTCCAGCTGGGCGTCGACAGTGCGTTCGTCGGGCACCCGCGGGGTACCGGCGATCGCGCACTGCAGCCACAACTTGGCCCGCACCACCGGGCGGCGCAGGGTCCGTTCCCGCTGCAGCGCGCGCCGCATCTTGTCCGGCTGGCTGGTGTATCGCCACCGGGCCCACGGGGCGTGCGGACGTGACAACCGAATCGCCCCGATCACCAGCAGTAAGACGATGAACATGCCGAGTAAACCGGTCCACACCTTGCCCTTGAGTACCACCACCACAGCCAGCGGCAGCGCCAACGCCAGCGCGCCACCAACACCGGCCCGCAGCGCTATCGAATCGGCGCCATGCCAGATCGGCAGGAAGAACATCAACGGGTGCAGGCCCATTATCAAAAGTCCAGCTACCGCCACCGCGGCGAAAACCGCGTCTACCGAAGTGCGGCCGTCTTCCTCCCAGTACACGTCGGACAGGTGCAGAATCAGCGCGTACTCGTCGAGCACCAGCGCTGCCCCGATCCCGAAAAAAATTGCAGCCAGGGTGAATTCGGGTACTCGGCCATCAACGGAAAGGGTCACCAAGGTCAACCCGGAGATCATCACCAGGACCAACCCGAAGGCCACGTGGTGGATGTGCACCGCCCCGATGCGAATATTCCGCGGCTGCCACCATTTGGCCGGCAGGCCGGCCTCGTCGCGGTGACGGATAAGGCGCACGAAAGTTCGGGTGACGAAGAAGGTCAGGATGAAGGCGATCAGGCAGCACAGCAACGGCAGTCGACCGCGGTCGATGATGTCATGCCGGAACCAGTCGAGCACCCGGGGCACGAACCAGTGGAGCACGCTAGAAACCTACGCCCGCCCTACCGGACAGCGCGGGAGCCGCGCTGTGCCAGGCGGGCGGGCGCATAGGGAACACCGTTACGCTGTTCTGCGACATGAGTAAATGGCGGGCGCCCGACCTGGGCAGTCGACCCGGGCGAGTTTTGCTGTATTGCCTGCTTTGGTCGATCGCCGCGGCGGCGCTGAGCTGGGCGGCCTGGCAATTATTTGGGCACACGCCGTACCGCATCGATATCGACGTTTATCAGATGGGCGGTCGGGCCTGGCTGGACGGACGTCCGCTGTATCACGGAGACGTGAAGTTCCCCACGCCTATCGGGCTGGCTCTGCCGTTCACCTATCCCCCGCTGGCGGCCGTCGCATTCTCCCCGTTCGCGTGGCTGCACATGCCCGCCGCCAGTGTCGTGATCACGCTGATAACGCTGGTGCTGCTGATTGTGTCGACGGCGATCGTGCTGGCCAGCCTCGACGTGTGGAGCACCTCACGAGTGGTGCCCGGGCCGGCCTGGTTACGCCGGTTATGGCTGTCGGTGATCATCGTGGCCCCCGCGACGATCTGGTTCGAGCCCATCATCGCGAACTTCGCCTTCGGCCAGATCAATGTGGTGGTGATGGCCCTGGTGATTGCTGACTGCGTGCCGCGCCGCACACCATGGCCACGCGGGCTGCTGCTGGGCTTGGGGATGGCGCTGAAACTCACGCCGGCGGTGTTTCTGCTCTACTTCCTGCTGCGCCGCGACAATCGCGCGGCGCTGACCGCGCTGGTGTCTTTCGCGGGCGCGACGCTGGTCGGTTTCGTATTGGCGTGGAGCGACTCGTGGGAGTACTGGACGCACACGGTGCATCACACCGATCGGATTGGGACCGCGTCGCTGAACACCGACCAGAACATCGCAGGTGCTCTTGCCCGGATTGGGCTCAGCGAGCACGCACGCCAACTGCTGTGGGTCGCCGGGTGCTTCCTGGTGCTGGCGGCGACAGTATGGGCGATGCGGCGGGTGCTGCGGGCCGGCGAACCGACGCTCGCGGTAATCTGCGTCGCTCTGTTCGGGCTGGTGGTCTCGCCGGTGTCGTGGTCACACCACTGGGTGTGGATGCTGCCGGCGGTGCTCGTGACCGGGATATTGGGCTGGCGACGACGCAATATCGCACTGGCCGTGATCAGCGCAGCCGGGGTGGCGCTGATGCGCTGGACGCCCATCGAACTGCTTCCCGAGCACCACGAGGCGACCGCGGTTTGGTGGCGTCAACTTGCCGGGATGTCCTACGTGTGGTGGGCGCTTGGGGTGATTGTCATCGCCGGACTCACTGTCACATCGCGCGTGACTTCGCACGATTCGACAACGCCCGAGCTGGCGCCGGTGCCGGCCGTCACTTGATCGACGGCACAGTTGCCGGCTAACCGGCCGCAGTCTCGGGGATCCTCGCGGCCTCACTGGTCGATTCGGCCTCGTTGCTGCGTTCCTTGACGGTCGCCGCGTAGATGTCGACGTACTCCTGACCGGTCAGCCCCATCAGCTCGTAGATCACCTCGTCGGTGACGGCGCGTTCGATGAAACGATTACCGGCCATACCCTCAAATCGCGAGAAGTCCATTGGCTTGCCGAACCGGACAGTGACCCGGCCGAAGCGCAACATCGTGGTGCCGGGCGGGTTGACCACGTTCGTGCCGATCATCGCCACCGGTATTACCGGCACGCCGGTCTGCAGGGCCAGCCTGCCCATGCCGGTCTTGCCTTTGTACAGCCTGCCGTCGGGCGAGCGGGTGCCCTCGGGGTACATGCCCAGCAACTTGCCCTCACCCAGCAGCCGCTCGGCGGTGCGCAGTGCGGCCCGCGCGGAGTCGGAGTCGTTGCGGTCGATCGGCACCTGGCCGACGCTGGTGAAGAACCAACGGCTGAGCCAGCCTTTCAGCCCGGTGCCGGTGAAGTATTCGGCCTTCGCGAGGAAAGTGATCCTGCGCCGCACCACCAGCGGCAGGTAGAAGCTGTCCATAACCGCCAGGTGGTTACTGGCCAGGATCGCCGGCCCGGAGCGCGGGATGTTTTCCAGCCCTTCGACTTTCGGGCGGCCCAGCACGGCGAGGAGCGGGCCAAGGAAGATGTACTTCAATAGCCAGTACGTCATGGCCCTCCCTTTCGCGCGAGCTGATGGTGTTCTGCGCCAACTGTACCCATCCGTGACGGATGGGACCACTTTCCGCGTCGGCGGGTCACTCGTCGACGGTGACGGGGATGGGCTGGTAGCGGGTCTTTACGCTGGCATCGCCCGCGGAGGTCCCAGCTTCAGTCTCGGTGGTTTCGGAAGCCGGGCCGCCGCCGGGCGGGCCGTCTGTTGGCGGTTTCGGTGTTGGTTTGGAAGACCGGTCGATGTCGTCGACGATGGCGCGGATGGCCTCCAGCAGAGCAATGCTGTGGTCCGCGATAACGGTCAGCAACGGGTGCTGATCGCCGGTTGCCAGCGCTGCCAGTGCGCAGACGGGACACCACACCTGCTGGCATTTGCCGGTCCCGGCAGCGCCGCCCGCTGTCAATGCGGCCGCCGTCCGCACCGCCGGGTCAATACCGTCCAGAATGGCCTGGGCAAGCCTACGCAGCTCGGGACCAATGTCGGGATGAGCCCCACTCACGTCGGCCACACCTCCGGATTTGGTCGAAAACGAACTGTCAGCTCACCGCCCCGCAGGTGTGCGTCCAGTACGGTGCACCGGCGCAGTACGGACGCCAACCGAACCCTGCGCCGCAGGCCGCCGGCGCTGATGATCAGGTCGTCGTCGACCCGGCCCAACGTCAGCGCTGCCGGATCGAGTTGGGGCAACGCTAGCCGCAGTCGGTATACCGACTCCAGCCCTGAGCCGGATTCCAGATCCACAATAGGACGCAACGGCCCCGGTGGCGCCGTTCCACGCCGAAGACGGGCACTGTCCAGCAGCCCGCCCAGCGCCTTGGGGCCGATCGGCTCGCCGGATAGGTGCGGTGTCAGCACCAGCGCCACATCGCCGATGGTGGCGTCGAGTTCGTTGAGCACCGCACGTTGCTCGGAGATGCGTTCGGCATACCAGTCGAACGCCGGATGGTCGGGCAGGTTCCGGTATTCGTAGGACTCGTCTTCCTCCAGGACCTGGTTGACGATCAGCTCCTCGACGGTCACACCCATCAGCGCCAAGGAACCCAGCGTCCGAACCGCCTCGGCCGCGACCACTCGCTCGGGGGTCAACACTAGGTGAGCGCTAACCAGCTCACCGTCGGTCAGCAAAGCGCTGAGCTGCTCGACGCTCACGCTGATGCGCTCCAGCAGTTCCACCGCCGCGGCCGATCGCGCGTCGTCGGCGGCGATGCTGAGCCTGCGATGACGCGGCCACGCTCGCTCCACATACATCCCGAAGGTGGCGGGCAGGGTCAACATTCGCAACGCGTCTGCGGTCGAAGCGCAGTCGACGACAATGCGATCCCAACGCCCGGCCGCGGCGAGCTCACCGACCGCATATAGACCGAGCACTTCCTGGACGCCCGGCAACGCTGAGAGTTCTTCGGGGGCAATGCTGCTCAACTCGGAATCGGGAAATCGCCGACCGAGGGTGTCGACAACTTCGTGCCATCGGGCCTCGAGCAGGGCCAGGGTGTCCAGTGCCAGTGCGTCGAGAAAGCCACCGCGTACTTCGCCCGACCCGGGATCGAGGTCGGCGAACACCCGGACCGGTTCGCCCCGACCGGTCGGCGGAACCGGGACGCCCAGCACGTCGCCAAGCGAGTGCGCCTGGTCAGTGGAAACCACCAGCACCCGTCGCCCGTCGCCCGCATCACTGACCGCCGTGGCGGACGCCAGCGTGGATTTTCCTACCCCGCCCTTGCCAACGAAAAGACTGATCCGGGTCGGGGTGGGCGCTGCGGACTCACTCAGCCTCGACTCGTTTCTTGAGATCCTTCAAAGCGGTATCGGTCAACCTACGCTCGGCCTTGCGCTTGAGCAATCCGATCATCGGGATGGCAAGATCGACCGAGAGCTCATAAGTGACGTCGGTGCCAGAACCCTTGGGCGCCAAGTGATATGAGCCGTCGAGAGATCGTAGCAGCGAGCTGGAGACGAGAGTCCAGCTCAGCGACTCGCGGTTTTTCGGCCACTCGTAGGTCATGACCAAAGTGTCTTTGATAACGCCCGCGTCCATGACGAATCGCACGACTTTCGGGTAGCCGTCAGCACCTCTTTCTTGTACTTCGGCTTCTTTGTACTCCGATATCCACTCGGGATAAGAATCGATATCGGCGATCACTTCCAACACCGTGCCTGGATCCGCTTCGATATAGATCGTCTGCGACGTCTTCTCCGCCACGTGGCTACTTCACCTCTCTCCCGCACGCGGGTCGCCCCCGGCTATCTGCGGGAGTACTCCAACCTACGGGCCGAAACCGCACTCTCCGTGCGAAACCTCGACCTGGCTAAGCTACCGGAGAAACCCCGACCGGACGCGACCGTTCCAGTGTCTTCTTGACCTCAAAGGCCATTATCTTCCCCGCCACCCGGCGGCGGTGTGTCATTTTCGCCAAGTTCAGCTTGGCCAGTTGCCAGGCTGCCAGTCCGGTCGGTTCGGCGTGCAGGAAATAGTGCAGCACCACCCCGTCCAGCGATGGGTCCAGCCAGACTTCCATGGTGCCGGTCAGGGCTCCGGTAACCGCCCACCTGATCCCTTTTTCAGCACGATCCTCAACAACCTGCAGCCGCAGATCCGGCCACCACCGACGCCAGTTCGACCGATCGGCGACCGCGGCGCCTACCCGTGCGCCGGCCGCAGCGACGAATGTCTGGTCCGCGATCTGGATGCTGTTCATCGCCTCAGCTTCACACACAGATCTTCGGATACCGGGCTCAGGGCGTCTCTCGGCGCGGCCGCCGCAATCGCGACGACACCGGGACGACCGCATCCGTGCTGCACAAATGCTCGGATTAGGCTGGGCACAGCGAGCCCACTAGATCAAACGAGGTCAAAAGAGTGCGTGAGTACAGTGTTCCTCCCCGCTTTTCCGTCCGCGAGCAAGACAACATCGCAGCCACGGTCTTCGAGCACGAACGCGAGGATCCCAGCTTTGTGATCTACCAGCGTCAGATCGACGGCGTGTGGACCGACGTCACTTGCGCCGAGGCTGCTGGCCAGATTCGTTCTGCAGCACTGGGTTTGATCTCGCTGGGGGTGCAGGCCGGCGACCGGGTGTCGATCTTTTCAGCCACCTGTTACGAGTGGGCGATCTTCGACCTCGCGATCCTGTCCGTGGGCGCTGTCACCGTGCCGATTTACGAGACGTCGTCGGTGGAGCAGGTGCGCTGGGTGCTGCAAGACTCAGAAGCTGTGCTGGCCTTCGCCGAAAGCGACGCGCATGCGGCAATGGTCACCGAGCTCACCGGCGAGCTGCCCGCCCTGCGCCGGGTGCTGCACATCGACGGTTCGGGTCCAAAAGCGCTCGACCAGTTGGTCGAGGCCGGCGCGTCCGTGGACCCGGCTGAGCTGACCGTCCGGCTCGGGGCGCTGCGTGCCGAGGACCCCGCGACGCTTATCTACACCTCGGGTACCACCGGACGGCCTAAAGGCTGCCAACTCACTCACTCCAACTTGCTCCACGAGATCCGGGGCACCCAGGAGTGCCTCCCGACGCTGCTGCAGAAAGGTCAGCGGCTGCTGGTCTTCCTGCCGCTCGCTCATGTGCTGGCCCGGGCACTCACCTTGTCCGCCTACACAAGCAAAGTGACCGTCGGGTTCACCAGCGACATCAAGAATCTGGTGCCGATGTTCGCGGTGTTCAAACCGACGGTGGTGGTGTCGGTGCCACGGGTGTTCGAGAAGGTTTACAACACCGCCGAGCAAAACGCCGCCAACGACGGCAAGGGGCAAATCTTCAAGGCCGCTGCCCAGACCGCGGTCGACTGGAGCCGAGCCCACGACGATGGCAAGCCGGGGGTGGTGCTGCGGGCCAAGCACGCAGTGTTCGATCGGCTGGTCTACCACAAGCTGCGCGCGGCGCTGGGCGGCGACTGTCACGCGGCCGTCTCCGGTGGCGCACCGCTGGGAGCGCGGCTTGGCCACTTCTACCGCGGAGTGGGCCTGACCATCTACGAAGGCTACGGCCTGACCGAGACCAGCGCAGCGATCACGGTCAACCAGGTCCAGGCCGGCGGTCTGAAGATCGGGACAGTAGGAAAGCTGGTGCCCGGCAACGGTCTTCGCATCGCTGACGACAAGGAGCTGCTGGTGCGCGGCGGCGTGGTGTTCGGCGGTTACTGGCACAACGAGCAGGCCACCGAGGACGCCTTCGCCGACGGCTGGTTCAAGACCGGCGACCTCGTCGCGGTCGACGAGGACGGCTTCTTGACCATCACCGGCCGTAAGAAGGAGCTCATTGTTACCGCGGGCGGTAAGAACGTCTCCCCCGCTTGGCTGGAGGACCAGTTGCGGTCGTACCCGCTGATCAGCCAGGCGATGGTCGTCGGGGACGCCAAACCGTTCATCGGCGCGCTGATCACCATCGATCCCGAGGCGTTCGGCGGCTGGAAGGAGCGCAACAGCAAACCAGCGAATGCGTCGGTGGGCGATCTGGCCACCGACCCCGACTTGGTCGCCGATATTGACGCGGCCGTCAAACAGGCGAACCAGACGGTCTCGAACGCCGAGTCGATCCGCAAATTTCGCATCCTGCCGGTCGACTTCACCGAAGACACCGGTGAACTGACACCGACGCTGAAGGTCAAACGCAAGGTGGTGGCCGAGAAGTTCGCCTCCGATATCGAAGCGATCTACGACAAGGACTAAACGGTATGGGGAGGCTCGGGCATCCCCATACCGTTTAGATGACCGCGGTCGTGCGCTTGAGCGCGAGCACGCTATAGCAGGCTCGCCAACCGGACGACCAGTGTGTCCCAGCGCCACTGGGCGGTCACCCACTCCCGCCCGGCGGCGCCCATCGCCGCGGCCCGGTCGCGATCGGTCAGCAACTCGGTGACCGCGTCGGCGACCTTGTCCACCGAGCGGCCGTCAACTACTAGTCCAGTCTTGTTGTGCTGCACGGCTTCTGGGGCTCCCCCCGATTCGCCGGCAATTACCGGCACGCCGGCGGCCGAGGCCTCCAGAAACACGATGCCCAAGCCCTCGACGTCCATCCCCGCGCCCCGAGTACGGCATGGCATCGCGAACACGTCAGCCAGTACGTAGTGGGCCGGTAGTTCGGCCGCCGGTAGCCCGCCGGTGAATGTCACATGGTCGGCCACCGCACAGTCCTGCGCCAACTTGCGCAGCCCCTCTAGGTACGGACCGCCCCCGACGATCACCAGCGCGGCTCCGTCTACCCGCTGCCGGATCGACGGCAATGCCCTGATCAGCATGTCCTGGCCTTTGCGCGGCACCAGCCGCGACAAGCACACCACGGTGGGCCGCTCACCCAAGCCGTAACGTTCGCGAAGTTCGGCGCGAGCGGCCGGGTCGGGCCGGAACCGCGCGGTGTCCACCCCGGGCGGTAGATGTTCCAACGAGGCCCCGGGCCCGAAGGCCGACGCAAACCGAGAGCGGGTATAGCGGCTGACGAAGGTCACCACATCGGTGTCGTCGCCGATGCGACGCAGTACCGATCGCGCAACCGGAAGCATCGACCAGCCCACTTCGTGGCCGTGCGTACTCGCCAACACCCGGGCTGCTCCGGCCTTACGGGCACGCTGCGCCAGCAAGGCCAACGGCGCGGCCGCACCGAACCAGACGGTGTCGATACCGTGGTCGGCGATCAACCGGCGCATCCGGGCATCGACCCCCGGGCCGGGCAGCATCAACGCGGTGGGATGGCGCACCACCCGATAGCCGGCAGCGCGCGCTGAGTCGTCAAAGGCCTCGGCGCCTTTCCATTGCGGTGCGTACACCGTCACCGAATGCGACCCGGCGTCAACCAGTCGACCCACGAACTCTCCCAGGTAGGACTGGATGCCACCAGGTCGGGGCGGAAAGTCGTTGGTTACCAGTAGGACCCGGCTCACACTGGGTAATCTAGCGGGTCAGCCACTGGTGCCAGCGCACGAGCAAGCCGGCCGGATCGATGGCCAGCACGTCTTGAGCTGCGGTGGGTACGTCGGCGTGCCTGACACCGCAGCTGGCCAAGTAGAGTTCGCGTAACTTTGCCGTCCCGTAGGTGTCGGCGACGAAACGGGCGAACCACCATGCGCGGTCATACGCCAGAGAGCGCTGCGGCCCGGGCGCGTCCAGGTCGGTGTCTGACGGCAGCGTCAGCGGTACCGGCAGCACATCGGCGGGCACTGGGGTCTGCGGCCGGGCAACGAAATCGGCTACCCCTTCGGTGAGCCATCGGGGTGCATCTGCGACCGTGTCAGCGCGTGCCGCATAGTGAAAAAGCTCGTGGGTCAACACTATTCGTAGCGCCGCTTCATTCATGTTGGCCGCGCCCGGCGCGAACACAATCCGCTGGCCGACCGCCACCCGGCGAGCAGGATCGACACGATCGACGACCGTCACGGCCGCGATATCGGCCCACTGCGACGCCGGTCCCCCACCGGCAGCAGCGCGAAACTCCTCGTCCGTGCGGGCGGCAACCACCGAGATATCGCGCGACCAATCGACTCCCCAGAAAGCTTCCACCGCGTCGACCGCGGCACCGATGTTCGACGCGATACGCGACAGCAGATAAAAAGTGGCCGGGCCGCCGAGGCCAAGCAGTCGGACGGTGCGGTCGCCGACGACCAGTGACTTCGTCGCGGCACTGACCTGGCTGTGTGCCGGAGCCACCAGCTGTGCGCGTCGCGCCGAACGATCGAGCACCTGATCGCCCGGCACGGCCGCCGCGGCAATCAGCTCAACGACAAACACCCAGCCAAGCAAAATCGGAAACCACCGGCGCTTCCGGCGACGCCACCCCGCGACGGGGGCCTCAGTAGCGGCGGGCGTCGTAGATCGGGCCAGACGAGTTCATCGGCACCACCCGCACGGGCACACCATAGGTGGAGGAATGGACCATCATGCCGTCACCGATGTAGAGGCCCGCATGCGAAGCGTCGGAGTAGAAGGTCAGCACGTCGCCGGGCTGCAGGTCCGAGAGTGCGACCGGCTCACCGCCATGGGCCAGAGCCTGGCTGGAGTGCGGCAGTGCAATACCGGCTTGCTGGAACGCCCACATCACCAATCCGGAGCAGTCGAACCCGCCGGGTGCGGCGCCGCCCCACGAATAAGCCGAACCCACCTGCGTCAACGCGGCCTGCACAACGGTCGCGCGGTCTCCGCCGCCGCCAGGAGGCTGCCCAGGCATTCCTGGAAACATTCCCGCGGGCGGCGGGGCGTCACCCGGTGCCGGCGCGCCGTCGGGTGGTGGTGCACCGGGCGGTAACGCGTCCGGCGCCGGCGGACCCGGTGGCGGAGCCCCCTGAGGGACCGGTCCGGGATCAGCCAGGGCTGTGCGCTGGCCGGGCGACAACGACACGTACTGCGACTTGACGACAGCGATCTGCACCTGCAATTGGCTCTGCTTGGACTGCAGGCTCGCCCGTACCGCGGCTGCCTGCTCGGCCGCGCTCTTGGCGTCGGCCGCGGACTTGGCGGATGCCTCCTCGGCCTTGGCGGCCTGATCTCCGGCAATCCGGAAACTTGCCATCTGCGTGGCCATCTGCCGCGCCATAACCCGCTGCACGGCCATCGTGTCGATCAGCTGCTGCGGTGACCCCGCTGTCAACATGGCGTACATGCCATCAACGTGGCCACCCATGTAGGTCGCGGCGGCGAGTTTGTTGACCGCGCCCTGGAACGTGGCCAGGCGATCCTTCGCGGCCTGCGTGGCGGCCTGGTCATCGGCGAGCTTCTTTTCTGCCGCCCGCTGGATTGTCAGCTTGTCGTTCAGGTCGAGCTGCGCGCTATGCATCGCCTCGGTGGTCTGCTCGGCCTGCCGAGACAGCTCGCTGAGTTTTGCGAGCGCGTCGTCGGCTGGGTCGGCCGCAACATTCGCGGCAAGCGAACCGGATAACACTGCTAAGCCTGCAAGCGTCCCGATGACCAAGCGTGTCACAAACCGCGCGATCGGGTGCGGAGAGCTGAGCCTCAAGATTAGGTTCCTTGACTGCCGTCGAAGTTAGCCGTGGTTTAGGTCTCAAACAGGTTACGAAACGATATCGACGTTTGTCCAAAGGGGGTCGTTAAGAAAATGGATAGAATTCTGTCAGCACTATGTGAGTGACGGGAAAACCGTGGCGGGACAGGGGTTTTGGGGCACAGTCAATCAAGCGACACCAGACCTGCGATTCCGGCGGATCGGCACCAATCGCAGTCGTGGCGCCAATCCCACATCCGCAAGCACTTCCAATGCGGCACACTCGTCCTGCAACAAAGTTTCCGGTACCCCGAGTAACACGCTGACCACGCAATCGCGGCATCCAGGGCCTCGCACCGCGCAGTCGTCACAGTCGATAACCACCGGTGCACCCGGCCCAGGCGCTGCGACGCCACTGCTGTCGGGTCCGCTGCTGCTTTGTGCCATCGGGGTCGGTCCTCTCGGTCGCGCTCGGTCGGGCAGTGTGAACGCTAACCGCAGGCACTGACATCCATCGCCGGAGCCGCCCGGCGTGGCAACAGCCCGGTGTCGGTGCGGGTGCTTAACGTCACCCCCATGGGTGTGACCGGTGCGACTCAGCTGAGTTTCGCCGACCTTAAATCAAGCTGGGCGCCAACCGAAGAAATCTCGTTGCGTGAGACCACTTTCGTCGTGGTGGACCTGGAGACCACCGGCGGACGCACCAGGAGCACCGACGGATCGCTCCCCGACGCCATTACCGAGATCGGGGCGGTCAAGGTCTGCGGCGGCGCCGTGCTCGGCGAGTTCGGCACGCTTGTTGACCCGCAGCGCAGCATCCCGCCTCAGATCGTGCAGCTCACCGGGATCACCACGGCGATGGTGTGTGACGCCCCGACGATCGACGCCGTGCTGCCGATGTTTTTGGAGTTCGCCGGCGATTCGGTGCTTGTCGCCCACAACGCCGGGTTCGATATCGGATTCCTGCGGGCCGCTGCCGAACGGTGCCATATCCCCTGGCCCCAACCGCATGTGCTGTGCACGGTGCGGCTGGCCCGGCGGGTGCTGAGCCGGGAGGAAGCGCCCAGCGTGCGGTTGGCCGCCTTGGCGCGACTATTCGCCGTTGCCGCCCAGCCCACCCACCGTGCCCTTGACGACGCCCGCGCCACCGTCGAGGTGTTGCACGCACTGATCGAGCGAGTGGGCAACCAGGGCGTGCACACCTATGCCGACCTGCGCTCGTATCTGGCCAACATAACGCCAGCCCAGCGCCGCAAACGGGTGCTCGCGGACGGCCTGCCGCACCGGCCGGGGATTTACCTGTTCCGTGGGCCGTCGGGCGAGGTGCTCTACATCGGCACCGCGGTCGACTTGCGACGCCGAGTGAGTCAGTACTTCAACGGCACCGACCCGCGCCGCCGGATGAAGGAGATGGTGGCGCTGGCCAGCGCGGTCGACCATGTCGAGTGCGCACATTCGCTGGAGGCCGGTGTGCGCGAGCTGCGCATGCTGGCCGCACATGCCCCGCCGTACAACCGCCGGTCGAGGTTCCCGCTGCGTTGGTGGTGGGTGGCGCTGACCGATGAGACGTTTCCACGCCTGTCGGTGGTGCGGGCACCGCGCCATGACCGCACCGTCGGCCCATTTCGGTCTCGCGCCGACGCCGCCGACACAGCGACCCTGCTGGCGCGGTTCACCGGGATCCGAACCTGCACCCGGCGGCTGGCGCGTTCGGCGCTGCACGGGCCGGCCTGCCCCCAGCTCGAAGTGTCGCCGTGTCCCGCCGCCCGCGACGTAACCGCGACGCAGTACGCAGCAGCGGTGGCGCGCGCCGCGGCCTTGATAGACGGTCTGGACAACAGCGCGTTGGCCGCAGCCGTGCACCAGGTCGCTACGCTCGCCGAGCAGCGCCATTACGAGAGCGCCGCGCGACTTCGCGACCGCACCGCCACCGCCATCGAGGCACTGTGGCGCGGCCAGCGCCTGCGTGCGCTGGCCGCGCTGCCCGAGCTGATCGCCGCCGCCCCGGACGGAGCTGGCGGTTACCACCTTGCCGTGATCCGCCACGGCCAACTCGCCGCGGCCGGCACGGCCATGCGTGGGGTGCCGCCGACGCCGGTGGTCGACGCCATTCACGCTGGCGCCCAAGCAATCCTGCCGGTGCCGGCCCCACTCGGCGGCGCGCTGCTCGAGGAGACCGCGCTCATCGCGCGTTGGCTGGCCACCCCGGGAGTGCGCATAGTGCGGGTGGCGGACGACGGATGGGCGTCACCGCTGCGGTCAGCCGGCGCCTGGGTTGGGTGGGCGGCCTCTGCACGCTCCGCCCGCCTGGCCAGCGAACAGGCTTGGCCTGATAGCCCACCTCCTCCTCGGGCCGCTACGCGGCCCGCATCGTCGGCGGGCGTCCGCGGTTGGGATTCAGATCTGCTGGCCGAACCGCACCCATCGCGTGAGCAGCTGTTCGGCCGCACCGGAGTCGATCGCGGCGCCGGCACGCCGCAACCCGTCCTCCCACGCCGGCAGCCATTCAGCGCGGCTGGATAGGCCGGCATGGGCGACGATCGCGCCGGCGGCGTTGAGCACCACGGCGTCCCGAACCGGGCCCTTGGCACCGGCGAGCACCGAACGCGCCTCCGCTGCATTGGCTTGCGCATCGCCGCCCAGCAGCTCGCTGAGGTCGGCGCGCGCAAACCCGAACCCCGCAGGATCAAAAGTCAGCCTGTCCACCGTGCCTGCCTGCACTCGCCAAATCGTGCTCGTGGTGGTGGTGGTCAACTCGTCGAGCCCGTCGTCGCCGTGCACGACCAGCACGCTGGAGCGCCGCGCAGCGAACACCCCCGCCATCACCTCGGCGAGGTTGGCGAATGCGCAGCCAATCAATCCGGCCCGCGGCCGGGCCGGATTGGTCAGCGGCCCAAGCAGATTGAACACCGTCGGCACCCCGATCTCGCGGCGCACAGCCGATGCGTGCTGGTAGGACGGATGGAACAGCGGCGCGAAGCAGAACCCGATCCCGACGTCCGCCAGGCTGCGCGCGACCTGTTCGGGTCCCAGGTCGATGCGCACCCCGAGCGCCTCAAGCATGTCTGCACCGCCGGACAGCGAGGACGCTGCCCGGTTGCCATGTTTGACCACTGACACGCCCGCGGCCGCAACCACGATCGCGGCCATAGTGGACAAGTTCACGGTGTTGACGCCATCGCCACCCGTGCCGACGATGTCGACGGTATCGTCGCGGATCGCGTCGGCAGGCATCTGGCGGGCGTGGCTCAGCATCGCATCGGCCAGCTCGCTCAGTTCAGCGGCGGTGGGAACTTTCATCTTCATCGCCACCCCGAAAGCAGCGATCTGGGACGGCCTCGCGTTGCCGGCCATGATCTGGTCCATGGCCCAGCCGGCCTGGCCTGGCGCCAGTTCCTGCCCCGCGGTCAAACGACCCAGGACCTGGGGCCACGACGATGCCGGCCCGGCGTCTTGTCTCGGGGAGCCCCCGGGGGACGCGCCGGCAGCAGAAGCCTCCGATGACAGAGCCACGCGCCGATGGTCCCACGAGGACCAACCGCCCCCCAACGGCACTCACAAACACGCCGGAAACGACGCGAAACACGGAATTTGCGCCCCGGGTAGTGTTCGACAACTACAAAGCGTCATACTTGCGGATGTGACGAGCGCTGTAGGGACCTCGGGTACTGCGATCACGTCCCGAGTGCATTCGCTGAATCGGCCCAACATGGTCAGTGTCGGCACCATAGTGTGGCTTTCCAGCGAGCTGATGTTCTTTGCTGGCCTGTTCGCGATGTATTTCACCGCGCGAGCTCAGGCCGGCGGAAAGTGGCCGCCGCCGCCGACCGAGCTGAATTTGTACCAAGCCGTTCCGGTGACGCTGGTCTTGATCGCATCGTCGTTCACCTGCCAAATGGGCGTGTTCGCGGCCGAACGCGGCGACGTCTTCGGGCTGCGCCGCTGGTATGTGATCACCTTCTTCATGGGCCTGTTCTTCGTCCTCGGGCAGGGCTACGAGTACTACCACCTGGCGTCGCACGGCACCACGATCCCGGGCAGCGCCTACGGCAGCGTGTTTTATCTGGCCACCGGCTTCCACGGGCTACACGTCACCGGCGGTTTGATCGCCTTCATTTTCCTGCTGGCCCGCACCGGTATGAGCAAATTCACTCCGGCGCAGGCCACGGCCAGCATCGTCGTCTCCTATTACTGGCATTTCGTCGACATCGTGTGGATCGCGCTATTCACCGTGATCTATTTCATCCGATGAGCCGACGCTAGACGAACAGGAGTGCTCGGTTGAAGAAACTGAGGTTCGCCCGATCCGGTGGCAGCACGCCAATTGCCCGGCGCAGTGATCGCCCACGCCGGCGCCTGCACCGTCGATTGTCGGGAGGCCTGCTGCTGTTGATAGCGCTGACCGTCGCCGGCGGCCTGGCCGCTGTGCTGACCCCCACGCCACAGGTAGCCGTCGCCGACGAGTCTTCCTCGGCGCAGTTGCGTGAGGGCAAGCAGCTGTTCGACACCTCCTGCGTGTCCTGCCACGGCGCCAACCTTCAGGGTGTGACAG
>Ga0209530_1000209_pt1 | contig 50497 bp, 45 predicted proteins | sample BlaSpr_A8_Ref_O1_FD_187987 | JGI IMG/M metagenome (GOLD analysis project Ga0209530, IMG submission 187987) | Forest soil microbial communities from Thunder Bay, Ontario, Canada - Black Spruce, Ontario site 2_A8_Ref_O1 (SPAdes) (version 2) | ecosystem: Environmental > Terrestrial > Soil > Boreal...
CCCCCAGAACCCCCAGCCCAGTTCCCGGCACCCCCAGCCCAGTTCCCGGCACCCCCAGCCCAGTTCCCGGCACGCCCGGCCCCAAGCACCCTCAGCCCTCGGCACGCCCGGCCCCAAGCACCCTCAGCCCTCGGCACGCCCAGCCCATCCACCACGTAAATCCCATTCAGCTCGTGATTACCATGCCTCGCTTACTCCCCAGCTTTCACGGAAGATCCACGCTTCGTGGAATAAAAGGGGTCAAAAATGACCCATTTTATTCCGCCGAGCACGGATCTTCCGTCGAAACCCGGCAGGGTCAGGGGGCGGGGAAGGCGTGGCAGGCGGCGGGGTCCAAGCGGAGGGTGACGGTTTCGCCGCGGGGGACTCGGATATCGGCCATGACGCCGGTTAGCTGGGTGTAGTCCGTTAGCTGGATGCGGTCAGATGGGTGGGTGCGGTCAGATGGGTGGGTTGGGTTGGAGGGGTTGATGTGGTCAGATGGGTGAGTGTGGCCGGAGGGGTGAGTGGGGGCTGTTATCTCGATGGCGTGCTCGTAGCCGCGGCCGCGGAAGGCTACGTCGGTTACCCGGCCGGTCAGGTGGTGGCCGCTCTCGCCGGGGGCGCACAGGTGGACGCCGGTGGGCCGGATCAGCACGGTGGCCGTCTCGCCGAGGGCATCGTGCCGGGCGCGGGCCAGAAATGTGCCATAAGCGCTGCCGCTGGCGCTGCCGTTTGGGGTGCTGGTGGCGGTGCGTGCTTCTACCAGGACGGTGCCGTCGGGGTGGCGGGTGCGGACGCGGACGGGGAGCTCGCCGGCCAGGCCGGTGAACCGGGCGACGAACGGTGTGGCGGGCTCGGTGTAGATCTCCTCCGGTGTGCCCAGCTGGACCAGGCGGCCCTGCTCCAGCACGCCGACCTGGTCCGCCAGGGCGAACGCCTCGGCCTGGTCGTGGGTGATGTAGACGGTGGTCGCAGCCGCCTCACGGACCAGCGTCGAGATCTCGACCCGCATCCGCTCGCGCAGGTCAGCGTCCAGGTTGGACAGTGGCTCGTCGCACAGGATCAGGCCTACCCCGGCGATGAGCGCCCGGGCCAGGGCTACCCGCTGCTGCTCGCCGCCTGACAGCTCGTTGGGGAACCTGGCGGCCAGCTGCCCGAGGCCGACCCGGTCCAGCATCGCGGCCGCGCGGGTCCGGCACTCGGCCCGGCTGAAGTGCCTTCTGCGCAAGGCGAACGCCACGTTGTCCAGCGCGCTCATGTGCGGCCACAGGGCATAATCCTGGAACACCATGGACAGTTCACGCTGGTCCGGCGGCATATGCGCACGGCCGTCCGCCACCACCCGCCCGCCGACGGTGATCCGGCCGGTGCTGATCCGCTCGATACCAGCCAGGCAGCGCAGCAGCGTGGTCTTGCCGGAGCCGGACGGCCCGAGCAGGACCAGGAACGTGCCGGACTCGACGCTGATCGACACGTCGCGCAGCGCCTCGTTGCCGCCGGGGTAGGTCTTACCCAGGTTCCCGATCGTTATTTGCGCTGTGCTGGTCATTTCAGCCACGGGTGGTTCCTCCGATGCGGCGCCAGCCGGCCGGGGCCAGCAGCCGGTAGCCGCCGAGCACCACGCCGACGACGGTGAATGCGATGGCGACGGCGAGCACCGACTGCGCCATGCCGACGCCGAAGTGGTAGTTGGACAGGTTGTCCTCAATGGCGATCGAGGCGGGCGGGGAGCCCGGCGCATACAGCAGCTGGGACAGCGGCAGCTCAAGGAAAACCCCGCAGAACGTGTACAGCCAGGCCATCACGATCGGCCGTGACACGGCGGGCAGCACGCCACGCGTCCAGGCGGTGATGGCGCCCGCGCCGTGCGTGCGGGCGGCGTCCTTCAGCGAGGGCTGCAGCTGGGAGACCGCGCCGACCAGCACGCGCGCGTTGGTCGGCAGGCTGGACGCGCTGTAGGCGATGATCAGCAGCGTCACCGTCTGGTACAGGTCGATGCCGAGCCGGGACATGATCGGCAGGTTGTAGGCGAAGATGTACCCGGCCCCGAACACCACGCCGGGCAGCGCCACCGAGGCGAGCAGCAGGAAGTCGAGCGCGGTGGTCGCCCGGGTCCGGCCCCGTCCCTTACCGCGGGCCAGCATCCGGGCGGCGATGAAGCCGAGCGTCACCGTTATCGTCGCGGTGACCGCGCCATAGCCGAGCGAGCGCACCAGCGGGCTGGTCAGCCCACCGCCGCTGGCTGAGGTAAGGTCGGTCTGGGCGAACAGGGCGTGGTAGTTCGCCAGCGTGAACGAGAACGAGCTGCCGTAGTCCGCCAGGAGTGAATCGCTCACCGCCCCGAAGCCGGGGACTGCCAGGGCCATCAGGAAGAAGAACCCGACCGCGGCTCCGGCCCAGAGCGCGCCCCGCCTGGACAGCTGCCGGCGGACCGCCTGCTTGGTCCGGCCGGACAGCACCGCGTACGACCGGCCGCGCAGCGCGCGGGCCTGCAGCGCGAGCGGGATCGCCACCGCGGCCACCAGCAGCCAGGCCATGCCGGCCGCCAGCGGGAAGCTGGGCGGGAAGTTCCCGATCGCCGCGTAGAGCTGATAAGTGGCGAGCGAGAAGTTCGAGTTGTACGCCAGCGTGGCCGCCACGCCGAAGTCGCTTATCGACTCGGCGAAGCCGATCGCGAGCGCCGACGCGATGGCCGGCGCCAGGATCGGGATGATCAGCCGCATCGCCGCGGCGCGGCTGGCGCCGTGCACCCGGGCGGCGTCCTCGAATTCCTGCCCGAGCCCGGCCAGTCCGGCGCTGATCGCCAGGTAGCTGAACGGCACGCAGCGCAGGCCGAGCAGCAGCACCACGCCGAACGGCCCCATGACCGCATGGGTTACCCATGGCCAGTTCAGGCCCAGCCGGTACATCACGCCGTCCGGCTCGACGAGCCGCTCCCAGCCGAGCGCGGGCAGCCAGGACGGCAGCAGCAGCACTAGCCACATGCCGCCGCTCACCAGCCGGCGGCCGGGCAGCGTGGTCCTGGCCGCGAGCCAGGCGATCGGGAAGCCGGCCAGCACGCCGAACAAGGCCGCGCAGGAGCTGACCCACAGCGAGTTCACCACCGCCACCGCGGTGGCCCCGGTCATCGCCTGGTGCAGGTAGGTCAGCGTGAACCACTGACTGCCCTGGTCAAACAGCCGCGGCGAGACCGCGAGCAGCAGGAAGCACGCGCACGGCGCGAGGATGAACAGAGCGAGCAGCAGCCAGAACAGGGGCATGCCGAGCCTGGAGAAGCCGAGCCTGGAGAAGCCGAGCCGGGCCGACGTGACACTCCGCAGGGCGCCAAGCCGACCCGGACCGGGAACCACAGGCCGTTCTGAGATCAATGGACTATGGTGCCGTCGAACCAGGTGTTGATGGTGCCCTCCCGCGGGCCCCAGGTGTAGGGGTTGATGTTCTGCGTGGTGGTGCTGGACAGCGACGGGAGCGCCGGCAGCGGGTTCACGCCCTGGAGGACCGGGTAGTACAGCGAGTCACCGGTCGGGTCGCCGGACTGCATGACCTTCTGGCCGGCCGTGGAGAGCACGAACTCGATGAACTTCTCCGCCTCGGCCTGCTCGGCCGCCGGGGCCTTCGCGTCGATGCCGAGCGCGCTGGGCAGGATCGTCACCGGGTTGAGGTACTCGATGCCGATGTTCTTCGCGCCGATCGCGGCGCCGATCGCCGCTGAGGACTGCACCAGCGCGATGTTGATCTGGCCGCTGGTCAGCGCCTGGAGGGTCGGGCCGTTGGTCGGGTGGATGACCAGGCCGTTGGCCTTGAGCTTGGTGAAGTACGCCTCGCCCTGGCTGACACCGCCGAGGTAGTTCATCATGCCGGCGATGAACGGGAAGGTCGGGCCCGACTGGGACGGGTCGTTCATGCCGACCTGGCCCTTCCACTGCGAGCTGAGCAGCGCCTGCCAGCTGGTCGGCGGGTTCTTCACCTTGTCCTTGTTGTAGGCGACCGCGGCGACCAGCGTGACGCCGGTGGGGACATAGCTCTTGTCCGCCGGCACTGCCTCGCTGCCGAGGGAGTTCCACTGCACGTTGGGCTCGAAGCCCTTCAGGAGCAGGCCCTGCTGGTCCAGGCCGGCGAAGGCGGTGGCGCCGTCAACCCAGAGCACGCCCCAGTTCGGGTTGTTCTTCGATGCCTCGATCTGGGTGAGCAGCGGTCCGGTGGAGTTGTCGTCGAGCTTGACCGGGATGCCCGTGGCCGCCGTGAACGCCTTGGTCTCCGCGGAGTCGTAGCCCTGCGCCGAGTAGACGACCAGCGGCACGATGGCGGCGGCCGCGCGGGCGCTGCTGGTGCCGGCGGGTGCGGAGCCGGTGCTCGCGGGCGGAATCGATGAGCTCGATGAGCAGCCGGCTGCGGCCAGAGCTGTTACGGCGAGGAAGGTCCCGCCAACCATGAGCTTGAGGTTCATGAGGCCGAGTGTGCAGAGCCAACTCATACGACCAATGTCATAAAAGTGGACACCAGATGAAGCGTCGGTCACAAACTGGAACTAACGGCCGTTCTTCGGTTACCCTAACGGCTGTTACATCCGTCTGCTTGGAAGGGCGTCTAGTGGCCTTCGGCCTCCTCCGCGTACACCCTGGCGGCGTACGCCTCGAGCGATTGCTCGCATTCAGCCAGCGCTTTCTCGGCGGGCGGCCGCCCGTCGGCGCCGAAGGCGTCGCGGTCGGCGACCTTGGCGAGCCAGTTCCGCAGCTTCACCAGGTCGACCTCGTTCTCCTCCAGTTCTGCGTAGGAATAGTGGTTCGCCGTGTACTCCTTCTGCACCTGCTGCAGGAAGTCCTGGCAGCGGTCGACGATCTCCTCGTACTCGTCGTTCCTCGCCGCCTGGAAGGCGTTGCGCACCTCCGTCTCGCCGGCCAGCACCGCCGCCGAGATGAGGACCGCGGTGCCCTGCATGTCCAGGATCTCCCGGCGGAGCTTTCTGAGCGCGCGCTCGGTGGCCGGGGTCGCCGGGAGGGCCGCGACGGAGTTCTGCAGGTAGATGGCGCCCAGGCTCTTGATCCGGCGCCACACGGTGGCACGCAGCCTGGTTGGGTCGGGAGGGACGCGGTAGACCAGGACCAGCCAGCCCTGGGGGCTCTCTTCGTTCACCGTTCCATTCTCTCTGACTTCCGGGAGGCAGCGTGAGTGCGCTTCCGCTTATCCTCACCGTCTTCGTGGCCTGTGTCGTCGAGGCGGTCGAGGCGCTGACCATCGTGCTCGCCGCCGGGCTTACCAGGCAGTGGCGGTCCACCTTCCAGGGCATGGCGGTCGCGCTGGTGGTCCTGGCCGTGGTGGTCGTCGTGCTCGGACCCACGGTTACCCTGCTGCCGCTCGGCGTGCTGCGGGTGGTGGTGGGTGCGCTGCTGGCGATCTTCGGGTTGCAATGGCTGCGGAAGGCGGTGCTGCGGGCCACCGGGTTCAAGGGCCTGCATGACGAGGCGGCCGCGTTTGAGCGGGAGGTGACGGCGGCACGGGAGGCCGGTGCCGTATCGCGGGGCCTGGTGACCGACTGGTACGCGTTCACGCTGTCCTTCAAGGGCGTGCTGCTCGAAGGGCTCGAGGTGGTGTTCATCGTGCTGACGTTCGGGGCTAACCAGAAGAACGTGGGCGCGGCCGTGATCGGGGCGGCGGCGGCGATCGTGGTGGTCACGGCGGTCGGGATCGCGGTGCGGGCACCGCTGGCTAAGGTGCCCGAGAACGGGATGAAGTTCTGTGTCGGGATCATGCTGACCTCGTTCGGTACGTTCTGGGGGGCTGAAGGGGCCGGAGTCCGGTGGCCGGGCAACGACGCGGCCCTGCTGGTGCTGGTACCGGCCGTCGGGCTGCTGGCGCTCGGGTGCGTCGGGTGGCTGCGGCAGGTCTCCGTCGCCCGGGCTCAAGCGGAAAGGGCGGCGGCATGATGGCGCGGCTGAAGTCAATCTGGGAGTTCTGGTACGACTTCGTGATCGGGGACGACTGGCATGTCGCCGCCATAGTGATCGCCGCGCTGGCGGTGACCGCGCTGGTGGTTCACCAGGCCGGCGTCAACGCCTGGTGGCTCGTGCCGGCCTGCGTCGCTGCCGCCCTGATCTGGTCCCTGCGCCGCGCTACCAGCTAGCTGCTTGACCTCAACGGGGTGGCTTGACCCTCCTGTAATGGGAGGCCGCAGGCTCATGGTCATGACAGCAACGAGCACCAGATCAGACCTCGGCACCGGACGGCCGGCGCCGGTCCGCGCGTGGGCCAAGTGGGCACCACTGGCCGTCATCATGTGCGGGACCTTCGTCTTCATCCTCGACTTCTTCGTCGTCAACGTGGCACTGCCGTCGATCCAGCGGACCCTGGGCGCCAGCCCGGGAGCCATCTTGTGGATCGTGGCCGGCTACGGCCTCACGATGGCGGCCTTCCTCGTCAGCGGCGGCCGCCTCGGTGACCACTACGGCCGGCGGCGGTGGTTCAGCATCGGCCTCGCGGCGTTTGTGGCCAGCTCGGTCCTGTGCGCGGTGGCGCCAGGCCCGTGGTTCCTGGTCGCCGCCCGCCTGACCCAGGGCATGGGCGCGGCGGTTATGGCCCCCAACACCCTGTCCCTGCTCGGCATGATCTACACCGGCCGGGACCAGGTACGGGCGTTCAGCGTGTACGGGCTGGTGATGGCGGTCGCCGCGATCGGCGGGCAGCTGCTCGGCGGTGCCCTCGTCGACGCGAACATCGCCGGGCTCGGCTGGCGGACCGTGTTCTGGATCAACGTCCCGATCGGCGTGGCCGCGCTGGTGGCCGCTCCCCGGCTGATCCCCGAGTCCCGGGCGGCCCGCACCGGCAAGCTCGACCTGCCGGGCGCCGCGCTGCTGACCGCCGCCCTGGTGGCGATCGTGCTCCCGCTGGTCGAGGGACGGCAGGAGGGCTGGCCCGCCTGGTCGCTGGCCTGCCTGGCCGTCTCGCCGGTGCTGCTGGCCTTCTTCGCCCTCTACCTGCGGCGGGCTGCCCGAGCCGGCCGGGAGCCGCTGCTGGACCCGGCCATCTTCGCGGTTCCCGCGTTCCGGAACGGCCTCGGAGTCCAGCTCCTGTTCTCGGCTCAGCAGGCGGCGGGATTCCTGGTACTGGCGCTCTATCTCCAGCTCGGCCGCGGCCTGTCGCCGCTCGAGGCCGGCGAGGTGTTCGTGGCGCTGGCCGTCGGCTATGTCGTCACCGCGTTCAGGGCGCCGGCGCTCACCATCCGGTACGGCCGGCGAGTGATCAGCATCGGAGCCCTGCTCTGCGCGGTCGGCAATGTCCTGGTCATGGCGGCCGTCTGGCACTGGGGCACCGGTGGCCCGCTGCTCGGGCTGATGCCGGGGCTGGTGATTGGCGGCGCCGGTCAGGGGCTGTGCATCACGCCGCTCACCACGACCATCATGGCGCGGGCCGATGCCAGCACCGCGGGGTCGGTATCCGGTGCGCTGTCCACCACCCAGCAGGTCGGCAACGCGATCGGGGTAGCTGTGACCGGAGTCGTCTTCTACAACCTGGTGAGCCACGGGTACGCGGTGGCGTTCCGCTGGAGCCTGGCTGAGATGACTGGCGTGCTGCTCGCCATGGCGGTGCTCACTTTGACTCTCCCCAGGCAGAACGGCTAAGACTGAGACAATGGCGACCCTCCTCACCATCGGTGACTTCTCCCGGATGACCCACCTGAGCGTGAAGGCGCTGCGGCATTATCACGACCTGGGAGTCCTGGCGCCGGCCGCGATCGATCCGTATACCGGCTACCGGTCCTACGACACCAGCCAGATCCCGGCGGCGCAGGTCATCCGCCGGCTGCGCGACCTGAACATGCCCCTAGACCAGATCAGGGTGGTGCTGGCCGCGCCCGACATCGGTTCGAGGAACTCCGAGATCGCGGCCCACCTGGAGCGGATGGAACGTCAGCTCCAGCAGACGCAGGCCTCGGTGGCCGGGCTGCGGGCACTGCTGGCCGGCCCGGCCGCCCGGCAGGCAGTGGAGCTGCGGAGGATCCCGGCGGTGACGGCGCTGGCCGTCAGGGACGTGGTGGCCGTCGCGGCCGCGGCGGAATGGGGAGCGGTCGCCTACGAGGCCCTGACCGGCGCACTGGCCGCCGTCGGCCTGACCCCGGCGGGACCCGCCGGGGCGCTGTTCCCCAGCGCCTTCTTCGAGGTGGAGCGGAGTGAGCTGACGCTCTTCGTGCCGGCCGGGTCTGCTGGGGGCAGCCTGCCCGCCCTGCCCGCCGGGCCGGTCCGCTGGGAGCAGATACCGGCGGTCGAGGCGGCGGTCATGGTGCACGAGGGAGCGGCCGACGACATTGACCGCACCTACGGCGCCCTCGGCACGGCGGTGGCAGAACGCGCGATCGGAGTCGAGGGAGCCATCCGCGAGTACTACCTGGTCGGCTTCGCCCACACCGACGAGGAGCGTGAGCACCGGACCGAGGTCTGCTGGCCGGTCTTCACGGTCCAGTAGCGGCGGCTGGTCCGGGCGAGTTCGCCTTCCCGGCGGCGCGTATCCTCGGCAGTGTGCCCGATGACGGTGTGCTTCGGTCTGAGCTGGGTCGGCTCGGACGCGGGGAAGGCATCCGCGCGGTTCAGTCCCTGGCCGGCGGCTGGGCATCGGATGCCTGGCTGGTCAGCTACGCCGATGGCACGCGCGTGGTGGCCAAGACGTTCGCGGCCGCGCCCGACGGCCTGTTCCGGGTCGAGGCCGAGGGACTCGGCGCCCTGCGGGCGACCGGATGCGTGACCGCACCGGACGTGCTGGCCGTGACCCGGCACCTGCTGCTGCTGGAAGAGCTGCCGGCCCGGGATGACACCGAGTCAGCATGGGCGGCGTTCGCGGAGGACCTGGCCAGCTTGCACCGGAGCACGGCGGGGAGCTGGTTCGGCTGGGACTACGACGGCTTCCTCGGACGGGTCCCGCAGGTCAATCCCTGGTCCACGGACGGGCACGAGTTCTACGCGCGGAACCGGCTGCTGCGCTACCTGGGCGAGCCGCTCGCCGAGATGGCACTGGCCCGGGCGGACCGGCGCGCTCTCGAGCGGTTCTGTGACCGCATGCCTGAGGTCATCCCGGTGATGCCGCCGGTGCTCACCCACGGGGACCTGTGGTCAGCGAACCTGGTCGGCAAGCCCGGCGGCGGACTTGCCGTCATCGATCCCGCTGTCTCCTATACCTGGGCGGAAATGGACCTGTCCATGCTGTGGGGCAGCCCGCGTCCGCCGGCCTCTGACCGCTTCTTCGACGTCTACCAGGAGCTGAACCCCTCGCCGCCCGGCTGGGAAGAACGCATGCCGTTCCTGTACCTGCGCGAGCACCTGAGTGTGGTCGCGCAGATAGCCGATGTGCCCTCGGCCGCCGAGGCCATCCGCACGACCCTGGCGCCCTTCTACCAGCGCTAGTGCAGCCGCGCAGTAACCCCTGATGGGTGCGCGGCGGGCGGTTTCGTTTCTCCGCGTATTCGGTGAGGCGGACGATAGCAGCGGTGTCGACGGCGCTGCCGAAGGGCTGGCCGTCGGGCCGCCGCCGAGGCTTCACCAGGTCCTCGGCGGCGGAAGAAGGCCGGCTCCGCACCGCCCTCGGCGCCGCCAGGCCCGGCGGCGCCATCCTCGGACTCAGTACCGGCACGGGCCTAGGCACCGCGGAGACCTGGCCTTCGCTGGCACCGGGCCAGGCACGTTCACGCACGTGGACGAGGCGCTCGCCGGACGCCTTGGGGCGCTGCCCGGCTGGCATCCCTTCCGTAGGGATCACGGCAGCGGTGTCATGGTAAGGAGAAGGTCTACGGTTCGATTCCGTAACGGGGCTCCGCAGGTCAGAGGCCCTTTCCCGGTGTCGGGGAGGGGTCTTTTTCGTTGGCTGGGGGGCACTTTGGGGGGCAGAGCGGCGGGGCGTACGGTTTCAGTTGTGAAGTTTGAGGCCTCGCCTTGGTCCGGTCTGCTGCGCCCGGTTGCGGATCCAATGCCTGTGGCAGCTGGACTGACGCCGGGCTGCTTGTTCCAGATCTATCTGTAACGGCGGCACAACTGGGGCTGGTCCGGACAGGGGCAAGTTCTTCCTGGTTCGACGAGTACGTGAAGCAGTACCTGACGTCCGCCGACTATTTCGCTCCGCTGGTGGCCGCGGGACTCCCTAGTGATCCTGCCTCGCTCATCAACAGTCTCTTGCTCCTGCATCCGCGAGATGTTTACCTTTCGGTCCTGACCGCTCTTAATCATGCCGCTCATTACCCGGAACTAGCCGACGTCTACCGGGGCCGGTTCTTGGCTCGACTGACTCCGGCGATGGCGGGTCACGTGAGCCGCGTAATGGACGGTGACGTGGATGGGAACAAACGCGCGCTGCTGGCCCGCCAGCCTGTGCTGCGTGCTATGCGGACAGTTCTGATTTTCCGGCGGCCCGAGGGAGCTCCACCCTTCGAGAGCGTGCGGGCGCTGGTGCCGGGGATGGACCCGGAGCTGTGCGGGATGCTGCTGGTCCACTTGACGGCCGCCCAGCTGCACTCCCAGCGGACCGACTGCGAGCCTATGCTCGCTGGGCTTCCGGAGAGCCTGGCCATGGAGATGGTGGCCAACGGCCTGTTCCATAGCGGCGAACAGCCGGACGTACTGTTGGCGCGGACCCGGATGCTGTGGGAGATCTATGGCAGCCAGATCGACCTGGGGCGGCTCAAGGTGCGCGCGCGGCCGTTGGATCTGCTCAAAGAAGCGATCAGCCTGGACTTCGACGATATCGCGGCATTGACCCTCGCTTACCACGGGTACATCCGCGCGCACCGGCCTGACCTGCTGCCCGGCGTGAACGCCTTCGCAGGGATCGCAGTGAGTCGTGAGACCGTCGAGACTTATTTGGCGTCGTTCGCCAGCACGGTGGACGAGCTGGCTGGGAAGCTGGAGGCAACCGCCGGGGCATGGCAGATGCTGCCGATCCAGGAAAGGCCGCTGCTGCGGATTGGCGACGCGCTTCTCGTGCTGGACGAGCAATACCTGATCGAGCGGGCGACCCAGGGCCTGTACTGGTTCGTCCACGAGCACGAGCGCGGACTCGACGGCGAGCGAGGCTGGACTCGGTGGAACAACGCCTATGCCAGCATGGTCGAGCGGCGGGTCGAGGACCAACTCCGCCGGATGGCCCCCCGGCTGCTGGGTGCCGGCAGCACATTCTTCACCGAAGAGAACCTGCAGGCCGCCTTTCCCAGGAAGAAGAATACAGACGCCGGCATCTTTACGGCGACGTCGTCCTGCTAGCCGAGGTGGTCACTACCCAGGTCTCCCTTCTTGCTCGAGAGAACACCGACGTGGTCGCCTACGGTAAGGACATCGACAAGTTCTTCGTAAAGAAGGCGCGCCAGCTGGACGAAACCATCGCCAACCTGCTCCGTGATCCGCAACCTGTGGGCTCGCCGCTGGACAAGCCTGCACAGATAATCCTGCCGGTAGCCGTCGGCGGTGGCCAGTTCCCTGTCAATCCCGTCACCCGCGAGCACATCGATGCCGCCCTTAAAACGGCACGGCTCCTCAACTACCGTCGCGTGGATCTCCCTGTGTTCCCGTTCGCCCCGGTGGACCTGGGAGAACTCGAGATGTGCGAAACTCTGCACGAGCGACGCGGCCGGTCCCTTCCCGAGCTGATAAGGCAGTGGCAGGCATCTGATGACTATGCTCGATCCTCGTTCCGCAATTTCCTCATAAAGACATACGGAGAGGATGCTTTCCCGCGGACCGCAGACATGCGCGCGGCTCTCGCCCAGACCCTTTCGCTGGCCGCAGCGCGGCTAGGAACTAGCTGGACACCGGTCGATACCACGGATATCGGAGACACGACACCAACAGCGATCGACAGGTGATCTCTCTCATTCCATTGGCGGTTGCCGTCTAGCAGGGCGGCGGCTTATTGGCCGCATCTGCATTGAGATCGGCGAGACTCTTACGCAGAAGCTCATGGCGGAAGTCATATGAAAGACCTGTCTGTCGGAGAATACCGACTCGATACGCGTCATCAAGAAACGTCATGTATGAGGGAGGTATCTTGCCGCGTATTACCAACCACAGATGGGCCACGCGGTAGCGGGACCATGAGGTCACGACAAGACCGCTTGAAGTTACGGAGAATATCAGGCCATCAATCGTCAGGGTTGATTCTGGGAGGGAAGGCGTGCTGAAGATCTTGAGCATAGCGATAAGGCAGACGACCAGGCCTATGCCGCCCGCAAGGAACGTGTTCTGTCCGTCTTTGTGCATGGCTTGGTCCGGGGTGGCGGCCTGGGCCCCAGCCAGCAACCTGTCGAAGAACTTGAACGATCTGAGTCCCCACCCTATAAGACGGCCAATGATAAATGCAGCAATACATATTGGCCCTGCTGCAAGAACCGTACTGACGACTACCGGTACATCAGGGTGTGGTAGCAGAGCGTTCGCCCACGAGCTGTTTCTCCCTGGCAATATCCAGATCCCGGTCGCTGCGGTTACCGCCCATACGGCCACACCTAGCTGTGCTCCGCCAAGACGGTACAGATGCGCGGCGATTTCAGGATCTTTCCCGGCGTTTATGGCTCCGTACGGATTGCGCCCGTCGGCGTCGACGCCTTTCTTACGGGACGATGAGTAGCCGCGGCCGAAACCGAAGCCAAACCAGGCCCCAAGGAAGAACGCTACTTGCATGCCGAGTTCGGCCAGAGGGTTCCTGATGAGCACTGCTGTCACGATGCCGGCGCCTACGGCGGTTCCCAGGATCAGGCCGAGGCGCGGTACGAGATACTGGAGTTGCCACCACGAGATTGTGCCTGTACCGTGCTGGTCTAGGCGGCTTGCTAGCCACGCAAGGTGAGTGTGGGCGTCTTCTGGGTTAGCGCGTGAGATTAGCCTGCTTTGCCGATGGCGCTTGCTGCCTTGGATGCGCTCGAACGCGGCTGGCACCAGCTGCCGGAGAAGATATGACTTCACTGAGTCGGCATCTGGGAGCGCCAGCATCTCCTCAGGATTAATACGGCTGTTCGAGTAGATATCAGCCATCAACCATATCGCCAGAGGGTCGGCGAAAGCTTCGGCCAGCCCTGGACGCGCGGCTTTGAAAACCCTTTCCCAAACTTCCGGGCCTGACTCCCGGTTTGCGTTCTGAAGGTACTTTTCCGCATCTTCGCGGCAGATCGGCTGCATGTAAACTTCGGCCGATCCGGGCAGAAACCCTTTAACTTCGACCGAATCGACGTATTGCTCTATACGGGACGTGAGAACTACCGGCCGCTCGGAAAATGTAGCTATCAGTGTTCCGAGGGCCTCGTCGCGTAGATTTTCTTTCATCTCATCAAAGCCATCTAGGACAGGTAGTATCCACTTCGTAATGAGCCGCTCAGAAAGACCAAGCCGTGCTACTTCGGTCAGTATCGGGATGAGCTTCGGATATTCTTCTCTCAGGCGGGCAGGAATCCATTCATAGATTGTCTCCGTGCGCGGATTCCATGTCGCAATCGACAACCTTGCAGGAACTGGATCTAGGATGAGATTCTTTCTCTCATCGAGGACTTGGCCATGTTCCAGGGACTGGCGGCCGACTCGGGCGTGTAGGTTGTTTATAAGTAGCGTGGCAATTGTAGTCTTCCCAGACCCAGGCCCTCCCAGTATAGCCATCTGCGGCATATCCATGCTGATGAAACGCGAGGAGAGTTGGTCGGCCGTCTGCCCGCAGTCTTGCTGAGAGATCTCCCATGGAACAGGAAGCGTGCCGCGGTAAAGCAACTGGCGAGTTTGCTCGTTGCTCTCCAATTGCAATGTGTCCGCGATCTCAGCGAGGTGTTCTTGGAGCCGCATGTCGTCGCCGGACAATTTTGCCTCATCGTAGAATGGAGTATCATACTTCCGCTTGACGATGATGCCACAAATCTGCTTGGCGATATCTTCGAAGGCCGCCCTTTCGAATCTTCTTACTGTATTCAGGCCAGAAGAATCAACCGGATTGCCGCCGATTCCAAGCGCTCTAGCGGCCCGCAGCCTCCGGGTATCAAGCCCTGCATCTTGCCACTCATCTCCCACATTGAATACGGAAGGGATGATAGTTGAGGCGTACCTTAGGAAGGTCTCTTTTTGCTGCTTGCCAAGTGGCTCTTTGAGATCGCTTAAAGTAAGCTTTTTGACATGCTCCTCCAGGGCTTCGCGTGCGATCGCACGCGCCCTCTGGTCATTGAACTCATTCCCGATTCCCCAGGCCTCGCAAAGGAGCGGTCCCAGCGCCGCACGTACACCCATCGCTGGGATCCCGCCGGCGGAAGACAGTTCCCTGAGCTCTTCCAGACATACTTGCCATCGTGCTGGAGGCATCGTTCGCGTCATCTGAACCCCACCAGTTCCCTGCGGCATATCTACTGACCGGCATACTAGCGTGTCATGTCCGGCTTTGCAGTGAATTGGACGTGGATGCGCGCCACCGGACGAGGCGAGTGATGCGCGTGCATGCAGACATGACGCGATCTTCACGGTTGCGCAGCACCCCTGCCGGAACTTCGCGCGTGCCACGGAGCACCAGGATCCGGTATATAACTCTGATTATCACCTCAGTGGGAGAATCAGCCGTGCTCGGTGACACCACTCGGAGTTGCTGCTTATCGAAGCCAACTTTCCTCAGCAAAGCGACTGCCCGGGCGGCGTGGCGGCGGTGGAGCACGATCGCAAGAGGGGAATCCGGTCCGTACATCCCCGGAGCTATAAGCCCTTCTTCGACCAGCAAGGCGACTTCATCGACCGTGCTGGTGGAATAGCCACGCTGCAGGGGGAAGGTGTCGTTCGGACGTATTACCTCGCTAGGCACTCCGAGCGCACGTATGATTGCCGTCATTTCTGCTGCCTCAGACTGGCCCGATCGCAGCGGCGGCATGTTACTCCTGTACTTAGGTCGGCCAGCGACACAGATCATCCGCATTGGGCTTGACGTCTGGTCAAAGGACAGCCAGAACCGGGCCGCTAGTCCCGCCCGCTCCAGTCCTGCTGCAGAGGTCCGGATCAAGCCATCTTCACACGATGCACCCGGCGCTCCGAAGACAACCACATCTGCAGGCCGCACCTCTGGTTCAGATCCGAAGGTATCCATTGCCCGAACCCTACCGCCCGGCGGCTGTCAAGAGACCTGGCTTGCCATTGACCTGCCAAAGGCCGACCAGTGCGCTGTGTCGAAGGCCACTCTAGCTGGGGCAATAGGTTGCCGCACGGCCGGAACCTGCCAGCGGGCTGGCAAAGCCTTCCCCCATCACCAGTCCGCCTTGCAGGCTGCGAATACGGATCGAGAGGCGCCTCTCCTCCACCACTGGAAGGAGATCTCAGCCGTGAAACTGTCCAAGACTACTACTCGTCGCCTGGCGAAATCCGCAGCTTTCGCAGCCGTGCGTAGCGCTGCTGCAGCCCTGGGAGCGGCGGCAGGCTCTGGCCTAGTCTATCTCATTGTATGGCTGGCCGTACACATCTGACCGATTTCGGTGGGCACCCTGAATCCATTTCAGGGTGCCCAATCTAATGATGCTGGTTCATCATGCGGAGTCAGGAAATGATCTTTTTAGCAAAGGGGTCGCTCGGAGCTTTGACTGTCAGTCCGGCCGCGTTGCTGAGTATCTCTACGACCGTATTATTCGGGGTATCGGGCGATATAACCACGTAATCGCCGGCTTTCAAAACTAGTCTTTCTCCGTCTATCTCAGCGACCGTCTCACCTTTCAATATGAACGTAACCTCCGTCGTTTTCGAGATCTTGGCAGGATGCTCAGTCGGTCCGGCAGGATATTCCCAGTACTTAATCTCAATGTCACCCGTACGTCTAGGGCTGCTTTCCATGAACACGCCTACGATCCATCCCCCGTTGACGCCGTGGCGGGAATCGTCCGCGTAGTTTCCTACATAGTGATTTACTCGCACGCCTCCATCTTAGCAGGCTTTGCGGAGCATACCAGAGATTGCCGGACGGCGCAGAGCCGCCAATCCCTCACTTCTAGAGAGGAACCGGGCGCAGGAAGGTAGGATCGGTTCCATGCATTAAATAGTAGAAGAATGCGCGGACGCCAAATTTAGGAGTCCATATATATATATTGGACAGGCAGATCGCATCTTCGGCGGGTTAACCTTGATCATTCACGTGGCTTGAAGGCTGGTGCTGGGTGCGGGCCTGGCCGCGGTGATATCGGGTATTTCAGCGTCGGGGTATCACGGTGGCCCGGCTGGCGGGCCGGGTTGCCGGGGTTCCGCGGGCCCTGGTTTCCTTCCGGGGTTCGCTGGGACTGGCTGGTGCTGGTCAGGTGGTGTCCGGGAGAGCGCAGATACGCTGCCAGACCGGGGTGATCGCCTCGGCCCAGGGCCAGTTCGCGGAGAATTTCCAGCGCCGGCGGCCGCCGCCGCGGACCAGCCGGGCGGCGGCGTGCAGGACGCGGTAGCGCAGCGTCTTCGGCTCGGCCCGGGCGAGGTCGCCGTCCAGGGCGAGCAGTCTGAGCCAGGCGAGCAGGATCTGGCCGGTCATCGCTGCGGTCAGCCACGCCTGGTTGAGCGTGAACTCGTGGGAGGGGAACCGGCCGATGCCGGTGTCCTTGCCGGTCCGGATGCAGTCCTCGACCCGGGCGTGGACCCGGTGCGCGGCATCGATGTAGGCGGTCGTGCCGCGCCATCCTTTCGTGGCCGGGGGCAGGTTGGTGACCCACAGTTGGTACCGCCGCCCGTCCTCGTGCTCGAACAGGGACAGCTTCGCGCCGGGATGAGGCCGTTCACGGCGGGCGAAGATCCGCAGCGTGGCGGGCCAGCCTTTGAGCTGGTCTCCGGCCGGCCCTTCGCGGAGCAGTCCGGTCAGCTCGGTGACGTGGGCTTCCTCGATCCAGCACGGCCGGTGCCCGCACCCCGTGTCCGGGCAGGCCCCGTCGGCGCGGCGCTCGCGGACCTCGCCGCGGTGACCGACGGCGATCTGCCACGCCTGCTCCGGCACCAGCTTGATCGCGGCCCATTCCCGGTCCGCGAGCTCCCACCCGGCCGAGTAGGTCAGCGTGTAACCGCGGCGGGCGGCGAGCTTATCCAGGTGCTCGAGCAGCTTGCGGCTGAACCCGGCCCGTCCACGGTGGCCATCAGGTTCCGGCGGAACGCCGGCGGCAGCGCCGCGATCGCCGCGTCCACCACGGCGATGTGATCCGCGGCCGTGTTGCTCCCGGCCGAGCCTTTGCGCAGCATCCAGGCCAGCGGCTCGCTGGTGTTATCGCAGAACGCCAGCAGCGGATGATGCCCGTAGCCCTTGAAATTCGCCTCGGCAAGTTCCTTGTCCAACTCGAAGGTCACGGTCGCATCCAGCCGGATGCACGTCACGCCGTCGAGGACCTTGTCCGCGACCCGGACCCCCGGCAGCGTCCCGTGCCGCGCGAGGATCTGCGACCATGCATGCCGGCGCGCGGTGCTCACGGCGGCGGCCAGCTTCCGCGCGGTCCTCTCACCGCCGTCCGCGATCTCCTCCAGCATCCGGTACGCAGCCGGCACTGAAGCGACCTGCCCGAACGCCTCCTTCTGATCCGCCAGTACCCGGAAATCGCTGATCGCCCGTGCGCCGCCCGCGATCACGCACGCCAGGTCGGCCAGCACCCGGCCCCGGTCATGACCCAGCACCCGGCCTGACCACAGCGCCCGCGAGAAACCGCCGGTCAGGCCTGTCTTATCCGCCAGGCGGCGCAGCAGGCCGAGCCCGGCATGCGACACGATCCCGGTTCCGCCGCCCGTGACTTCCAGGCCGTCCGACCACGCGGTAACGTTCACTTTCAGAGTGCTCCTCGAACCGGGACAAATAAGGACCTAGACACCCTTATCTTCCCAGCTCAGGAGCACTTTTCATGTCAGGCGCGCGGCGAACGACCCCTACCCGCCTGAATTAACAGGGTTAACGAGCTACGGCGATAGCCAAAAGCGTGACACATAACGGCCACGCACTTCGATCGCAGCCATCATCGATAACTGTGAGTGATCGAATGCTGGACGAGCTTGGCCGAGATGAGCGCGGAAGTACCCCACTCCGACCTGCGGACAGCCCGCCTCCTGCTGGTCTCGCTTGCCGATCACCATCTCGACCTAGAGATCCAGCGTGATTCCGATCCGGAAGTGCTCCCCTACCTCGGCGGTCGAGCGCGGTCGGCGGCAGAGCTCGCCGAATCCCACGCGCGGATGACCCTTGGTCGCCCGGGTCGATGGCCTGGCTTCACGCAATGAGCCTGATGTCAGGAGCGTGAGCGACCTATCGACTCTGCGGCGGGCCCGTATGCTGCGGGTCCGGGTCAGCGCTTGACAATGAACGTTTCGAGTCCTTCGGCAGCTCAGCGTTTGGGTTGATGTCGGCTGACAACCTACACTGCTGGGCTCCAGTCCAGCAGGTGGCGCGTTATCCGCAGAAGCCTTGAAGGTCGTCGACTTGGCGGCCGACAGGGCTCCGCGCCTAGCCATGCACGCCATCCGTCGGCAGGGAGCGGGGGGAAGCTGACGCTATGGACCTGGACGGTTATCAGCTCCGAATAGTAGACGGGACGCTAGATCCTTCCCGGTAGTGCTCAGCGCCCGGATTCGACGCTCGTTTAGGCTTCTTTCCTGGTGACGGTTCAGCCGCGTGACTGGCTCTGGGGCCGGGTTCTTGCGGCGTTTAGGCGTTGCTGGGTTGAGGTTTCGCTCTGCTGCCGCCTGGCGTGGGCGACTAGGGCTTGGTCGAGGAGCGGGACTGCCGAGCGGGGTGCGAGTTTGTAGCGTTCGGCGATGCCTTGATGCCAGAGTCGTTCGAGGTAGTCGCAGAGCTGGTGGCGCATGTCGTCGGTGACGTGAATGTAGACCGAGTCCATGCCCTGCATGGCATGGCCGCGGCGGTCCATCTGGGCGACTTTGGAAACGCCGGAGTCGTCGAGCCAGGTGGAGTGGGTGTGCCGGTCGTCGTGCGGCTTGAAGTGGCCGAGCAGGTTGGGCCAGGTGCCGTCGGCGATGTCGGCGGCCTTGACTTTCTTGTTGCCCTTGCGGATGGGGATGCCGGGCCAAGGTTCGGCCTTGATGTAGACGGGCCGGCGGGTGCCGTTGCGCTTGGGGTGGAGTCCTTCGGCGGCGGGGGTGATGTAGTCGTCGGCGTAGTTGGAGCGGCGCGGGTGGCCGCCTTTGGGGCCGAGGAACAGGTAGTTCGGGGGTGCCGGGTCGTCGCCTTTGCAGCTGGGCCGGCCGTCGGTGCTGGGGCAGATGCAGCTGGGTTGCCTGTCGTCGATGGCCCATCGCATGAGCGTGGCGAGGAAGGGCGGCAGGTCGAGGGTGCGGTAGGAGCCGTCTTTCGGGGGTGCCTTGGTGACGGCGCCGCCGAGTTCGCGGAGCTGCCAGTCGAGCTGGTAGGTGGCGATGCTTGTGGCTGGGAGCTGGAGCGGTGAGCCTTTGCCGTGCCAGCCTTCGACGGCCATGAGTTCGCCCCAGCGGACGCCGGTCCAGGTGGCGAAGATGTTCATGACGAAGTCGTTGTCCCGGCCGGAGAGCAGGGCGCAGCGTTCGGCGAAGCAGATCGCCTGGACGGGAGTGATCACGTTGGCTGCGGATTGCTTGGCGGCGGGTGCGCGCCTGCCCTTGGCCTGGACTCTTCCTCTGCGTCCCTTGCGTCGTTCGGCGGGGTTGTAGTCGATCTTCTTGGCGTGGACGGCGTCGCCGAGGATGGTGATCAGCAGGTCGCGGGCGCCGCGGGCGACGGACGGCGCGAAGGGGGTGCCGCGGGCGCTGATCCGGGTCGGGATGGCTTTCTCCCATTTCTCGATTTCCTCGAAGGACAGGTCGCCGAGTTCGCGGCCCTCGAACTCGGGCAGGATGTGGCCCTCGATCAGGTACTTGTATTTGGCGACCGTGGTCGGCTCGACGTCGAGGAGGTCGCGCCATACGTTGATCCATTCCTCCAGCAGCATCTTCGGGCCGGACCGGTCCTGCCAGGTGCCGTGCATCTGCTCGGTGATCTGCTGGGCCGCGTCAGCGTAGGCATCGTCGGGATTCTCGTAGTACGGCGTGCGGTACCGCTCGTTCTCAAATCGCCAGCAGTACCTGGTCTGGCCGCGCTTTTCTTCTGCCCACGGCTTGGGACGGCGGCGCTGCCTAGCCATGACGCGGCCTCTTCGCGCGCCACGCGTCAGCAGGTAGCTGGCTCGGTACTCGCGTTCTTGCCCGGCGGACTGTCCGTGGCGGGGCGGCTGCGGTCTGGACGTCGGGTTCTGCCGGCTGCGGGCGGATGGCCTGGCCTTCGGCGATCTCGCGGAGGTCTTCGATGGTGAAGATGATGCGGTGGCCGTTTAGGTGGAACGGGATCTGCTTGCGGTAGGCGCGCGTCCGCAGGGCACACGCGGTCATTGCGTCGAGTCCGACGCTGCGCAGCGCCTCCGCAGCCTGGGCGGGGGTGAATACCTGCGCCAGACCGATGAGTGGCGCAGCGGTGGCTTGCATTTCGTCTGATGACATGGCTACCCCGCACGGGCTTCCCTGCCGAGGTTGTCATCCGTCCCGGGGTTCGCTCGGGCTTGCGCCCGGGCCGTGGCGGCGAGCCATCCCAGCCGCTGGTTGGGGATGGACAGGCCCCGCGCGCGTATCCGCTTGGCCAGCATCGTCTGGCTCAGCTGGATTCCGTGCCGGTCCGCGTCGCGGAGGATGTCGGCTGCGACGTGTACGAGCTTGGTGTCGCGCTCGTTGAGCGGGTCAGTGCTCTGGGGGAGTGCGGCCAGGCGCGGTCTGGAGTTGACGGTGATGGCCATGGTCTCGGCCGCCGTGTCGCCGGCGGTGACTGTGGCTGCCGCTGGCGCGAGGCGGAGGGCCAGGCGCTCGCCGAGTGGTGCCCGCCATCGCCACCGCCAGCGGCCGTATCGTTCTTGCAGGCGAGATACGGCGGTGAGGTGCTCGTGTTCGAGGGCGAGTCCGTCGCGGTAGCTGGTGACGTGCCAGAGGATCATGCGGCGGCCGAGCAGGAACGTGGTGCGGGGTGCGAGCAGCCAGCGGGAGAGCGGGATGCGTTCGATGCGGGTGCCGGTGGCGAGGCCGGTGAGCTGGCGGATCAGGTGGCGGATGCCTTCGATGACGGTGATGAACAGGATGGGCATGGCGGCGTGCATGACGGCGGCGGTGGGGTTGCCGTGGGCGGCGGCGATGTTGAGGTAGACGGTGGCGGCGATGAACGCCCACGCGGTCCAGCGGAGCATGGGCCAGGACAGGGCGAGGTATTCGGCGAGCAGGTCCCAGGTGAGCAGCGCGAGGATGCCGAGGTCGACCCCGATGGGGATGATCCAGGCGAGGTGGCCGAACCAGGGCTGGGCGAGGTCGCGGATGGTGGTGAATGACCCGATCCCGCCGAGCACGGCGAGCGCGCTGAGCAGTGGTGCTACGACGGCGGCGGTGATGGTGACCGCCCGCCGGGCCGTGGTGTGCTGATACCCCCGTGCCATGGTGCCCCCTGTGTTCCGCTGACTGCCTGGCTTCAGCCGGGTTGCTACCGGCGCGGTCCCTTCCCTATGGGCAGGAGCGCCGCGAGCCCGGACGCCACCGCCATGAAAAGCCCGGCAATCGCGCCGATGATGGTGGCGAAGAAGATCAGACCGCCCAGGCCCCAGATGAAGGCCCACAGGAAGCACCAGGCGATCCACGCGATGCGGGCGCCGCTCGTGCGTCGAGGGGGATACCCGTAGAAAGTGGAGCGTCCAGAATGATGCTGCTGAGAGTAAGGGGTGTTCATGGCCTTCTCCTATCTGTCTGTGGCGGGTCGTCCTTTTCGTTGTGTCTGCTCTTGAGCTTCAGGTTGGCTCGCGGTCCTCGTCTCACTGCGCGGAAGGCGAGTGCTGCCAAAAGCCGCCCTGGCGCGTGATCCCCTCTGCCTTCGGGCAAAGCGCCAGGCAGCGTCCATGGCGGTAGTCGCAGCTCGCTTTGGCTGCGGTACGCCGAAACCCCCGTGGCGTTGTGCCCCCCGGCACTGTGCCGACCCCTGGTTGTCCGTGCTTTTGATCGGCAACTAAGGTTGGTCACGAGTGTATGCAGCGGCGACCGGGTATGTCAACTGCAGTCAGGCGTTGTCAAGTATGGGAACCTGAAGTCTGGCGGAAGGTGAGCTGAGGAACCGCGGATGGGCACGAGCAAGGACAATGCCGCCGACGGGGCGGTCGGCCAGGGCGTGCGGACGCTGGCGGAGCGGATCGAGTGGCTGGTGCAGCACAAGTGGCCGGCCGACGCGCCGCCGCCGCGGACCAACGACGACATCGCGGCGGCGATCACCGCCGCGACTGGGGAAGAGATCTCCGGGACAGGGTTCTGGAAGCTCCGGACCGGGCGGGGCGTAAACCCGACGCTGAAGACACTGATGTCGTTCTCGCAGTTCTTCGACGTGCCGATCGGGTTCTTCAGCGGAGACCCGGCCGACGCCGAGGAGGTCGGGGACGAGATGGCCCTGCTGGTCCTGCTCCGAAAGAAGGGAGTCACCCGGCTGCAGTTGCGCTCATTCGCTGGCCTATCCGGCAAGAGCCGCCAGATGATTATGGACATGATCGACAGCGCTACCCGGCTCGAGCAGCAACCCGACGACGAATAACCGGGTGGTTGCTGGGGCCCACCAGAAGTTCTGATCTTCCCCTTCATGAAGAGCGGCATTGCTCGCCGGGCACCCATCGCCATTACCTAGAGCGACCTAACTATTCCTTACTGTTACTGTAGGGGTAGTTGTCAACAGCCGCTGGTGTGGATCGGGAATTCCGCGGCCAGCAGCGAAGGGGGCGGAGACGGTGCGCGAACGGCAGCTACGGCGTCGCTGTCGCAGCCTGCTCCGTGAACTGGACATCCGCCCGCCGCTCGATGTCGCCGCGCTGTGCGCGAGCCTGGCCGATTACCGCGGACGTCCCATCCGGCTTGTGGATTACCCGTTCCCGGTCCCTGGGCCGTTCGGTGTCTGGATGGCCATGGAGCGCGGCGACTACATCTTCTACCAGAGAGAGACCAGTCCTGCGCATCAGGTCCACATCGCGCTGCATGAGATCGGCCATCTCCTCGCTGACCATGACGGCGGCGGGGACGACGACTTGCTCGGCCTGCTAAGTCCCGGCACGCCACCGGAAACTGTCTGGCGGGCGCTACGCCGCACCTCCTACGACACCGAGCAGGAACACGCCGCCGAGACCGTCGCCACCCTCATCCTGCAGTGGGCTTCCGTCCTGGACGCCGTGGTGCCCAGGCTGTCCGTCGGCACTGCCGAACGGCGCATGCACGGCGCGCTGGGCGACCGGATGGGATGGCTATGAGCGCGCTCGTCGCCGTCCACGGCCTGGTGCTCTACCTGGCCGTCGCGTGGAAGGGCATCAACCTCAGCCGCGCGCCACACAACCGGTCGCTGCGCTGGGTGACCGCATGCCTGGTTTGTGCAGCGCTGGCCTACCCCGCCGGAATCATCGTGGCCGCCCACTCCACCGCGCCCGCCGCACCGTGGCTCACGTTCATCGAACTGTCCTGCCTGCTCGGCACGGGCTACGCATTGTGCTGTTTCTTCTTGTTCTCCCTGCGGGGGCGCTCTGTCGCACGGGCGCAAGCGCGGCGCCGCGCGATTCCCGTCGCCATTGCGATTGCCATCCTGGCGGTTACCGCAGCGCTGAACCCGGCGCGCGCCGGAATGTATGACCTCCGCGATCCTGCTGTTGTCGTGCCGTACCTCACCTTCGACCTGTGCATCGCATGGCTCCTCGCCGACGCGTGCATGCTCTCCCGGCAAGGTGCCCGGAGCAGTACCGGCACCCTGGCGCACGGCCTGCGTATCGCGGCGGCCGGGCTGGCGCTGATGGTCGCGGGAGCGAGCTTTATCGCCGTGTACATCGTTCTGCGCTGGTCACGTATCGGCGGGCCTGCCTCCCTCGGGCAGACCGGCAACCTGCTGGTGATTCCAGGAGTCCTGGTCTTTCTCACCGGAGTCTGCTACCCGGGAGCCGTCATGCGCTTCCGCGCGGCGCGCATCTGGGTCCGTCACCGCCGCGCTTACCGCGACCTCGGCCCGCTGTGGGCGCTACTGCACCAGGCGTTCCCAGAAGACAGGCTCGCCCGGGTGCCGGCAGGTCGACGGCCCTCACTACTCAGCCCGCACGGCGTGCACTGGCGTTACTACCGGCGCGTCATTGAATGCCGCGACGGCCTGGTCCGCATCAGCCCGCGCCTGCCGCAGGACGATCCCGCCGGCGCCGAACTTGCTGGTCACCTGCTGGCCGCCCTCGCATCCGTGTCGACCGGGCCGCCCGCAGAGGGCCAGGCCGTCCCGGTCGCGATCCCGAAAACCTCGAACTTGGACGCTGACGCCGACGAGCTCATCCGCTTGTCTCGCGCCCTGCCAGCAGGCAACCGGATTCGCATTCCGCGGCCCCGGCGGGAAACCCAGGCCAACGCCCGCGCAGAAAGGACACCTTCCCCATGACAACAGCGCTGATCATCGGCGGCGGCATCGCCGGCCCCGCCACCGCCATCGGCCTGCACAAAGCCGGAATTAACGCGGCCATTTATGAGGCCTACCCGCCGGCCGCCAGCGACGACGCCGGCGCGTTCGTCACCATCGCCGCCAACGGCCAGGACGCCCTCCAGGCCATCGACGTGCTTGACCCTGTGCTGAGCGCTTCGTTCCCGGCGCACAGGATCCGCATGTCCGATCCGGCCGGAACCACTCTCGCCGACATAACCCTCGGCAGCGGCCACCCCTGCCCACAGAGCATCACCCGCGCCACCCTCTCCCAAATCCTGCGCGAAGAAGCCATCAGGCGCGGAATCCCAGTCGGATACGGCAAGCGCCTAGTTTCCGCAGCCAGCCAGGATGGCCAGGTCACCGCTCATTTTGACGACGGGACCAGCGCCAACGCGGACGTGATTATCGGCGCCGACGGGATCCACTCGGCGGTCCGCGCCATCATCGACCCCAGTTCTCCGCAGCCCCGCTACACCGGCCTGACCATAGCCTGCGGGTACGCCTCGCGCACCACTGTCGAACCGTGCCCGGACGGGTATCACATGGTGTATGGCACTCGCGCGTTCTTCGGGTATACCACGGCACCCGACGGCCGGACCTGGTGGTTCGCTCGTATTCCCGGACCCGAGCTCCCACCCGTGGACATCGCCACCTCCGCAGGACACTGGCAGAAAACACTTGCCGGAGCCTTCGCCGACGACAATAGCCCGGCCGCTGACATTATCGCCGCCAGTGATGAACCCATCACCATCACCGGCGCCTATGACATCCCCACACTTCCTGTCTGGCGCACTGAGGAGATGGTTGCCATCGGCGACGCAGCCCACGCCGCCTCGCCCTCCACCGCCCAGGGCGCCTCCATAGCCATCGAAGACTCCGTCATCCTCGCCCAGTGCCTGCGCGACTACGACCTGATTGCTGACGGCCTGCGCGCCTATGAAGAACTGCGCCGCGAACGCGTCGAACGCGTTGTTCAGTCGGGAGCGAGCGGCGAAAACCCCTCTCCTCCCACTCCCGGACCGCGACGTCCAGACTCGGGGTGGCTCCTGAAACACCACATCGACTGGGGGACTGACGTTCGAGTTCAGGTCGGAACCATCGCAGGTTCGTTATTGGGCTCTGAAAATGGTGCCCGGGCATAGCCAGTGGGATCTGCGTGGAGAGCATCGGTCATCCGTCGACATGCGTATCCGGGTTGTCGTCGTCGTGGGATACGTTGTCGTTGCTGCCGAGATTAATGCAGTCCGCGCAGGTACCGGTCTCTTGAATTTCTTGTGCCTGACTAGCAGTACTAACGGCATCGTCGATTAGGGACTGGTCGATTTCGGCGATGCTTGCGGAGGGGTCCGGAAGAACGCCACTAGGGAGTACCGTCACGTCTTGTGTGATTGCTGCATGGTTAAGATCGGCCTGAGCGGCGTTGTCCAGGTTATCCGGGTCAGGGACCACCAGGACCTCCGCGCTGGGTGGCTTTTCGCTGTGCGGAGTGTGCTCTAGCCATGCTTCGAAGACTTCCGTTACCTTGGTGTCGTCTATTAGCCCGCTGAGGAATTGAGTGGCGATCTGAGCTACCTCATTTTTGCTGACGTTTGGGATCGGGATGAAGTTGGCTGCCGCGCTGACCGCGAGTTCAAGGGCTGTCTTGAGACGCGCCCTGGCCTGATCGTCTGCGCTCTCCCCAGCGGCCGTCTCGGTGGCCAGGCTGCTTAGCTCCGGCGCGTCGTGCGTTGGCTTGCTGAGGTCAGCGGAGTCGGCGGCTGCCTGCCCGCCGGATGCCGGAGTCGGCGGGTTGGGGAGATCAATTGCCGCAGCCTGGTCGTGGCCTACCCGGTACGCCAGGGCCTCCTCGGCTCTTGTGCCGCCATGGGCGTCTGCCTTCTGGTTCGCGTCGTGGTGGATCGCCTGGATGAGGTAGATCAGGACCGAGACGGTGCCGGGCGGCGTGAGCTGGTTGATCTCCTCGCGGATCTCGTTGTAAGCGGTGGCTTCGGCGTCCATTTCGAGCTGGCGTTGCAGCGCGACTACATAGGTTGCCGTGAGCTGGCGATGCAGCGTAGGTGTGAGCGCGTCCGGCCCGGCAATCCCCACGAAGACGATGGTGAGGATCCCGACGTAAAGGCCAATCAGTACCCGCTGCGCCGTCGAGGCCACCTGGGCGAGGCTGAGCCGGTCAAACCACTTAGTGAGACGCTTGAGCCGGACCGGGTAAAGGACGAGTATCACGGACGCCACCGCGAGCGTCGCATAGATGCTCGCCCACATGCGCCCGCCGTCATAGACGCCGGCATACGATCCAGTCGAGCTGAACCCGGTGCGGATCAGGGAAACCTCGGCCCTAGGCATGCCAAGAACGTTCGCGAGCCACACTAGGAACAGGACAAGCTCGCCGCCGAGAAGCAAGGACAGCGCGATGTCGGCCCCTGCCCTGATGATCAGCCGCTTGGTCTTCCGCATCACGGTCCACAACCGCAGGCTGCCCACGATCGCGACGGGAAACAGCAAGACGGTCGCCCATTGGGTGGTGAGAAGCTCCCGATCCGTCCCCACGAGCAGCGCTGCGGCACTGGTCGCGATGGCTACCTGGTCGGGCACCCTTCTCAGCCACCGGCGCGGCGAGGTACACCACTTGCGGAATGTCAGAACGCACAGCCAGAGTCCGCACGCCGTCACGAATGCCGTGGGAAGGAGGAATGCGAGGGCATCCGCCAGGAATGTGCCGACCGTGGCTATCAGCGCGACGCCCACCGCGAGGGCGGCGGCCACGGCGCCGATGCGTGCCTTGCGCGAGATGAGCGGCGCGTAGACCGCCCCCTTGCAAGCGGCATGGGACGCCGCCTGCAGCATCCCCTTGCTCGCGACCGCGGCAATCGCGAAGCCGAACAGGGGGGCGAAGAGCGCATCCACGACAAGGGTAGGGATGGCGGTGCCCTCGGGAATGGCCCGGAGGAGGTACCCGGTGAGCACGGCGATGACCGTGCCCACGCCGAAGTCGAACGTAAGCCGGTCAATCCTGGACTTGGATAGCCAGCCAGAAACAGCGGATAGGACCCGGTTACGCGACGTCTTCCCGGGCTCGGGCTGGATCAGTGCCCTTCGCAGAAGTCTCGTGACCCAGGCTTGCTGGGAGGCCTTGAAGCGAGTGAACCAAGAAGAAGGCCGAATGCTCTTGAACCGGATCCCGGTCCGTCCCAGGCCGACAGCGTCCTCCCGTCCCTGGCCGGAGGATGCAGCCTCCCCCATGTCGGCGAGGTACTTTCGGAGCGCGCTGTCCCGGAACACCAAGTAGCCGGCGCTGCTGCGCAGCAATACCTCCTTGTCTTCGGCCTCCTTGAGCACGCCCAGGAAGTCGGCACGTTCGTGCCACCTGACCGCAAGGGCTAGCTCGGTCAGCTTCAGCAGGGAATAGCTGCTCCCTCTCACGATCCAGATGCCGACCGAGACGGTCAGTGCGGACAGCAGCGTGCCAGCCAGCCAGCCTGGTGTCCCGTAGGCGGGGGAGAACGCGAGGACGCCCATGAACGCACCGAGAGGTGCGCAGGCAAGCCCGTAGAGCATGCTGTTACGCCGGTCCGCGCGATACGAGACGGATGCAGTCCTTCGCCGCACGACAGCCGACCGGCGCTTACCGCGGTTGTTGCAGCAGGAAATGAAGGCGATAATGCCCAGGAAAAAGAGAGCCCAGACCCATGAAGTTACGGCGATCAGCACGGCGGCATCTACCGCCAGGATGGCGCACATGACAAGACGGCGAGCGAGCCGGATCTGCCTCGGGGGAACCCAGTCCGGTATCTTCCACCAGTCCAGGCGTTCGCTGGGGCCCATGTGGCATGCGATCCAGCCGAGGCACCTGATTGCATGCGCTCGCTGCCTATCGTCGCGATATGCGGTCAGCAGGAACTTGTCAGATTGCTGAGCAGAGGGGGCTTCTTGCACGGTTAGATAGTGGCCTTCTGGATGCGCGTCGCGTAGCGATTTGCCGAAAGCAGGATGCCCTATATGCCGATGATCAGTGGCGTGCTGCGTGTCCACTGAGCATATTCGGCCGGGCCGCAGGCTATCAGCCAGCGCATTCACATGCTTCCCCGCCTGCAGTCAGGTCTGTGTCGGGCAAAGCACAGCACACAGCCCGCTCATCAGCACGGACCATTCCCGCGGCACCCGACGCACCCTCGTCCTGGCCGGCGCCTTCAAATTCACCCGTTCTCGCAAGCATATGAGCGCAAGGCGACTACCACACCTTATCCGTCCATCATCAACGTCGCGCCACGTAATAGCCCGATTAGCGGTTGCCGTACCAGGCCGCAAATGGTCACCTTCCAGCCCGTACATGTACGAAGAGGTTATTGACATAGCAAGGTATGTGATCAGGTGGCCTGATCACATTTTCGTTTCCGGGAAAGGGTGGGCTCCTGGGCCTGTTGGGGTTACTGTGGTTGGTGAGAGTGATCGGGGGCCAACTATGGATGAGAAGACAACCCGCAAGCCCGCCCCGTCCGCGGCCCAAGGCGCTACCCGTCTCCGCCGCGTAGTCGGAGGCCGAGAGCACGCCATCAAGGTCAAGCTGAACAACGCCGAGTACCAGGCCATCTCCACCCGCGCGGCCGACCGCAAGCTGAGCATGCAGCGTTTCCTCCTCTCCTGCGCCCTGGCGCCGCGCACCGAGATCCAGCCGGTCAGGGCCCCATCGACGCTGACAGCGGAACTGGCCGGGCTGCGGCGGCTGACCGCGAACCTGGCGAACAACATCAACCAGATCGCACGAGTGCTGAACTCCGGTGGCGTTCCCGACACCAGCATCCCCGCCACGGCAGACGCGGTACGCCGCGCGATGACCCGTCTGGATTCCGTCCTGTCCGGAATGACCCCGGATCACACCGCCAGCCCGGCGGCGCGTTCCACCCCATCGCCGAAAGCCCGCCCTATAGACCGCGGATCGAGCCATCCCGTTCCGGAAGCGCCCTAGTGATCGCCCAGGTGTACCGCGGTGACTCGATGCCGAATCTGGTCAGCTACCTCTTCGGCCCGGGCCGTCACAACGAGCACGTGAACCAGCATCTGGTCGCCGGGTATGCCGACGCGGTCTTCACCGCCGACGGCAGCCTCTGGCAGAACGAACCGGGCGTCACCAGGCGCGTCCCCAAGCAGGCCCGCGAGCTGGGCTTGCAGCTCGACTACCCGCGGTCGCGCTGGCAGATCGACGTGCCGCGCGGCTCGGTCTGGCACTGCTCGCTCTCCCTCAAGGCCGGCGAAGGCCCGCTCACCGACGCCCAGTGGACCCAAGCGGCATACGCCCTGGTCCGGGCGCTCGGCTTCGACGGCGCGGACGGAAAGGCTCCATGCCGGTGGGCCGCCGTCCGGCACGGCCCGTCCAAGGATGGCAACGACCACATTCATGTCGCGGTCAGCCTGGTCCGGGAGGACGGCACCAGGGCCAGTACGTGGAACGACTATCTCAAGGCCGGGAAAGCATGCGCGGATCTGGAGGCTCGGTTCGGCTTGGCCCGCGTCCTGGGCCGGAACGCGCACCGGAGCGTTCCGGAACCGTCGCGCGCGGACCGGGAGATCTCCGCGGCCCGTGGTGATCCAGAGCCGCTCCGCGTCCGCCTCGAACGTACGGTCCGCGCGTGCGCGGCGGCTGCGCGCAGCGAAGCGCACTTCGTCGCGCTGGCGCGCAGCAGCGGCTTGCTCATCCGCCCCCGGTATGCCGACGACCCCGGCACGTGGACCGTCACTGGGTACGCCGTCGCCGCGAAAGACGGCCGGCAGGCATACAGCCGCAAGACCGGGAGGACTGGCCCCATCTGGTTCGGCGGCGGCAAGCTGGCCAGCGACCTGACCCTCCCCGGGCTGCGCCGCCGATGGGAGCCGCCCGGCCAGAACACAGCCGCCGCACGGGCGGAAGCGCTCGCCGCCTGGTCGGCGGCGATCACCCTCGACGACCTCCCGCTCCCCACCGGGGACAGACCACACGCCGGCCAGCTGACCGGTCTGGAAGACGTCGATCCCAGGTCTGCCGCGGACCTGCTCGCCACCGCGGCGGCCGCGTGCGAACCCGGCGCTCCCGGCCCGCTGTCACAGGCCGCGCGGCACATGGCCAAAGCCGCCCAGCAGGCGCGCCCGGTCTCCCGCCGTCCTGAGGTCACGGCCGTGATCAGCGACATGGCCAGCACGTTCATGGCCGTCACCCAGTCAGGAACCGGCGACGTGCTCACGCTCGTCCGCGAGGTCGCCACGCTCATCGACACCGTCGCCGCCACCACCGGCACTACAACACTCGCCCAGACCACGCAGCTCGTCCGCGCGTCACTGGCCGCTATGACCCGGGCTGCTCATGAGCAGGCCATCGCCACCTTGCCCGCCAGGAGGAGCAGCACGAAGGAGGACACCATGTCCGAGCCGACCCACGAGGAAGAATTCCTTCAGCACGTGACCGCCGCCGGGGTGCTCACCGCCCGGCTGGTACAAGCCGCCGCCGGCCAGAGCCCCGGCGGACTGGCCGACGTCAAGGCCCTGCGCGCGGCTGGCTACACCGAGACCACCGGGTTCGACGGCATCCTGCGCCAGGAGCTGGGCGAGCAGCGCTGGGCGTGGTACGTGGCCGATCCCGCCCGGCTGGTGTGCGCGGCCGCGATCACCGACGCCGCCCGCGCTGGCCAAGACGTCCCCGCCCTGCTCGGCAAGGCGTGCCGGCGGCGCGCGTGGGAGGACGACCAGCAGTCCCCGGCCCGGTCCATCGCGCGTGTCCTGTACTACCGCATCACCCAGGAGATGACCCGCCGCACCACGTCTGCCGCGCCGCACCAGCGAACCCCTTATGCAGGCAGAACTAACGCTGGTGACACCCCCCGGTCACGTCCTCCGGCACGGGCTCCCATGCCCGAGACCCGGTGGGATGACCTGCTGAAGAACCTCCTCGGCGAACAGCGCTGGGGCCAGTACGCCACCGACGAACGCCGCCGCGACGTCGCCGTCCGGCTCACCGAGGCCGCCGCTGATCACCATGATGTCGCCGCCCTGCTCACCACGGCGGTGAACCGCAGGCAATGGGAAGACGACCCCACCTCGCCATCCCATCGAGTCGGCGGCGTCCTGCACTACCGCATCAACGGCCTGATCGCCTCCGGCGAATTCCAGACCCGCAACCAGAACAGCCAGCTACCCTCACCAGTCGCGCAAGCAGTCAGCCGGGCCGCCGCGCCCGCGCATGACGGCCTGCGCCCCGCACACAACGGCGACGCGCCGCCCAGGCCGCGTACCGCTCAGACACCGCAACCCGACCGAGAACGCGGATAACACCGACCAAGACCGGAGGCACCACATGTCATACCCGCCCGCCGACCAGGGACTGACCCCGCTGGACCTGCTCGCCCGCCAGCAGGAAACCATCGAGCAGCTCGCCGCCACCGTCGCGCTGCACCAGCGCCAGATCGAGGCCCTGTGGCGTCGCATCCAGGAACTGGAAGGCGTCCCCTTCCCCGACACCGAACCGCCAGAACAGTGAACAGCCCCGGCGACCCGGCCGAGGCCACCAGCCTCGCTAGCTGGCGAATACCCGTCGGTGACGACCCGCGCGCCGCCGAACTCGACGCGCGGGCAGCGGCGGCTCGCGCCGACACCGCGGCGACGCTCGGCCGGGCTGAGACCACCGACGCGGCCCGCCGCCCGGTCGCGGCGGATCGTGACCCGGCTCTGGTCGAGGTCATCGCCGCCGCCGGCCGGTTCTACCAGTCGCAGCTGGCGGGCAGCTGGGTTCCCGGCTACCTGGCCAGCCGCCGCCTGGATGCCGCGCTGCTGCCGACCTCACCGTGGAAGGTCGGATACGCACCGGCCAGCTGGACCGCACTGCGGGACCACCTGCGCGGCCTGGGGTTTACCGACGCGGACATGCTCACAGCCGGGCTGGTCGTCAACGGCAGGAACGGCCAGCTCCGCGACCACTTCCGTGACCGGCTCATCATCCCGCTGCGCGCTGAGGACGGCATCGCCACCGGGTTCATCGGCCGCCGCCACCCCCGCGCTGGCCACGACCACGGCCCCAAATACCTCAACACGCCCGACACCCCGATCTTCACCAAAGGCCACATCCTGGCTGGCCTGGCTGAAGGCAGGGGAGCGTTCCAGCGCGGCGCCCAGCCCATCCTCACCGAAGGCCCGCTGGACGCTATCGCGGTCAGCATCGCCGGCGAGGGCGCGTTCGCCAGCGTCGCGCCGTGCGGCACGGCCCTGACCGGTGACCATGTCGCCGCGCTCGCCCGCACCATCCCGCTCGCCGACCGTGGCCTCCTGGTCGCACTCGACGGCGACACCGCCGGACGGGCTGCGGCCGTCCGCGCCTACTGGCGCCTGACACCGGTCACCAGCAGCCTGACCGCCATCACGTTGCCCGACAGCGCCGACCCCGCCGGCCTCCTTGAGACCGGCGACCGGGCGGCCCTCCGTGAGGCACTCACCAGTGGCGTCCACCCGCTCGCAGACCTGGTCACTGACAGCAGGCTCGACGACTGGGCACGCGGCCGCGAGCTCGTGTTCGCCGAACTGCAGATCGGCGCGCTCCGCGCCGCCGCCACCGCAATGGCGAACATGCCCGGCGACCACGTCGGCCCCCAGGCAGCCCGGCTATGCGCCCTGTTCAGCGAGACCTACGGCTGGACACCACAGGAAGTCACCACCGAGATCATCGACACGATCGAACGCCAGCTGACCAGCGCGCTGGCAAGACCTATGCGAGGAGACTCCTGGCACTCGGCCGACTCCCCGTGGGCCGTCGTCACCCGCGCCACAGCTCCACCCCGCCAACGCACCCCGATCGACACCGCGACCACCAACCAACAACCTGCGCTGCGGCTCCTCCAGCCACAATCCGCACAGCGAGGCACCTTATCTGGTCAGGCGTAACCAGCATCGTTGTGTCACTCGTGTCACTCGTGTCACTCGTGTCGTCGAGTGGCAACGCCTGACTTACAGCTGGTCGTCTTTGATGTTCACCAGTAGCGCGCGGAACGTCTCGGGCGTGACTGCCAGATGCCCGCGCTCGGGACTCTTGGAGTCACGTATGCCGGCGGCACGGCCGTTCGCGGTGGTACCTACCTCCACGCACTGGCCGCCACCGGACCCGCTCGCCTTGGACTTACGCCACACGAGGTTGTCTAGCTGCTGCTCCATCGTTCTCCGGCCACCTTCGTAATCAAGTCCCTGGACTGGCCCCGTGACAGTGCATCGGCCCGCAGCGCCTCGAACCGCTGGACCACGACGGCTACGGTGTCGGCCGCGTCGGAAACGTCGCCGTCGGCGATGTTGTCGAGGAACACGATAGCGGGTTGTTCTGGTACCTCCGCGATTGTGAATCCGCCCTGCAGCCCGACGTGAGGACCGGCGCTGAACGGGATGATCTGGAGGAGCACGTTCGGCCGCTGCGCGATGTGGGCCAGGTGCGTGAGCTGTTCTCGCATCACCTCGGCTGATGCCACCTGGCGGTGCAGCACGGCCTCGTCGAAGACCGCGTACACGACCGGCGGATTGTCGCCTGCCAGGATGTCCTGCCGTGCCAGGCGCGCAGCGAGCAGGTCCTCGACCTCGCTGTCGGCGGTGTAGGGTCGCCGCACCAGCAGGCCGCGGGCATAGTCTTCGGTCTGGAAGAGCCCGGTGACGACGGCTGGTTCGAAGATCCGGAGCACGGCTGCGGCCTTCTCGTGCGGGACGAACGGCCGGTAAGAGGCCGGGAACGGCAGGTCGCGCAAGCGCCGTTCCAGCCGCGCGAACGTCCCTGGCGTCCCGAACGTCTCATCACACTTGGCGGCGAATTCGGGCTGGGGCGTGCGGTGACCGGACATGACCATGCGGACGAGGCTGGCTGAGTAGCCCAGCCGAGCCGCGAGCTCGTCGCTCTTCTTCAGGCCCGCCAGTTTGCTGGCTGCCTTCAGTTCGTCCAGGAAGAGCGTTAAGGCGTCCTTGTTGGTCACGGTGGTATGTCGTTGGGCTGCCATCGCTGCCACCTTTCGTCACAGGGTCGGGGGTGCTGTCACAACTTCTGACCCCCTTTATACGCATCGTGGTGACGCCGTGACAATAGCGCTCGCGCTGGCCATGATCGCTAGCGGAGTCATCAGTGCGGTGACATCGCAGGCAGACCTATAAGAGGGGGACACAATGACCATCGCGCAGACCGTCATGGTGGCCGGTAACCGGCGCACTGCCGAGCCCTATATGTGCTCCTGCGGCGACACCTTCGATGGGCTCGCGCTGCTTGAGACTCATCTGGATCTTCTCGGCGACGATAGCGATATCCATGTCGAACTCGCCATCGTCGGTGACCGATGCAAACGCCGGGTCGCGCTAGGCATCCGGCGTCAGCGGATTGAGCGCGGGCTGCCGATGCGGGCGATGGGCGAACTTCTCGGGGTGAACACTTCTACGATCTCGCGGATTGAGAGCGGCGAACGGCGGTTCGGCTACCTCCTGGTCAATCCCCGCGTTACAGCTGCTCTCCTTGGCATCTCGCTCGTGGACTTGCTCCGGCCGTGCCCGCAATGCGGGTATGAACCGCTCGCAGGTTATCTGTGCCAGAGTTGCGGCACGTACGGGGCGAGGACGTGAGCACCCAGAAGAGCGGTGGCTTCGGCATCACGCACGTTTATCTCAAATTCAGGATCAGGCTCATCGCTGGCCATCTCATTTGCCCTAACCGTCGACTGGGAGGCGGTAGTGTCTGGCGGTACTCCCTCAGCCTGGCAACGACACGACCAGGAACCCGCGCGCCAGCCATGGCCGGGTAGTAGCAGCAGGCCACCAGACAGCGGCGCTACGCGCGGCGGAACTCCTCGCCGAGGGTACGCACCCGGCAGTTTCGAGCGCGGGCTATCCGATGGTCCGGCACGAGGCGAGGTCATGGGCCGATAACAGGTCAAGATGGCACGCGGTCGGCCGACTGTTATGCATCCCAGTCGCAGGGCGCGTACTCAGATACCACAATCACCGAACCGTTAGGCTTGCCAGACACCTTGACGAACAGCCAGGACTATTCTCTCACCGGGTTGCGCCGCGCGTCCGCATCGGGGATACGCATCGGTTACCTTCCGTCTGGTCAGTCAAGCTCCGTGCCCCTACGAAAAGGACGCCGATACTCGCGCAAAGCTATTGTTCGTTGGTCGTCGGCGCGCTGATACCGCAAACGGCACCTCCGTTCGATCCCGATGACAACAATGCGCGTCACGGTGCGTTCCGCAAATGGTGCGGCCACTCCGCGTGAGGCAGGGTGGCACTCATGATCTTGCTTCTGCCGCCCGAGAATTTGTGGCTGGCCCACGGTGCGCGTTGTCAATGTGTGGTCCTAGCGGGCACAAGGCCAACGCCGAGATCGCGCAGGCACTCTCTGTATAGGTACATGCGGCGGGGGAACGTCCCCGGTTGTGGCCGGGTGTTCCCCCGCCGAGCTAGTAAGGTAACTACTTGATCAACTTGGGGAGTGTTACCAAGACCGTCCATCCTGTCCCGCCACCAGCGAGAAGCGCACATGGCCAGGTAGCACCACAGGCGAGCGTCAGTCCAGTGACGATCGCTGCGGCAAGGGACATCATGATGAGTGTCAGCAGGACTTTGACATCGAAGAGTGCCATGTTTCTCCTCCGCATCCTTGGACGGCATCCCACCGACACCGTTACCAGACACACGGTGAGCCTCTTGCAGCACACGGCCAGGAAAGCTGGACGAAGTTGTCCGCAGCAGCGCACCCACCTGATCTAGCTGCAGAAATGCCCAATACTGCGGGCTGGGAGTCTCTGCACTCTGAACAACTTTGGAAATCGAGGATGACCGGCACCGCGCGGGCGCTACCCTGCCCGTGTCCACGTAGAGAATCTCCTGAGGCTGGTCTTTTCTGGCATGAGCAGATACAACGCTCTGATGCAGTTCATCGGCGAACTACTGGAACTGAAGGTGCACGCCGGGTCACCGCCACTACGCGAGATTATCGAACGCTGCGACGACACACCCCCCGGCATAACGAAGCCGGTGAAGGCGACTCTGGGTAACCTATTCACCCGCAAGGTCACACAACCTCCGAGGTATGAACTCGTATACGTAGTGGTCACGGGACTGTGCAACTGTGCCGACGCCCGTAATCTCACGCTGAATCCCCAAGAGCGAGATATCACATGGTGGCGAGGACGTCTTGAGCGCCTTGAGCGTGACATTGCGGTCGAAGAATTTCGTAGGAGAGAGGTTCTCCTAGGAGAGTTGCGCCCGCGTGTGAAGGTGTGGGATGGGACCAGAGTTCCCACGCTGGCGTTTCTTACGGAGGAAGGAGCGGCGAGCCGGAGCGGTTTCCCGCGTGCCCTCGGCGATTCTTACATTCCGCGTCCTGACTTCGATGAAGAGATGCAGCTCGCGTTGCAAGCGCCTGCCGAGCCTTTCCCGTTCCTTCTTGTGTACGGGGACGCGGGCGCGGGCAAGACCACATCGGCATGGAATGTCGCACAGGCCACGCTAGACCCGCACACTGAAGTTCTCATGCCACGTGGCGGGAAAGCGCTGGCAGAGATCGCCCTTCTTCCCGACATCTCCTCCGTTCTGCGGCCTCCCGCATTGATCTGGATGGATGGACTGTCCCCGAGCGACATGGAGCACCTGACGAGCGAGGCCCTAGAGTGCCTTTCCAACTTCGCGGTTGTGATCGGGACCATGTCGGCCGATGACTGCGGTGTGATACTCAACGCCCGAGGGAGCCAAGCCATGCCTGTGGCTCGGACTGCGTTCGGGCGGGCATACCCCATACACATCCCGCGTGATCCTGTAGGGGAGGAGGCTTGGGTCACCGGAGAAGATCTTGGCTTCGACCAAGATATATCACGTGTGGACCCTCGTCTTATGTGGGTTCGCGTGAACACTGCCGATCCGGCAGGAAAGGCCATCGTGCGTAGTGCTATTGACTGCCGACGAGCAGGCCTAGTGCGACCTATTGAAACGGAAGAACTAAAACGAATATTTCCTCTATATCTCGCTGACATCACTAGAGAGCCAGCCTCCAGCGAGCTATTTGAAGCGGCGATTGATTGGGCTCAAGAACCCAGTCCGAACGCCGCGCCGCTACTCCAGCTGGCACACTATCCGGAAAGCCGACAAGCCTGGGTAGCGTCGCGTCTGCTTAGAGAATCCGAGGCGTCCTGGGAACTGCCAGAGTTCATCTGGCCTGAGCTGATCGATATTGCCAGTCCCGTAGAGTGCTTCTCGATTTTCCGTCAGGCGGAAAGACTCGATAAGTTGACCTACGCCGCCAAGGCGCTCGCGAAGGCTGCGGCAGAGCAGGAGTTCTATCTAACGGCGACCCTTCACCGCGGAAAGGTTCTTCAAGAGCTAGGTGACCTTCCTGCTGCAAAGAGTTGCTTCAAGGCTATCATTGATCAGGGAGTATCCAAGGAAGCGACCGCCGCCGCGTTTCTTATGGGCATGATTTCCAAGGAAGAGGATGACGACAGGGAGGCTGTCAGGTACTGGATTCAGGCAACGGAGATGCCAGGTGAACTTTCGCTGATGGCCTGGTTTCACCTTGGCTGCCACTATGTCATGTCCTCCGAGCGAGAAGAAGCTGTTACTGCGCTTGACCGTGATTTCTCCGCGCTCGACCCTGCCTTCTCGGGAGCCACCCCGACAGTCGCGCTTCGCGCGTCGGCACTACTCAAATTTGCCCAGAATTCCAGGAGTGGCCTGCGGTCGGACCTTGATGAATTCGAAAGGCGTGCGGCTCAAGATGAAGATGACGGAAGTGATGCCACTATAATTACAGAGGCGCTGAGGAGCTACCTCGATAGCACCGATGACTTCACGAGCGAGCGATCGCCGGAAACATTCTCTATTGATTTGTTGCTAGACCGGGGTCGGCTGCACTTCAGCTCTCTTGACTATCGCCGTGCTTTGGAGTCATTCCTCAGAGCGGCCGCCTCAACTGACCGATCTGGCCCGCGCGCTGAGGCTCTCTGCATGGCAGGCGACGCGGCAGCCGAACTGAGCCTCCTAGTTGAAGCCAGGGAATACTATTCGCAGAGCATAGAGTGCGGCGACCCCGAGCACTCGGCGCAGGCCGCGCTTCGGCTCGGTGCTATCCTATACAAGGAAAATGATCTGTCCGGAGCCATCCGAACCTGGAGTCGAGCCCTGGAAATCGGTGACCTTGAAGTCAAGGCTAAGGCCTTGTTTAACATCGGCCTCGCACATCGCGATGCCGATGACTATGTTTCGGCAACGCGGGATTTTGAGTCCGTCACGAGGGGTCTAGATGCCCATTCTGGCCTCCGGACACGGGCAGCTATAATACTTGCCGAGATCCATGAAGATGCAGGTGCAGACCTCACCACCATTGGCAACTACTACCAGAGAGCTCTAGATTTCCAGGATTCCGAATATTCTCCGATCGCTGCGCTAGCCTTCGGCAAAGTCATCTACGAACGAGACCGCTCCAGTTCCAGAGCAGTAGAACTGATGCGTATCGCCAACGAATCGCGAAATATAGAGGTGCGGGGCGAGGGGGCATTGCTGCTTGGCCGCATACTGGAGGAGAATGAGTCATTTGAGGATGCAATCTCTGCATATGAGACTGCGATAGGCACCGGTCACACCGAGTGGAAGCCTGCCGGGCATCTATATCTTGGACTACTATACGGCACCCAAGGAAAAAAGAATACCGGGATGAGGCAACTCCAGCTTGCATACAATTCGCGCCACCCCGAGTACAGACTTGAGGCGGCCTACTGGATAGGGATGCTCTACTGGTGGGACGGGATGCTTGGCAACAAGGCAAATCTTGTAAGTGCGGAAGAAATGTTCCGGCAGGTATTTGCTCATCGTGACTCCGAACCCTGGGCTGCTGCGGGCCTCCAACTAGGACAGGTGCTACGAGCCAGGGGAGACTACGGTGGAGCCATTGCAGTTTTGGGTCAGGTTCAGAGTTCTGGGATTGAACCGTGTGCAACCGAGGCAAGGATGAAGCTAGCTGGCTTGGATGACTGACTACTGAGAAGGTGAGTGGTCTGGTCAGGCATAGTAGGTTAACCGTCTTTTACGTACCCATGTCCATGCCTTGGCGGGCGTCATCGTCTTTGTCTGTTGGATCGAATTTTTCCGCTCGATCTGCGCGCCGCTCGTGCGCGCGGTGAGCGGGACGGTCAGCAGATAATCGGCTAGGTGCTCGGCGTGCGGACACGCAGCGGCTAGCTCGGTTCACGCGAGCTGACGAGTGAGTGCGCCGAGCACGCCATCCGGGTCGTGGAGCAGGTCGGCGTGGTGGATTGTGACTGTGCGGCCGGGCGCCGCGGTGGCTTCGACGGCGCCGGTGAAGAGTTCCCATGCTTCCTCCGGCTTCAACTGGCGGCCGTTGGCTGAGAACTCGAAGCGGTTGCGTCTGATGGAGTCGGCCGCGCCGCGCTGATCTCGGCGTACATGGATATAGCTGACCTTGGCTCCCCAGATCTGTTCCAGTTGCGGGATCCGGAAGGAGCAGAAGGGCGACTTGACCAGGAGCGTGTCGCGGCCAAACTGCGCCATGTGCGCGCTGGCGGCGGCATGCAGAATTCCGGGGTTCCCTGCTTGCGGATGCTGGCTGATTTTGTAGCGGTGCCCTCGGACCTGCCGGTAGACGGGGACGGCGCGGTGCCAGATGTCCTCGGCTTCGCCAGGCATGACCAGGCCGGGGATGATGCGGGTGTTCTTGTTGTCCACGGTGAGGACGGTGCGCTCGTCTAGGGTGGTGAACAACCGCCTCAGTGGCTGGCGGAGATTACGTACTGGCCAGGCCCAGCATGACGCGGTGGTGAAGTAGGCGTACCGGCCGGTGGCGGCGAGCAGGTTGTGCAGGTGGCTGGTTCCTGATCTGGGGGCTCCGACTATGACCACGATCGCGGCCGGGCTCATGCCGTCCGTGTAGCAGTTCCACCGGTCGGGTGCGCGCTCGTACAGGCAGGCCTCAATGTCGATGTTCTCCTCTGTCGGTATGTGGTCAGGGAAGGGCGGAAGGGAACCATCGTGCCTGATCGCTGCCAGGCAGGCTCGGACGGTGTTCATGGCGGACGGTCCGGGTGGCCTCCCGGTCAAGTACTGCTCTTCGAGTGACTCGGTTAGGACGTACCAGCGGACGTCGTCGCTGAACCGGTAGGCACGGGTTCGCAACAGGGCAAGGTCGCGGCCTGCGGGGTCGGGGGCGAGCAGTTGCTCGCGCAACTCTGCAGCGGCGTCGCTCATAACGGTTCCCGCAGCTGCCGGAGTGTCGCGCGCCCGGCCTCGGTGAGTTCCGAGTCGCCTCTTTGGTGCCCGCGGGCGAGTGCGGTCAGGGCGTCGAGGGCGCCCAGGTGCCAGCTGAGCTGGTTCTCAGCTTCGGTGAGCGGGCGCCCGTATCCGTCGAGGAACGCGTCGCGCAGGTCTGGGCGTGCTGCCCAGATACGGAACCTGAGCCGGGTGAAGTCACGGGCGGGCAGGTCGAAGCGTGCGTGCTCGAAGTCGACGAGCGAGGCATTGCCGTCGCTGCTGATGATCCAGTTGCGCGGCTGGAAATCGAGGTGACACGGTCTGCCCTGCGCGATGTCCATGTCGGCGAGTGCGGCCAGGTGGTTGGCGATAACCGCGTGATCAGCAGCGGAGAGAGTTTCTGCGGCCTGGCTGGTCCAGTAGGCAGCTCGGTCACTGAGCCAGTGCCGGAACCACGGTAGCGTCCGGAGCGGTTCGGTGTGGTGGAAGCGGCGGAGCAGGGCACCGGCCTGGCGATGAGCGGACGGGGAGAGGGTCCTGGCGTGCACCTGTCCTTCAAGCGCCGAGGTGATGATGATCATCTCCGGGCTGCTCACCGCGACAAGTGCTGGCGCGGACGAGCCGAGCGACCCGGTCCAGTGACGGTAGGCGTAGACCTCCCGCTCATGCTTGGACCGGGTGGCGTGCTGCTTGACCACGTACTGCTCGCCTTGCCCGGTGGTGACACGTACGACTGCGGGGCCGAGAACGGCCGACAGCGTGCAGGAGCCGAGGATGCGGCGGGCAGCCGAGTGAAGAGCCGCGGAGGCTGTCATGACGTGCTGGCCAGGTGCATGGTGTCGTTGTGGGCGGCGAGCATCCACAGTTCCTGGCCGAGCCGATTGCGATGCAGGTGCCATCGGGTGATGGCTGCGTGGCCGGTCTCGAACCCGGTCCGGGTGCTGAAGCCCGGTGGCAGGCAGAAGAACAGCATGGCTGCCGCGTCGACGGTCTCGCCGTGCCCCGCAATCAGGATGCGCTGGCCGTGGTGGCGCTGGACCACAGCGGCGATTGCGCCACTGGCGCGGGCGAGGTACTGGCTCCAGGTTTCCGATCCGACTGCGTAGGGCCGACCAGGATCAGATCGTGGTGATCCGCCGAACCCAGTTTTGACCTGGTCCCAGGGCTGCCCGTCTGCTTCTCCGTGATCTGGGCCGCTGAGCCCTGGCTCGGTAGCGACAGCCAGGCCGAGCGCGGCCGAAAGGATCATTGCTGATTCCTGCGCCCGTCGGCGCGGGGTCGTGTAGAGGACGTCGCATGGCTCCTCAACGGCGAGGCGGCGTGCGAGCAGTTCCACCTGGAGTCGTCCGTTGCCGGTCAGGCCGGTGCAGCCGCGCAAGCCGCCCACGATCCCCGCGACATTGCAGTGGGCTTCGCCGTGGCGGGTGAGGATGAGCGTGGTGATAACGCCCATGGTCGGTCTGCCCTCGGGCGGATGCTTGGCCTTATCGCGTCCCAGCAGTATGGGTAGCGTCCATCGGCTGCATAGCGGCTGGTGAGGATGTGGTGGATTTCGGCCCAGTTCATCAGCTCGTGCCAGCTGACGGCAGGCACTGACCCGCAGTGCGAAACGGCTGCGGTGTTGTAGGCGCTGAGTGCGGCCGCGATGTCCTGCCTGAGGATCGGGCCGTGGGTCATGGCGAGGGTGACGATGAGCTTGGCGAGGTCGTAGCCGAACGGCGCCAGGGTCAGGTCGTCAAAGTCGACCATGACTGTGTTGCCGGTGGGGGTGATGAGGAAATTGCGAGGGTTTGCGTCCTTGTAGAAGGCGGCCGGGCCGTCGACCTGCCCGATCAGCAGGTGTGCGCAGTCGGCTGCCAGGCGGGCGCCGCGGACAGTGCCCGTGTGCAGCTCCCGCGCGACGGCATCCTGGCGCCTGTCCAGGAAGCTGGGCAGCTCATGGTCGGCTGGCGTCCGGTAGGGCTGGCCGAGCCGTGCCCGGTGCAGATCCCTCACGTAGGCCATAGCGTGCAGGTGGCCGAGGTGATCGGCCAGCATGGGAAGGTCAGGCGGTTGCGCGTGACGGCCTTCTAGCTGCTCGAACACCAGTGTGTCCGATACGCCGCCAGGCATCAGGGCGGGCAGCTTGAGAGGGCTGCCGAGCCCGGCGAGCCACTGGTAGTTGGCGTACGCACGCGCCCTGGCAGCGATGTCCGGGTAGCGCTTGATGTACACCGCAGCGTTCACGGCGACGCCTCGCGGATGGCGGTCAGGTATGTGACTACGGACGTCGCCGTGACCGGCGTATCGGGCAGTCGCCGCCGCAGCGCCGCCGCGAGGGAGTCCGTCTGGCCGGTTACGGAGGGCGGCAGTTCGTATTTCGGGGACGTGGCCAGGTACTCGGCGACATCGGCGAGTGCCGGGAAACGGAACTGGTGGGTTTCTTTGAATACCTGCTTTACGGTCAGGCTGGCGGCGGTGATCTGCTCGATGTTGCCACTGTGCGCGGTCTGGTACAGGCTCGGCCGTTCCAAGGCGGCTGGGTCGAGTCCGGATCTGGCCATGATGTGATCGAGTTCTCGGTAGCTTTCGGCCGATTTGACGGCGGTGATGAACGTCCCGCCGGGTTTGAGGCAGCGGGTGATCTCCGTGATGACCTGCCCGGGATCTGGGGAGTGGTATAGGCAGAATGCCGCGACGGCTAGGTTGCAGGACGCGCTGGCGAAAGGCAAGTGATGGAAGTCCGCTCGGACCGCCGACAGCGCGGCGCCGGCACTCCGGCTTCTCGCCACGGCCAGCAAGGCTGCCGATAGGTCAACGGCGGTGATGTTCCACTGCGGCAGCCGTCGCGCGAGCAGGCACGTGGTCGTGCCCCGGCCGCATCCGATGTCGACGGCTGCCCCGATGGGTTGTCCGGTTGCCCGGGCCGCGAGATCGGCGATCACGTCGGCGGCGTGATGTCCGCTGACCCGAGTGCGGTGCAGGACGCTGGTGCGCTGGGTGATCCGGTCGGCGGACGCGTACAGCGGGCCTTTGACCTGGGAGAGGTCAGTGAAAGGGCTAGACGTGCTCCTCATGGCCGGCTACCGGTGCCGGGCCGGATACCGTCGCCAGGTAGCGGCTGGCTTCCCGGCGGCTGCGCAGGATCACGACCTCGGCGTCTCCCGCGTGTTCGGTTATCAATGTCCGGACGCGCGGGGCCATCGTGCGGCGGTAGCCGCGGATGTACCGGACGAAGTCCCAGGTGATCCTGTCGTAGACGCCGATGTCCTGGTGCTGGCCGCCGCGATGGCGGAGCCGGCGCTGCGCGATGCCCCACAGGCACGCCCAGGCAGGCAGGTCGAGGAAGATCACGGTGTCGGCGGCCTGGAGCCTGATCGAGAGGCTGCTTGCGTAGTTCCCGTCGATGATCCACCGCGGCGCGTTGACCAGTCCGCGCTGCAGGTCCGCGAATATGTCCTTGTCCAGCGGTTTCCAGTCCGCGTCGTAGTACAGGCCGTCGAGATGGACGGGTGTGATACCCAGCGTGGTGCCCAGCGAACGCGCTAGGTGGGACTTGCCGCTGCCGCCGCAGCCGATGATGCAGATCCGATCCACAGCCCACGACCCTAGCGAGCTGTGACCGGGCGGGAAGGTGGACACGCGGGATGGTCATCGGTGAGCCTCCTGAGGATGCGGTTGATGGCAGTTACCTGATGCGATAGCCGGAAGATGCTGAGCATCGCGATGCACTCGGCGATCAGGCCCGCGTGGCGGGTGGCGCCGGCGATGCTGAGCAGCGAGCCGATGATGCTGGTCACCTCATCGCCGGAGGAAGCGTGGAGCGCCGGCGGGGTGAACGCGGAGGCATAGGCCAGCGTGGCGGGTGTTACCGGCAGGCAGCCGGCCAGGACCGCTTCGGGCAGTCGCTGGGTCATCTGCCCGGCGCGGGCGTACCGGTCGGGCAGCAGCAGCACAGTGGCCACCGCCGATTCGTGCAGGGCGCGGACCTCGGGGAAGGCGCAGCGGCCGGTGAAGTTCACGTGCGGCCAGCAGGTAGTGCGAGTCCACTTTCCGGCCACGCGGTGCGGGTAGCGGGCGGCGGCTGGCGCGAAGAACATGCTGAACGCCTCGTCGCGGTCGTACTGGTTCCCGGTGTAAACCAGCGGCAGCGGTCGGGGAATCGCGGCCAGAACCGCTGGGTCAGCGGCGCTGAGCACCGTGTCGGCGACCGGGAACAGCAGGCTGTCAGCCCCAGGACCCGGCTGGAGGGCGGCTTCGCACACGGCGACGTGGGCGAGACGCCGGAGCGCTGAGCCGGGGCCGAGCTGCAGGTCTTTATCCCAGACGATCGTCGGGACCTTGCATCTGGCCGTGTAGAACCGTGTGAGTTCGGCCTGACGGTGCAAGTCGCATGTGTGGCCCGGTTCACCGCAGCTGGTGGTGTTACGTCCATGCACGGGCCAGCGCCATTCCACGAACAGTGCGTCGATGCGGGGCAGCCCGCGATCCCATGTGTAGCGGTCGCGCAGATCCAGTCCGGCCTCGTCGAGGTCGCGGTTGCACTGCAGGAAGACAATGTCGTGCCCAGCGTTGGCGAGGCCGTCGACTAGGGTGCGGCGGTGGCTGCGTCCTCCGTCCGGGGTGTCGGTAATCCCCGGGCCGAGGAATCCCCAGAAGCTGTAGCCGATCCTCATTTGCTCACCCACCAGCCGCCGTCGAGCATCAGCCCGTCCAGGCCGCTGGTGGCCAGGCAGTCGATGGCCATCTCCGGGGTACCGCTGATCGGCTTGCCCTTCACGTTGAGCGAGGTGTTGATCAGCACCGGTATGCCGGTCATGGCGGCGAAGTGATCGAGCACGTCAGCTAGAAAAGGGTTGTGATCGCGCTCGAGGATCTGCACGCGCGCGGTCCAGTTGGCGTGCACGACGGCCGGTACCTTGCTCTTGGCTAGGGCGGTGACCGGCACGGCGATCGACATGAACGGGCTGGGCTGATCAATGCAGAAGTAGTCCGCCGCGTGCTCGGCAAGGATGACGGGGGCGAACGGGCGGAACGGCTCGCGGAACTTGACCGCCGCGTTCAGCCGGCCGGTAACGTCCGCGAAGATCGGGGAGGCGAGGATCGACCGGTTGCCCAGGGCCCGCGGCCCGGCTTCAAGCCGGCCCTGGAACAGACCCGCGATCTTCCCCGCCGCTAGCTGCACAGCCAGAAACCGCGCCGGGTCATCAACCCGTCGTGCGGACAGTCCTGGGGCAGGCACTGCCGCGGGGATGAAATCCGGGTAAGAGGGGCCTAGATAACACGACCGCACCAGCTCGCAAGAGGCGACAGCGTCAGCAACCAGAGCCGCGCCGATAGCGGTTCCTGAGTCCCCTGGGGCAGGCGGTACGTACACCTGCTCCCACTGCCCGTCTTCGATGATCTTGCCAATCCCGACGCAGTTCATCGCGACGCCGCCGCCCACGGACAGCCGTCGTGCCCCCGTCACTGTCCGGGTGCGGCGAGCCAGGTGGACCATGACCTGCTCAGTGCGTTCCTGCAGCGCAGCCGCCAGATCGGCATGCACCTGGGTTACGTCATCGCCGGGGTCGCGGGATGGGCAGGTAGCGCTGGTGAATGCTGCGGTGACCCGTGGCCAGCCGTGGCGGAGCACCCGGAGCGGGAACAGGTCCGGGCTGAGCGCGAACCCAGCAGATGTCAGCGGGATGGCGCGGGCGAGCAGATCCCGAAACCGGGCCGGGTCACCGGTGGCGGCCAGTGCCATCACGGTGCCTTCTTCGTCGCCTCGCCGCCAGCCCAGGTGCGTGGTGACGGCGCCGTAGACATAGCCGAGTGATGCCGGGTCGCTGATCGACTCCAGGATCCGGTACCGAGCCTGGCCATCTTGCTGAGCGTGGCCGATGCCGATGGAGGTCGTGCAGGTCTCGCCCAGGCTGTCGATGATCAGCACCGCCGCGTCGCTGAATCCTGATGCGGCGAACGCGTACATGCCGTGTGCCATGTGGTGCGGGACGCACCGTACGTTCGCGTTCGGGAACAGCGACTCCAGCCTCGCCATGCGCTGCCGGAACCGGTGGTGGATGACCATGAAGCTGGCGGCGTGGGGGAAAGCGCGGGATCTGGTGGCGGGATTCAGCAGATGACCCGGTGTCCCGGCGAGGCCGGCCAGGTACCGGTGCCCGGCAAAGTTGTAGGCGACAGTATCGATCGCGGCGACAGTCAGGCCCGCCTCGCCGAGCAGCCATCGCACGGCGGCAGCGGGATACTCGCGGGTGTGTTTGACATCGGATAGCCGTTCTTCCTCAGCCATGCCGATGAGCGTCCCGTCAGCGATGAGGGCGGCGGCGGAGTCGTGGGTGAACGAGCAGATGCCGAGCACGGTGCGCGGGCTACGCGGCCTGGTCATCGGGCGCTCGCGTCGGTGGCGAGCAGGGGCTGGCCGATGTGCTCATACCAGCGTCGCAGTGCGCAAGCGAGCACACCGTCGTGGCTGGCCGCTATCGCGTCCGCCGCCGCATGAGCCCCCGACTTCCGCGCCCGGTAGCTGGCCAGTACGCAGGCCAGTTCCGCTAGTGCCTGCCCGGGAACCGAGGCACCGGCGATCACCTGGCCGAGCAGGTCGTCGAATCTCTCCCACGGTACTTCCAGGGCGGCCAACTGCGGGCCGGGAATCACAGCGCGCGGTACCTGCTTCGCCCGGGCCAGATCACGGTCGTACAGGTGCAGCGAGTCGATGGTGACCTGGTAGTGGCCCAGCCCGGCGCCGAGCCATCCGGCGAGGAGTTCCTGGAGGATGGTCGCGGTGAAGATGTCATAGCAGAATCCGAGCCACAGATCCTGGCTGCGCATGGTGGTATGCATGTGCAGCAGCCCGTCGCGCAGGAAGAACCGGTACCCGAGAGTGCACGGGACATCCTTGTGGCCGTGCGCATCGATCTCAGGGTCATACAGCTGGATGACCGCACGCCTGGTATCAGGGTCCGATGCGAGCAACGTTCGGGCCAAGGCGAGCTGGTCAGTGGTGCCGTGCCAGCGGCGCAGCCGCGGCCCGTACGCCCCCATGAGCCGGCCGTCATCGGCGTAGTCGGCCAGCCGCTTGTTGTACTGGTAGATCCACGGGGCGTCAGAGCCGGACAGAATCCACATCGCCTCGGCCGCCGCGAACGCCGGGTTGATCACCCGGACCGGCGGTACATCGACCAGCCTGCGACGCGGATCAGTCAGCGTCAGGCTGGCACCGAGCACCTCTATGGTGGGTATTCCGCGTGGCACGGCGGGCTGACCTGCGGCGAGGATGGCGTGGCAGGCGTTTGCGAACAGCTCGCTCGCCGAATCGGCGGCTAGTACGAGTTTCACCCAGCTGCTCCTGTCGTCGCCAGTGCCGCCACGTGATCCCGCGACGAGCACCATTCCCACTGCCTGCGCAGCCCTTCGGCCAGGCCCACCCTGGGCTGGTAGCCGAGCACTGCGCGGGCCCTGGCCAGGTCGGCAGTGGTTGTCTCCACGTCACCCGGCTGCTCGGCCCGCCGCTGGGCCGGCACCTCGCTGCCCGAGAGCCGGGCGATCACCGCGCGCGCTTCAGGAAGAGACGCGATCTGCCCGGACGCCACATTGACCACCTCGGCTTGCGCGTCCGCAGTGGCGGCCGCGATCGTGGCGGCGACAGCGTCCCCGACATAGGTGAAGTCCCGTCTCTGCTCACCGGTCCCGTACAGCGGCATCGCACGGCCCGACAGCGCGGCCCGCATCATCCGGCCGAACGCCATATCCGGCCGCTGACGCGGGCCGTACACCGAGAAGTACCTCAGCGCGACCACGCTTGTCGCGGCACCGCGGCGGTTCGCGTATGCCAGGCACAGCCGCTCGGCCGCGAGCTTGGACACGCCGTATGGTGACAGCGGCAGTGCCGGATCGGTCTCCCGCGAGGGCTTGCCACTGCCCGCGCCGTAAACGCTCGATGAGGACGCGAACACCAGACGCGGCACCTCCGCGGCAGCGCATGCCTCCAGCAACCGCTGCGTCCCCAGCACGTTGCAGGTCAGGTAGTCACTGAACCGGTCGCCCCAGGAACGGCGCACGCCGGGGATCGCCGCCAGGTGGAAGACTGTCCGGATGTCCTCGCACAAGATCGTCAGGTCATCGGCGGCGATGTCGCATCGTACGAACCTGAACTGCGGGTCGCTGTCCAGCTCCGACAGGTTCTCGGCGGCAACCGGGTCACTGGCTGGCGATCTCGTATCCACTCCGGTCACGAGCCAGCCCAGGCGAAGCAGTTCACTCGCCACATGCGAGCCGATAAACCCGGCGACGCCCGTGATCAGTGCCCGTTCCATCTGACCTCCTCATGTCGTGTCGGCCCAGCATCATGTGCCGGCCCCTTCCGGAACGGCCCGTCCCTCGCCACCATCGTCCGGTTCGCAGGCCTCTCGGAGCGCTGCGTGAAGCTCTGCGAGATCGGTGGTCGTGACCGAGTACAGAAAGCCCTCACCGGCGACCCGGTACGCCTCGAACAAGTGCCTGCCGTAGACCCTGAACGCGAGCACCCTGAAATCCGGGTACGGAGACCGGAGCTCACCGACTGGCATGCGACTGGATGCCGGGATCTGCCGACCGGGCGTGAGCCGGGCGCGGTGAGGCCAGGGCCTCGGATGATCGCTGGCCTAGACCTAGCCGATGAGGCGGGCGCGGCCAAGCTACACCGCCTTGTGCATCCATACCCGCCGCCCTTCGAGGCCGCTCGGCCCGGTTTGTCTGAGCCCGGCTGATCCTCCTACCTCACCGGACGGGGCGGTGCCAGGGGAGGTGATGCATCCGTCAGAAGTGTCAGCTCTCTGGCCGGATCGCTACGATTACCGTAACCATGGACCGTAGTAACGATCGGTGATTGGGGTTCGGAATGCCCGCCGGCGAGGTCAACGAGCGGCTTGCCGCTCTGCTAACCGAGGCGGGCTGGACACCGCGGACCCTCGCCCGCGCGGTTAACTCCGCCTTCGGACAGGGGACGATCTCGGCGACCGCTCCGTATCTCTGGCGGGACAATGGCAGCGTGCCGCGCGCACCGCTTCCGGCGCTCGTCGCACGTGCGTTCTCGGATCGGCTGGGCCGGCTGGTGACTATCAGCGAGATCTGGGGTGATCAGGCCTCGCTCTCACCGCACCTGGTACTCGCCAGTGCGGGAATGAACCATCCGTGGTCGGTAGCGGGAACCCGTAAGATCGCCCAGGAATGGCTCATGGGAGGGCTGGTGGAGCGTCGGCGTTTCATGGCTGTCTCCGGGGCAGCGCTTACTGGTGCGGTCTCGGCGTACCTGGCCGCTGAGCTCCCGGCGGCGACTGTGGCCCCTCCCGCGTCGGGTGGCAAGGACCTCCTGATCGAGCAGATTGAAGCCAGCATCCCGCTGCTGCAGCAGCTCGACGACGCCAAGGGCGGGGCTGCCAGCCTCGGTTACGTCGGTGCCCAGCTGCGGGCGGTTGCGCTAGTGCTGCACGAGGGCACCTATACGGCCGTGCAGACCCGGCGGCTGCTGACCGCGCTCGCCGATCTCGGACAGCTAGCCGGATGGATGGCGTTCGACGCTAATCAGCACGGCCTTGCCCAGCGTTACTTCTTCACCGGCCTGCGCGCCGCGCACGACGCCGGATACAGGGCAATGGCCGCGCACATCCTGGCCGACCTCTCGTTCCAGGCCGCCACCAGCGGCCGTCGGTCTGACGGGATCACGCTCGGCGAAGCCGCCCGCCGCCATGCAGCGCGGGCATCAGCCGGAGTACGGGCATCGGTCGCCTCCCGCCTGGCATACGCGTACGCGGCCAGCGGGCTAATCAGCGAGTTCGAGCGAACCTACAGCGGAGCGACGGAGACTCTCACCGGACGCAATCCGGACGCG